>Ga0163144_10000291_pt1 | contig 115109 bp, 88 predicted proteins | sample OliLak19BULKMAT1_FD_123175 | JGI IMG/M metagenome (GOLD analysis project Ga0163144, IMG submission 123175) | Freshwater microbial mat bacterial communities from Lake Vanda, McMurdo Dry Valleys, Antarctica - Oligotrophic Lake LV.19.BULKMAT1 | ecosystem: Environmental > Aquatic > Freshwater >...
CGCCGTTAGGCGTCCAGTTCAAGATGTCAGTGCTGGCGTCCAGCTGGCGCACCGAGGCGGTCCAGCTATAGGAGGCGTTCGCGGAACCGCCCTGGCCCAGCGCGGCGCGGAGGAAACCATCCGCATCGAAGCTGAGTTCGAAGGACTGAGTCGCGACAACCCGAACCGTGAACTGGGTGATCAGGTTCTGGTTGGCCTGGGCCGAACCGGTGGCGCCAGCATTCGTCAGGTTCACCTGGTTGTGCACGGGCACGCAGTCGCCGATGTTGCCGGCGCCGCAGATCGAACCCGGCTGCGCCAGGGGGATCAGTGCGTTGCCGAACGAGCTCGTCGCCGAGCCGGCGTAAGTGGTCGGGTTCAGCATGCCGATCGGCAGCGTGGTGTTGGCGACGAAGGCGCCAAGCGCGCTTTGAATCGAGAACGGAACGCCAAGGCCGACAGACGTCGACTGGCTGACCGGCGCGCCGCCGAGGCTGGCGAGCGTGTCAGCGTTTGTCTGAATGTCGTTCAGCACCACTGCGCCGCCGGGACCGAGCGGGAGCGGGGTGAAGCTCTTGCCCGCCGCGCCGTTGCCGGCGAGGAGCGTGAAGTTGCTGAGGACCAAGTAGGCGTCAGCGACGGCGCCCGGCGCCGGGATGGCGGCGAACGCGGAAGCACCGTAGCCCAGCGTCAGCGCAGCGCCGATGCCTGCTGCGATTTTGTTAATTCGAACCATGACTAATTACTCCTGAGGTTGCTCTGTTCACCCGCCCCCATCTGGCGGGGACTTGCGATAAGACTGAGCAGGAAGCGTGCCACGACTTGGTCGGTGGAGGGAAAATTAGAAAAAACAAAGAGTTGAATTATCTTTGCCCTTCCTAGCGCCACTCGACTGTCAAGCATTTTGACAAACCGCCCTGTTGCATCCGAAACGCAGCTTCGATTCTCCCGCACCTGCATTCAAGGTGGCGTCGAAAGACGCCGCGCGGCGTCTGGTTTGGCGTTCGAAATCCAGAGAAAAACCATATTAATTACATAATCTTATGATTTTTTAGGGCTGCTGAACGGGTACCGAAGGCGCTGCAAAAATGGCCCGGATGGCAGCCGACGACGTGTAAAATTCTCCGACAGTGATGGCCAGTCCTTGAGGCGATCAGCTCGCGGGGGCTGTGGTTCGAAGATCGTGTTCCAGATCCAGGCAGGCCTGTTGCCAACCCCTGTCCCTGCATTCCCGATAGAGTGGAAAATCAGGAAACCACGGTGAACGGTGCCCTCGTTCCGTCCACCGCCAGTCAGTCGGGGCCGTGACCAGCGTTCGCGCGCTGCGGCCGCAAGCCGCACGCAGATACAGATTGGTATTGCTCACACCAACGTATTCGTCGACCAGTGCCATCAGCGCCAGCATGCTGGGCAGATCCTGATTAAAGTCCTCGAAATCGACTACTGGGCGCCCCGACAGCGTCGACAGGCGCGCGATCTCACCAGGCGCTGCGTTGCGTTGCACCGATATGAGGGGGCCGCGCCACGGCGCCAGGGCTTTGGCCAGCATTTCAAGCGGAATCTCTTTGCGCCGGCCGGGCTTCTGTCCGGCGACTGGTGCCGGACCCGCCCGCCACGTAACGGCGAGATAGGGTCCCGGTCCTGCTGCGGCAAGCCGGTCAGTGAGCGACGCCATCAGCGCTTGAGACGGAGCCAGGCGTAAGGCAGGCGGCGGGGACGCATCGTCAAACGTGTCAGCCAGTAGGGGCAGGTCGCCGACCAGCAGGACATGGTCGACCCTGGCCGGCGGCAGCGCTTCCGCCGTATAGAGGGCGTCCAGGCTGCTCGCACCGGCCAGCAGAGGCGCCGCCTGAGCCGACGCCCGATAGCCCAGCCACGCACAGCGTTTGCGTACCGCGGCGGCGTAACGGAGGAAGAAAAGCTCATCGCCTATCCCTTGCTCGCCCAGCACCAGCAGGCGTGCGGCGCTCAGGTCGTTCGACCGCCACTGACTGGGGCGCGGCAGCAGTTGCGAGGGCTGCCGAGGGTCGGCGATGTACGCCGTGCCGAAATCGGCGGCTATTCTCCATTCATGATCTTCCCATACGCCATGCGAGGTCCCGGCCAATAGCCGGCAGCGTGCGCGCGTAAAACGTGCCAGTGCATGGTTCGGGTTCAGGGCAAGCGCCTGATGGCAGGATTGCACGGCCTCCTCCAGCGCGCCGGCTTCACGCAGGGCGCTCGCCAGATAGCTGTGATGAGCGGCGTGGCGCGGTCCAAGTGCCACAGCCCGACGAAAGGCCGTGACGGCCGCCTCCAGTTGGCCAGCGGCCTGCAACGCAAGGCCCAGGTTGCTGTGCAGTTCACTGTCCTGACGACGCTGCGGAAGGGCCTTGCGGATGAGGGCAATGGCCGATTCGTAGCGATGATGCAGGTATTCGATGACCCCGAGGAAATGCAGTGCCTCGGGGTGATTGCGATCGCGTGCCAACACCGCCTCGAACACTTGCTGGGCCTGCCCGTGTCGTCCCGCGAAAAAATGCGCGCGCGCCTCGGCAATCTGGCGGGCATGCGGGTCGGGTTTCGAGGCGGAAGCCATCAGGCTTTCATGCCGGCCTGGGAACGGGCGTGGTGAGCATGCCACTCGTCTGCCATGTCCGCGTCCCAGTAATCCGCAAAGCACGGCGTGCCCAGCGTGTAGTGCAACAGCTTGGCGCGCGCATTGGGTTCGTACTCGGTCGTCAGCCAGTTCCACGCCGGCGGCAACGCGCCGATGTCGGCATCCTCGAGCCACGAAAAGCGATGCAGATAGGCGCCAGTCTGGCCCATCAGAAAGGCCGGGGTCAGCACCCGATGTTTGACATGACCACAATTCCACAACACCAGGCTTGACCAGTTCTTGCGGGGGTAGTCCTGATTGCGATTGCCGAGGTATTTGGTCGCGGCCTTGGTGCGGTAGTCGTGTTGCACCACTTGCACCGCCTTGGTGTCGTCGCGCTGCGCCCACAGTTCGGCAATGTCAGTCCGGCAGATCATGTCGCCGTCGGCGAAGATCGCCCAGCCGGTGAATTCGCACAGGAAAGCGGTCAGAAAGCGCGAGTAGATGAAGGTATTGCTGCCGTCGTGGTGCGTTTCGACATAACCGGGCAGCGACTGCAGCACCAGCGGGGTGAAGGAAACCGGCACGCTCGACTTTTCCAGCACGCTTTGACAGAACGTGTGAAAAGCCACGGCTTCACGTGGGTCGAACCCGACGAACATTCTGATCACGCTTTCATACCTCGCGTCGATGCTGGTTGCGCTGAGGGCGGAGGACTCGCTGGCATCGTGTGCCCATCCTGTTGTCGGCCGTGGACCGTCGTCTCCTGAGCGAGGGCAAGGCCCCCGGCCGCGTGTCCGGGGTCAAGCCCGACGGCGCGCGCCCGGCATTGTTAATGATCGTCATCTCGCCGACTGCTCCTCATGCCATCGCCACGATCGCCAGTATCTTCTCCGCAGACCGGTGGACCCGACAGCCCCGGGGGCGAATGCTTGACGGGTCACAGCCAAAGATCGAGAGTAGCCGGCCGTCACAAGTCGTCAACGCGGGCGCGCCAGGTCGTTGTTCCCAGCCGCAGTCTCAAGTGTCTTTGAGACTAATCCAACAAGGAGCCAAGGATGTCGTTCAGACTGCTGCCACGGGTCGTTACGCTCGTTTTGATCGGGACTCTCCTGCACGGATGCGCCAAAGACCCGGCCGAACTGCTGGCCAGAGCTCAGGCCCTCGAATCGCAGCGCGACTACACGGCCGCCATCATCGAATTGAAGGCGGCGCTGCAGCTGTCACCGGACGACCCGGATGCGCGCTTCATGCTGGGCCGGCTCTACAATGAAGTTGGCGATGGCGTCTCCGCAGAAAAGGAATTGACCAAGTCGATGGAACTCGGCGCGAGTGCTGGTGGACTTGTCGCGGTGGAACTGGCCAGGTCCCTGCGCGCGCAGGGCAAATTCCAGCAAGTGCTGGATCGCGTCCAACCGCAGACTGGCTTCGAGCCAGGGCCCATCGCGTCGATTCAGGCCTACCGGGGCCGCGCCCAGCACGCGCTGGGACATCGCGATGACGCGGTGACCAGCCTCGAAGCGGCACGCAAGGCAGATCCCGACAGCATCGCGGCCGACATGCTCGACGCCCAGATCAAGTTCGGCGACCGCGAATACGAAGCGGCGCTGTCCACGCTCAACAAACTTCTCGACAAAGATCCGAATCATATCGACGCGTGGAGCTACAAAGCCGAAATCCTGCGGGCGACGCAACGCAAGGAAGACGCGCTGGCCGCCTATGGCAAATTGTTAAAGCTGCACCCTGACAACTACCGGGCGCTCGTGTCCCGGTCATCGATGCTGATCAGTGAAGGCAAGCTCGAAGCCGCCCAGCAGGATGTCGACGTGCTCGCGCGAAAATATCGCAAGAATCCCCAGACTGCCGTGCAGCAGGGCATGATTCACTTCGCCAGTGGCCGGCCGCGCGAAGCGCTCGATTCGACGCAGACAGCATTGAAGGCCAACCCGAAGCTCGCCGGTGCCACGCTGCTGGCCGGCCTCGCACAGCATGCGCTGGGTTCATTCGAACAGGCAGAGCGGCTTCTGTCGGCGCACCTGGCTTCGAATCCTGGCGATGTTTATGCGCGTCGCACGCTGGCCGACACGCTCGTCAGCCTCAAGCAGCCCGCGCGCGCGGTCGAGGCCATCGCACCTGCGCTCGACAGCGGCAGCAAGGATGCCCAGGTGTACGTGTCGGCAGCGAACGCGTACATGGCGACCGGTGACACCGCGAAAGCCACTGCATTGTTCGATAAGGCTGCCCAGTTGAGCCCGGAGAATACCGGGGTGCAGGTCAGTCGTGCTATCGCGATGCTGGGCGGAGACGATGCCGAGAGCGGGCTCACCGAACTCGGCAAGGCACTGCAGCGATCCACGGACGCGACGCAGGCGGATGAAGTGCTGATCCTGTCCCTGCTCGAGCAGCAAAAGATCGACGCCGCGTGGGACGCGTTGCAGTCAATGGAGAAGCGGGCGCCTGACAGTGCTGTCATGCACAACCTGAAAGGCGTCGTGCTGATGCGCAAGCAGGAGTTGCAGCCGGCCTACCGGTCGTTCGAGGCCGCGGTCGCCCGCGATCCGGCGTTTCTCCCCGCAGTCAAGAATCTCGTGCAACTCGACACCGCGGTGCGCAATTTCGCCAAGGCCCGCGAACGTTTCGAGGCGGCGATTGCGGCGGCCGATCAGAAAATGCCGGCGCTGATGGCGCTGGCCGAATTCGAACAGCAATTGCGGAACGAGCTAGCCGTCAAGACAGTGCTCGAACGTGCACTCAAAGCGGAACCCAAAGCACTCGCCCCGCGCGCGCGCCTCGTCAACCTGCTACTCGACGCCGGTGAAACGGAGCGCGCGCTTGAAATGACGGAAGCGGGCATCGCCGACCATCCGGATGATGCAGAAATGATCGTGCTGGCGGCGCGGGCCCAGCAGGCGGTGGGCAACGTAAACCAGGCCGACAAGACCATGGGCCGGCTGCTGGGTCTGTTTCCTGACTCTGATCAAGCATATGCGCGGGTGGCCGCGTTTCAGGCCAGCGCGGGCCGGGCAGAGGATGCTCAGGCAACCCTCGAAAACGCATTGCAGCAGCGTCCCAAGAGTCCGGCTTTGCAGATCTCGTTGACATCGCTGCTGGTGGCGCAGCGCCGTGAGGCAGACGCATTGGACTTTGTGAAACAGATTCAGGTGCAGCAACCACAGGCACCGATCGGTTGGGTGCTGCAGGGGGAGATTCATGAAGCCGGGCAGCGCTATGACGCCGCGGTGGAATCCTATCGCAAGGCAATGTCACTGCAGAGCAGTGGCAGTCTCGCCTCGAAGATCTTTTTTGCCCGCAGCCGGGGGGGCGACAGCAGCGGCGCATTCGACGAACTGAAAAAATGGGCGAACGACCATCCTGGTGACGCCGTGGCGCGCGCCAAACTGGGCGACGCCCTGCTGGCCAGCGGCGACTACAAGGGGGCCATTGCCCAATACGAGATCATCGTCGAGTCCCGGTCGGTGACGATAGACCTGCTCAACAGCCTCGCGTTCGCCTATCACCAGGTCAAAGACGAGCGCGCCCTGCCCACGGCGCAGGCAGCCTTTCAGGCGGCCCCGGATGCCGCGCTGGTCGTCGACACGCTGGGCTGGATCCTGTTTGAGCAGGGGGACACCAGGCGCGGGCTGGAGCAGCTGAGGCGAGCCGCAACGCTGGCACCTAACGAACCAGAGATTCGGTATCATCTCGCCGTAGCGCTCGCCGCCGAGGGGGACAAGAAACTGGCGCTGGAAGTGCTCGATACGCTAGTTGACTGGCCGAACGATTTTGCGGCCAGGAAGGACGCAATGGCCCTGCGTGCCAAGCTGAACTGACGGCATGCTGGCGGTGCGCCGCATCCCGGCCAACAAGCCGCCGGGAGTGGCGCCTGAACGTCAGCCACCTCATTCCTGCAGCTTGCGCAGAAACTCCTTGCTGAACACCTTGTCCGGGATCTCACGTTTCTTGAGCCCGGTATACTCCAGCACCGACTGCTCACCCTTGCGCAGCGCGTCGGTCAGGGTCAGGCGGGTAGGGCGCAGCACGCCGCCCATGTCCTTGAAGTCACTGTAGATGCCTGATTTCATCAGGCGCTTCGACACGGTATAGAACTCCACCTTCACCGGGCGACGGGTCGCCGTTTCGACCCAGTACAGCACGCGCTGGTAAGTCACGCCCTTGCGCGCCGCCATCAATTCGAGCTGGGCACAGGCTTTGCCGTCGAGCGCTTCTTCCTTGACCAGCGTCGCGTTGTAATCGCCGGCAAAGTTCGCGCGGGCCAGGTCGCCGTTCGCGACCTGGCCGGTCAGGCGCTGGGACAATGGCAGGCGCACCGGCTGCGACACCTGCGGCAAGAATACCCATAGATCGGCGCCTTTGAGCAGCATCACCTGACCTTTTTCAGACGCCGGCGACAGGGTGCGGACAACGCTGTTGTCGTGGCCCTTCTGCAGTACCTGATACTCGTGGACTTCCGGGCCGCTGCGCCCGCCGGTCGTGACCTTGACCTGGATCTGAAAGGCTTCGGTCGGAAATCGGATGGCATCGGCCGCGGCGACCAACGCGTTGGCGTCGAGCCCGGCGACGGCCGACTGCGACAGCAGTAGGCCCAGCGTAGCGCAGGCGAGGGTGCGGAAGTCGTATCGGGTGCGCATGCGGTTCACCTGGGTTGGGGGCCCTATAGTCGACGGAAACGGGGCGAAGCTGAAGGGCCACCTCGCGGTTGCCCTAGAGCCGGCCGGCTTGGCCGGTGGCTACAGGGGGATAGCGCTCCACATCAGGTCCGGGGTCGCGTGGCCACGCCATCGGGGGCCTGCCATCCGGCGTGAATCCGGCGCGCGCCTTATGCTAGCATTCAAACACGGATTGAATTTCAGTGCCTTATAAGCCCCAACTAAGAAACACCATGAGCCATCGCGCGAGACCCAAGCCGCAAGCCGGGCTGGCCCCGAGCCTACAGCCATGAGCGTGGTGCGCGTCGAACACGTCTTTAAAGAGTACAAGCTGGGCACCCAGACGGTCCATGCGCTGCAGGACATCTCGATGGTGGTGGCGCCCGGCCGGTTTCTGGCCATCGCGGGCCCGTCGGGCAGTGGCAAAACCACCCTGCTGAATCTTATCGGGTGTATCGACACGCCGAGCAAGGGCGACATCTTCATCGGTGAGGAGATGGTCAGCCGCAAGACGCCGGATGAACTTGCCGACCTGCGCGCGCACACGCTGGGCTTCGTGTTCCAGACCTTCAACCTGCTGCCGGTGCTCACCGCGTGGGAGAACGTTGAATACCCGATGCTCCAGCGCACGGATCTCGGCAAGCAGGAGCGCCAGGAGCGGGTGAAGCATTACCTGGAAACCGTTGGCCTCGGCGGGAAGATGCGGCAGCGGCCGAACGAATTGAGCGGCGGCCAGCGCCAGCGTGTGGCGATTGCGCGTGCACTCGCCGGCGGCCCGAGCATCATTCTCGCTGATGAACCCACGGCGAACCTCGATTCGAAAACCGGCGAGAGCATTCTCGCGTTGATGAAACACATCAACGAAACCGAAAAGACCACCTTCATTTTCTCCACGCATGATTTTCGCATCATGGAGATGGCCGATCGGGTGGTCAGCGTCGCCGACGGCCGGCTGGTCGTCTGAACTGCGGCAAGCGTGCTGCACAGAGCAAGGAATACACGGATGAACAGGATATCGGGATTCGGCACGCTGACCTTCGCGCTCGCCCTGGGCGCGGCGCCGCTCGCCGACGCCAGCGAGCAGCCGTTCGACCGCGCCGGATTTGACGCAGCGCTGTCCGGCCCGCTGCTTGCGCAGGAGTCGATGGACGATCTGTTCGATGCGCCCGAAGAAGCTGCCGCAACGCCGGCCGAAGTGCCCGCCGCCGCGGCGGGCGATGCCGGCAGCGCGGAAAGTGTCGATGACCTGTTTGGTGAGCCCGAGCCGTCGACGCCGGCCGCTGCGGAGACGGCGCCGGACGACGCGGAAAGCGCCGACGATCTCTTCGGTGAACCCGAACCCGCGCCGGTCATCGCAGACGCGCCGCCCGTGGCTGATCCCGCCGAACGCAAGCCGGCGGTGCGGGTCAGCGGTTTCTATCAGAACGAATTCGCTTACACGGTGCCGGAAGAAGGGCACTTCTCGAAGTTTCGCAACATCCTGAAGCTGCGCCTCAACGGCAGCCTGAGCCCGCGCGTCAAATGGCAGCTCGGCGGGCACCTCGAGTACGACCCGGTCTTCGAGTTCGAGAACTTCTACAACGACCGCGTCGAAGACGACGAGAAACTGTTCGGCTATGTCGACGAATCCTATCTCGACATCGACGCCGACAACTGGGAATTGCGCCTCGGCCGCCAGCACATCATCTGGGGTGAGATGGTCGGTCTGTTCTTCGCGGACGTGATCTCGGCGCTCGATCTGCGCGAGTTCGTACTGCCCGATTTCGATCTGATCCGCATTCCGCAGTGGGCCGCGCGGGCCGAGTATTTCAACGGTGATTTCCACGGCGAGTTGGTCTATATCCCCCTGATGACCGTCGACAACCTCGGCGTATTCGGCGCGGACTATTACCCGTTTCCGGTGGCACTGCCGCCCGGCGTGCGCGGCGTGTTTCTCGAAGACAAGGCCCCACGCAGCGACTGGGACGACTTCGGCGCCGGCGCGCGGGCGTCTTACCTCAAGAACGGCTACGACATCTCGGCGTTCTATTACAGCAGCCCCGACAAGACCGCGGCGCTCGACCGGCGCATCAGCGTCGCGCCGGTGCCAACCGTCATCTTTAAGCCGCGACACGAACGCATCCACCAGCTCGGCACCACGTTCGCCAAGGATTTTGGCAGCTTCGTGCTGAAGGGAGAGGCGATCCAGACGCTGGACCGGCTGATGAGCATCGATCGGCTCACCGACTTCGACGGTCTCATCGAAACCGACGAACTGCGCTATGTGATAGGCGCCGACTGGGCCGGCGAGGCCGGGCACAACGTCAACGTGCAGTTCTTTCAGACCTGGTTCCAGGATCACGACCGCGACATGCTGTTCAAGGAAGTCGAGACCGGCGTGAGCATGATGTTGACCACCATCAGCTGGCACCCGGATGTGACGCCCGAAATCCTCTGGATCCGTAGCCTCGACCGCAATGAATGGGTGTTGCAGACCAAGATGAGCTGGGCGTTTGCGCCGAACTGGCGCGCCGTGCTGGGCGGTGATGTCTTCGGGGGGCCGCAGTCCGGCATCTTCGGCCAGTTCGACGACACCGATCGCGTCTACTGGGAAATGCGCTACAGCTTCTAGTGGCGCCGCCCCGAGCGCTGAAGCCCGGTACCGCGCAGGGCGCGTGCTAAACTCGGCGGAACATCACGATGCTACCGGCCGCCCCCAGCGGCCGCAGGCGGATTCGACCCATGCCCATCAGAATCAAGCTGGCCAAGAGCCCGAAGGAAATCGACGACGCCCTGTGGCTGCGCCATGAGGTGTTCGTCATCGAGGACGGCAAATTCGGTGGCAAACCGGTGCCGGGCCATCGCCTGGTTGATCACTTCGATGCGTTTCCGAGCGTCTACCACGTGGTGGCTTATGAACACGCCGAGCCGGTAGCAACGATGCGGCTGGTCAAGGACAGCGAAGCCGGCCTGCCGGTCGACGAACTCTATGACTTCGCCGACTACCGCCTCAACGCAGCCGCCGATCTCCGGCAACTGGGGCCTGACTGGCGCGAGCGCACGGTGCCGGTGTTCGGCAGCGCCGGCATGCTCGCGATCCGCGGGCCGTGGCGGCGGCGGCGCGATGTCATCCGCGCGATGTTTCGCATGGCAGCGACCGTCTGCCAGGGTTACGGCGCCTCGCACGTGGTGGTGGTGGTCAACTACGAAACGGCCGGCATGTACCGCCGGCTCGGCTTCACCGAACTGTGCGAGAAGATCTGGAACGAAGAAATCGGCAACCACGTGATCCCGCTCGCCGGCACCACCCAGCAGTTCATCGGCTGGGCGCTGGGCGACCTCCCGGACACGGCGCTCAGTTCCTTTCAGGACAGTTTCGAGCGCCTGGTACTGCGCTCCGGGGAGCTGATTTTCAGTGAGGGAGATGTCGGCGCCCATGCTTATGTCATTGAAACGGGTGAAGTTCGCATCTCTCGCAAACGCGACGGGGATCAGGAACTGACGCTTGCGCATCTGGCGCGCGGCGACCTGTTCGGCGAACTGGCCCTGCTCGATGACCAGCCGCGGGCGGCCTCGGCCACGGCCCTGATGGACATCGAACTGATGACGCTCGACCGCGTTAGCTTTGAATCCCAGCTGCACGAGCACCCGGAGCGGGCGCGCCGCCTGTTCAAGGTGTTCGCCGCCCGCATGCGGTCGATGGACGAACTGGCGATGGTGCTGGCGTTTGCCCATCCGGCGCAGCGGCTCGAGTTTGCCCTCGAGGCGGCGCGCAAGCAGGCCAGCCCGGATCGCAACACGCCCCCGCAACTGGTGTTCCGCGGGGGCCCGAAAGAGCTGGCCCTGATGGCCGCCGTCGACGAGCAGGTGACGCGCCAATACCTCGAATCCGCGGTAACGGCAGGCCGACTTGCCTTCTCTGAGCGGCATCTTTCATTCCTTCCCGCCGGTGACGTACGGCAGGCTGCCGAAGCCGAGGAGACTGCGCGGGCCTTGCCGCCTGATGCGGCGACATAACAATTGTGACGCTGTGCGTCACGGCGCCGTGGCCGATGGGTCTTCCCTTCCAGAATCGCGGCTTCAGGATTCGCCCGCAACGCCGATGCCTGATGCTTCGGATGCCGGACGGCCGGCGGGGCAACAGCGCCGCGCTGGACATAATCAGTAAATAGATAAAAAATGGCGTCTAACCATCTTGAATGTGAAGGTTTTATCCCCGCGAGTTACGGCTGGCGCGGCGAAAACCGGCAGAACCTGGGCGGATGCAGCGTGAGGATTAAGACTATGCGGGCGAACATTATTCATCGGAAACGGCCAGTCACCGGATTGCTGCTGCTGGGTGCAGCCGCACTGGCGCTTGCCGGATGCTCGTTCACCAATCCGTTGTGGTCGAGTTATCCGGATGCGCCCAAGGACAGCGACTACGCAAAAGACTGGGTCTATCGCGTCGGGCCCGGCGACAGCCTGAACATCTTCGTATGGCGCAATCCCGAACTGTCGCAGACCGTCATCATCCGGCCCGACGGCCGTTTCTCGACGCCGCTGGTCAAGGAATACCTCGCCACCGGCAAGACACCGCCTGAACTGGCGGTCGAACTCGAAAAGGAACTCGGCGAGTACGTTCGCGATCCGCTCGTCACCGTGACGGTCAGCGGCTTCGTCGGCGAGTACTACGACCAGGTCCGCATCGTCGGTGAGGCCACCCGGCCGACGGCCATGCCCTACCGTCGCAACATGACGGTACTGGATCTGATGATCCAGACCGGCGGCCTCACGGATTTCGCGGCGGGCAATCGCGCGGTGCTGGTGCGGTATGCGGGCGGCAAGGAAGAAGAGTTCAACATCCGCCTCGATGACCTCATCCGCGATGGCGACATCTCGGCCAACGTCGCGATGCAGCCCGGCGACATCATCATCATCCCGGAAGCCTGGTTCTAGTTCGCCCCCAAGATGCCGACACAGCACACACCACGGCAACGCTGACGAACCACTATCATGTACGAACAGGTACAAGTCGCCCGAACCTTCTTGCGCATGGCATGGCTCTACCGTTGGGTAGGGCTCGCCACGGCCATCATCGCGTGCACGCTCGGCTGGGGCGCCGTGCAATTGATGCCGGACCAGTTTCAGGTGACGGCAAAAATCTATCTTGATTCGCGCTCGATGCTGCGGCCACTGCTGCGTGGCATTGCCTTTGAAAGCGGCAACCTGTCGAACACCACGATGCTGCTCAGCAGGACGCTGTTGACGCGTCCGAATCTGGAGGAAGTGGCGCGCCGCACCGATCTCGACCTCGGCACCAAGACGCCTGAGGAGTTCGACAAGCTGATCAGCGATCTGGCGTCCGACATCTCGATTGTCGGCACAACGCGCGACAACATTTATGAGATCAAATACTCGAACGACAAGCCGAAAGTCGCGAAGTCGGTGGTCGACGAACTGCTGAACACGTTCATGGAGTCTACGCTTGGCGACACGCGGCGGGAAACCGCCGTCACCCAGAAATTCCTCGAGGAGCAGATCGCGGCCTACGAAAAACGTCTCATTGAAGCGGAAGAGCGTTTGAAGGAATTCAAGCAGCGCAACGTCGGCGCGATGCCCGGTTCCCAAGGCGGGTTCTTCTCCCGGTTGGAAGCCGCCCATGCACAGATGAAAGCGGCGCAACTCGAACTCGAGGAAGGCATGCGCCGTCGCGATCAGCTGAAGGAACAGGCCTCCAGTCAGAGTGCCGTGGTCGAAGATCCGTTTGCGATGGGCGACGATTCCATGGTCGACGATACCGATCCGGAAATCTCGCAGTTCGAAGCCAAGATTGCGGACATGAACAACCGGATAGACGATCTCCTGGTCGCCTATACCGAAAAACACCCGGACATCGTCACCATGCGCAAAATGGTGGGCGACCTCAAGACGAAAATCGAAGCGCGCAAACAGGAACTGGAGAAGGAAGCCGCGGAGAATCCGGTCGCCGCCGGCGAGGGCGATAACTTCGAATCGATGACGGGCAATCCGTTCAAGCAGCAGCTCCAGTTGCAGGCCGCCGAAGCTGACGCGATGGTGGCCGGCCTGCAGACGCGAGTGGCCGAGTACGAGCGCCGCGTGCAGGAACTCGAAACCAAGGTCGACATCGTGCCTGAGGTCGAAGCCGAACTGGTGCGCCTCAATCGTGATTATGAAGTGAACAGAGACCAGTACAACGAACTGCTCAAACGCCGCGAACTGGCCTACATGTCGCAGGAAGCGGACCAGAGTGAGGACGACGTCAAGGTCAAGATCATTGAGCCGCCGCGTGTGCCACTGCTGCCGACGGGGCCGAACCGGCTGCTGTTCGCGAGCATCGTGCTGCTGCTGGGGCTGGGCCTCGGTGGTGCCCTGTCGGCGGTGTTGTCGCAAATGAATCCGCGCATCATCGACGTCCCGGATTTAAAAGACATCACCGGCTTGCCGGTCCTGGGCGTCGTCAGCATGTCGAGCAGCCCGCTGCATCGACAGCAACGGCGCTATGAACTGATGGCATTCTCGGCTGCGTTGGCCGGTCTGGTGATGGTGTATATCGGGCAGGTGGTGATGTTTGTCATGGGTATCGATTTACACGGCAAGATATCGTCCGTGATAGGAATGATCGCGTGAGCACAATCGAACGCGCTATGCGCAAGCTGGGCGGCGAATCACAGGCGCCGGGCAGCGATACGACACCCGACGGCACAGCCGTCGCGGAGCAGGAAGCCGAACAGTTTGCGGGCGGCGTTGACGCGGCCGCCGCGGCGCCAGCGGCCTCGCCGCCGGCGCCGTCCGCGCCGGCTTCGCCGGAAGTGCACGCCAGCGCGATTCCGAAGAACAAGTTCGGCCGTCCTGAATTGGAGCTCGATTTCGAACGTTTGCGCCGCCTGGGCTTTCTGGTCCCCGGCGACCCGGCCTCACGCCTGTCCGAAGAGTTTCAGCAGGTCAAACGCCGCCTGATTGCGAATACCGCACCGGGCAGCACGTCGCACGGACAGCGCCCCGGCAACCTGATCATGGTCACGAGTTCGATGCCGGGCGAAGGAAAAACCTACACCGCGTTGAATCTCGCGATGAGTATCGCGATGGAAATCGACCGCACCGTGCTGGCGATCGACAGTGACATTCTGAAGTCGGATCTAAGCCGCCTGTTCGGTGCTTTCAATCGTACCGGCCTGTATGACTACCTGGCGCACCCCGATCTTGATCTGTCCGACATCATGCTGCGCACGAACGTGCCGACGCTGTCGTTCATGTCCGCAGGTACCGTGCGCGACGGCATCACGGAACGGCTGGCGAGTCAGGCCATGGTGAAGCTGGCGTCGGAACTCGCAGCCCGCTATTCCGACCGGCTGATCATTTTCGATGCGCCACCGGTGCTCGCAATGTCCGGTGCAGCTGCACTGGCGCCCCTGATCGGCCAGGTCGTGCTCGTGGTCGAGGCGTACAAGACCGCACGCGAGACGCTGCGTCGAACCCTCGTGGCGCTCGAGCACGTTCAGATCACGGGGCTCGTGCTCAACAAGATTCGACATCAGGCCGCCGGTGGCAATTACGGCTACGGCTACGGACAATATGGTTACGGCTATGGACACGGCTACGGCTACGGTAGCCAGCCGCCGAAGTCCTGATCAGGGAAGCAGGGCACGCTTGATGACCGCTGGCGTTCGTTACGCATTCAAGCTGCTTGCAGGCCTGATCCCGCTGGGTTTTGGCGCCGCGCTGGCGCACGCCGGCGACTGGCAAATCCAGCCCCGTTTTTCGCTCTCCGAGACCTACACCGACAACGCGCTGCTCGAGGGCGACAACCCGAGCAGCGATCTGATCACGACCCTGTCTCCGGGTGTGTCGATATCGGGCAATGGCGCGCGAGTGCGTCTGGCAACGCAGTACACGGCGCAGAAGCAGATTTTCAAGAACAACGACGAACTCGGTCAGCTGACGCATTTGTTGCAAACCAACGGCAACGCCGAACTGGTGCGGGACCAGGTGTTCATGTCTGCCTTCGCGTCGATGTTTCCTACGGTGCGGGACTCCTTCGGTCAGATTTCCAACCGCAACCGCAACGCCCGCGACGCGTCCAATCGCACGAATGTCGTCAGCTACGGCTTCGCGCCTGAGTTTCGGCACCGGCTCGGCAACTGGGTGTCGTTGAAAGCGACGACGAACTGGAGCGACGTGTCAACCGGCGAAGGTCAGGCTGGCGGTGGCCAGAATATGGACTGGCGTTTCTCCGCCGACAGCGGGCGTCGTTTCGCCCGCGTGTCGTGGGGCAGCAACTTCAGTCGCCGCGAGAATGACGGAGGAGATTTCGGCAATCGCTCAGTGTTCCAGCAGTGGACCAACACAGCGCGCTACCGGCTCAACCGTTTCGTGCGGCTCAACAGCACGCTCGGTTACGAATCCAATGATTTCCAGACCGATCAGAATGGCCTGAACGGGCAGGGCAATCTCCGTGGCGGCCTGAATTGGTCGCTAGGGACTACCCTGAATCTGACGCCACGGACATCGATCACCGGCAGCTTCGGTGAACGCGCGTTCGGCAGCACCAAGTCCTTCGACTTCAACCACCGCTGGCGGCGCTTCATCGTCAACGGGCGGTACAACGAAGAGCTGCGAACAACCGCCGAAGTGCTCCGCGAGCAGCAGGTGTTCGGCACCGTCGACCCGTTCGGCAATCCGATCATCGACCCGCTTGGCAATGGCGATCCGTCCGTGCCGATCGACCAGCTCGGCCTCACCAACGACGTCTTCATTTCACGCACGTTCATCGCCACGGTGGGCTATCAGCTCAGGCGCGATCAGTTCAACGTCAACGTGACGCGACGCAGCCAGGAGTCGACGCTCAACGGCAATGCCGACACCTTGTTCAGCACCGGTGGATCGTGGTCGCACACGCTGTCGAACCGGCTGTCGACGGGTCTCACCGCTGACTTCCAGACCCGCGAGGGCGACGGCTTGGCGCAAACCTCGGATTTCATGTTCATCTCGCCGTTCGTCAATTACACGATCGGCCCGCGTGTCAGTTCGCGGCTGAGCTATTCGCACATGGACAGCGTGTCCGGTGACGCATCAGACGATTTCACCGAGAATGCCGTCCAGGGCACTCTGAGTTTCGCGTTCTAGTTTCCAGCACTCATGTACGAAGGTTTTTACAAGTTCAGCGGCAAGCCGTTCCAGCTTAATCCCGATCCGAGTTTCTTTTTTCAGAGTGCCGGTCATCAGCGCGCAATGGCGTATTTGCGCTATGGTCTGCAGCAGGGGCAGGGCTTCATCATCGTCACCGGCGATGTCGGTACCGGTAAAACCATGCTGGTCAACAACCTGTTCAAGGAGATCGAGTCGAAAGATGTTGTCGCAGCCAAGATAGTCTCGACGAACGTCAATGAGAACGACCTGCTGCGCATCGTCTGCTCCGAGTTCGATCTGCCTTACGAAAGACTGTCGAAGGCTTCATTGCTGAAGCAGCTCGAAATGTTCTTCAAGAGCTGTGTCGATGAAGGCAAGCGCGTACTGTTGGTCGTCGACGAAGCGCAGAACATGCCGCGTAGCTCGCTCGAAGAACTGCGCATGCTGTCGAATTTCGACTACAAGGGCATGCCGGTGGTGCAAAGCTTTCTGCTCGGCCAGCGCGAATTTCGCGCCGTGATGCGGTCGCCGGGCCTGGAACAACTGCGGCAGCGGGTGCTTGCCGCCTATCACCTGAAGCCGCTGACGCCGCCCGAAACCGAAACCTATATCAAGCACCGGCTGGCCAAGGTGGGCTGGACGAACGATCCCCAAATCGAGAATGACATCTACCTCGGTGTCTATCAGTTCACGTCCGGCGTGCCGCGCCGGATCAATACCCTGATGGATCGGCTGCTGCTCAACTCAAGCCTTGACGACTCGCACGCGCTGACCTTCGCCGGCCTGCGCGCGATCACATCCGAGATCGCGGCCGAGCAGGACGCTGAGAAGCAGGGTGAGGACGGCCCGGATCAGCCGCCGGTGCTGACCGCTGCCCGCACGAGGGCCGAGGGTCCCGCGCCGGCGGCTGCGCGGCCAGCTGAAGCCGCGGTTGATCAAGGGGCAATCGTAGAAATCCGCAAACTCGAGGCAAAGCTCGCAGTCATGCAGCGGGCTTTTGATAATCTCTCTGGCGATCTCAGCCGGGCGCCCGAAGGCCACGCCGGTCACGCGAACGAGTCAGGCAATGCCGGCCGCGGTGGCGCTTGGTGGTTCGCGGCCGCGCTGGGCACGGCGTTCGGCCTCGCCGTCGCGGCGGCCGTCTACTTTCTGCGCTGATTGCCGTCTAAAGCCGGCACCGCCGGTGTCCGATAAGCCGGAACTGGACGCGCTGAAAACAGAACGGCGTTCGAACCGGGCTGGCCCCTACACCTCGACAAAGGAAGGACGGATGATCAACGCGTTTACCGTCGACGTTGAGGACTATTTTCAGGTCTCGGCGTTCGAGGGACACATTGCCCGCGAAAGCTGGGATTCTCAGCCGCCGCGTGTCGAGCAGAACATGGTGCGTGTGCTCGCCCTGCTCGAGGAGTTTGGCGTCAAGGGTACGTTTTTCACCCTGGGCTGGGTTGCCGAGCGATATCCGGACATCGTGCGGCGAATTGTGGCCGGTGGTCATGAACTGGCCAGCCACGGCTATGACCACACCCGGGTGACGGATATGGATCCGGCGCAGTTCCGCCGCGATATCCAGCACGCAAAGCAGTTGCTCGAAGATACCGGCGGCGTGGCGGTCAATGGTTATCGCGCGCCAACGTTCTCATTCCGGCGCGACAACCGCTGGGTGTATGACATTCTGCTCGAGTGCGGCCATCGCTACAGTTCGAGCGTCGCCCCCATCAGACATGATCTCTATGGCATTCCGGATGCGCCGCGCGCACCGTATCGCGACGCGTCCGGCATGACCGAAATTCCAATCTCGACGATACGCATCGGGTCACGCAATCTGCCCTGCGGCGGCGGTGGCTTTTTCCGCCTGTACCCCTATGCGCTCACGCGCTGGTGTGTCGAGCGCGTCAATGTGACGGATGGGCAGCCCTGTATTTTTTACATGCACCCCTGGGAGATCGACGCGGCCCAGCCGCGCCAGCAGGGCGTGAAGCTTAAGACACGCATCAGGCACTACATGAATCTTGCAAGAGTTGAGCGCCGCCTGCGGCGGCTGCTGACCGATTTCAAATGGGGCCGCATGGACGAGGTCTACGCCACATGATGGCCGCGCTGCGCATGACCGAAGCAACCGTGGCGGGACCGGTGTCCGTCCAGCCTGCATTGCCCGCTGACGATGCGCGCTGGGATGCCTATGTCGATCGCCATCCCGAAGGCACCTTCTTTCACCTGTCGCCGTGGCGCCAGGTGCTCAGTGCCTCGGTGGGCTTTGCAGCGCATGACCTCACGGCCACCCGGGGCGGCGAACTGGTCGGTTTGCTGCCGCTGATGCGCGTGAAAAGCCTGCTGTTCGGTGACGCGCTGGTGTCGCTGCCGTTCTGCGTGCAGGGCGGGATCATCGCGGACGATGTCGAAGCCGAGCAGGCCCTGCTCGCACAGGCGCAGGCGCTGGCCGAGCGGCTGGGTGTTGACCATCTGGAACTGCGTCACAGCCGTCTCGTGGCTGTGGACTGGCCGACGAAGAGCGAGACCTACGTGCTGTTCAAACGGGCGTTGTCCGCGGACCTCGAAGAAAACATGAAGGCGATCCCGCGCAAGCAGCGCGCGATGGTGCGTAAGGGGATCACCGGCGGGCTCGTCAGCCGCGAGGAACACGATCTCGGGCACTTTTTTCAAATCTATGGCACGAGCGTGCGCAATCTGGGCACGCCCGTCTTTCCGCGCCGCTACTTCGAGGCCCTGTTCAGGGCCTTCGAGGATCGCTGCCGCGTGACGACCGTCTTCACCGGCTCGCAGGCCGTCAGTTCGGTGCTGTCTTTCGTCTACAAGAACACGGTGATGCCCTACTACGGCGGCGGCGTGCCGCTCGCGCGCGATCTGAAGGCCTATGACTTCCTGTACTGGGAAGTCATGCGCACGGCCTGCGAACAGGGCATCGGACACTTCGACTACGGCCGCAGCAAACGTGACAGCGGCTCGTACTCGTTCAAGAAGAACTGGGGCTTCGAGCCGACGCCGCTCCATTACCAGTATCACCTGGTGAAGAGCCGGCAACTGCCCGATCGCAATCCCAATAATCCAAAGTATGCACTGGCGGTCAACTTCTGGAAAAAACTGCCGCTGCCGGTGGCGAACTTCCTCGGTCCGTTCGTTTCGCCCTACCTGGCCTGATGGCATGGAAAGCCTGTTGTTCCTGTGTCACCGGATCCCGTATCCGCCGAACAAGGGTGACAAGATTCGCTCCTACCACATGCTGAAGTACCTTGCGCAGCACTATCGGGTACTGCTCGGAACGTTCATTGATGACCCGGCCGATCGCCAGCACGTCGATAAGCTGCGCCCGCTGTGCGAGGCACTCGAAGTCATCGACATCGACCCGAAGTGGCGCCGCCTGCAGAGTCTGCGTGGCCTGTTGACGGGGGAAGCCCTGAGCCTGCCGTACTATCGCGATCGCCGTCTGGCGGACTGGGTCGCACGCATGCTGCGCGTCGCCAGGCCCGGGATCGTGTTTGCGTATTCCTCGCCCATGGCGCAGTACATCCTCGGCGCGGACTGCGCCGCGTGTCGGCGGGTGGTCGATTTCGTCGATGTCGATTCGGAGAAATGGCGCGCCTACGCGGCCATGAAATCCTGGCCGATGTCGTGGGTCTATGCACGCGAAGCCGCGCGGCTACTCGCTTTCGAACGCGATGTCGCAGCACGCATGGACGCGTGCGTGTTCGTGTCCAGTGACGAGGCGCGCCTGTTTGAAACACTGAGCGAGGGCCGTGGCGGCAACGTGCATGCCGTCAACAACGGGGTGGATCTCGCGTACTTCACCGGTGCGTGCGAACTGGCGAATCCGTACCGCGCAGGCGTGCCGGTGCTCGTGTTCACCGGCGCGATGGATTACTGGGCGAATGTCGACGCGGTGACTTGGTTTGCGCGCGACATGCTGCCGGCCATCCAGGCCCGCGTCCCGGCCGTCGAATTCTGGATCGTTGGCACGCGGCCGACGCCCGAGGTGCAGCAACTGGCTCGTCTGCCCGGCGTGCACGTCACCGGTGCGGTGGACGACATTCGGCCCTATATCGCTCACGCCCGTGCCTCGGTGGCGCCGATGCGCATCGCGCGCGGCGTGCAGAACAAGGTGCTGGAGGCGATGGCGGTGGGGCGGCCGGTGGTCGGCACGCCGGCGGCCTTCGAAGGTCTGGACGTGGCGCCGCGCTATCGGGGTTTGGCCGCCGACGGTGTTGAGGCCTTTGTCGAACGCTGCGTAGCGTTGCTCGGCACCGAAACCGATGCCAGCACACTCGGTGACATGGGCCGCGACTATGTCGCGGCCCATCACGACTGGGATACGAATATGCACCAACTGCATGCGCTGATGGCCGGCTAGCGCAGATGAACCCCGTGACCGAAACACCTATGATGACACCCACCGCCGGCCCCGCCGGTTTCCGCCATCTGCCATGGCTCGCCGTGGCCGCCGTGTTGAGCGTGATCGCAGCCTACTGGCCTTCCCTGCTCGAAATGGCCCGCATCTGGGAAACCTCCGATACCTACGCGCACGGCTATCTGATCGCCCCGATCTCGCTCTACATTCTCTACACCCAGCGGCATCGGCTCTCGGCTGCCCCGTTGCGCCTGTGCTGGTGGGCGCTGCTGCCGATAGCCGGGGCCGGCGCCGCATGGGCGCTCGCCAACCTCGCGGATATTCAGGTGGTGCAACAACTCGCCGTGGTGACGCTGATCATCGGTGCCGTGCTGTTCCTGATGGGACCCGCATGGTGTCGGATTGCGATGTTTCCACTCGGCTTCCTCTACCTGGCGGTGCCGCTTGGCGACGGCCTTGTGCCGCACATGATCGATTTCACCGCGGATTTCGTGGTCGCGGCGCTGCGGGCAACCGGCATTCCGGTCTATCGCGACGGGACCTTCTTCGTGATCCCCAGCGGATCCTGGTCGGTGGTCAGCGGTTGTAGCGGCATGCGTTACCTGATGGCGACGGTGACGGTGGGTGTTTTGTTCGCCTATCTGAATTACCGCCGTTTCTCGCGTCAGCTGCTATTCGTGATCGTCGCCATCCTCGTGTCGATACTGGCGAACTGGCTGCGGGCCTACGGCATCGTGATGATTGCCCACTTCAGTGACATGAAGCTCGCACTCGGGATCGATCACTACATTTATGGCTGGGTGTTCTTCGGCATCATTATCTTCCTGCTGATGATGATCGGTGGTATCTGGAGCGATCGAGGCCGCGAACCCGATGTCCCGCAGCCCGCGGCGCCCGCGCCTAACATTGCGCCCGCTGTGATGGCATCGGCGCTGCTGGCGATGCTGATCGGTCTGCACCTGTGGCCCGTCGCCACCCGGGCGCTCGTGGCTGCTGCCCCTCAGACCAAGCTCAGCGAGCCCAGTCTGATCGCCGCGGCGAACGGATCGGCGCTGGCCGCCCCGGCGCTCGAATGGACGCCCCATTACTTTGGCGATCCGGCCCAATATGGCGGTGGCCTGCCGTCAGAGAGCGCACTTGCCGGCTGGCACGTCGCCTGGTACCCGGCACAGCACCAGGGCGCCGAACTCATCAATGCGGCTAACAGATTGATCAACGAGAAGGACGAGCCCTGGCGTCTGCAGGCCCGCAGCACCCGGGAAACCGGCGCGGGCAAGGTGCCGGCGGTGATTGAAAGCGTGTTGCGTTCGCGCAGCAGTGACTCCTCCATCGTCGTCTGGCAGTGGTACTGGGTAGGCGGGCACGCCACGATCAATCCGCTAGGCGCCAAGTTGCTGGGCATTCTCAGCCTGCTGCGCGGCGCCGGGAATCCGGGCGCCTCCGTGTTGCTGTACACCGTCATTCGCGACGACAGCGAGCGCGAGGCGGCCAGGGCCTATCTCAGCGACAGGCTGGGGCAATCCGCAGCCGCGTTGCACGCGGCCTTCGCGGCGGGCAAGGGCCGCTGACGTGAGCGCGCCACCGATGATCTGTCACCTGATCTATCGCCTTGATTATGGTGGGCTCGAGAATGGCCTAGTGAACCTCATCAATGCCTTGCCGCCGGAGCGCTGGCGGCACACGGTCGTGACGCTTGCCGGCTACAGCGATTTTCGCCAACGCCTGCGCGGAGACGTCGACGTGATCGACTGCCCAAAGCAGCCCGGCCAGGATCCCGGCCTGTATTTTCGACTGTGGAAGCTGCTGCGTGGCCTGCGGCCTATGATCGTGCATACCCGCAACCTGTCGACGCTCGAGGCGCAGGCGTCAGCCTGGCTGGCAGGCGTGCCGATCCGGATCCACGGCGAACATGGGCACGATGTCCACGACCTGGACAATCGCAAGCGGCGCTATCGCCTGCTGCGTAAGGCCTTCGCGCCCCTGATCACCCAGTTCGTCAGCGTGTCGCGGCTGCTCGAAGACTATCTGCTGCAGGATATTGGCGTGGCGCCCGCGAAAGTCACGCGGATCTGCAACGGGGTGGACACGGCGCGGTTTCAACCGGCGCGCGACGCGCAGCGCACGGCGCTGGCCGGTGCCCCGTTCGATGCCGCCGGGCGGCTCGTGATTGGCACCATCGGGCGCATGCAGGCGGTCAAGGATCAGCTCACGCTGATCCGCGCCTTTATTCATCTGCTGCAGATCCGGCCGGCGATGCGCGAGCGCGTCTGTCTGGTCATGGTCGGCGATGGCCCGCTGCGCACCCAGGCTGACGCGCTGCTGCGCGCTGCCGGCTGCGCCGATCTGGCCTGGCTGCCCGGCACGCGCGGCGACACGCCGGCGCTGCTCAATGCGTTTGACCTGTTCGTGTTGCCGTCGCTCGCCGAAGGCATTTCCAACACGATCCTCGAAGCAATGGCGACCGGCCTGCCGGTGATTGCCACGAGCGTCGGCGGTAATCCAGAACTCGTCGTGCCCGGCACGACGGGCATGCTGGTGCCCCGCGCCGATCCGGCGGCGCTGGCGGCGGCACTGGCCAGCTACGCCGACGATCCGGCCCTGCTGGGGCGGCATGGCCAGGCGGCACGCAAGCGGGCCTGCGATGACTTGAGTCTGGCGCGAATGATCGAACAGTACGATCAGATCTATACCCGGCACACGGCGGGTGCGCGGCGATGAATCGGGGGCACGTCGCGGGGGCCGGGGTGCGCCTTGCGGCAATGTGCGTCTGCTGTCGACAGCATGCGTGCCCCCGCGGCAAATAGCCGCGACTCAATCGGAAAACGGGTAACACACGATGTGCGGAATCGTAGGCATTCTTGACCTTCAGGGCCGACGCCCGATCGACGAGCGTCTGCTCGTGGCGATGAACGATGCCCAGCATCATCGCGGGCCGGACCAGCACGGCGTGCATCTGGAGCCCGGCCTGGGGCTTGGCCATCGCCGCCTGTCGATCATCGATCTCGGCAGCGGTCGTCAGCCGCTGTACAACGAAGACCGTTCAGTGGTGGTGGTCTTCAACGGCGAAATCTACAACTTCGCCGACATCCGCGCACAGCTGCTGGCCGCCGGCCACCGTTTCGAAACGGACTGCGACACCGAGGTCATCGTGCACGGCTGGGAAGAGTGGGGCGCGGCCTGCGTTGATCGCTTTCGTGGCATGTTTGCGTTTGCGCTGTGGGATCGCAACAAGCGGCAGCTGTTCATGGCGCGCGACCGGATCGGCAAGAAGCCGCTGTATTACAGCGTCACCGCGTCCGGCCTGCTGGTCTTTGCCTCCGAACTGAAGGCGATGCTGGTGCATCCCGAAGTCGATCGCCAGCTCGATCCACAGGCAATCGAGGATTACTTCACCTTTGGATACATCCCCGACCCACGGTCCATCTATCGCGGCGTGCGCAAACTTGAGGCCGGGCATCTCGCGGTGATCGACACCGGTGTAGCGAAGCCGGCGATCAATTCCCGCCAGTACTGGGATCTGGAGTTCAGGCCGGACAGCGGCCTCGATGAACGCGAGGCAAAGGAGGAACTGATCCGTCGCCTCGACGAAGCAGTGCGCCTGCGTATGATCGCCGATGTGCCGCTCGGTGCTTTCCTGTCCGGCGGTGTCGATTCGAGTGCCATCGTGGCGCTGATGGCACGCGCCCGCGAAGAACCGGTGACGACCTGCTCGATTGCGTTTGCCGACCCGCAGTTCGATGAATCGGCGTACGCCCGCCAGGTCGCGGAGCGCTACCACACACGCCACTTCGTGGATGAAGTTGGCGTCGATGACTTCGGGCTGCTGGATGCATTGGTCGACATTTATGACGAACCATTTGCCGACAGTTCGGCAATTCCCACCTATCGCGTCTGCGAAGCGGCCCGACGGCACGTGACGGTGGCCCTGTCCGGCGACGGCGGCGACGAAGGCTTTGCCGGCTATCGGCGCTATCGCTGGCATATGCGCGAAGAATCGATCCGCGGGCTGTTGCCGCTGGCGCTGCGCGGCCCGCTGTTCGGCGCGCTGGGCAGCGTCTATCCGAAATGGGACTGGATGCCGTCTTTCCTGCGCGCGAAATCGACTTTGCAGGCGCTCGCGCGGAGTTCAGTGGAAGCCTATCTGCACAATTTCAGTCTGTTGCCGGATGCGCCGCGTAACGCCCTGTATTCGCCGGCGCTGCGCAGTGCGCTCGGCGGCTATCACGCACGCGAAGTCTTTCTGCGGCACTTGCCGAATGCGCCGGCCGATCCGCTGGCGCTCGTCCAGTATCTCGATTTCAAGACCTACCTGCCGGGCGACATTCTGGTCAAGGTCGATCGCGCGAGCATGGCGCATTCGCTGGAAGTGCGGGTGCCGCTCCTCGATCACAAGTTCGTCGAATGGCAGGCGACCCTGCCGTCATCGATGAAGCTGCGTGACATGGAAGGCAAACATCTGTTCAAGAAGGCGCTCGAGCCCTACCTCTCTCAGGATATCCTGTATCGGCGCAAGATGGGTTTTGCGGTGCCGGTCGGCCGCTGGTTCCGCGGGCCGCTGCGTGAAAGAGTCAGGCAGGCGCTGACCGGCGAGGCGATGGGCGATGCCGGGCTGTTCGACATGCAGCGCCTCGGCCAGATTGCCGATGAACACGCGAGCGGTGCCCGCGATCACGGCGCCGTGCTGTGGTCCCTGCTGATGTTCGAGGGCTTTCTGCGTCGCCATGGGGCGGTTGCTACCCGCAAAGCCGCCTGAGGATGCGCATCCTGCATGTTTTCGATCACTCGATTCCGCTGCAGAGCGGTTACACGTTTCGCTCGCGTGCGATTCTGCGCGAGCAGCGCCAGCGGGGCTGGGAGACGGTGCACGTGACCTCGGGCAAGCATGGCCCGTTTGCGCAGCCGATCGAGACCATCGATGGCCTGCCTTTCTATCGCACGGCGCCGCCGGGCGCGGCGCTCGATCGGCTGCCGGTGATCAACCAGCTGGCGATCCTCACCGCACTCACGGCGCGCGTGCGCGAAGTCATCCTGCGCGAGAAGCCCGATGTCGTGCATGCGCATTCGCCGGCCATTAACGGGGCGGCGGCACTGCGCGCCGCGCGGCCGCTGGGCGTGCCGGTGGTCTACGAGATTCGCGCGTTCTGGGAAGACGCGGCGGTCGACCATGGCACCAGTGCCGAGGGCGGGTTGCGCTACCGAATGACGCGCGCGCTCGAAACCTGGGTGGTGCGCAAGGCGAATGCGGTGTTCACGATCTGCGAGGGTCTGCGCGCGGATCTCGCGCAGCGCGGCGTGCCCGAGCACAAGATCACCGTCATCCCGAATGCGGTCGACGCCGAGCATTTCCAGTTCGGTCTGCCGCGCGATCGCGAGCTTGCGGAGAAGCTGGGCATCGGCGAGCGCCCGGTGCTGGGCTTCATCGGGTCGTTCTACGCTTATGAAGGCATCGTCGATCTGGTGCGGGCGCTGCCCGGGGTTGTCGGGCGCGTGCCCGAACTGCGCGTGCTGCTGGTCGGCGGCGGACCCTGTCGCGACGAGGTGACGGCGCTGGTGCGGCGACTGGGACTGGAAAGCACCGTCATCGTGACCGGCCGAGTGCCCCACGCTGAGGTCGATCGGTACTATACTTTAGCGGATGTTTTCTGCTACCCGCGCCGCCCAATGCGATTGACCGAACTCGTGACCCCGCTCAAACCCTTGGAAGCCATGGCTCAGGGGCGACTCGTGCTTGCAAGCGATGTCGGTGGGCACAGGGAACTCATCCGACACGGCGAAACCGGCATGCTGTTCCGAGCCGGCGACCAAGCCGCCATGTCCACCGGCATCGTCGAGATGTTCGAGGCCCGCGAGCGCTGGCCCGGCTTGCGCGAAGCGGGGCGACGTTACGTCGAAACCGAGCGCAACTGGACGATGAGCGTCGCGAACTATGCGGCGGTCTACGAGCGGCTCTGCATAGAGGGCACACGCCGATGAACAAGCCGGCCCTCGTCGTCCTCAGCAGCCTGTTTCCGAGCAGCGCGCGGCCGACCGCGGGCGTTTTCATCCGCGAGCGGATGTTTCGTGTGGGGAAGGAACTGCCGATCACTGTGGTATCGCCACAGGCCTGGTTTCCGGGGCAAGTACTGATCTGTTTCGCGAGCCCGGGCTACCGGCTGGCGGGAGAGAAATTTGAAGTCCAGCAGGGCGTGGAGGTCTATCGGCCGCATGCCCTGTGCCTGCCCGGCATCGGGCGACAGTGGGACGCTTACGCGATGGCGCTAGGCGCCCTGCCAATCGTGCGGCAGCTCAAGCGCGAAGGGCGCTGCGACATCATCGATGCGCATTTTGCGTACCCGGATGGGTATGCGGCGAGCCTGCTCGGCAAGTGGCTGGGCGTGCCGTACACGATCACCATGCGCGGCACCGAGCCGAAGCACCTGCGCATCCCCGTCTTTCGCCATCGGATAGTCACAGCCCTCAGTGGCGCCGCGCGCGTGTTCACCGTATCGAACTCTCTGCGTGAGATCGGTATCGCCGCCGGCGTAGCGGCGAGCCAGTTCACCGTGGTCGGCAACGGCGTCGATACGGATGTCTTCCACCCGATACCCCGCGACGAGGCCCGCGCGAAGTTCGGGATCCCGCCGGATGCCAAAGTCCTCATCACCGTCGGTGCGCTGGTCGAACGCAAGGGCTTCCATCGAGTCATTGCGCTGCTACCGAGGCTGCGCGAACGCTTCCCGAATCTCATCTACCTCGCCGTCGGCGGCGGTAGCCCGGAAGGAGACTGGACCGCTCGGCTGAAGCGACAGGTTGCGAACCTCGGGGTCGCGGACTGCGTGAAGTTCCTGGGCCCCATACCGCCCGCAGAACTCAAATGGCCCCTGTCCGCAAGCGACGTCTTCGTGCTGCCGTCGAGTAACGAGGGCTGGGCCAACGTGATTCTCGAGGCGATGGCCTGCGGGGTGCCGGTAGTAGCGAGCGATGTCGGGGGGAATGGGGAGGTCGTTGCGAGCGACGAACTTGGAGCGCTCTATCCCTTCGGTGAGATTGAGGCCTTGTTCGTCAACCTTTATCGCGCGCTAGGCAGTCAATGGAACCGCCACGTGCTGCTGGCCCACGCGGCGGCGAATACCTGGGATCTCAGGGTGCGTCAGTTGATTTCGTTGTTCACGAACGTGGTCGGCAACCCGGTTGCGCCGGCGACTGATGCGATTGCCTCCACCAGGCTGTCCCTTCCCGATTAGGTGCTGCGCATGCTGCAATCCGTACATGGATTAGGTGAACGACTCGAACTGGCTGCCTACCTGAGTGGCAAGCGTCTCGCGCACCGATTGAACCCGCGATATCGCGGCCGCGCCCACGAGCGTTGCCTGTTTGTTGCAGGAGTCCAGCGCTCGGGCACGAACCTCTTGATGGAGGTACTCGAGCGGTGCAATGAGACGGATGTTTATCACGAGACCGACCCGCGCGCGTTTGAACGCTACCAACTGCGTGATGAAGCAACGTTGCATCGTCTGGTCGCGTGTTCGCCCGCGCCGCTGGTCGTGATCAAGTGTCTTATGGAGTCCCAGCGCCTGAAGCACCTGCTTGAAGTGTTCGGCCCGGCGCAGGCGATCTGGGTATTCCGTGGCTATCGTGACGCCGTCAATTCCATGGTGAAATCCTTCTCCAACCAGGCACGACAAGTACTCCGTGTCGCGCAGGGGCAGCAGGAGTGGTGGAGCGAGCATATGGTGCCGGAGACGCTCGCGATCGTTCGTGAGGCAGCCGCCAAACCGCTCGACGACGTATCTGCAGCGGCCCTGCAGTGGTACTTCCGCAACCGGATTTACTTTGACCAGCGCCTCGCCGACGACCAGCGAATCATGCTCTTAAAATATGAGGGATTGGTGTTGGAGCCGGCAGCGACTCTCGAGCGGATAAGCACGTTCGCCGGGATCAAGTGCGGGCCTCGCGCGATGCGCATTATCTCGGCTAATCCGATCGGTAAGCGCACGCCGCCGGCCATTCGCCCCGATGTCGCCGAACTGTGCGAAGCCCTCCAAGCGCGACTGCTGTTAGCAGCGAGCGTGTAGTCGGCATCACTCCATGCGCGACATTCTCATCACCCTTATAGTGTTCGGATCGCTGCCGTTCATTCTGCGCCGTCCATTCGTCGGTGTAATCATGTGGACTTGGCTGGGCCTGATGAACCCGCATCGCATGGCGTGGGGTTTCTCGATGGACCTCCCGTTCGCTTTCATCGTGTTCGTTACTACTGTGCTTGGCTTTGCTTTCTCGAAGGAGCCGAAGCGCGTACCGCTTAGCCGCGAAATTGTGTTGCTGCTCGCGCTGCTGTGTTGGATGGTCATTACCACCTTGGACGCGCGCTACCAGTTCCAGGCGTGGGAACAATGGGACAAGGTATGGCGTATCCAACTCGGCATCCTTCTAACCTTGATGCTGACGAATTCGCGCGATCGCGTTGTCGGGCTCGTGTGGACCATCGGCCTCTCTCTCGCGTTCTACGGCGCGAAAGGCGGGCTCTGGACCATTCTGCACGGGGGTGCAAACCGCGTTTACGGCCCGCCTGGCACGTTCATCGGCGGCAACAATGAGATTGGTCTTGCGATGGTGATGACGGCACCCATCCTGTGGTACCTCGCAATGCACGCCCCTCGACTTTGGATTAGGCTGGCGTTGTATTGCGTGGTTGGTCTGACCCTCATCTCCATCGTTGGTACCCATTCGCGCGGGGCGCTGGTGGGACTTGCAGTGATCGGGTTGATGCTGTTCATGAAGGCGAAGAACAAGGTGTTGCCTGCCGCATTGGGATTGGTGTTCCTGCTTGTGCTGCCGCACGTCATGCCGCAGGAATGGTTTGACCGCATGCACACCATAGAGACCTACGAAGAGGACCAATCGGCTACGAACCGGATCAAGGCATGGCGCAAGGGCATCCAGATTGCAAACGCGAAGATAACCGGTGGCGGTTTCGAATACCTCACATACTCGAATGGTACCGACGCTCACAGCATTTACTTCGAGATCCTCAGCGAGCACGGCTATCCGGGCCTCGCGCTATTCCTCACGTTGGGTGCGATGACGTGGTTCAAGGCGGGTCGCGTGCGCCGGATGGCGTCCAGGCAGCCGGGCTTTGAGTGGGCGCGCGACCTCGGCGCGATGATGCAGGTTAGCCTCGCCGGTTATGCTTCATCAGGGGCCTTCCTCGGGCTGGCGTATTTTGACCTGTTTTACGTGCTGATCGTGGTCGTCGTGGTACTCGAAAGCACGGTTCGCCAAGCGCTTTCCGCACCCACCGCATTGAGCGCCGAGCCTGCGCAAGGAGCGACGGCGGAGATCGGCCCACTGGGATACGTTGTCCGCGAGGGGACAAGACCATGAACTTGTTGCTGGAAAATATCGAGAAGACCTTGGCCTACCATCGGCGGCGCGTGCTGCGTAGATTGCGCGGGGCCGCTTGGAGTCTGCGGTGTCCTGTCGCTCGCCGGCCCATTTTCGTTGTTGGCTGTTCGCGGGCGGGTACGACGCTCGTGTACAAGACGCTGTCCGAGTCCAAGGAGATCGGCAGCCTGCAGCGCGAGACGCATGATTTCTGGGTAGACCTCCATCCGCTGCATGAAAAAGACTGGAACACTCATAGCCTGACGGCGGAGGATGCCAGCTCGCGTGACCGCGACGTCGTGACTCAGCATTTTTATACATGGACCGGCTACCACCGCTGGGTGGACAAGAACAACCAGAATGGACTCTGCGTGGGCTATCTGCGGGCACTCTTCCCCGATGCATTCTTCGTCTACGTCAAGCGCAGTCCGGGCGACAACCTCAATTCGCTGATCGAGGGATGGGGAAAGCCAGAGGAATTCGCGACCTGGGCCGACTCGATTCCGGCCAACGTCGACATCGACGGCTGCTACCACAGGTGGTGCTTCTTCCTCGCCGACGGCTGGCGCGACTATCTGTCCCGTCCCATCGAGGATGTGTGCGCCTTCCAGTACAGGGCGATCAATCGCGCGATTCTCGACGGGCGCGCCGCCACGCCCGCGGGGCAGTGGGTTGAAGTGTTTTACGAGGATTTCCTGCGGAATCCAGTCGCGACCTTCCGCCAGGTGTTCGAAGGCTGCGGCCTTACCTTCGATGCGCGTCTCGAGCAGCACTGCGCGGGCGTGCTCGGGCGGCCCTACAACGCCTTCTCCGAGATCCGGCTCGACAAGTGGAAGGACAGCGCCAACCGCGAGCGGATCGAGCGCGCGCTGCCGCAGGTCGCTGAGGTTGCTGCCGCCATGGGCTACGAATCCGCGTGACGACGGCGCTCATGCTCGTTCTTTTTTCCGTCTGGTTCGCGTTATGCCTTGGCTACCTCGGGCCGCTGCGTAGGGTGTGGCGCGAACCTGTATTCCGCGTGCCTACGCTTACGCTCGAGAGCGATGACTGGGGCGCCGGCCCCGCAGCACAGGCGCCGGCGCTGCGACGGCTGCGCGAGACCCTGGAGGCTTGCCGCGATGGCGCGGGCCGGCCGGCCGTCATGACGCTAGGCGTCGTGCTGGAAACCGCCGACCGCGACGCGATGCGGGCCAACGGGTCTATGCGCTACGAATCACTGCGGCTCGATGACGAACCAATGCAACCGGTTCTCGATGAAATACACGCTGGCGTCGGCAGCGGGGTATTCACACCGCAATTGCACGGGCTCGCGCATTACTGGGAGGCATCGCTGGGGAAAGCGGCCGCATCTTCCGCGGAAGTTCGGCGCTGGCTGGATGGAGCGGGACCTGGTTGGACCGAGGAATTGCCTGCGCCGTTGCAGAGCCGGTGGATAGACGTGAGTGAGCTACCGAGCCGGCCGCTGCCGCCAGATGCCGTAATGGCGGCGGTCTGTCTCGAAGTAGATGCATGGCAGCGCGTATTCGGTGCAGCACCCGCGGTCGCGGTGCCGACCACGTTCATCTGGAATGACATAGTCGAGCGCGCCTATGCGAAAGCCGGCATCCACGCTTTGATCACGCCGGGGCACCGCTGCGAATCCCGTAACGCACAAGGGGAACCGGTGGCCGGTGCGACATCAATTGCGAATGGCCAGCACGGCGCAGGCGGCATCCTCTATCTGGTGCGCGACATCTATTTCGAGCCAGTGTTAGGGCACCCGCCGTGGCGGCTCTGCAGTGAGGTGGCCGCACGCAGCGCGCTCGGCAGGCCCGCGCTCGTCGAGATCCACCGCTTCAATTTCTGCGGTTCGCGTGCGCAGGAAGACGCCTTCAACACTCTCGCCGATGCGCTGCGACTGGTGCGCGAAAACCTGCCGTCCGTACGCTTCGCTGCGAGCGCGGAACTCGCGGATGCCGTGGCGCGAAAGGATCCGGCCTGGCTCGAAACTCGCGCTGCGCGGCGTGCGGCAATTTGCGCCCGCCGGGCTCTTGAACTGCCAAAGTTCGGCCGTCTGGCGCGCCTGACCGGCCTTGCATGGCCCTTGCGCGCAATTGGCGCGCTGGCATGAACGGGCAGCCGCACTTCTCCGTCGTGATTCCGGCGTACAACAGTGCGGAGACGCTGCCGCGCGCGATCGAATCGGTGCTTGCGCAGCGCACGCCGGCGCATGAAGTGATCGTGGTCGACGATGCCTCCAGCGACGACACGCCAACGCTCATGGCGCGCTACGCTGCGCCGGTGCGCTACTTCCGGCGCGAGGCGAATGCGGGCGTGTCGGCGGCGCGCAATTTCGGCGCGGCGCAGGCGAGTGGCGACTGGCTCTCGTTCCTGGATGCAGACGACTGGTACTACGAAGACCGCATCGGGGCCCACGCTAGCTGGATCGCCGAGGATTCGACGCTCGATTTCCTCACCGGCGACTACGAATACCGCGACGCCCACGGCGCGCCGCTTGGGCGCTCGATGGCGCAGCACGAGTCCGGCCGTAGCCTGCTCGCGCGTGTCGGGGCCGGCGGCCGAGCAATCATGGAGGCGCCGGACTTCGAAGCCTTCGTCGCCGACCACTTCGGCGATACCCACACGCTGAGTGTGCCCAGACAGACCTTCGTCGACATCGGCGGCTACCCGCTAGGCTTCAAGGTCTGCGAGGACGTGCACTTCCTGACGCGGCTGGTGGCGCGCAGCCATCGCGTTGGCGTGGTGTGCTCGCCACTAGCGGTCTATGCCATTCACGGGGGCAGCGCAACGCGTCGAGATCCGGTGCAGGCGCAGCGCGAGAACGTGCGCACGCTACTCGACCTACGCGACTTGGTCTCGGATTTCCCACCGCCCGTGAAGCGTGGCGTGGACACCCGCATGCGGCTCGGCCGCCTCAATCTCGCTTACGCGCTCAGCAGGCACGGCGATCGCGTCCAAGCGCTGTGCGCAGTACTGCCGTCATTGTTCGAGAATCCTAGTGTCGCAAGCCTACGCGATTTCGTGAGCATCCTCAGGGGCTGACGTGGACAGCAGATACCTCGTTCTGACCGAACTCTTCCTGCCGACCAAGGGTGGCACTGCAGTCTGGTTCGCGGAGGTTTATCCGCGCCTCGGCGGCAAGGACACGCACATCGTGACGGCCGCCGTGCCGGGCAGCGAGGAGGTCGACGCGACGCACCCGAACACGATCCACCGCCTCCGGCTCGAGCGGGTGCCTTGGCTCAAGCCTGAATCGCTGATGATGTACTTGCGGCTGTTCGCATGCGCCCTTGGCCTCGCGGCCACGCAGCGCTTCGTTGCGATCCACGCCGGCCGGGCCCTGCCCGAGGGTCTGGTCGCGTGGTTGGCGGGGCGCCTCACCGGACACAAGGTCGTGATTTACGCGCATGGCGAGGAATTGACGACTTGGGGCCGCGGCGGCAAATTCAAGGCAATGCGTTTCGCGTTGCGCCATGCCGATACCGTAATTGCCAACAGCGATTTCACCCGGGATACACTGATCTCGACAGGAGTGGATGCGTCGTGCATCGAACTGATCAATCCTGGGGTCGATGTCGACCGCTTTCGGCCGGGTCTTCCTTGCGATGATCTCAAGCGCAGGATTGGATTGGCGCCCGGCCAGAAGCTCATACTGTCGGTCGGGCGCATGCAGCAGCGTAAAGGTTTCGACATGGCGATCCGCAGCGTCGCCGCCTTGCGCGCGCAGGGCATCGACCTGCGGTACGCGCTGATCGGCATCGGCGAACAGCTGGACGAGTGGCGAACCCTTGCGCGTGAAGTAGGTGTCGATGCGTACGTGCATTTCCTGGGTCATGTCGAGCCGGAGGCTCTGCCGCGGTGGTACAACGCCTGCGATCTCTTCGTGATGCCCAATCGAAATGTCAATGGCGACACTGAGGGCTTCGGGATGGTGTTCATTGAAGCCGCCGCGTGTGGGAGGCCCAGCGTCGCGGGCATCGACGGGGGCACTGGTTCGGCGGTAGTCGACGGGGTCACTGGGCTCAGGGTCGATGGCGAGTCGCTCGACGAAGTCGTTCGCGCGATACGGTCTCTACTGGAGAACGGTGATGCGAATCGCGAGATGGGTCTGCGCGCGCTAGAGCGCTGTGTGCAGCGGTTTTCGTGGTCGGCGGTTGCAGGACGTACCGCGGTCCTGGCCTGATTACGGTACGTGAATGTGAGAATAGTTTCCGTTTGCCCGCGCGGCGACCAAGGCCGGGATTCAAATCGAAAAGGAAAGGCGATGAACGGCGTGAAACTCGGGTTGTTGTTCGCGGCGATGCTGACGGCCGTCGCGGCCGAAGCCAAGCCAGTATACAACTTCAAGGAAAATCTTTATAAAAAGGCACCGCCGAACGAAGTCAGGGCGCTGCCCAAGTTCTGCTGGGGGCGCTATAACACGAAGCTCCTAGGAACTACGTATAACATCAAGCGGGACCAGTGCGGACCGGGTGTGAATCACTACTGCCAAGGGCTGTTGCGCTTTAATCGCGGTATGAACCCGATGGTAAGCAAGAACGAGCGCAAGGGCTGGCTGAGTCTTGCAGCGCACAACATCGAATACACACTGAAGGCTATCAGTAAGTACCCTAGCTGCCCCATCACGAAGCACGTCAAGTACATCTATCGAAAAGTGCAGATCGAGCGCGCTGTGCCGTGAACGCCCGATGATGAAAATCAGGGTAGAACGTTGAGCCGAGTCCCGTTCGCCAGTCCGACCAGCAGGTTTTCGAACTCTCGAATAGGCTGGAGGCTGAAGCGCTCCTCGACGAGTTGACGGCCGCGATGACCGAGGCGTTCGCGTAGCGCAGCATCGTCGACCAGCCGTCGAACGCCCGCAGTGAGTGCGTCTACGTCGCCGGGTGCCACGAGGAAGCCATTTTCGCCGTCGTGTATGATTTCCGGAATGCCACCCACACGCGTAGCGACCACTGGCCGTCGGCACGCCCCTGCCTCCAGGTTAATCAGGCCAAGCGGTTCCTGCCAGCGCGACGGCACAACAACGATATCCGCCGTGTGGTAAACGTCCTCCACTTGCTTCACGTAACCGATGTACCGGATCCGGTCGTCGCCGCCTGCCATGCGCGCGAGGTCGGCTTCCGCGTAAGAACCGGGAAATCGAACCGGGTCCCTGCATTCGCCGGCGATCAGGAACCTGGCGTTGGGGGCTTCGATCCGTCGAGCCATCGTCATGAAGTCGGCGACGCCCTTGATCTCCCGTATCTGGCCGAGAAACGCGACGACGATATTGTCTTCATCGAGGCCCAACGCGCTGCGCATGCTCGTGCCGCGGTCGAAGCGCTCAAGGCTGATGGAATTGTAGATTACCGGCTTTGGGAGTGACGGTGGCAGCGATTGCTCCGCCGTATAGCGGGAGACGCAGATGGCGGCACTGCACAGGCTGACGAACGGACCCGGCTGCGAATTTATCACATGATAATGAATGATCACTGGCACACCGAGCAACTTGGCCGCTAGCAGTTCCGCGGGGCGCCAGAAGCTGGCGCCATTGATGTGGATAACGTCAACGCGCCTGCGGCGCAAGAACGCCAGCATGCGCAGCAAGCTGTACAAATACTTCACGGGATTGCCGGGCTCAGTGAGCGATCCCCAGATCTCATAGGAGAGCTCGCGCTGCGCCAACTCGCTTTCGATCGGGCCGTGACGCGGCAACAGGAGCAAGGGTTCCAGTCGTTCCCGGTCAATGAGACCCAGGTTCGTGAACAGGACCCGGCTGGCGCCGCCCCAGTCGCCGTGACTCAACGTAATGAAGCAGACGACCGGTTTGCGTTTCATGCGAGATGCCGGAATCGGGTTGAGGTTATGTCAGCGTCGCGGGCCATCGCCGACGGGCGGCGTCGCGGCTGGTACGGTGGCCGGAGAGGACGGAATTTCCACGACCTTAATTCGGTCCCGCACGGGATCAGCGTCTATGAGGAATCTCGCGATTCGCTCCGAGTCGACAGGCTGAGGTTGAAGGCCTAGATGCGCCAGCCGCCGTCGTCCGCTCGCGTGGCCCAGTCCCTGCGCGAGGCTCATCAGGAAGCGGACGTTGGCATCCGTCGCTTCATGTCGGCAACTGCCGAGCAGCGCGAGACAGTCCAACCTCAACAGGCCGAGGAAGTTTGTGACCGCTTCGCGCAGCTTCCAGTATCTCTGTCGCAGATCCCAACTCGCTGTCTGGCTCGCGTAAAGTGCGGGATATTTCATGCGCAGGAGGTGGGTCCCGATTCCCATGCGGAAGCGCTGCTTGAGCAGGGCGCCCAGGGTTTCCTCGCCCGGTTCCCACACTAGGGCATGGCGATTGAAGATTATCGAATGCCGAGTGAGCATCAGCAGCCGATAGCAGATTTCGACGTCGGCCGCCTTGATGAAGCTTTCTTCGAACCCTCCTATCTCATCGAACAGGCGACGTGGAAATGATGCATTCGCGCCGTCCGCGAAGGGCAGGAATGGCAGCCGCGTGCGACTAAGCGCCAGTAGCGGCGACATATAGTCGCTGCGCTCCTGGTAGCGGATTGCGGGTCCGTCCACGGTCTTCAGCAGGCGGATGTCGCCCGCAACGCAGCCCGCGTCGGGGTACGCGGCGAATGTCGCAACAACGCTCTCGATCCAATCGGCCGCCGCGCGGCACGACATGTCGGTGGTGAGCAAGTATTCGCCACGTGCGGCCGCCACACCGGTGTTGAGTGCGCGCGCCCGGCCGCGGTCCCGGCGCCGCAGCGTGGTCAGGCCGGCACGGCTGGCTCGCGCGAATGTGTCGTCATCGGATCCGTTGTCGATGAGGAGTACTTCGAAGCACTCTGCTGGATAGGTCTGCGCGCGCATGCAAGCGGCAAAATCGTCGACTTCGTCGGCGCAGTTGAGTGCGGGAACGACGACACTCACAAAAGGTCGCTGGCCCATATAATTCACCGTGCCTCTCCTGTATCACGACTTCTATCGCGCGCTCGCACCAGGGATTCGAACGCGCGCGCTGGCAGCATGGCCAGCGCGACGTATGGCAGGTCGCACAGACGCCAGCTGTGGGTCCGCCACGATTCGCGCAACAGCAGTTGGGACGTACGCAGCTCACGGCGCCAGAACGCCTGATAGGCCCTGTCCATTAGATAACCGTCGACGAGTTCGCGCAATCTGGCGCGGCCAAGGTGGGCCACTAGATCGGAATGCGTGACGATGAAGTCCCGCCTCACCTGCACCGAGTTCAGCACCTGTCGCGAGCGGTCGCTCGATATCTGGTTGCCGCGCCAGTGGTAGAACGCCATGACCTCGGGCACACGCACCATGCGCCTCGTATGCGCGACGAGGCGTATCCAAAGATCGTAATCCATCGAGGTGAACATGCGCTCTGAGAATCCGCCGACCGCTTCGATAGCGGTGCGGCGAGTCAGGGCCGCGTGGATAGGCCAGGGACAGGAGCGCAACCAGGCCGCGATCGGGTCGCCTTCCTCGTAGGCCGGTGGCACGAAAGGCTGCGACCCCGGTGCGGCCGGGCCGACGTTCTGCCACCCGCAATACGCGATATCGGCATCATGGGCTTCTACTGCCGCGAGCAGGCGCGCCAGGCAATCGAGTGTCCACGTGTCGTCGGCATCCAGGAAAGCGATGAATTCACCAGTCGCATGCCTCAGGGCGAGATTGCGCGCGGGGTAGGGGCCCTTATGGTCTTGCTGCAGCAGGCGTATCCGCCCTGGGTGTTCGTCAACGTAGGCCTCGACGATGCGTACCGTGGTGTCCGATGAGCCGTCGTCCACGACGATCAACTCGATATCCTCATGCGTTTGCCTGAGCACGCAATCGATGGATTGCGCAATCGTATTCGCGGCATTGAAGCTTGGCATGATCACGCTGATGCGCCGTGATACCTGCTCCACGGTGTTGGGGCTCTTTCGTTCGCTGTCCTGGTTCACGCGGCTGCTCCAAGTCGCCACGCCCGTGGCGGTAAGGGGGCATCCGGATGCTGCTCGATGCCGTCGGCATCCCGCCATTGCATGGCGCCGGGTTGCGGGTTGAGCCAGGTCATCACTGCAGGTGACGAACCGGTATTGAGGACCAACACCTCCCTGCCTTGCGGCCCAGCCAGGCTGGCCACGCGAATGGCGTCCTCTGCAGGTAGCGGGCAGGGCGCATGCTGCGCCCACGGCACGATTTCTGGGTTGCAGCCGAGCGCTGTTGGTGGAAAGCCCAGACCAAGGTCGTGCAGCGCGAATAACTGCGTTGCGAGAAGTTGGCGCCATTCGTAAGCTCCGTCCAGGGTGCAGGCATGACAGAGCGCCTCGGCTAGAAAGCCGATCGAGTATTGGTCTGCTGGCTGCTCGCGCCATTTCTCTGCGAGGCCGCTGTCGATGGCATAGTGCAGGGCTTCCTTCAACACGTCCCGGAACATCACATCGCCGGGAAGCCGCCTTGCGATGCGCGCGAGATCCATCGCATTGGTGCTGAGATAGCGATGCGACCAGTTCTTCAGTGACAGCGCACGGTCGACGTAGCCGCCCGGCATCACGAGGCGCGGGAGGCGGGTCTTGAGGGCAGGCAGCCGCGGGATGATGTATTGCCAGGCGACACGTTTAAGGGCGCGCAGCGGCAGCGGCAATGACGCCGCCTTCGGGGTCGACAGGCAGGTCAAGCCCACGAGCCAGAACACGATGCGGTACAAGGACTCCGCAGGGCGGCAGCCGAGGATGGCAAGTGCGCTCCCGCGCGCGCTTTCATTGAGCGTGCGGTATCGTTCGCTGCCTGTGACGTCCGCGTGCCGCAGCGCAGCGACGAGCGTGTCGAGATGCGTGTTCAGCACCAACATGTTCGTCGGTGACTTGCCCAGGGCCCGTGACGGGATCCATTTGAACGGGCCACGCTCCATGCCGGCCGCGCTATGTTCGAGTTCATCGTGCAGGAACCACTTGCCGAAAGCGGTCTGGTCCGTTTGCGCGGCCGCGTACGCCATTGCCCGATCGAGTGCCGTGCGAATCGTGGAGTCGTCGCGCTCGTCCAGCGCATCCATCATCATGTGCATGGCGCTGGCATGCAGCCGGTAGTGGGACTCGAGTTCGTTCGTCCAGGTGCCGTGATGGTAACCGCCATCATCGCCCTGCCGTGCAAGCACCGCATGCAGCAGTTGAGTCGCAAGTAATCCATAGAGCGCCTTGCCCGTTGCCCGCGCCAGCCCGGCGCAACAGGTGAACAGCGCGTGGGCGTCGTTCTCCGAGCAGATCTTCCAGCGTTTTGGCCACTCGTAGCGGTTCTCATAGACCAGACCATGCACGAGATGGCGGTAGACGTCGGCAGGGCCCGCATAGAGAGTGTGCGAACCCCACAGGAAAAGGCCTTGTCGTTCGAGTGGGGACAGCACGCGAAGCTCCTCGGCGATCTGCGACGGCAGGCGCCAGATGACGCAGTCCAGCACGTGCGCCGGCGGCAGATCCAGCGCCAGGCTCCAGCGCTCACCGCTGAGGTTCATATCGATGACGTCGGCAGGGCAGTTCCCCAGAATGCGGCCCAGGGGCTCGAGCCGATTGAGGCCTGGGAGCAGCGGTATCCAGTACTCGGCGCCGTCGTGGGTGGAGAGCAACCAGCCGCCGCCCTCGACGATTTCGACGCTACGGCATCCCGCCGCAGTGAGCCGCACGCTCGGCGGGCCGCACACCCGTAGTGCTGCGCAGCTTGCCCCGGCGCTGGGGAAACGGTCCAGCACGACGTCCTTGTCACCAGCCTCGACGTGCACCCGCGAGGACGCGCGAAGCGCCGTCGCCACCCGTGCGTCCGGCGTGGTGGTGAATAGCGATTCAAGCGATATTTCCAGTTGTTCCTGCATGATCCGTATGCCTAGCGGCGTGCGAGTGTGGATGTTTAGACGGCGTCTGATTTCGCCAGTATACCGGCCGTGGCAGTTGGCTCCGCCGTCGTCCATCGTGAACAGTGAATGCGGCAATGTTTGCCCGAAGTTCTACATTTCCCATCGGTTCGTGTGCGCAAAGATACATAAATTCACGCCCGGCACATTCTTGCCGATAACCCGGCCATTGGATAATGGGCGCTGCCTGGGCATTGACAACGGGAACGTTACTTCATGAGCTTGACGAATTTTCGACGCAAGGGATCGATCGTTCCCTGGTTGCTCTGGCATGTGGTTGCTGCTGCGGCGATCGTGGCCATTCCGGCTCAGTTGTTCTACGGCGATGCGCTTTTCGACATGCGTCCGGCCCGCCAACCGTTCTTGTTCGGATTTGGCATGGCCTATCTTGCAGCGGCGTTGTTGCTCGGGTGGCAGACACGCGCCGGGCGCGCGCTCGGCTTGCTCGAATTCGTCTCGGCGATATCGGCCGTTATCGGGCTGTGGGCGCTGTTCCTCGTGGTCACCAAGGCCGAGAGTGCCCGACCCCTGCTGGTGCTGATGATGATGCTGGGGGGCGTATCGCTGTTTCTGTCGCTGTTCGTAGGTGCCAGGTTGCTGGTAGCCGGTGCGTGCGCACTGGGGCTACTGTCAGCCGGCATACAGGCGCTCGGCCCTGCGCCCCGTGAGCGTATGCTGGCGGCCTTCGATCTGGGGCCCAAGCCTGCGCGGACGCAGGCAACCCTCAACACTGCCTTCTACTCAGTGAAGGTGACCTTCTTCGATCGCTATTTCGACGTCTGTGACGAATCCGGATTGAAATGCGACACCCCCCGTACCGGCGGTGCACTCGAAATCTTTGGTGACGGGTTCCTCTACGCGACCGGCGAGGGACAACTTCATTTCATCAAGGGTCGCCCCGGCAAGGCACTGGAGACTAGACGACTCGGTCCCGACATCCCGTTGAATTCTAGAGAGTTCCTCGCCGGAGGCGCGAACGAGCGCGATCTCTCCGTGTTCCGCGTGATGGACATTCTGCTCCGGGATCGGGATGGGCAATTCGATCTCTATGCGGCCCATCACCACTGGGACACGCAGCGCGGCTGTTTCACGATGCGCGTGTCGCAACTTCATGGACAGTCTGCCGATTTGCGTGCCGGCAAGGACGCGGGTGCATGGCAGACCGTATGGGATGCGGAGCCCTGCCTGCCGCTCAAGATGTCGAACGGTGGCCAGAAGCAATTCGGCGGAGACGGTGCCGGCGGGCGCATGTTGTTGCTCGAGGACGGCTCCATGCTCGTGACCATCGGCGACCAGCAGTGGGACGGCTGGAACTGGGACCACGCGGTGTCGCAGGATCCCGCCTCAGCCTATGGCAAGGTGATGAAACTCGACCTGGAAACCGGCAAGGCGTCTGTCTACGCAAGCGGTCTGCGCAACCCGGAGGGCTTCCATCTCGACCAGCACGGCAATCTCTGGTCGACCGAACACGGCCCGCAGGGAGGCGACGAATTGAACCTCATCGTCGAGGGCGGCAACTACGGATGGCCGCGCACGACCTATGGCAACGAGTACGGCACGCAGGACTGGCCGCTCAGGGAGCCCGACGCCGACGACGACCCGTTGCTCGTGCGGCCGATTTACGCCTGGGTGCCGTCAATCGGCGTGTCGAACCTCCTGAGCGTGCGTGGCGAACGCTTCTCGCGCTGGAGGGGCGACTACCTGATCTGCAGTTTCAATCGTTCGCTGCTCCGCGCACACATCAAGGACAACAAGGTCGTCGTCCTCGAACCCATCCAGGTGCGGGCGCGCAACGGTCGCCTGCGCGACATCGTGGAGACCGCCGATGGGCGCATCGTCCTGCTGCTCGACCACGGTGCGCTCGCCTTCCTCGAGCCGATGGATCCGAAGGCCACGGACCCGCGCACACTCGCGATGCGCGGCGAGACTCTGTTCAATGGCTGTCGCCAGTGCCACCGCGTCAATGATGGCAGCGACCACGCGGTGGGCCCGGATTTACACGGCATCCTTAATCGTCCGGTCGCTGCTGCGGCGGGATTCGACTACTCGGACGCTTTACGCACCAAGGGTGGACGCTGGACGCCCGAAACCCTCGACGCCTTCCTGCGCGATCCACAGGCGTTCGCGCCCGGCACCCTGATGCAGATTCGTGGACTGGTCAGGCCAGAAGACCGCGCAGCGCTGCTGGCCTATCTGCAGCGCGAGGGCGCCCGGTGACGTATCCGGGCCGTGGCGAGTCGCGAAAACAGCAGCCGCCCGTACGGAGCGAGGCATGACAGCGCTGCGCACGTCCGCGAACTGCCTGGCGGCACTGGCGTTGATTGGTGCAGGCTGGCTGTTCGCGACGACCGACGGCCGCGATGTACTGCGTATCGTGCGCTACGAGTGGATTGGCGGCAGGCAGCTGATTGGCGGTGTGCCGCGACGCGAGATTCCATGTCCCAGTGGCAATAATTCACGGCGCATGGTCGCCGTATTGTTCGGGCAATCGAATGCGGCGAATTCGGTGCGCGGGCGGCACACCCCACATGTCGGGGTGGTCAATTATTTCGCAGGGCGCTGCTACGTGGGGGACGACCCGCTCCCGGGCGCCACCGGCACGGGCGGTAGCGTATGGTCGCGACTCGGGGATCTCCTGCTCGAAAGTGGCCGCTACGACGAAGTGGTCTTTGCCGGCCTTGCCGTGGACGCGAGCGAAATTGCGCGCTGGGCGCCCGGTGGGGACTTGAATCCCGGGGCGCTCGCTGTGCTGCGCGGCTTGCACGGACGGAACCTGGAACCAACGCACCTGTTGTGGCACCAGGGCGAGCGCGACATGCAGTTGAAGACCACTGCGGAGGATTATCGCGATCGTTTCGCGCGCGTGCTGACGAGTATCCGGGAAACGGGGACAGATGCGCCGATCTACGTTGCGCTGGCCAGTTGGTGTCGCGGCCGTTTGAGCAGTGAAATTCGGACTGCCCAGGCCGCGCTCGTGGCGCCGGCGAGCGGGGTCCGCGCTGGACCTGACACCGATGCGCTGCGCGGCCCCGATCTGCGACACGACGACTGCCATTTTTCGGCAGCGGGCGCCGCACGGCACGCTGCCCTGTGGCGCGATGCACTGATTGCGGCAATTCCCTGAGCGTTTCGCAGCATGCTGTTCAATTCCTACATCTTCATTTTCGCTTTCCTGCCAGTGACCCTGCTGGTGTTTTTCCTGCTCGGGCACGCCGGCCGTCTCCAAGTGGCAAGTGCGTGGCTGGTGCTGATGTCGCTGGTGTTTTACGGGTGGTGGAACCCTGTCTATCTTGGCCTCATCGGTGCTTCGATGGTGTTCAACTACCAGGTGGGCGTCGCACTTGGCAGGCGCACGGGCGGCAGCGCGCCTGCGCGACGCCTTCTTGCGCTAGGGGTAGGCGCGGACCTGCTGCTGCTTGCGTATTATAAGTACGCGAATTTCTTCGTGGACAACTGGAATGCCTTGGGCGGAGCGCCGATAGGGCTCGGCGAGATCGTGCTGCCGCTCGGCATTTCATTTTTTACCTTCACGCAGATTGCCTACCTGGTGGATGCGTACCGGTGTGAGGCGCGCGAATACAATCCGCTGCACTACGCGCTGTTCGTCACCTATTTTCCGCATCTCATTGCCGGCCCCATCCTCCATCACAGCGAGATGATGCCGCAGTTCGACAAGTCCTCGATCTACCGTTTCAACGTCGAACACTTCACGGCGGGATGTGTCTATTTCCTGATGGGGCTGTTCAAGAAGGTCGTCATTGCCGATAGCATCAGTGCGTTCGCGAGCCCGGTGTTCGGCGCCGCCGCAGCGGGCGGCACCCTGAGCGCGGCGGATGCATGGGGCGGCGCGCTCGCCTACACGTTTCAGCTTTACTTCGACTTTTCTGGATATTCGGACATGGCCGTCGGCCTCGCGATGATGATGGGCGTGCGCCTGCCGCTGAATTTCAATTCGCCGTACAAGGCGACCAACATCAGCGATTTCTGGCGGCGTTGGCACATGACACTCTCGCGCTTCCTGCGCGACTACCTCTATATCGCGCTGGGGGGCAACCGGCGCGGCGCCGGCCGGCGCTACGTCAACCTGTTCCTGACCATGCTCTTGGGTGGCTTGTGGCATGGCGCGGGCTGGACCTTCGTGATCTGGGGGGCTCTGCACGGCCTTTACCTGATCGTCAATCACGCGTGGCAGGCGCTGACCCGCGGGCGCGTTGAAGGTAGTATCGCGGCGCGCTCTGCGGGCCGACTGCTGACCTTCCTTGCCGTGGTTGTCGGCTGGGTGTTCTTCCGCGCGGAGGACGTGCCTTCAGCGCTGCGCATCCTCGCGGCGATGATGCACGGCAACTGGCAACTGTCGCCGTTCATGACGGACGCACTGGGCGCCGCCGATATCGCGCGATGGCTGGAACTCATCGGGATTCGTCCCACGCCGCTGATGCTGCTGGTGGCAATGGAACTCGGCCTGTTAGCGGTCGTGATGGGCTTGCCGAATACCCAGCAATTGATGTCGCGGGAGTATGCCGGCCTCGAACCCGGCCCGGTCGTGGAGCCATCGCGGCTGCGATGGGGGCGCGACCGCGTCTGGGCGAGCGTGATGACGGTCGCGGCAACATGGGCCTTGCTGGAGCTGTCCGGTGTCAGCGAGTTTCTGTACTTCCAGTTCTGAGGCACGCATGACTTACGGACGTTATCTCGCTGCGTTGGCCTCATGCATCCTGTCGGTATTGGCGGTGGTGGCGGCGATTAACCTGGCCGTTGATCCATACCGTGTGTTCGGCAGCCCGGACATTTCAGGCTTGAACGCCGTCAAGCCCGATTTCGTCGAACATCTGCGTCTCACCACGCCTTATGCGCTGGCGCGGGCGAAACCCGATGCCCTCATCCTGGGTACGTCGCGGGCGGGGCGCGGCCTGTCGCCGCGGCACAAGGCCTTTGACGGGTTCACTGCATATAACGCGGCGCTGCCCGCCGTGAGTGTCTACGAGATGTGGCGGACGCTGCAGCACACGCATGCCATCCATGCAGTGAAGCGGGTCGTGCTGGGGCTGGATAATCGCGTGTTCTATGCGGCGACCGACGGGCAGGGTACGTTTCGCGAGGAGCGGCTGGCGGTCGACGCCAACGGGTTGCGCCGGTACAACCCGGTCAGCGCGAGCCTTCCCGACTATGCCGCGAGCCTGCTGTCGACCGATGCGCTGCTGTCGAGTGCGCGTGCCGTTCGCTATCAGGGGTGGGCAAAGCTCTCGCTGGAGCGCAGTGGTCAGTGGCGCAGTCTTGATGAACGCGGCGGAGAGTACGCGGCATTCCGCGCGATGACGCTCAATACCTTTGATCGTTACACACGTTATGCAGCAGGGCGCTTCGACATGGAGGGGGCTGCGGGCCCCTTGCGGGAAATCCTGCGCTTCTGCCACCGCAATGGAATCGACCTCCGTATCGTGATTCCACCAGCGCATGCCTGGCACTGGGAGGCGATGAGGCTGCGTGGCATGGATGCGCGCTTCGATGAGATAAAGCGCACCATCGTGCGTTTGAATCAAGAAGTCGCCGCAGAGCTCGGTAAGCAAGTGTTTCCCGTATGGGATTTCTCGGGCTATGCGGCACCCAACACCGAACCTGCGCCAGCGCGCGATGGAAAAGCGGCGGATTGGTACGCAGAAACCGTTCATTTCAGACCCCACCTCGGCGACCGCGTGCTCGACAGGATCTTCGGGCTTGAGGCGAAGGCCGACGCGGAATTCGGCCAGCGACTGGATACGGGAAACCTAGACCTACACTTCGCGCGCTGGCATGCCGCACGGCGGCGCTATGCGGCTACCCATTCGGACGAGGTTGCCGAAATCGAAGCGCTTTATCGAAACTGGCTGGCTAAGCAGGAGTGGGGGATTGCGCCCCGCGGCAAGGAGCAATGACATGATTGGATTCGAAACCATCGGCAGCGCGACGATCATCGCCTACGACGACGTGCCGGTACTGACGACAGACGCCTGGATCAACGACGACGCCTACTTCGGCGCCTGGACGCACGACTACGAGATTCCACCCGCCCAGATGGATGGAATCCGGCGCGCGCGCTATCACTGGTTCAGTCATGGTCACCCGGATCACCTGAACATCGACGCCCTGCCGATGCTGACCGGTGGCCAGTTCCTGCTCTCCGACCACTACGGCAAGCGCATCTACAACGACCTCGTCGGCGCCGGGCACAACGTGCGCATCCTGCGCGACCGGGTTTGGGAGCAATTGTCACCCCTGATCCGGGTCTGCTCGTTCGCGAACCAGAACCAGGACTCGGTGTTACTGATAGACATCAACGGCAGGCTCATCATTGACGCGAACGACTCGCCCGACTTCGGTGCCTCATGGCACATCCAGCGCATCGCAAAGCGTTATGGGCTGGTCTTCCTCTGCCAATTACACGGCTGGGGCGGTGCGGACATGCTCAATCTATTCGATCCAAGCGGCCGTCCGCTGACCGACATCGCTGCCAAGCGCCGTGCCATCGCGCCCCGCGCCCAGCGGGCGGCCCGGCAGTTCGGCGCCAACCGGGTAATCCCCTTCTCGTCCTTCCACCGCTTCCAGCGTACGGACAGCGCTTGGGCCAATGCGCTGGTGCCCGAGCTCGCGGACTACCAGGCTGAAGCGCGCACGAGCGGCCCGCAGATGCTGCCGGCCTTCGTGCGGGTGGACTGCGAGACAGATGAAATCATCGAGATTGCGCCCGCTCGCCTGCCGTTGAAGCTGCGTCCGCCGGAGGACTTCGGCGACAACTGGGGCGAACCCCTGGAGCATGCCGACCTCCCGATTATTGAGCGATATTTCCGGGAGCGAGCCCATCTCGCGAAGCATTTCGGATTTATCGAAGTCAAAGCCGGTGGCCGCAGCCATGCGATACGCCTGAACCCGGCCCTCGGCGACCGGGGGCTCACCTTCGAGGCGCCGCGGCACTCCCTCATGACTTGCATCAACTGGCAGATTTTCGATGATCTGCTGATCGGCAACTACATGAAGACCACGCTTCACGGCGTTGAAAGCCTGTACCCGGACTTCAGTCCCTACGCGTGCAAGTTCGCGGACAACGGAGGCGCCAAATCCGAGCAGGAGCTGGGCCGCTATTTCCATCATTATCAGATGCGCGATCCGTTGGGCATGTTGATGACCAGGTTCGCGACCGCGAGCGAGCAAGTTGTGCGGACCTTTGTCGGCGAAGACACGTTGGCTTTCCGCGCGTTAAAGCGCGTCTACTACTCGCTGGCGGCTCGGGGCTGACGTCGGCGGCGACAGCAGGACAAAGGTGAGGATTCCCGAATGATCTGCAGAGAACTTGGCGCGCTGTTCGTGCACATCCCGAAGGCGGCAGGCCAGAGCGTGGAGCGGGTGCTGCTTGCCGAGATGGGAATGGGCTGGGACAACCGTTCCGCCGCACTGCTCGCGCCCAATGCGGATCCCGCCAAGGGACCTCCACGCCTCGCCCATCTCACTACAGAGGAATACCTGCGCTACGGTTGGCTCACTAAGTTGGAATTCGATCAGATTTTCAAGTTCGCCTTCGTGCGCAACCCGTGGGCAAGGCTGGTTTCGGAATATCGGTATCGCGGCCTCGCGCCGGCGCTTGGGTTTCGCGACTTCGTGCTCTCGCGATTCCCTACACCGGCCGACGATGACTACGTCAACGCCGAAGATCATTACCGCCACGTACTACCGCAATCACGGTTTCTTTACGACGCGGCCGGAAATTGTCTCGTCGATTTCGTCGGCAGGTTCGAACGGATCGAACAGGATTTTGCGGTAGTGGCCGCGAAGCTGGGGCTGCACAGTAATGCGTTGCCGCATTCCAATGCCTCTCGCCAAGTCGCTACTGCTGACCGCAGTATTTTAACCGTGCTGCGCGGACTGCTCGGCCGCGGCCAGGCGGCTCGGCACAACTATGAGTCCTACTTCGATGACTCAACGCGACACTTCGTCGAGAACACTTACGCCGAGGACATCGAGCGATTCGGTTACCGTTTCGGAGAATCCTAGCGTCCTGAGAAACACGGGGCGTGAGCTCCGTCGGCCTATTCTATCTGGCGGGGGTCTCGATGTTCGGCACTTACAGGGCCCTGCTTGCGCTCATGGTTGTGGCGCTTCAACTCGATGGGGTACCGACCTTCGGGGCTAGGCGTGCGTCTATTGTGCGTTTGTTCGCGAGTCTGGCGCGACGGCTGCGCTGGAGGGGGGATCTTTCAACGGAGTCGAAAAATCACGCGCGGCATTCTCCAGGGCCCAGTGGAAAATTGTCTGCTGATACAGGCTCGGTCGGCACGCATCACGATGCACCTTGCCGCGCAGGCGCGTCATGATGTGCTGGGCACGCCACGCAACGGGCCAGCGTCCCAATGCCCGCATGAGCCATATCACGGCCTGTTCCCGGCAACGGTAGTAGCGGAACAATAAGACGTGCAGTTCCTTGAGGGGCGGCAGCTTACCGTGCTTGACCCAATGCGACCGGCGTTTGGCAAGCCATTGCTGGTAGCTGTCAAGTGTACGATCGGCCGCGAAGTCGATTTTTTCGAAAAACGTGTGTGCAGTCGCCATCTTCGAGTGGGCAAACGCACTGCGGGGCACTCCTGCGCTCTCGATGATTCGTCGGCACAAAGGCCTGCTGTAGTCAGATCTGACGTCCCATGCGGTGAGCTCAGGACTGTCGCTGATTCTTACGATTTGGTCGATATTCCGTACGCCCCAGACGGGTACCGGGCAGTGCAGGAATCCGGCGCGCAGACGATATTCGGTCATCGACAAGCCGGTGACGTCTCGCCGGACGATGTCCGGCGTCAGGCTGTCGTTTGGCTTCGATTTTTCCCAGATTCGGCCCGCGTGATGCCCGGTGAACAGCAGCGTCCCATCCAGCATGCCCGCGGCGCCCGCCAGCGCCACGTCTTCACCTTCACCTTCGGCAGCGATAAATAGAGATTCCGCTGTTGAGTCGTGCAAGTAGTCCTCGCGCTGGAATTTCGCGACGCGCAGGCCGAGCAGCTCTCCAATTGCTGCTCCGGAATCATCCTCGCCACCTCGAGAATTGACAAAGGTGATTGCGTCCCGGCAACCATGCGACACGGCCATGGCAGCGACGGCCGGGGAGTCGTACCCGCTGGAGATCGTGGTCATAAGCTTCCACGGTCGCCGCCTCTGTGGGCTACGCGCATTGCGGACAACCCGCCCCAGACAGTTGTCGATGAATTTGTAATAGCTGTCGAAGTCCGGAAAGCTCCGGTCTGCGAAGGGTTTCGGTAAGGGGGTGAGTTCTCGCCCATCCCAGCAGAGGTTATTGAAATAGACGAGTTCGACCGGTCCCAGAGAACTGGGGATGGTCTGTGTGTAAAGCGTGAGACCCTTCTTTATTGAGTGTAAATCTCGGTGGTAATAGCGATATCTATAGACGGGGATGGCGCCCAGGAAGCCGAATATTGCAGATACGGCGTTGGCGACGACGATTCGATCGCCTCCCCGCCAGACTGCGAGCCTGTCGACTGTGGAGCCAGACGATACGATATGAACTCGATTGTCACGCAAACGCAGGCCCGTGCCGGCAACGATGTCTGTGAGATCGAAATCGCCGGCCTCGTAAGCCCCATCCCATGAAGCTTCGACGATGAAAGCCTCTGTCGCTTCGACACCGGGGCCGACGTGAACTTCTATTTCAAGGTTGTCACGCTCGAGACATGCCAGCCATCCGAGAGTGGGCCAATCGGGGTGTTGGACGATGCGAAATCCAGCCTTGAACATCGAAAAGCGCTCGCTTTGGATATTCTTTGTTTAGACAGGTGGCCGCAGAAACGCCGGCTGGATCCGTCAGGGCCCTGGTTGATGGTCACCAGCTGCGAGATTTGTGAGGAATAATTGGACCTGCAGGAGACGCAGCACCAGGCTCATGACCGGCACGCGGTTCTCTGCTGGTGGCATCACTCGCCAGACGCCCGGCAGCCTTTGCCACCAGGACAGGGCTTGAAGCGGCATTGGGGTGCCTTTGACCAGGCTTCCAATTGCGGCTCGCAGGGCACCGTGTTCAAACATCGGGGCGAGCAGCGGCACCATTTGTTCGACTAATTGATTGTGCACCATAGTCCGCATCGCCGGGTCGTGCGGTAGCCTGGACTGGTACCCGGAAGCTGTGGGTAACGAATCCCGGGTCGTGAAACCCAGGCGATAGAGTTCGGGATAGCGGAGCTTGAGCGTATCGCGGAGGAGGGCCTTGTCGTTGCGCAGGGCTGTCGGGAGACCCGCGGCGAAGTCGATCAAGTCTTCATCGATCAGCGGGCGCACTTGCTCGTAATAGCGCAGCTTCCCCCCCGTATAGGAATTGAGCATGTTCCCCAAGCGGCTGTGGTAGTACAGCCAATCTTTCAATTCGCCCGGCGCAAGTGGGCCTGCTGTGGCCTGTAGCCGCTCGCGTGTGACGTCGATTCCTCCGCAGATGGGCCGGCGCTGGTCCGGGGCGATCCATTCCAGAAGCCGACTGGCTTGGGAGAGTCTGTGTAGCCCGACCACGCGGAAAGCGTCGTCTGGTGAATGGGCCTTCTTCCAACCGAAGCATTCGTCGCCGTTTATGTAGCCGTCATAAGACTCGGCAAGTTGTCGATGAAGAACCCGGAGGGACGGCGTGTCGATAGATTCGGCGCGACAGTCGGACTCCAGTGCAGCTTCGACGAAATCCGCGGAAGGATCTGTGGTTGGGATGGTGAATAATTGCAGCGAAATACCCGCTGCCTGGGCTACCCGCGTAGCGACCTCCACATCGTCCCCCCGACCCGTTCCATAAGAAGCGGCAGGTGCCGATAAACCCTCGGCAAGCATCGAAGCCAGGATAATCCGCGAGTCAGTGCCGCCGCTCAGCAGCAGGACGGGCTTGGGGACGCGCGCCAGGTGGCGCCGCACGGAAATTCGCACCAGGTCTGCGCATTCATCGACCAATTCGTTATGCGACCGATTGGCGCGTGACCCATCGAAACGCAGCTGCCAGTAACGGTCAAAGCGTGCAGCGTTCGGCGTCAGTTCGACGCAGCTCGCCGGCGGCAGTTTCCTCACATTCGAGAACAGCGTCCGATCGTCGAAGTAGCTGCCGAAGATCAGGAGTTCCGTAACCGCCTGATAGTCGATTGGGGCCAGCCGCCCGTGCTCAAGCGCGAGGAGTGCGGTTTCAGGCGCGAACGTCAGTGAACCGTCCGCGCCCGTGCGATAGAAACACGGGCGCGAAGCTCGCCTGTCGTTGAAGATCAGCACCCGCCGGCGCGCAAGGTCGACGATGGTTGCTATGAACGATCCGCGAAGCCTGTTCAGGAAACCAGTGCCAGATTCTCGGTAGAGCGCGAGCAGGGCGGCAGCTGGTCGGCTCAAATCAGTCGACGCCCCGTCCACCGCGGTCAGGTAGCCGTCGACCATGGCTACCACCTCGGATTGCGCTGCAACCGATGATTCTGGCCCATCATGCGATACGAGCTTGGCCTCGAGCCAGTCACCCAGGCGAAGTGTGTGTCGGACAGCCGCGGCACCTTCTGGTTGCCGGGCGTTGCTCGGCGCCTTTGCTTGCAGGCCGTCGGCGGGTTCGAGATTGCCGCGCCTGACCAGCAACCCCGGCATAGGCCAACGGTCAAGGGTAGTTGTCGTGGCCATCAGGTCATCTCGGCTCGGACTATTGCATCGGCACGCTCAGCGCTGAAGATCAGCCACTCCCCTGGGGGTAGCGCTGCGGGTCCATGCTGCCGTGCGCCAGTGCGTGACCGCCATTCCGGCGGTAGCGGCGGCGGTGTGACCCACGTCAGCGCGATAGACTCTTCGGCTGGATTCACCACCACCCATTCGAGAACATCCTTCCGGGCTAGATTGGCTACCCTCAAACGCGGATCCGCAGGTACCGGCGGCGCATGCTGCGCTTCGAATTCCAGCGCTTCCCCGTTGGCGCCCAGCAGCGATGGCGGGAGTCCCATGCCGCTGCGCTCAAGTTTGATCATGCCTTCGGCGAGCCATTCCCTGTAGACAAGATCGTCGAACATCGTGCACGCGTGCCAGAGTGCTTCCACCCAGAAGCCGAGGGCATATTCGCGAGCAGGATGGCTCGCCCAATAATCCTGCTGGGCGCAGCGCTGGCCGAATGCGAGCGCCTTACGCAGGCAATGGTTTTTGACGCTGTTGGGGCTGCGTCGCCTCAGTCGCAGCAGGTCCATGAGATTGATGCTGTGATAGGCCAGCGCAACCCCCTGGATCGACACGCCGCGGTCGACGTAGCCGTTTGGCATGAACAGTCGGGGATAGTGGGTACGGATGAGGTGCATTCGCTTTTGCAGCCAAGGCGCCACGAATCTGCGGACCAGGTGTTTGGAGAACGGGAGCTTGGTCATTTCGGCTTCCGGGATCCATGTCGTTTCGAGTATCCGAAACGCGAGGCGATAGAGGATTTCCGCGGGGCGCAATTCGAGCATGGCAGCGGCAGCGCGAAAGGCGCGCTGTGCCAAGTCCTCCTGCTCTGCGTCTCCCAGCGATTGGGCGGCGCGTTCCAGTGCGATTGCGCAATCAATCTGCGTGTTCAGCACCAGCATGTTGCTGGGGGATTTGCCCAACGCTGTGCTTGGTACCCAGTTGAACGGCGACTCGTCCATCCCCATCGCCGTTTTTTCCAGCTCGTCGTGCAAGAACCACGGGCCCAGTTCGGTTGTGTCGTGCTGTGGACTGAGAAAATCGCTTGCGCGGCGCAACGCCAGCTCCACGGCAGGGTCTGCGCCGTGCATCAGGTGATCCATCAGGAGGTGCATTCCGCTGCAGTGAAGACGAAAGTGGGCTTCCATATGGTTGCTCCACTCACCGTGGCGTAGTGCGCCATCCGGCCCCAGCCTTGCGACCACCGAAGCTGCCAGTTGAGACTGCAGAATCTTGTAGATGCGCTTGCCGCTTACCATCGCGAGCCCGGCCAGCGTTGCGTGCAGAGCGTGCGCGTCGTTTTCCGAACAGATAATCCAGCGTTTGGGCCATGAGATCCGGTTTTCGTATACCCACCCGTGGATAAGATGACGATAGAGATCTGCAGGCTTCGTATAAACGGTGTGAGAACCCCACAGGAACCATGCGTGCCGCTCCGGCGGGATAGGATTTTCAAGCTCCTCCGTCAGCAGCGGGTCGTCGAAACGCCAGATCAATCCGTCGGCCTGCGGGCACCCAGCTTCGAAGTGAATGCCGATCCGTTCCGATGAAGCGTGGGAGAGTGTGGGCAAGATTTCCCGACGCACGAGGATATGGCCGTCGGGGTCGAGACGATGGCCAAAAGTGCAGTTCGGGATCCAGTAATTTGGCAATCCATCGGACGTAAGCAGCCACCCGCCTGCCGTGGTCCGTCGCATCGAATAGCTAGCAGGCAATGTGAGCGAGAGTTCGCGTTCCGCGGTACGCACAAATGCGCATGAAGCGCCCGGCAGCACGTCCAGCACGCAATGTACACCAGCTACCGGAGATTGCTCGTAGCGATCCAGTCCGGCAATGCGTAACGCCGGCTGCGTTCGCAGCGCGAATAGATCGGTCAGGTCAAGCGCGACCACGTTGGCTGCCTCGTCCGGGTGCATGACTTGCGATTGCGCAGGCCTGTTCATTTAGCGTCTAGGTCCTTGTATCCATCTCGCGTCGGCTGAGGCCTGACATGAGGCCGAGGAAGTGCATGATGACTAGTTCCCGGTTGAAGGCTTCGTCCGCAGTGCACGCGAAGTGGCCGATTACGGCGCGACAGACGGCCACGAGCATCTGGCGATACATGAAGCGGGGAATGCCGAATATACGCTTTCCCGGCGCCTCGTAGCATCTAGCCAGGTTCTGGCTGGTCTGAAATCGCCAGCGTCTCAGGTAGCGTTTGGTCACCCGCCAGGCTTCGATTCGGTGATGTACCCGTGCCTGTCCGAGGAACATGACCCTGAAGCCTGCGGCAAGAATACGCTCGAACAGTTCGCCGTCTTCTCCGCTTGAGAGGACTGCGCCGACCCGGCCTCGCGTTACGTCGAATTTTCCTACTTGGTCTAGCACGGCCCGCCGTACCGCCATGTTGGCGCCGAAAGGTGCGTCAATTCCGCTCATTATCTCGTAGTCATCAGTGCGGTCAGCGCGGATTGCGAGAAAGCCGTGGAAGCGTGTCGTCAACCAGCTCGGTGGCGGGACTTCCCAGATCGGGCCGATGAATCCGCCACAGGCATCGGCAGCATATCGCCGCATGCCTTTCAGCACCGTCTGCACCCAAGTGATCTCGGGTAGCACGTCATCGTCGGTGAAGAGCAGCACTTCGCCGTGGGCCTGATTGATTCCAAGGTTGCGTGCGTGCGAGAGCCCTTGCTGGCCTTCATAGGCGTATCGCAGCAGGGGCCATGCACGTTGCACCTCCTTGACGACTGCTTGCGTGGAGTCGGTGGAGCAATTGTCGACCACGATGACTTCCCACTCGAGGCCGGATTCGACTTGCTGGTGGCTCAGCGCCTGGAGCGTTTGCTGCAGGGATTCAGCCCGGTTGAAGGTGCAAACAATGACGCTGCATCCCAAGGGTGTGCGTTGAATGGCGGGGTCGGAAGTCACGCGACGGCTTCAGGAGTTCGCGCCGTCAGCGCGTTGAAACCAGGTGACGCGGCCTGGCAGGCGGCAGGTGGCGAGCAGCCCTTCGCGCAGGCGCGTGCGCAGATGCCGCTCGTGCTGCAGGCCCCGGTCTTTCACCTGGTAGAGCCGGCCCTTGCCGGGTTGCGCTCGGCCGAAGCGCTCGCCGGCGGCGAGGCGCAGCACCAGCTCGGCATAAACTGCGGCGCTGTCCTTTACGGCGCGCCAGAACAGCACGAGTTCGTCGTCGTCCGACTTCACTTCGGGGCAGATATGCACGATTAGCGAACCCGTGTCGATGCCCGCATTGATGTAGTGGATCGTACAGCCGACGTTCTCCGGTTCGCCGTTGTGCAGCGCCCAGAACGTGCAATCGGCGCCGCGATATTCGGGCGACAGGCCGCCGTGAAGATTCACAATGCCGAGCTGTCCGCCGCGCAGCAGCTCGCCGCGGATCAGCGACGTGCCGAACACGCAGACCAGGTCGGGCTTCAGTTCGTCGAGCCAGCGCACGACGTCCGGGTGGTTGATGTAGGCACAGCGCCGCACGACCTCCGGGCGTTTCAGCGCTGGCGAGCCATCGGGGAAGAAGAACTTCCCCTCTCCGTTGCTGGCATAGCGCGGCTGGTCGCGCAGCCACCGCCAGATTTTCGGCAGCAGCACCTGCGGCCGAAGTTTGCGGAGTGTCTTTCGCAGCTCGCGTTCGCGACCTTCCTCGTGCACGATTGCCAAGACCTCGGCCGCATCGCAGAGCGCGTTGGCGACGTAGAGGTGCCGCGGACTCTGGCCGCACAGGATCATCAGTTTCAGTCGCTCGCTCATGCGCTGGCGCCCTCTGGCAGGCGTGGCACGGCCTGTCCGCTCAGTTCCATCAACAGCGCGTCGGCGAAGAATTTCGCGGCCCAGTTCGGAAACTCGAAGCGTGAATACGCACCCCAGATGGGGCTCGAGCCCGGGATGGCGCCGCGGACGACGGGGTCCGGGTCGTCCAGGCGCTGCGTGGTCTTGACGTATTCGATGGCCTTGCGTGCGGCGTCACGCCACTTCGTCTCCCCGGTGATGTGGTGGAGTCGCTGCCAGCAGAGCGCCATCTGGGCGACCCCGGTCACGCAGGCATAGCGCGCCGTGGGCCGCCAGTCGTCCGCGTAGGTGCCAGCGAGCCAGCCATCGCCGCGTTGCCGCGCCATGATGCCTGCGGCGGCGCGCCCCGCCGCGGCGAGATAGCGCTTTTCACTGAGCAGCGTGCCGATTTCGATGAAACCCCGAATCGCATAAGCGATCGTGTGCGTGAACGGGTCCCGGCTCGGCACGAAGGCATTGGTCCGGAACCATCCGCTCGGCGTCTGCTGGGTCAATGCCCAGTCCAGGTTACGTCTGGCGGATTCGACGAAACCCTGCTCGTTCGCCATCACGCCGACGCTCGCGAGCGCCCAGATCGCGCGCGTGTTGTAGACGTGCGGCACGCCGTTGTGCTCGAAGCGCCGGTAGCCGCCGTCGGCATCCTGCTGCCGCAACAGCCAATGCCCGGCCCGCACCGCGGCAGCGAAGCAATCCTGACGGCCCAGAGTGAGCCAGCCGGCGACCAGGCCGTGCATGATCTGGCCCTGGTTGAAGATCACCGGATGACTGCCCGGTTCGCCGAAGTGCCCTGGAAATGCGCCGTCCGGTGCTTGCAGCGAGAGTTCCCAGTCGATCATTCGGCCAGCGCGCAGTCGGTAGTCGTCGTTGCCGGTGTGTGCGGCCGCGGCGAGGAAGGTCTCGATGATGTAGCCGGTCGTCTCCGGGTAACCCGGAAGCCAGCCGTCCTCGAAGCTCCACCCGGCCGCAACGCCGCCCGCATCGCGCTGGCCGTCGCGGGCGTCCTGCGCGCGGCAGAGCCAGACCAGCGCGGCCGAGAGGTGCTGTTCGTGCGAGTCAGTGCGCTGGCGCGCCGGGGCGCCGAGGTCGGCGACGATCAATGAGGCGTGGCGCGGCCGCCAGGGGCGGTAGCGCAGTGGGAGTCTCAAGAGGTCGAGCGCGTTCATGATGGATCCGGATCAGAATTGGGCCTGGTTCATCTGGTCTGCGAGCCTGACGTGGCTGACAACATAGCGGTGCTTGCCGGACGCCTCCGGCGCGATGTCGTCGACGAGGTCGAGCGCTACGTCTACTTCCTCGCCCAGTCGCGCGCGCAGCCCGCGTGTGATTTCAGCAGCGGACGCAGCGGTCCAGTACGCGCCGGGTACCACGAGCACCTGCATGTGTCGTGGCGTGTGCTGGATGCACTTGAAGCGCTCGACGCCGTCGACGGCGCGCAGCACGTAGATCATGGCGAGCGCGTGCATGATCGTGCCGTCGGCGGCAACCACGAAATCAGTCTGGCGGCCGGTCACTGACTCGAGCACATGCAGACCCCGTCCGCCTGGATCTGTGCGCGTGGAAAGCGTGACAACGTCGCCCGTGCGGTAGCGGATGAACGCTTGCGCCGCGGAAGTAAGGCCCGTGATCACCGCCTCGCCGGGCACGCCCGGTGCGCACTGGTTGCCGTCCGCGTCGATCACTTCAAGCACATGGGATTCACTGAGCAGCAGCAGCACGCCGCCCGGGGCCTCATGCGCGGTGAAGCCGATGTCGCGGCTACCGAACTCGTTCGCGACCGGCACCCCGAACACGCGCTCGATGAGCTCGCGCTGGTGCGGGTAGAGCGGTTCGCCTGTCGTGCAGACCACACGGAGGTGCGGCAGCCGCACCTGCCTGCCACGCGCTTGCGCATGGACGGCGAGCAGGGCGACGCTCGAGGCGTAACCGTAAAGGCACACGGGCCGCCAGCCGGCGAGAGCCGCAAGATAGGCATCCATGCGTGAGGGCGTCATTGCAAAGGCATTAAGGACGAGCTGATTGATAAGCCTGTCGCGCAAAGTCTTGATGCGGTCCGTCTTGTTCAGTTCGACAGGCGCGCCCCACAGGTAGGCTTCGCGTTCACCGGGCTCCACACCCCACCAGCGCCGTGCGCGCATGCGGCCGGCCGCGTCCGAGGCCTGGCGCTCGCGCCCGAAGTAAAACACGAGCGGTTCACCCGAGGATCCGCCGGTGTTGTACCTGAATGCACCACCGGGCACCCCTTCCCAGGCGATGCGCTCGCGGTGTGTGCGCGCGTCGTGTTTGTCCATAGTCGGCAGGCGTGCGAGTTCGGTCAGCCCGCAGTGTCCTGCGCGCACTTCATCGGCGATTCCAGTCTGCTCGATCCGCTCCGCGTGCCACGGGCTGTGGGCGAGCGCCACCTGGAGCAGCCTGTTGAGTTTCTGGCGCTGAAGCGCCTCGAGTTCGGCGCGCGGCAGCCATTGCGAACGTTCCAGTGCAGCAAGGTAGGGGAATGTCGGTCGCCGGCAGGCGAGTTCCTGCAGCGGATAAACGACGTGTCTCGCGATCCACGGGCTCATGTCGGCCTCTCGTTCAGCCGGCCACGACTGCAGCGTTGGGCGATGACTCATTCATAAAGATATCGTCGTCGCGGAGAAATTCCTGTAGCCCTGCCGAGAGTTCCGCGGCCACGGCCGGTTCTCGGGCGATGACGTCGTGCAGGCAGCCCGGGTCGACCACGGTGTCGTACAGACGCAGCAGGTAGCTGTTCTGCAACGGCTGGTAAACGAGCTTCCAGCGGCCCTTCACCACAGTGCGATCCTTGGCCGCGACGAGCATGCGGTGAAACGCAGGCTTGAAAGCGAGGGTGCCGGACACCTGGTCTGGTATCTCGAGCAGCTCCACCACGCCTGGATAGCGCAGATGATCGGGGTGCTGGCCGGGTACGTCCGTGAGCCAGATGCCGGTCTCGTTGTACGCGAGCCGGTCGTGGGGACTCATCGTGCCCCGCAGGATGCCGGCCAGCGAAGCCCCGTTCATCACGACAGGCGGCGCCATCCCGGCAAGTTCGAGAAGGGTCGGCGCGATGTCAATGCTGCGCACGGTGGTGGTGATTTCCTGCGCGGCCGGGTGCCGCGGGTCGCTGATGATAAGCGGCACGCGCGACGAGAAATCGCCAAGCGCGGAATTGCCCTGGCCCCAAGCCCCGTGCTCGAAGAATTCCATGCCGTGATCGGAATACACCACGACGACGGTGTCGTTGGCGAGGCCGCAGCGTTCGAGATGTGAGAGCAATAGACCCACCTCGTGATCGAACTGCGCCACGCAGCCGTCATAAAGATGGAGGATCTGCTCGAGATCGAACTCCTCACGCGGTTCACCCTGGCGCCGGATGATGTCGAAGGGGTCGGTAAGTCGCGCCATCGCAAACTTGGATTCGCCCGCATAGCCGGGAGCACTGTACAGCGTGTACCACGGGTACTCCGAGGCGAAGGGTGGATGCGTGGTGGAGAAAAAGGCACTGAGCAGGAAAGGCCGTTGCTCATCCGCCAGCGCAGACACCAGCCAGCGCGCCTGGCGGCCGACCTGCGTGGTAAGCGGAACACCGCCCAGATAGAAGAGTTCAGGCAGCAGGAAACGTCCCAATCGGTTGTGCACGAAGAGCGACACGAACAGGCGCAGATCCTTGGGGCCCTGGCGGATGAGGTACTTGAGGTTCCACTGGTCCGTCGGCAGATCCAGGTGATCGAAGCCGAAATCGAACTTGCCCATGTCTGCGCCGCACCAGTCGGACACCGCGGCGCTGCGATAGCCCGCGCGCGACAGGAGGGCCGGCAGCCCTGCGATGGGCAGCCGCGCTTCGCTATCGGACACGAAGTTGTCACGGATACCGTGTACCTGGGGCCAGGTGCCGGTGAGCAGCGAAACGAGGCTTGGCGCCGTGCGGGCGCAGGGCACGTAACACTGGGTGAACAGCGTGCCGCGGCCGCGCAGGCGATCGATATGCGGCGTGAGGCCGCGGTTCAGGCGGTCCGCGCGCAGCGTGTCGGAGCCTATCATCAGGATGTTCGGGGGGCCCGCCGGTCGGCGCACCTTCGACGGTGCCGGTTCGGGCGTCCACGTACTCCATGCGTAGAACGACATCACGCAGGCTGTGACGCCAGCCAGGGCGGCGAAGGCGGCGAGCCGCCCGTCGAGCCAGAGACTGTGCAATGCGCAGGCGATGATGCCGAACGCGAGCAGCGCGGCGGCGGCGGTGACACCTGCGATGCGCGCGGGCGAGAGCAGCCGCCACAGCGGGTACAGTCGACTCACCCGGTAATGCGTCGAGGCGACGAGCAGCCCGGGGTTGTACAGGAGTTTCCGGGTGAACTGCAGCGCCGTCAGCACCAGCATCCCGGCGAGCGACGCAGCGACCGAACCCGGCAAGGTCGCGGCGACACCTCGACACACGCACGCGGCGTAATAGACGAGCGAACCGGCGGCAGCCATCAGGAATAACAGCACGAAGGCCCAGCCCGACAGCCTGAGTACCGCACCCGTTACGTATCTCCGATACGGGCGCAGGTGTTCGCGCTGGAGGCCCGGTCCGGTCTGAGTAAAGTCGAACAACGATTTTGCGAGCAGTGCGAGTGCGGCAGTCGCGGCTGTCGCGAGTGGGGGCAGTGCGGTGTGCCACGGCACTGTGCGCATATGGGTGAGGGCCACGCCCGTGCCGATTAACGCCGCGAGCGTGGTGAGCCCGAGCCGGTGCACGCCGGGCTCGAAGCCCAGCGGCAAGCGCCGCCGCCGCGAGGCTTCCCGCATGCCCCGGATCTCGCCGAGCGAGGCGGCACAGCGCACGAGATAGAAGCGCCGCTTCTGCCACGACAGGACGAAAACGATGTGCAGGAGATACGTCAGCAGCTTGCGCCACGCGAACAATGGCACGCCCACGCCTGCATGGCGCAGGCGCGCGGTCGACCGCGTGCGCTGGTAACCTTTGCGCACGATGTACGAGAGCGTGAGCCGCTCCAGGTCCACGTAGTGGTACTGCACGAAACCCGGCCAGTAGAGTAGCTTCGCGCCGCGGCGCAGTGCGCGAATCACGTACTCGCTGTCCTCGCCGCCACCGAGGTCGTGCCCGCGTGGGCCCAGTTCGGTTGAGAACTCGCCGGCCAGTTCGAACACCCCTCGGCGCAGCACCAGGTTGCCGCCGCCGGGCACCGGGCCCTCTTCGTCGATGACCGGTTTTGGCGTCGGCCCTTGATCGTAGCGCGGCACCGGCAGCGGGTAGATTCGATAGGGCCCCTCGTCGTGGACCCAGTGCGGTTCCGCGCCGGTCCAGTCCGGCAGGATGCGGCCGCAGAAGACATCGATCTCCGGATGCGCGTCGCTCGCCCGCTCGATTTCCACGAGGTAGTCGGCGTCCACGCGGTGGTCGTCGTCGACGAAGGCGGTGAGCTCGGTCCGCACTTCGGGAATGCCGCGGTTGAGCGCATGCGACTTGCCCGGCGTGGGCTCGGCAATCCAGCGCAGCGGCAGGCGTTCGTCACCGGCAGCCCGGTAGCGCTCGAGAAATTCGTGAGTGCCGTCGCTGCAATTATTGGCGATGACTAGGAGTTGGGCTTCCTGGCGCGGGCGCCGTGCCGCGTTCAGCGATGCGAGCACCCGTCCGAGTAGTTCGACGCGGTTGTGGGTGCAGATGAGGACGGTGATGGCCATGGTGGTCAGCGCTGCGTACGCGGGAGCAGCCGCTGCCAGTAGTAGCGGCAGGTGGCGCTGAGGCTGCCGTCGTTGGTGCCGAGGCGAATCTTGCGCAGCAGCTGGCGCGGCGTGTCGGTGCCGAAGACGTCCAGCCGTCGGATGCAATAGCGATCCACGTTGCGACGGTTGAAGCCCGAGAGCACGGAAAAAGCTGCGCGATAGCCTGCGGCCCTGACCGCCGCGACCACACGGTCATCGTGGTGCCCGTAGGGATAAGCAAAGAGCTCGACGCCGCTGCCGAGCAGGGTTTGCAGCCGAGCCCTCGATCCGGCGATTTCGTCTTCAAGTTCTGCATCACTCAGTCCGCATAGGCTGCGATGGTTGCTTGAATGCGAGTGGAAGGCGAAGCCGGCTGCTGTCAAGGTTTCGATCTGCGAGAGCGACAGCAGTGGCGAAACGGCACGGTCGGGATATTTTGTCAGCGCCCAACGGTCCTCACCGCCGATTTGCTCCGCTACGAGAAAAACGGTGGCCGGCCAGCCAAGTTTGCGCAACACCGGCAGCGCGTGATCGTGCACGCCGGAAAAACCATCGTCGAAGGTGAGCACGAACGGGCGGGCCCCGCCTTCGAGCGCCTCGCCATCGCACCAGCGTACTAGATCGTCCGCGGATGTCGCCCGGTAGCCGGCAGCTGCGAGGGCTGCCATCTGTGCGCGAAAGGTCGCCGGCCTGACGCAGCAACTGCGATCGGCGGCGTCGTGCGGTTCACCGACGCGGTGGTACATGAGTACTGGAACGCGATTGGGCAGCAGCGAGGAATTCATGCGTGCGCCTCCCCGATGGGCTCGCGAGCCGAGATCCGAAGGTCGAGGATGTCCAGACACGCCGCGTCCACCTCGATGTCGAACTTGCGCGCGAAGGGCATGCCGGAAGCGATCGCAGCATCGAGGAGCGGACCGCGCGTGACGCAAAGCGGGTGAGTCGGAAAGAGGCGATTCCCCCAGCTCACGTGGCGGAACGGGTTGACGTCGATACGGAGCCCTGGCGTGTTGACCACGACGGTGTGCAGGAAGGATTCATCCGGACAGTGGGTATGCCGGTAGTACGCCACGACATCCGGCCGCGCCGCCACGAATTCATGGATGCGGGATACGCAGCGTACGTTCAGATTGAGCCAGGACCAGCCGCCGATGCATGGCCACGATGCCGAGAACGGTGTGAACGGCCAGCGGATGCCGAGCCGCATGGGTACGCCGAGGCGGCGCGGTCGCATCACCATGAGCCCCTGTGTCTCGTTGCACCAGCGACGCAGTGAGTCGAGGCTATCCCTCACAGTGCGAGGAAGGCGATGAAACCCGGGCATGCGTGGCAGCGCAAAGTGTCTGCACTCGTAGCGTTGAATACCTTCGCGTGCCGGCCAGCCTGGATGACCGGCTGCCGAAAAGTGGCGAAAGCTGGCGTCCGCGCCGCTTTGTGCCAACTGTGCCTCGAATGCCTCCAGCCGACCGAGCGGATAGTCTTGCCCGGAGATCCAGACCAACCAGTCGAACGGAGCCCGTTCGACGGCCCAGCGCGTCACGTCGAGGAACGCGTCGACGAGCGAGAAATCGCCCCAGAGCACTGCGCGAGGAGACGGGTAGAGGTGAAAGCGCGATGAGGCGGCTTGGCGTGCGGGCTCGAACCGCGGACCTGTCGGATCGTAGTGTAGCAACACCTCCCCCGCCGGGCTTGCTGCGAGCAGCGCGTCCACGAGACGCGCCACCTGCTTCGATCTGGTATGCGCTGTGACGAGGTAGAGAAAGCGTGGCACTTCAGTCCTCTGCAGCCGGGAGCGACATTCGACCGCAGGTTCGTCGGGTCATGCCCGCAGGCTCTCGGTATGGGCGGTGCCGGAATCGGATAGGCGCAGTGCGGAGCGGTACTCCTTGATGACGGCATCCGCGACGCGATCCCAGCCGAAGCCGCTCGCGAATTCGCGACAGTTTCCTTCCTTGAAGCGGATATTGCCGCCAAGGAAGCGTTGGAGCGCCAACTCAAGCGTGTCTATGGTCGGAGCGTCCACGAAGAAACCCGAGCGACCGTCACCGACCGCTTCCACGGCGCCGGCCAGGCGGGCCGCAAGGCTGGGCACGCCGGCCGCCGCGGCCTCCAGGTAGACGATACCGAAGCCCTCGTGGCTTCCCGGAATGATCGATGAGGCAAGCACGAAAAGATCGGCGGAGGCGTACAGCAAGCGCAGCGTCTCGTCATCGACACGACCCGCGAAATGGACACAGTCTGCGAGTCCGAGTTCGGCAGCGAGCGCTTCCAGGGCCGGACGCTCTGCGCCGTCACCGGCAATGGTGTACACGAACCGGTGGCGCTCACGCAGCCTCGCGAGCGCGCGTAGCACGAGGTCGACGTTCTTGCGGGGTTCGGCCAGCCTGCTCACCGTCAGTAGCCGCGGGCATTCGCCGGGTGCCATACGCAGGATGTCGAAGAAGCGCGCGTCGACACCGACGCCGGCTACGCTGAGCTTTGGCGCGGCGGCCGGGATCTGGTGCGTCAGCACGTCTGCCGTGTAGCGGCTATTGCTCAGAATCGCTGCGGCCCGTGGCAGGGCGCGCGCGATCAGGGCGCGCGTGCGGTCCTGCCAGTACGGTTTGAACCGCCGCCAGAGCCACGCTTGCGCTCCGGCAGGTATGCGGTGCGAGAGGCACGGCCGGGCGGTCAGGGCATAAGGGGCAAGGAAATCATTGCCATGGACGGACACCACAGTCGGTAGACCCGTGAGGGCGAGCCAGGCATGCGGCGCCGACAGTGCATGCCAGATATCGACAGGCTCGTCGCGCAGCCGCCGCCAGTCGCGGCTGCGGCAGCTCGAAAGCCAGGCTCGCACGCGTACACATGGCGGTGACGCTGCGCGTGCGGCGGAGGGGGGCGCGTACACCGATACGTCGAGCTCCGCACGTCGACCGAGTTCAGCCGCGAGCTGCCAGGCATAGGTTTCAACGCCGCCAAGGTCCGGGGGGAACTCGGAGGTCACCAGGCCCACTCGCAAGCGCGCCGTATGCCGCATTCAATAAGTCCACAATAGCGCGCGGTTACGAAGATATGACGCAATCCTTTCGCCGCGCATGGGTATGTACTTCTGGCGCAGGGGGTGATGCCTCGGCGACAGACACTCGTAGCCGAACTCTTCGAACACCGGGCGGAGGCACCTGTTGATGTGCAGGATTTCTAGGTCTTCGATCGAGGCTTTCCACTTCTCCGAGGGCGCCGACGAGACCGTTGAGAATTTCTGGTTGCTGGAACTGTTGCCGCCCCACGGCTCGCCGAGCAGGGTGGGCCGCTGAAGAATCGGGTCCTCGGTAATTTCGAGGAACTTCGCGATACAGCTCATCGCGCCGCTGACGTCGGCGACAAGATCTTCGTACCGTATTTCCATGTAGTTGGTCAGCAGTTCCCGGTTGCGGAACATGTGGTAGTAGGAATTCTGCATGGACTCCAGATAAATCCCGATGTAGGGGTAATGCTTGCTCCAGTTCGTGTTGCGGCTCGCTACCAGCGTCGCGTAGGGATTGCGTACGATGTGGATGAAACGGGCGTTCGGGTGCCACCGCTGAAGGAGAGGTGCGAACTCCGCGTGCTCGACCGACTTCTCCACGACGCGCATCTCGGGCGGAACATCGGAACCATGGAGAGCCTGGTGATAGCCCGTCAGATAAGTCGCGAGCATGCTGGGGCCATCTGTGGGTTGGCGCTGGTTCCAGTGTTGCGAAAAATTTTCCAGAGAGTAGCGATTGCCAACGACAACCGCCCCGTGAGGGTCATCGTTCTTGTTTTCGTGTGCCAGGTAATCGAGACAAGCATCGCGTATCTGCTGTGGCGACTTGCGGGCTGGCATTCGGTGGCGCAGCCGAAAATCCACCCAATGACCAGCTAACTGAAAAAAATGACTCTCGCTCGGGATCACAAATAGTTCGGGATGGCCATCGAGCAGGCTTCGCAGCAGGCTGGAGCCGCTCTTCTGGCAACCGAGTATGAACACCGGGCGCTCAAGGGGCGTCGTGATTGCAGGCTTCGCGTCGTCGTCTTTCAACTCAGCCATGAACTGCAATTCCCCATTGCCTGCTTCCGCAGAATTTCCTGTGCATGGTCCGGCCGGTTGGTTACTGTCGTCCTGCACCGGCGTTCACTTCGTCCGACCTGATCGGCGCCACGTCGCGCGCGCCGTAAGTAAAGTTCCACCGTGCAGGCGTGTGTACCAGCCCAAGTTGAGCCATCTTCGCTAGCGGCACCCCAATCGGTGGCCGAACGTCGAAGACCTTCACCATATCTTGCGAAAAGACCTCCCGTCGGTGGCGGTCAAACACGAGCACTCGAACGCAGAAGACGCCGGCCGCCATTGGCAAGTGGTCTACCGCGCACTCAATCTCCACGCGGCCCGGCGCGAAATCCGAACGAACGTCCAACACCGCCGTCGACATCTGCGTGAGGTAGATGAAATCGGTGGTGTGGAATCCGATCACGACTTCCGGCTGCGCAATCGGGGCATGGACATCGAAGCTCAGTTTCACCCGTAGAGGTTCCCCCGATACAGGCGCGTCCACTGGCTCGCCCGCTGGTGTAGTGAACTCGACACCGGCCAGATCGAGTTCGCCGCTCTTCTTCGCAGTCCCCCGCTGTTTGCGGGACTGCTCGTGATGTTCGGCGATGCGCCGATTGTTCTGCTCGATGAAGCGGCTGCAGAGTGTGGTGGGGTCGCCATCCGCGACCAGGCGGCCATGGTCAAGCAGTAACACTCGCGAGCAGAGCCGTTCCACTTGCCGCACGTTGTGGCTCACGAGTAGCACGGTGCGGCCCTGGCGCTTGATGAGGTCTTCCGTGCGCTGGAAGCATTTACGCTGAAAGGCGAGGTCGCCCACGGCGAGGACCTCGTCGATGATTAGAATCTCGGACTCCACGCTGGTCGCGATTGAAAAGCCGAGCCTCACCTGCATGCCACTGGAGTAGCGCTTTACCGGAGTGTCTATGAATTCCTCCAGTTCAGAGAACGCTACGATCTCGTCGAACTTGGCATCAATTTCGGTCTTGGGCACGCCAAGGATCGCCGCGTTGATGAAGATGTTCTCCCGCCCGGTCAGGTCACCGATGAGCCCGGCGCCGACCTCGATCAGCGGCGCGATGCGCCCCTTGACCTCGATACGCCCGCTGGTTGGGGTGACGATGCGCGAGATCATCTTGAGCAGCGTGCTTTTGCCTGCGCCATTGTGGCCAAGAATTCCCACGACCTCGCCGGGCTGAAGCTCGAAGGAGATATCGTCCAGCGCCTTGAACTGTTTGCGCTCCGGCCTGGGCAATCCGCGCAGGCCGTGCCAGGCGTTGGCGAGCGATTCCCGGAGCGTAACCAGCTTGCCAAGCCGGAACTCCTTGCTTACATGGTCGAGGCTAATGGCGGCCATCAGATGACATCCGCGAAATGGGTTTCGGCCTGTTTGAACATTCGATAGCTGAGCGGCAGCAGCAGGGCGATCAGAAGCAGCCCCGGCCACATGACGGCCAAATCAGGGGACTCTCCCCGAAGCAGCGCGCTCTGGTAGCCGTCGATGATGCCGGTGAGCGGATTTATGGTGTACAGGGCATAGAGGGCTTCCGACCATGTTCCTGCAGCCTGCTCTTGCAGCAGCTTGTCCTTGACGAGCTGCAGGGGATAAATAACGGGAGAGAGATACATCAGCAGGGATAGCATGATAGGCACTGCCTGGCCGATGTCGCGGTAGTAGACATTGACAGCGGCTGTCGCCAGCCCCAGCGTCAGCGCGGTCAGCATGGTGTACAGAATCAGTGCGGGCACCCAAAGCACGGTCGCCGTGGGGACGACGCGGTACCACGCCATCAGGGCTGCGAGAAGGCCGAAACTGATCGCGAGATCGACCAACCGCGTCAAAATCGCGGTCAGTGGAAAGAGTTCGCGCGGAAAATAGATTTTCTTGATGAGATGGGCGTTGGCAACCACGCTGTTCGAGCTTTCGGAGACGGATTCCTGGAAGAAGGTCCACGGTAGGAGCGCGGCGAACGTGAGCACGGGATAGGGAATATTCCCGCTGTCGATGCCGACGAAAGCCCGTACCAGCACGAAGATGAACAGCAGCATGACGGGCTTCAGCACGGACCAGGCTACACCGAGGTAGGCCTGTTTGTAGCGCGTCGCGAGCGCTTTCCAGACTAGAACGGATAGCAGCTCGCGGTAGGTAAACAGGTCTTTCAATAGTCTCATGATGGGGTATTCACGATTGGGAGAACTGGCGGCCATCCGAGCCTAAGTGTTGTGCGCTGGCATTCCATTTGGATAGTCGATACATGAATACGGCCGCGTCCTGCTGGGCTGACGTGCTAATTCTAATCCCGTACTGACAGCCGACACCGAGTCAAGGCGTTAAACATCGCAAGCGCTCCCGTTTGCCTCGCGGTTCAGCCCTAGTCTAGCGGCTGCGGGTAGAAACTGCTTGAGCTGTTTCGCGGCGGCGACTACGGACACCGAATGCCCGGGGAAGGCGTTGGCGTCAGCCAGGTGGCGAGCTGGCACGTGCAGAATTCCGCTCCAAGCTTGTCGCGGGGGTGAAGCTGCATTGTTCGTGGTCTGCTGTATGCCAGCTGCCGAAGCGGCTGCAGGCGTGCTCGCGAAACGCGCTGTGCGCTTGCGTGACCTGGATTACCGCCGCAGCGAACGCCAACGGCACGAAAAGTCTTGGCATGGGCCACCCCTTACGCCACGCCAGTCCCCTGAGCGAAAGCAATAGTAGTGTGGGGGCAAACTCAGCTCGATACCTGAATGCGAGGTATACATAGGTCATCATCAGGGCGGGCGCGACCGCGAGGCCCGCTGCGAGGGCGACCGTGCTCCGGGTTTGTACATGACTCGGGTGGGCGATGCAGCGGTAGAGGCCGACGCAGGCCAGCAACCACCAGAGCGGCATTGTGAGCAGGAGGCTGGAGGGCGGACCTTCGGGGCCATCGAACAGTCGCTGGACGGTGCGCCACGCATTGCTGTCGCGTGCCGGCGCGAAGAACGCATCGCCCGCGAAATAGTAAGTCAGCGCTTGGGGGATGCGCGCGATATTGAAGGCGCCGAGCGTCTCGATGCGCAGAAGCCTCGCCGGATCCGCGCCGTAGTAACGGTTCGTCGCTAGGTCCGCAAACTGCCACGGTGAGTCCCACCTAGCCTGATTTACCGCACCGCTGATGATAATGGCGCTCGCGAGCACAATCGCGGCCGGTGCCCAGCGTCGAAAGCAGTCGCGTAACGATGCGCCATGGCAAAGGAGCAGGGCGAGCAGGCCGAGCGCACAGTACATCGCCATGCCTGTGCTGACCCTCGTCAGTAAAGCAAGAGAGGCGCAGCCCGCGAGAAGCGTTAGCCTTCTCGCCGTCGCGGGAGCACCTTGGAGCAGGGGCACCGCGAGCCACAGGAATGTGCAGACAAATGCGTAGGCCCACGCAATGGCCTCGACGTATACGGACGGTTTGCCGAGTAACTCTATTTGCGGTCCGCTGAGCATCAGGGTAAGGGCGAAAGCGGCCGAGACGCAGCGTGTCGCCCGCGACACGTCGTTGGGGCGTTGCGCGCTGCGCAGCGCGAGCAGCAACGTGAGACTTGCGAGCGTCGATGCTGTTATGCAAGACAGCGTTGTCCAGTCTCGCCACAGCTGCCCGATCAGGGGCAGGCGCAGCAGCGCGGGCCAGATGCCGAAATAGGTGTAGGTCTTGCCGTCGCGGACAAATCCCTCCATGCCGATCACGTTCGGATCGATGTCGAGGCGCAGGTCGAGCAGGGCACGCAACTGGCTGTTGAACACGAAGCCGCCGCTGGTGGTCGGCCACCAATCGAAGCTGAAATGCGTGGCAAGACCGACGTAATAGGCGAACAGCGCGCTGGCGATCGTGGTCCAGGTCGCGAGGCGTCCGACTGTGCTGCTCACGGCGCGGCCGTCGTGCACGCAATGGCGTGGGACGCGCTCAGACCAGGTTCACCGAGGATCGCCGCAGCCACAGACCGAGCGCGAGCAGAATCCAGGCCAGCGTGCCGAAGTAAGCGGGATGTTCCTTGATTTTGTGGGTCAGGAAAGCGTCGCGGAAGCCCTTGGCGAGCACGCCTGCCTGCTCAAGGTAGGCCAGATTGTCGTTGGCGAAATCGCGCAGCGTGGCCTGCTCGTGCAGCCATACGCCAAAGGGCAGGCCGAAGCCCTGCTTGCTCTTCGTCAACGTGGCCTGCGGCAGGAAGTCGGCGAACGCCTGGCGGTACAGCGGTCGCATTTCCTTGGACGTCACTTTCATGGCGGGCGGCAGGCGCATCGACAGATCGACGACGTCTTCGTCGAGCAGCGGATACGCGACGTCGATGCCCGCCAGCGCACACATGCGCGAGACCTTCGGCAGATCGCTGTCGGCGAGCGTGATGCGCCAGTCCAGGCGCAGCAGGCGGTTGATGATGTCCATCCCGGCCGGCGCGTCATACATCGCGCGCAAACCCCGCAGCGGGGCAGCGAAGTCGATGGCGTCGATCATCGCCGGCGCCAGAAAGCTTTGCGGGGCGACGAAATTCAGCAGGTTGTAGGTCATCAGGCGATCCGGCAGCGGCACCGACGCCTGGCGGACGTAGCTGGCGGCCTTGCCGAGCAGGCCGCGCTGCAAGCCATCCGGCAGGCCCTTGACCATCGGCTCCAGCAGCGCATGGCGCACGGCCGCCGGCAGCCGGCAGTAATGCTCGAATACCATCTGCTTCTGGTAGCGCGCATTGCCGCCGAACAGTTCGTCGCCGCCGTCACCGGCGAGGATCAGTCGATGGCCGCGCGAGGCGGCGAGTTTGGCGCAGTAGTAGGTCGGGATCGCCGACGCGTTGCCAAACGGCGCGTCGAACTCGTCGATGATGGCGCCCAGCGAGTCGACGATGTCCGACGGTGTCACGTAGTAGCGCTCGTGGCGCACGCCGAAGTGCGCAGCCGCGTTGCGCGCGAATTCCATTTCGTCATAGCCGTCGGCTTCAAACCCGATGGTGTAGGCGACCGTGTCGGCCGGCCGCAGGCGGCCGCAGTAGCCGGTGACGGTGGAACTGTCGAGGCCGCCACTGAGAAAACAGGCCGGGCTGTGCTGCGGCAGCCGGCGCGCCACCGCCTCTTCAACGGCGTCGCGCAGCTCGGCGCCGAGCGCCGCGGCGCCCGACTGGTGATCGACTGCGAACGCGGGCTGCCAGTAGGGTTTGATCTCGAGGCTGCCGTCGCGCCAGTGCGCGTAGTGGCCAGGCAGCAGGCGCTGCATGCCCACATAGCCGGCGGCCGGGCCGGGCAGCCAGTGAAAATAGACGCTCTCGAAGAGATCCTGGATGCGGAACCGGTTGGCGACTGCCGGATGTCCGGCCAGCACGCGCGAGCGATTGGCGAAGGCGAAGCCGTGGTCGCCCGTGACAAAATAAAGATTCTCGATGGCGAAGCGGTCCACGGCCAGAAAAGCTTCGCGGCGCGCCTCGTCGATCATGGCCAGTGCGAAGGCGCCGCCGAGTTTGGTGAGGGCGGTCGGGAGTTCGGTGAGGTCGCGCGCGACAAAAGCATCGAGCGCGAAGCTGCCGATGCCGCTGCGCGTGGCGGGCAAGGCATAGGGCGCGCCGGTCAGCAGGGCGGCGGCGCCGGTCGGCGTTTGCACCGCAGACACGGCGCCGCGGGCTAGCGCCGCGGCGTCGCGCGTCTGCGCGCCGGCAACCCGGTTCAGGCCGCTTGCGATCTGGGCCTCGGCCCATTGGGCGGCGAGCGGCCGGTCGGGCGCGAGATAGCCTGCAATGATATTTCCGGCGGTCATGCGCTGTGATGTTCGAGCGTTCGGGGGCAAAGGATGATTATCTCAGCGGCAGGGTCTGCCAGCCAGTAAAGGTTTGTAGCGACGGAACGAGACGCTGCCTGAAGCCGGCCCACGGGTGGCGCCAACGCGTTGCGGCCGACGTTGATCAGGGTGACGCGCTGGCGTCGGCAGCCAGGCGCTCGATGCGCCCCGAGTCGCGCTGAATACGAAAATTCGCAGTCTTGCCGTTCCTGATCATGGCGCACAGGTAATACTTGGCCCCGGTGCTGCACTGGACGTCGAGATCGGCGGGGGGCGCGTCGATCCACGGCGCGAGGAACACCAGAAATTCGTGCCTGAAATCCTGCGCACCAGATTCGAGTTCGATACGCCACCCACCGGCCTCGCGCAGCTTCTTCCCGTTGACCATGCGCTGGACATCGCCATTTTCGTCATAGTTCTTGCCGTCGACGAAGAACTCATAGCCCGGACCGCCCACCACAATGATGTGCTGATCCGCCGGCGCAGGCGTAAAGGCGCGCAGCCCGGCACGCCCCAGTTGCGGTTCGTTCGCGTGGGACTCCATCGCGATGTCGAAGCCGCCTTTGCGCTTGGTCGGTTTGGCTTCCGTATGCAGCAGCCAGCGCACGTGGAAATCGGGCTTTTCGACGGCGACGCGGTCGTAGACGATGACGAGGTCCGCCTCGCGGTCGTAGGCAAAGCTGCGCTGATAGCTGTTGACGCGTCGGGTGCGGGACGAGAACAGCCCTTTGCCGCTCCACTGATTGGTATAGGCGGCGGTAAGCTCGGCAACGATCGCATCGAAAGTCGGCGTCTGATCCTGCTGCAGGATACTGCCGGTGCGGTAGGTTTCGCTCTTCAACATCCATTCGTCGTAATCAAGCGGGGCGGCTTCGATGCCCCAGCCCGAACCCACCCGGCGCTGGCCGCCGTCATTGGCGATGTAGCGCGCACCATCCTTGGACGGCGCCTGCACGAGGTCTTCGGGATCGGTAACCGTCAGCGCATTGTGGGCCACGGTCTGGTAGGTGTAGTTCATGTGGTGATCCGAACCGTAGCGCGTGCCATACACGCCGCTGTCGATGGCCAGCGGAAAGCGTTTGAAGATCGTGAATGCGCCCTGGTCGAGATGCGTGTGCGACCAGTAGTTGTCGCCGGCCTTGAAGCTCACCAGCGTGGCGTCGGCAGTCCAGTCACTGCGCGACACGAGCATGCCGATGCCGTCGAACAGTGCCGAGCGCGGCAGCCTCGACTGCGCGTCAGGATCGCACAGCGATGGGTCAGGTAACGGGCCCCACGGCCACGAGGTCGGCTGCATGCGGGTCGGACACTTGTACAGGGAGTAGGCGACCGCATGCCGGTATTCGATGGCGAGCGCGAGACGATCCGTCGCCTGGCGATCGAAAAAGCCGGCGTCGCCCCAACGGAAATACGTGTTGTCCGGTCGCTGGCGGTAGACGAGAAAATCGAGGAAGCCGCGCAGGCCCGGTTCGCTTTTGAAGAAGTCTTCGCCGGTAGCCGCGCGCCACATCGCAGGCAACTGGTAGATGGCCTGGCCAATCCCGATGCCGACATACTCCCCACCTTCATGCCAGCCGCCATGCGCGCCCATGATCTGCCGCCACACCGGCAATACCCGTTGCAGCCAGTAGTCGTGGGTAAAGCGCATCACCGGATCGGCGCGCGGTGCTTCGCCATACGTGGCGATCGCGCAGGCCATCAGGGCCTGCAGGGGGCTGTTGTACAGAAAGACGTTATACGGTGACAGCCGTTGTTCGCGTATCACCTTGATCTGGGATTCACAGCCGTCGAGCGTTTTCTGCAGCAGCGCGTCGCGCTGCGCCGGGGTCCAGCGGTCGTATAGCCAGTCGTAGGCCAGGGCGAGCGGCTTGGTCTGCTCGTTGCCGCGATAGACGAACTGCAGCCCGAGCAGCCGGCGATGCAGCGCGTTGAGATCGATGCTGCCGGGGGTCGCAAATTCGGAAAAGATGGCCGCCTCGAGATCGCCTGCGTTGCCCTTGGCGCGCTTCAACTGGAACTTGACGTACTGCGCATTGTGAAGCCGTATCGTGTCGAGGTCTTGCGGGCTCGGGGCGGGCAGGCGCGGATGCGGCTGCTTGAAATGTTCGAACTTCACCGGGGGCAAATCTTTGCCCTCGGGCAGTTGGGCCAGTGTGGTCTCGTCGAGTGCCGGCTCGACGACCATCATCGGGCTCGACAGGGTCAGCCAGCTGCCGCCGCCAAGGGCAGCGACCAGCGTCAGGATGGCCGGCAGGACCGGATGTCGGCTCCGTCCTTGACCTCGCTTCGGCTTGCCGTAGCGGATAGCTTTCGAGCGACTTGGGCGACGCCCTTGCTCGTCCGCGCGCAGGGCCGGCAGCAATAGCCACGGCAGCGTGAACGCCACCCCGGCGATCAGGACGTCCGTGATGTCGGCGAGCCGATCCGGAATGTATTGCTGGCGCCATTCGATGACGAACGTGAGGGCGAGTACCGCCAGCAGGCCCAGCGGCAGCACCAGCTTGCGTCTGGCCCGCCACTGCGCGATCAGCAGAAAGGCGAGCGCCGCATGCGGCCAGATATCGCCAGCGAGATCCTGGACCCCGGTTAATGTGTGTTGAAGATGGCCGCGGAACGGGATCCAGTTGAACGGGTAAAGCGTGCCGATGCGCTCGGGGTTCGCCTTCATGCCGTCGACGAGCAGCATCAGCACGATGCCGACGCCGCTGATGGCGCGGGCGGCGAGAATCTCCAGCCGGCTCAGCAGACGGAACAGCGACAGGCCCACTGCTGCACCGAGCAGCGCCTCGAGCGTCACCTGGCGCGAGACGATGAAGCCTTTCAGCAGCAGCACCGCGAACACGAACAGCACGCTTTTCAGCATGCGGCCTCGCCGCGGCAGCCAGACCCGGAAGGCGACGGCGGCGGCCGCCAGCGCCGCACACAGGTAGGACACCGCCGCACCGATGTCAAAGGGGGCTTCCTGGTGCAGCGTCAGCCAGATGGGCTTGAAACCCTGCCTGATCTGGCCGACGTCCAGCGACGGGATGAACGGCATCAGGTTGGCCGCTGCCCACAGCGCGAGCACCACCAGGCCGATGCGCGCCTCGATATCGTCACGGCAGTGCCGCAGGCGCAGCGCGTTCAGCTGGCGTCCCAGCGCAGTCGTTGAGTACAGGCTGATGCCGATGGCGGCGCCGATGGCGGCGCCGATGCCATTCAGGGCAAAGTCATAGACCGAGCTGACGCGCTGCGGGAGAAACGCCTGCAGGGTTTCCATCAGTGCGCTGAGCATCAGCCCGGCCAGCGTTGCCAGCAGGACGGCGCGCAGCGGGCGGCTGCCAGCGCCGAGCTGGGCGAGCACGAAGCCGAACGGGATGTAGATGACGAGGTTGGTCGCGAGGTCGCCGAAGGACAGGCGATCGGTGCGCGTAAAAAACTGCGCGAGCAGCGAACTGTCCGGGGTCCGCCAGCTGCTCAGCGGGTATAACGAGCCGTAAACCGTCAGAAACAGGATACCGCCGATCAGCAGCCACAGGGTGCGGGTGGGGCGTGTCATGGGCGCCGGCAGCTCAGGGGAGCAGGGCGTGCAGGTAGCGCACGGGAATGGCGTAGGTGATGGCGCTCGGATCCTTCAGCACGTTCTCGCGGCCCTGTTTGACCAGCACGCTGTTGACGATACCGATCACCAGGCCACTGGCCTGATCGATGACCGGGCTGCCGCTGTTGCCGGGATAGGCCACGGCGTCGAGCTGGTAGATGTCGAAGGGTTCGCGCAGCCGTTTGATCTGCGCGGCCGACAGGCTTTGCGTGGTGGCCTGCGGGATCGCGATCGGCACGATCGACGACACAATGCCCTGATGGGTCACCGGATAGAGGCCGAGCACGCTGCCTATCGGGAAGCCGGTGAACATCACCGACGTGCCTTCGCGGACCGGCGCCGCCGGGGCCAGCGGCAGGGCCGCCACCGGCGGTCCGTCGATGGCCAGCAGCGCGAGATCGTGTTCCTGATCGTGCCTGACGAGCCGCGCGGCCCGCACCGATGGCGCCCGGCCGCGGCCAACGAACACCACGAGTTTCGCGTTGCTGCCCTGTTTGACCACGCTGTCGACGACATGCGCATTGGTGACGACCGTCAGTCCGTCGCCGACCACGAAACCCGTCGCGCCGAGCTGGAAGCGCGGTGCCCCCAGCGGCTGATGCGCGCCGACGCCGACGATGGAAGGCCGCACCCGCTCGATCAGATCGGGCAACGCCGCCGCCAGCGCAACCGGCATAAAGGCCGCGAGCAGGCCCCCAACCCATGCGCGCGCGGCAGGCCTCACCGTATGCGGCCGTCCTGTACCAGCCCCTGCGCCAGTTTCGTTTCCCAGTCGTAAGCGGTCTTGACGATAAGGTCAAGATCCGCGAACTGCGGTTGCCAGCCGAAGAGCTCGGTCAGGCGGCGTGAATCGGCGACCAGTTCAGGTGGGTCGCCGGGGCGGCGTTCGGCATAGCTGACGGGCAACGGGCGCCCGGTGAGCCGCTCCACCGCGTCGAGCACTTCGCGCACGCTGTAACCATGGCCATAGCCGCAGTTCAGGGTGGTCGAGGCGCCCTTTGCTTCGAGGTATTCCATGGCCAGTCGATGCGCGTGGGCGAGGTCGACGACGTGGATGTAGTCGCGCACGCCGGTGCCGTCCCGGGTTGGGTAGTCAGTGCCGAACACCGACAGCCCCGGCCGCTTGCCGGTGGCCGCTTCGCAGGCGACCTTGATGAGCAGGGTCGCCTCGCGGGTCGACTGGCCGATTTCGCCGCCCGGGTCGGAACCGGCGACATTGAAGTAACGCAGGATCACATGCCGCATGTCGCTCGCCGCGCAGGCATCGCGCAGCATCTGCTCGGCCATCAGCTTCGAGGAACCGTACGGATTGATCGGGCGGGTGGCGGTGGTTTCGGTGCACCGCGGGGCATCCGGAATCCCGTAGACCGCGGCCGTCGACGAAAAGATGAAGTTGCGCACGCCGCCCGCGACTGCGCATTCGATTAGCGTGCGCGCGTGGCAGGTGTTGTTGAGGTAGTACTTCATCGGCTGCGCCACCGATTCAGGCACGATGGTAAAGGCCGCGAAGTGCATGACGGTGTCAATCTCGTGTTCACGCAGGACACCCGCCACCAGGGCCGCATCACCCGTCTCGCCCACCACCAGTTCACCGCAGGTGACGGCGCCCGCGTAGCCCTTGGACAAATTGTCGAGCGTCACTACCTGATGGCCGGCCGCGCCCAGAATTTTCCCCACATGGCTGCCGATGTAACCCGCGCCGCCGGTAACCAGAACTCTGCCCATGTCGCTCCAACCTCCTTGAAGTATTGCTGCTGCCAGACCTGGGGCCTGCTCTGCCGCATCCTCGCACAGACCCGCGTCGCGCTGACAATCGTGTGCCGCGCGGACGCGTGCGCCGACCCGGCACGCCAGATGCCGGACAGGGTAGCGGCGGATCGCCACAGGAGTACACTCCGCGCTCGATTCCCCCAGTGGAGTAAGCCATGAAGGTCGTAAGCATTCTGTTGATGGCTGTTCTCGGCGCGCCGGTCGCCGCGAGCGCTTCAGACTACCCGACGATGGACCGCGTCGATTCCGTCTTGACCTGCATGCAGGAGAACGGTGGACAGAACATCGACAACCTCCAGCGCTGCAGTTGCCGGATCGACATCATGATGCAGCAGGTCACCTTCGAGGAATTCACCGAAGCGCGCACCTACGAAATCTACAAACAGATGCCGGGCGACAAGGGCGGCATCTTCCGTGACAACCCCCGCGCCACGGAGCTGGTCGGCAAGCTCGATGCAGCGCGCGCAGACGCCAGCAAGCGGTGTTTCGTGGGCGCCAGACGGCAGCTCAACGCGCCGCAAGTCCCGTCCAAAAAAATCGCTGCACCGCAGTAAAAATGTTCACTGTCGGCCGCTCGCGGCGGCGCGTTGCGAGCGGCCGCAAAGCGCGTTGGCAGCGGGGTTGCCGGGGGATGGTTTTTCTCTATAATCGGTTTGCTCGCGGCGTTTGGGTGCTATTGAACACTGGCTATTCAGGAGCGGCCCGCGAGCACAGTAGGATGAGTGAAGCAGTGCGCCTGATGGGGAATGTGGTCAGGGCGCATCAATCACTCAGGCACCGCAGTGTAAATGCGGTGAGATCCCGATATCGCTGCGCAAGGGGTTGCATGATTACATTCCTCCGTTCCCACTTTTCTTCCCCGTTGCGTCTCATCGCTTCCGACCTCTTTCGTACCACGCCCACCACCGGGCTTGCAGCCGACTTTTCCAGTGATCCGCGCGCAGCCGTAGCGCGTACAATAATACCTATACTCTGTGGCGCGCTCTCGATCTCGGCGCGATGTGGAGTCAAAACGGCGTAGAGATCAGAAAACTGTTAACAGCATAGTGTGAAGGAGGAGGTCATGAGAAAAGCATCGTTCAAACGATGGCTCGTGGCAGCGGCAACTCTGACGGCAGTGACTGCTTCCGGGGCAGTCATGGCAAATGCCGAATTGGAGAAGTTGATGCAAGACCCCAACTACTGGGTTTTCCCTGGTGGTAACTACTGGAACTGGCGTTATTCGGAGTTGAATCAAATCAACAGCACGAATGCCGGCAAGATCCAGGCGGCGTGGACGTTTTCCACGGGTGTGTTGCGCGGCCACGAAGGGGGTCCGCTGGTGCTGCCGTCGTCCTCGACGGGTCTGCCGCAAGACACGCTCTTTATCCATGCCGCGTTCCCAAACAACGTCTTCGCGATCAACCTCGATACGCTGGAAGTGGTGTGGGAATACGTGCCGGTTCAGGATTACGATGAAACCGTGCCGGTCATGTGCTGCGACACGGTCAACCGTGGTCTCGGCTACGGCGACGGCAAAATCATCCTGCAGCAGGCGGATACCACGCTGGTCGCGCTGAACGCGAAAGACGGCGCGGTCGTGTGGTCGATCAAGAATGGTGATCCCAAACTTGGTCAGACGAACACCAACGCGCCGCATGTCATGAAGGACAAAGTGATGACCGGCATGTCCGGTGCCGAGTTCGGCGTCCGCTGCTGGATGAACGCTTATGACCTGAAGACCGGCAAGCGCGTGTGGCGTGCCTACAGCATGGGTCCGGATACGGACATGTTGATTGATCCCGCCAAGACGACCTCGATGGGACAGCCCGTCGGCCCTGATTCTTCACTGAAAACCTGGAAGGGTGACCAGTGGAAAATCGGTGGTGGTTCGACCTGGGGCTGGTGGCCGTACGACAAAGAACAGAACCTGATGTTCTATGGCACCGGCAACCCGTCCACCTGGAACCCGGTCGTTCGCCCGGGCGACAACAAGTGGTCGATGTCTATCTTCGCGCGTGATGTCGACACCGGCGTGGCCAAGTGGGTCTACCAGATGACCCCGCACGACGAGTGGGACTACGACGGCATCAACGAGATGATCCTCGCTGACATGAAGGTCAAGGGCCAGGACCGCAAGGCGCTGGTGCACTTCGATCGCAACGGCTTCGGCTACACGCTTGACCGCGTGACAGGCGAACTGCTGGTTGCCGAGAAGTTTGACCCGGCCGTCAACTGGGCAACGCACGTCGACATGAAGACGGGCCGTCCGCAGGTGGTTGCGAAGTACAGCACCCACGCGGGTGGCGAAGACGTCAACACGACGAACATCTGCCCGGCCGCGCTTGGTACCAAAGACCAGCAGCCGGCGGCGTACAGCCCGAAGACTGGCCTGTTCTACGTGCCGACGAACCACGTCTGCATGAACTACGAGCCGGTCAGCGGTGGTGAATACGTCGCGGGTCAGCCGTACGTGAACGCCGTCCTCAGCATGTTCCCGGCTGGCCGCGTGTCGCCTGGTCCGGAATTCGCCAACAATGCCGAAAACAACAATCTGGGCAATTTTATCGCCTGGAATGCTGACGAAGGCAAGATTGTGTGGTCGATTCCGGAACGCTTCTCGGTGTGGAGCGGTGCCCTGGCAACGGCGGGCGATGTCGTGTTCTACGGCAATCTTGAGGGTTACCTCAAGGCCATCGACGCCAAGAGTGGCAAGCTCCTGTGGCAGTTCAAGACCCCGTCCGGGATCATCGGCAACGTCAACAGCTGGGGCCACAAAGGCAAGCAGTATGTGGGCGTGCTGTCAGGCGTTGGCGGCTGGGCCGGTATCGGCATGGCGGCTGGCCTGATTCAGGACACCGACGGTCTGGGCGCTGTGGGCGCGTACAAAGGCCTAAGCAACTACACCCGTCTGGGTGGCGTGCTGAGCGTCTTCAGCCTGCCGTAAGCTGACCCTGGGTCAGTTTATGATTTGATGCGCTGATCAACCCGGCACCTTTTCGGAGGTGCCGGGTTTTCTTTAAGTCGGGCTTCCCTGCGTCGGAACTATTGAAGTCCGCCACTACCCAACGAATCCGACACGCGATGCTACCGGTGTCTTTAGATGCGGTCACGGGTACCTCGTCAGCCACTGCTCTCACCTCGCTCGAGGTGGCGGCGATGCGTGCGATTCGTTATCCGCGGTCGCTGATGTTCAGATCGGCCGTGGCGCCAGTAGAGAATGAGGATGCGGCCCCTGCACCGGGCCGGATTAAGCGCTGATTCACGGCGCCCGCATAAAATGAGCGCACCAAGGGGGTGCCGCTGACGGCGCCGGGGTCCTTGCGCGATGGACTTGGTCAAGAAACACGTGCTGGAGAAAGCAACAATGACGAGGATTCGATTCCGGGCGGCGCTGACGCTGGGTGCCGCCCTGAGTGTCGCTTTGAGTGCCAATGCTGCGGCTGAGGAGCATGTCATCAAGGCTGTGGTCACCAACTGGATGCCGCTGGTGACTTATGCGAAGCCGGGCGACACGTTGAAGTTCATGCAGATGGCGGGTCACGACACTGAGGTGGTTGCCGGGATGCTGCCGCAGGGCGCCAAGGTCTGGAAATCGAAAATGGGCCAGGAAGGTTTCAGCGTTAAACTGGACCAGCAAGGCGCCTACATCTACAAGTGCAATCCGCACATGACGACCGGCATGGTCGGCGCCGTGGTCGTCGGCGACGGTGCACCCGTCAATCTGGCCGAACTCGACAAGTCCCTGAACGACGTCAAGCTCGGTAAGAACATGGTCGTGCGCGCCATCAAGAAAATGAAGCAGGAACTGCAGAAGGCTGGCAAGCTGCCCTGAGTCGCTGCAGACCTGTCGCTGGTAACACGCTGAGGGAGAATTTGCGATGAACGCATCTGGCAGTCCGGTACGGCGACGCCCGCCCATCGTGAAGCTGGCGCTGGCCGGTACGACGCTGATGGGCCTTGCTGGTGGCGCCCATGCCGCCGAACCCGAACCGTTCAAGGTTTGCGCGCCGCCGTACACGATGCCCATGTCTGATAGGGACGGCGCGGGTTACGAAAACAGGATTGCTGAGATGTTCGCTGCCCAGCTTGGGCAGAAAACCAGCTTCACCTGGTTTCCCCAACGCATGGGTTTCATTCGCGCAACGCTGAAGAACAACGAAACCGACGACGGCAATTACAAGTGCGACTACGTGATGGGCGTGGTCGAAAATTTCGAACTGGCCGCCACCACGCGCCCCTACATGCGCTCGACCTGGGCACTGGTCTATGCGAAAGGCCGCGGCCTCGACTGGATCAAGAGCCAGGCCGATCTCAAGAACCTCAGCGACGAACACAAGGCGCTGCTGAAGATTGGCATCTGGGATCAGGGGCCCACCACCGAGTGGGTCTACAAGCTGGGCCTGATTGAACAGGCGACCCCCTATCCCATGATGTCGGGCGACCCCAAACAGAGCCCGGCCCACATCGTCGAAAAGGAACTGGTCAGCGGCAACGTAAACCTCACCTTTCTGTGGGGGCCGCTTGCCGGGTATGTCGCCAAAAAAATCACCGATCCAGATCTCGTCGTCATCCCGCTTGAAACGGACATGGGCATCAAGTTCGACTTCCAGATCGCCATGGCCGTTCGTCACGGGGACGACAAACGCCTGACATTGCTGAACGGGCTTATCGAAAAAAATCAGGCTGACATCGACCAACTGATCGCCGGTTACGGCGTGCCCCTGCTCGAACTGCAGGTTAACCAGAAACCGAAAGAGGACGACGATGATTAAGGCAATTCGCGGGCGATGGCTGACGGCCCGTTGTGGCCTGCTGAGTGGGCTTTGCAGCGCATTGCTGGTCGGCGGCTGGGCCAGCCTTGCCGGCGCCGCCGACACCCCACCGGCGACAGCAGCCGAAGTCCGGTTTTCAGAGGCCGAAAACCTGCTGTGGATGACCAATCAGCTCGGCGCGATCACACAGCCGACCATCATCACTTATTCGTTTGTCAAGGACGGCAGCTATGAGGAAGGTTTTCAGGACCGTATCGAATTCATCGTGTCGAAGGTCCACGCCGATGGCATGAAGGCGGCGACGATGATTTTCTTCACCGGCCAGCGCAACTTCCCGGTGGAGCCGGTTGACCGCACCGACGTCAATCCGGTGCTGAAGATCTATTTTCAGGGCGATGTCTATGAAATGAACCGCCTGACGGATGCGGATGGCAAATCGCGTGAGCGCTGGCGTTACTTCCAGCGGCGGATCAAATTCGCGCTCGCCGAGGAGGCCGAGATAAAACCGATCAGGATTGCCTTCGATGGCCGCGACTACGACGCGAAGCAGATCCGCTTTAAGCCGTACGCGAACGATCCGAAGCGCGAAGTATTCGAGAAGTTCGCCGACAAGGCCTACACGGTGATCGTGGCTGATGATCTGCCGGGGTATGTCTATGAAGTGAGCACCGAGGTACCGGGAGAGAAGCCTGGCGCACCACCGCTGCTGCGTGAAACCCTGCGTTTGCAGTCCGTCGCGCCTTACGCGCAAGAAGCCGCCCACCTCGGCGGCGCGGAGACGCCCTGACGCTGAGACCCGTTGGCCATGACCGCGGATGACGCCCGGCCGGTCATCCGTGGCGGCCGCTCAGCTCGCTGCCGTATCCGTCTGCGCCGCGCTGCGTAGCGGCGCTTCGGCCGGCGCGATGCGCACCGCGCAGAATTTGAACTCCGGAATTTTCCCGAACGGGTCGAGCTCCTCGACCGTCAGCAGGTTGGCCGCCGCTTCGTTGTAGCAGAAGGCCATGAACACGGTACCCGGCTGCACGTTGGGATCCTGGCGGACTCTCGCAGTGATGCTGCCGCGACGTGAGTCCACGCGCACATAGCCCTCAGATGCCAGCCCGATCGCCCGCATATCGGCCGGACTCACGCACACCACTGCTTCCGGTTCGATGGCGTTCAGCACACTCGCGTTGCGCGTCATGCTGCCGGTGTGCCAGTGCTCGAGCAGCCGGCCGGTGATGAAAACCAGCGGGTAGTGCGCGTCGGGCAGTTCGGCCGCACGCGAGAAGTGTGCGGGCACGAACTTGCCCCGGCCGTTCTGCGTCGGAAACCCGTTCTGGAACAGGATGGGTTGTCCTGGTGCTCCTTCTTCCTCGCAGGGATAGGTCACCGAGTGTTCGCTTTCGAGGCGTTCCCAGGTGATGCCAGCGATGCTGGGCGACGCTAGGCGCATTTCACTGAAGACGTCGCGCGGATGCGCATAGTGCCAGTCAAGGCCAAGCTCGCGCGCGAGTGCCTGGATGATCCACAGGTCCTGGCGTGCCGCGCCGGGCGGATTGATGGCCTGACGCCCGATCTGCACGCGCCGATCGGTGTTGGTGAAGGTGCCGGTTTTCTCCGGGAAGGCCGAGGCGGGCAGAATGACATCGGCAAAGCCGGCTGTTTCGGTGAAGAAAATATCCTGCACCACGAGGTGTTCGAGCTTAGCCAGCGCGGCACGCGCGTGATGCAGGTTCGGATCGGACATCGCGGGGTTCTCGCCCATGATGTACATGCCGCGAATCTGGTGAGCATGGATGGCATGCATGATCTCGACGACCGTCAGCCCGGGCTTCGGATCGAGCGTTGCGCCCCACAGCTTTTCGAATTTGGCGCGCACGCGCGCGTCATCAACGCGCTGGTAGTCCGGATACACCATCGGGATCAGGCCGACGTCCGAGGCGCCCTGTACGTTGTTCTGGCCGCGCAACGGATGGAGGCCGGTGCCTGGCCGACCGATCTGGCCACACAGCAGCGCCAGCGAAATCAGGCAGCGCGCGTTGTCGGTACCGTGCACGTGCTGCGATATGCCCATGCCCCAGAAGATCATCGAGCCGCGGGACGTTGCGTACAGCCGGGCGACTTCGCGCAGCGTGTCGGCGGGAACGCCGCAGATCGGGGCGACCTTTTCCGGCGGGTAATCCGCGACGCATTGCCGCAGCTCATCGAAGCCTTCGGTGTGGCGCGAGATATAGCCGGTATCGTGGAGGTTTTCGTCGATGATCGTGTACATCAATGCGTTCAGCATCGGCACGTCGGTATCGGGCCTGAACTGCAGGAAGTAGTCTGCGTGGCGGGCGAGATCGGACCCATAGGGATCCATCAGGACCAGCTTCTTGCCGGCTTTGGCCGCATTCTTCATGAAGGTGGCGGCAACCGGATGATTGACCGTCGGCCGCGCACCGATGATCACGATCACCTCGGCTTCTGCGACATCTTCAACCTGGTTCGAGACCGCGCCGGAGCCCAGGGTCTCGAGCAACGCGGCCACCGACGACGCATGGCACAGGCGGGTGCAGTGGTCGACGTTGTTGGTGCCGAAGCCCGTGCGCACCAGCTTCTGGAACAGATACGCTTCTTCATTCGAGCCCTTCGCCGAGCCAAAGCCGGCAAGCGCATTCGGGCCAAACTGATCGCGGATACCGCGCAGCTTGGCGCCGGTGCGGCCGAGCGCTTCTTCCCAGGTCGCAACGCGGAAGTACTGCAGCCTCTCTTGCGGCGCGATCAGCGCTGCCGTTTTCGGCGCATCGTCACGGCGGATCAGCGGGTGCGTCAGGCGGTCGTCATGGTGGACGTAGTCGAAGCCATAGCGTCCTTTGACGCACAAGCGGTTGTGATTGGACGGACCATCGCGACCGTCGACGAAGATGATGCGTTCATCCTTGATGTTGAACGTCAGCAGGCAGCCAACGCCGCAGTACGGGCAGGCGGATTCGACTGCCCGGTCGGGTACTGCGTCGGCGAGCGTCTGGGCCGGCATCAGGGCGCCGGTGGGGCAGGCCTGTACACACTCGCCACAGCTGACGCAGCTGCTGTCACCCATCGGATCGTCGAGGTCGAACACGATCGCCGAATGCGAACCGCGGAAGGCGAAGCCGATGACGTCGTTGACCTGCTCCTCGCGACAGGCACGCACGCAGCGCGTGCACTGGATGCAGGCCTCGAGGTTCACCGCGATCGCGGGATTCGACACATCCTGCGGCGGTTGGTGCCGGCGCGGAAAACGGCTCGGCCCCACGGCGAGTTTCTCGGCCCAGTCATCGAGCTCCGAACGCGGCGTGAACGGCGAGCGCTCGCCGGCCGGCATGTCGGACTTCAGCAGCTCGAGCACCATGCGCTGCGAGTGCCGGGCGCGTTCACTCGTTGACTGCACTGCCATGTCCGCTGTTGGCGCGCGGCAGCACGCCGGCGCCAGCACGCGTTCGCCCTTGATCTCGACGACACAGGCGCGGCAGTTGCCATCCGCACGGTAGCCGTCCTTGTAACAGAGATGCGGGATCTCGATGCCGACGCGCTTGGCGGCCTGCAGGATTGTTTCGCCTTCAATGGCATCGATGGCGCAGCCGTCGAGCGTGAAGCGCACCGTGGCGGCCGGTTCAAGCGTGCCGATGGGTTTGTTCATTCGAACTCCTGCGGAAAGTAGCGCATCGCGCAGCGTAAGGGATTCGGGGCCGCCTGACCGAGGCCACAGATCGACGCGTCTTCCATGGCGCGCGCGAGTTCCTGCAGCAGAGGCTGGTTCCAGACCGATGCCGTCATCAGCCCGGCCGCCTTGTCCGTGCCCACGCGGCACGGCGTGCACTGGCCGCAGGATTCGTGCTTGAAAAAGCGCATGGCGTTGAGGGCCATGGCGCGCGCGCTGTCGTGCTCGGACAGCACGATGACGGCCGCCGAGCCGATGAAGCAGCCGTGCGGCTGCAAGGTGTCGAAATCGAGCGCCAGATCGCCGAGCGAGGCGGGCAGGATGCCGCCCGACGCACCACCCGGAAAATAGCCGTAGAACTGGTGACCCGGCAACATGCCACCACAGTATTCAGCGATAAGCTCGCGCACCGAGATGCCGGCCGGGGCAAGGTGCACGCCAGGCTTGGCGACCCGTCCGCTGACGGAAAACGAGCGCAGCCCGTGCCGCTCGCGCCGACCGTGCGACGCGAACCACGCCGCACCGCGCTCGACGATATCGCGCAGCCAGTAGAGCGTTTCCATGTTGTGTTCGAGCGTCGGCCGTCCGAACAACCCAACCTGGGCGACATAGGGCGGCCGCAGACGCGGCATGCCGCGTTTGCCTTCGATCGATTCGATCATCGCCGACTCTTCGCCGCAAATGTACGCACCGGCGCCGCGGCGCAGCTCGATGGTCGGCAGCGGCCGCGGCGGCTTCGCCTGCAGTGCCGCGATCTCAGACAGCAGCGTCTCGCGGCACGCGGCGTATTCGTCGCGCAGGTAGATGTAGCAGGCTGCTGCGTCGATCGCCCACGCCGCGATCAGCATGCCTTCGATGAAGCGATGCGGATCGCGCTCGAGGTAGTGCCGGTCCTTGAACGTGCCCGGCTCACCTTCGTCGATATTCACGGCCAGCAGCCGGGGTGCGTGCTGCTGGCGCAGAATGGCCCACTTGTTGCCGGCCGGAAAGCCCGCGCCGCCGAGGCCGCGCAGTTTTGAATCCTGCAACTCCCTGATGATCACATCGCGTTTGCGCTCGCCGTCGAAGCAGGCTTCGTACAGACGGTAGCCGCCGGCCGCACGGTACTGCGCGTAGTCCAGATGTGAGGTGGGCTGGGGCGCGGTGTCCGCGCGCTGGACGGCGTCGAGGACCGTGCCGACATCGGCGCGTTCAATCGGGCGTTGACCGACGACCGCAACCGGAGCGCCTTGACAGCGGCCGACACAGGGGACGCGCTGCACGCGTACAGCGTTGCCGACGCCTGCTTCGAGCCCGGCGATCAGCGCCTCGGCGCCAAACATTTCGCAGCTCACGGATTCGCAGACACGGACCGTCAGCGGGGGCGGGCGTGCAGCGTCGTCTTTGACGACATCGAAATGGTGATAGAAAGTGGCTACTTCGTAGATTTCGGTCGGAGCGAGCCGCAGTTCCGCGGCAAGCGCCACCGCATGCGACGAATGAATGCAGCCGTAGCGATCCTGAATCAGATGCAGGTATTCGATCAGCAGATCGCGCCGGCGGGGCATGTCCCCGAGCAGCATGGCGAGATCTGCCGCTGCGCCGTCTTCTACCTGCCGACCGCGGATCCGGCCCTTTCGGCGATGTTCAGCCATGTGTCATTCCACCCAGGATCAGGACTTCACCGAGACCACCGGCGTCGCCAACCCAACGCTCGACCGACGTCACTCGCGACAGTCGCGCACGCCAGGCGGACTTCAGCCCGGCCACATGGCGTAGCAGCAATTGGGTGAACGCGAGTTCGTAATGTCCGTTCATGATAAAGCCGGCGCCGAGATCGGCCGGCACTTGTGCGAGCGCGATAGTGCCACGGCGCATACCGGTGCCGACACCGGCGCCGACGCTGCCGAGCACGATGATGCTGCCGGCGATCATCTGACTACCACAGGCGTTCCCGGCGTCACCGCCGATTGCGATGAGGCCCCGCCGCATGCGATCGCCGGCCCGCCGTCCGGCGCGCTGGCGGATGACGATGGTGCCGCCTTTCATGCCTGAGACCGCACCGGGGATCGGCGCGCCCACGAAATCACCGGCGTTGCCACTGATGTCGATCAGGCCGCCACGCATACTGGCGCCGACGCCGTCGCCGGCATTGCCGCGCAGATTCAGCGTGCCGCCCCGCATCTCGCTCCCCAGCCAGGCGCCGCAGTCACCGTACACGCGCAGTTCGCCGGCGGTCATCCCGGTCCCGATACGCTGCAGCCGGGCTGTCGCGCCGTGAATCTCCAGGATGTCGCCGCCAGGCTCGCCGTTGATCTCGAACAGATCGCCGACAGCGATGCCGCGCTGTCCGTGGCGCAGCTTCAGGCGCCTGATTTCCGTCAGACGCTTCGTCTTCAGCGCATCCGGTGTGAGGCCCGTGAGATCGACGTCGAGATCGGGGACGGCTTTGACGCGCAGGATCAGCGTGCTCATTTGAGTATCTGATGCAGTTTGAAATGGAAGGGGCCGAGATTGCCGCCGTAATTGCCGGCGCTGATCGCGAGAATGCCGCGTTTGGCGCCGAGCGTGCACGCGGCACGGATGCCGACGCGCGTGGCGTCGTCGATGGCCGGTGTGGTCAGGCCATCGATCACGATTTCAAGCACCGCGCCAACCTCATCAGACAGGGCGGAATCGACGACGCCGCGCAAGGTCGGGCAGTACCGATGGTTGGTCGAGGCCGGCAGCGTCTTGTACTTCGACCCGACTTTCGAACCCGAGCGGACCACCCCGCCGGGGAAGGGCATGATGACGCCCGGCACCTTGCGCATCGCAGCGATCGCGCGCTCGCTCGCGGCGAGCGCCTGTGCCTGGTTCGCGGCAAGGATCAGGAAGTTTCCACCGCCGACCGCTTTGGTCACCCGCGTGGTGTCTTCGCAGAGGAATTCGCCGTCCATCACCGGCACGCGCCAGTAGCGCTTGCTGCCCAGCTTCTTTGCAATCTGATAGCCATCACCAAAGAACCGCAGCGTCTTGCCGAGCGGCAGCGGGTCGCCTTCGGCAATGCCGCTGTAGCAGGCGCTGGTCGGGGCGGTCAGCACGCACTGGCCGACGCGGTTCTGGATCTGCTTCGTCAGTTCCTTGTTGCTCATCGCGAACAGCAAGACCGCCACGCCGGGCCGGCCATCAGGCGTTTCTGACGGCTTCAACTGCCGTTCGATGCCGGCCTCGCAACCGCATGCGATCACTGAGGTGGCGAAACCCGTCAACGCGTTCGCGGCATGATTGGCCCACGTCGCGTTGTAGGCGGTGATGATGAGCCGCGTCGCCTTCATCGGGAAGGCTTCGGCAAAGGTGTCTTCGATGAATACGCCGTTGATTTTCATGAGGACCGCCGCGCGCCATGCGTGATCAGACTGCCGCGGCCGTCCGCTTCGATTTCGCCGTCGGCGACCGCCAGATTGCGCCGGCTGACCGTCATGTAGCGCTCGAAATAGGCGTCGATGGTTCGCTCAATGGAGGTGTCGTAGTCCACGCGCACCACGTGCGTCGCGCCCGCCGGGCTTGCGATCACGCGGCCGTCGCGCACGATCATCTCGCCGGCCTTGAAGACAAACCGCGGCGTCGTGAACATGCGTTCACGGTCGGGATGATCGACATAGACCGCGACGTCACCGCGTGCGCCCACGCCCAGCTGCCCCAGGTTGTCGAGCCCGAGGCTGCGCGCCGGCCCGGCGCGAGTCATGATTGCGATTTCATACAGCGAATATTCGCGCGTTATCGAAGCCAGCGTGCTCGCCGCGGCGGCTTCCGGATTGATCGTCTTCAGCATGTCGTTGCGGAAAGAGCGATCCATCAGCAGGCGAATCAGGTGCGGATAGGATGTGAACGGCGCGCCGTTCGGATGATCGGTCGTCAGGAACAAACGCCACGGATCGTCGACGAGCAGGAAGAGTTCGAGGCCGATGGCCCATTGCAGCGCATTGACGAAATTCTTGTCCTTGTACCTGAACGGCACGACACCGCAGCCGGCATCGCACTCGATGTCCATCAGCACGCTCTTCTTCGGGCTGCCGAACGCGCTGCCGGCATACTGTCGCATGCTGTCGCCGGATTCCGTGACGGTCTGGCCGAAGAGGATCTGGCCGACATCCATCGAGATGTTGGGGCTGCGATTCACCGCTGCGGCCACCGCGGCCGCGCCGGAGGAGAATTTGCGATCGCCCTCGGTGCCATAACTGTGGAACTGCACGTGCGTCAGATGCGCAGGCAGGCCGTCCAACGCGGCGATGGTGGCGAGGGTGGTGTCCAGATTGCCGGGCACGCCGAGATTGCAGCCGTGGATGTGCAGCGGATGCGGCAGCCCGAGTTCGCGGATGCCCTCGGCGAGCGCGAGCAGCACCTGGCGCGGCGTGATCCCGTAATGCGTGTTCTGCTCGTCGAGGTCGAGCTTGCGCTGATTGAACTTGAAGGCGTTGATGCCGCCGGGGTTCACCACTTTAATCGCCATCGCCTGCGCGGCGCGCAGCGTCCACGCGATGTAATCGCGGATCCGTGCCCCCGGCTCCTTGCCGGCCAGCATGCGCAGCATCAGGTCGTCGTTGCCGAGCAGCACGTAGGCGCCCTTGTCGACAATCGGTGTGTCACCCATTTCCATGTGGGCCTGGCGCGCGTTCGCCGTGAGCATCGCCGGCTCGAAGCACGCGGTGTAGCCCATTTCTGCGTAGCGATAGCCGACCGTCAGCGTCGACGGTGCCGCGTAGCCGCTGCCCATGCGCGGATGCCGACCGCGTTCGACCGCGTCGCGCTGGTGATCTTCGGGCAGCATCATGCGCGCGAGGTTCACCTTGCCGCCGCCGATGTGCGTGTGAATGTCCACGCCGCCGGCCATCACGACGCAACCGCTCAGATCGTGGCTGTCCCGGATGTCTGAAGGATCGGACGGCGCGGCGACTATCTTTCCGTCGCAGAGATAGACGGCTCTGATTTCGCCGTCGATGCCGTGCGCCGGATCGTAGACCCGTCCACCGTGCAGTTCAGTGATCGCTCTGCCCGCCATGCCTCAGCCCAACCGTTTCGAAATTTCTTGCAGCAGGAACGCCACCGATGGCAGCGCAAGGTCGCGCAACTGCGGCACGGGCAGCGCGATGACGCCATCGGTGCGGATCAGTTGTCCACGATGGTCGAGGCCGGGTGTGCCGGCCGGTAGAAACACGCCGCGCGCAGCGTCTGGTGACATGTCAGGCATGCCGATGGTAATCAGCGGCAGGGTCGTTGCCGGGGCAGGGCACGGATTGAAGGTGCTGATCCAGGTCAAGGAGTCGACCGCGTCGGCGGCCAGCAGACGGGCCGTTTCATACCGCAGCGGGTCGTATTCGATAGTCGGGCCGGCGAAGGACAGTTGCAGCGGGTAGCCGGTCAGCCAGGCCGCCGCTGACATCACGCTCTGGCCGCCGTCGTTGCCGCCGAGTGAAAGACCCGCCGCACGTTTATTTCGGTTCAGATCCGCGACGAGATCGCAGATCGCACCGATCAGCAGATCGCCATCTTCGCCGAGCTGGCCCGGCGCCCATACGAACACGGCATATTCGCTGGCGGCGAGCGCTGCGGCGAGCGCTGCCACTGCTTGTTGTCGACGCCCGCGCAGCCGTGGTGTGCGCTGCATGCGCAGCGCGCGCAGTGCGTTCACGGTATCGAGGACCTCACTGTCCCGGCACACGACGCGCTCGGCATTGACGCCGGCCTGACGCGGGGCCTGTGCCGCGGGGCCGATGTGAAACACGCGGCGTGACGCCAGGCGCTCCTCGACGAGCGCCGTCGGGGGCCGCAGGCAGCGGCGCGCGAATTCATGGAAATCATCGTTGATGTCAACGCCGACCAGCACGACGAGATCCGCGCGATTGCGGACTTCGGCGAGGGTGGTCGTGGCGAAGCCGCGCGTCTGCAGCACCCGCACGTTGTGCGCGAGCGCCCGGCCGTGCAGGTGATCGACGATCGCGCCGCAGCGTTCGGCCAGCGCGATCGCAGCGCGAGCGCCATCGATGTCGGTGCCGAGCCCGCCAATCAGCGGCTGCCGGCTGCGCTTCAGGATGCGCGCGGCGGCGGCCAGCGCGGCATCGAAGCTGACGGATGTGCCGTCAATCGCGGGCGCGGCGGCGGGCACGGCGCGCGCATAGGACGTGCGCGCTTTCGGGCAGCCGTTCGCGGTGACGCGCAGGGCGCCACGCGAAGACGCGACGGTGAGGTCGTCACACAGCAGCCCGCAGAACGGGCAGGTCACGGTGTGATGGTCGACGGTGATGTCAGTATTTTCTGCGAGTTGATCAGGCACGGCATTACGAACTGCAAGTTCAGACGAACTGGGCTTATCGGGTTTGCCAGCCACGCTCGCAGCGGCCGTGGAGGGTCTGTGCAAAGTACCACAGGTACCCCGCGAGCAGCCACCTCGCTGGCGCGGAGATCCCGAGTCGGAAAGCATCGGTTACTATTGCTCCGCGCGACTTGCGCCCGCCATGAACCGCGACGAATGACCGACACGCCTACCCACCGCAGCCCGCACGCCGAATTCGTGGTGATGGCGCCGGCGCGCCTGCATCTCGGCTTCTTCGATCTGAATGGTGAACTCGGCCGGCAGTTCGGCAGCATCGGCCTGACGATCGATGGACTCGACACCTGCGTGCGGGCAGCAGCCGCCGACGACTTTGCAGTGGCAGGCGCGGCGGTCGCGCGCGTGTTGCCGCTGCTGGAGAAAGTCGCCGCCGCCGTGGCGCCGGGTCGTGCGGTGAAACTGTCGATTGATCGCACGCCGTCGGCCCACGCCGGACTCGGTTCGGGCACGCAGCTCGCGCTGGCGGTCACGCTCGCCGCGTCGCGCGCGCTGGGCGTCGTACTCGCACCGCGCGAACTCGCCGCGCTGGCGGGGCGGGGGCAGCGTTCCGGCATCGGCGTCGCCACGTTCGAAGGGGGTGGTTTCGTCGTCGACGGTGGGCGTGGTCCAGCTACGGTGTCGCCCCCGCTGCTCGCTCGCCTGCCGTTGCCGGCCGACTGGCGCTGCGTGCTGGTATTCGATGATATGGACGAAGGGCTCAGCGGTCAGCGCGAACAGGCCGCCTTCACGCAGCTGCCGCGCATGTCGGCAGCGACGGCCGCGGCGCTGGCCCGTCACATTCTCGTCGGCCTGATGCCCGCCCTGCTCGAAGCGGACTTCGCGGCATTCGCGCGCCATGTCGCTGCGGTGCAGGTCGCCAACGGCGAGCATTTTGCGCCGGCGCAGGGCGGGCGTTACACGAGTTCACGCGTCGGTGCGTTGCTCGCCGCGGCGGCCGCTGCCTTCGGTCTGCCCGGGATCGGCCAGAGTTCGTGGGGGCCAACCGGTTTCGTTTTCGCACCCGACGCGGCGAGCGCCGCGGCGGTAGCAAGCTTCTTTGACGCGCGCAAGGCAGAAGGGCTGCGCTGTCAGATCGTGGCTGGCAACAACGTCGGGGCCCGCAGTGGCTGGCGCGACGACATCGGCGCGGCATTTGCGCCGACACCGCCAGCCTGTCTCATCCGGTCCCAAGACAAGGATACTGACAATGAAAACCCCGCATCTGCTGCACGTCTTTAGTCCGACGAAGTATGTCAGCCCCTTCGACATCAACATGGCCTACGAGGCACACTACGACGCGGTCATTCCGTACTGCAGCGTCACGCTGGAGGAAATTCACCCGCTGACGCAGGACACGATCTTCTCGCGCAGCCCCGAAGGCGTGCGCCGCACCGGCATCTTCATCGGCGGCCGCGAATTCCATCTCGCGATCGACATGCTGGAGGCGGCGAAGAAAGCGATGGTGCCGCCGTTCGAGGTGTCGGTGCTCGCCGATCCGAGCGGCGCGATCACGACCGCCGCGGCGATGGTGGCACTGGCCGAACGCTGGCTCGGCAAGATGGACGGCGCCGATCTGACGGGCCGCAAGGTGTATGTGTTCGGCGGCACCGGCCCGGTCGGCAACTGCGTGGGGCTGCTCGCGGCGACCTGCGGTGCCGAGGTCCATCTCGTCAGCAATCGCGGCGCGCACGAAGCGCAGGCCAGTGCGGATGCCTGCAACTCGCGCTACGGCATCGCGATGCGCGGCGTCGATGGCGGCTCGCCCGGCGCGCTCGAGCGCATCCTCGAGGAGGCCGACGTCGTGTTCAACGCGGCGAAGGCCGGCATTCGCGTGCTCGACGCGCAGGCGCTGTCGCGCGCCAGACGATTGAAGATTGCAGCCGATGCGAACGCCGTGCCGCCGAGCGGCATCGAAGGCGTCGCGGCGAAGGACAATGGCGTGGAACTGAAGACCGCCGGCGGTCTTGCGCGCGGTCTCGGCGCGCTCGCCATCGGCGACGTGAAGTATCGCGTGCACACCGGCCTGCTGACGCGGATGTACGAAGCGGCGGAGCCGATCTACCTCGCGCATGAGGAAGCCTTCGAACTCGCACGCTCGCTCGTCGCGCAGCGCTGAAAACCGCGTGCGGATGAAGACCCGCGCGCAGCGGGCGCGGCGTCCGGTGGTCATCGTCGCGCGCAGCGGGCGTGCGCTGGCGACCGCCGCGCGGGCCGCCGGCTGGCAGCCGAGTGTCATCGATCTGTTCGGTGACGCCGACACCCGGGCCGTCAGCGACGCGTTGTGCGTCACCGCGGCCTCCGCAGACTATCGATTCGTGCCGGCACGCCTGCAGGCTGATCTCGCGCGCCTGATGCGTGACAGGCCCGCGTCTTCGCGGACTCTGGTGTGGGGCGCTGGCCTCGACGGTGACGTCGACCTGCTGCTGGCCCTCGGTGCGCAGGTCGAGGTGCTCGGCACGCCAGTCACTGGCCTCCAGTTGCTCAATGATGCCCGTGCGCGCCAGCGCCGGTTGCTGGCGCTGGGCGTCGCGACGCCCGCAGTCGCGCGTGGACGCGTGCCGGCGCGGGGATGTTGGTTGCGCAAGACGCACGCGCAGGCGGGCGGCTTTCACGTGCAGTGGGCACGCGCTGGCGACACGCTGCCGGCAGCGGAATATGCGCATGCTTTCGTCGCCGGTCGTTCGCTGTCGGTGGCGTTCGTCGCCAGTGAGGCAGCGGTGCAGGTGCTCGGCTTCAGCGCGCATCTGTTCTGGCCGTCATCCACGGCGCCGTTCGCCTACGGCGGCGCCATCGGCGGCGTCACCCTGCCGCAGCAGGTGCGCCGCAGCATCGTCAACGCCCTGCCGCGCATCGTGCGCGCGTTCGAACTGCGTGGCCTCGCAGGCATGGATTTCGTGCTCGATGCCGCCGGCGACTGGTGGCTGATTGAGATCAACGCGCGACCCACGGCAACCGTCGAACTGCTGACTTCACCTGCGGCCGCCTGGCGCGCGCATGTCGCCGCGTGCCGCGGCGAGTCCTGGCGAGCGGCACCGCCGCGCCGACGCCCGCGGGCTCAGGCCGTGGTTTTCGCAGACGATCCCATTCGCGTGGCGAACTCGTTAGACTGGCCCGCCTGGGTTGTCGACCGACCCGTCACAGGTGCGCGGTTGCCGCGGGGCGCGCCCCTGTGTTCGGTGTGGGCAGACGGTGACTCGCCCGCCGATGCCTGCGCGCAACTGGCGCGTCGCATACGCCGCCTGCGGCGCATGCTCGGCAGCGACGCGCTCGCCGTGCCCGCCTTGCGCCAGCCCTCGAACCCATAATCAGACCTGGTCTGCCAGCCCGGCAGGCCCATTCAGGGGACCCGCGATGACATCCTCCAGCACACTCAAACGCGCCGACGTCAGCCGCGCCAGCCGCGCGCTCGTCAGCCGTCTCGTCGATGAAGCCGATCGCCTGCGCGTCGGCGTCAGCCATCTCGACAACGGCACCTGCATCGTTGACGCCGGCATCCAGGTGCCCGGCGGGCTCGAAGCAGGGCGGCTGATCGCCGAGATCTGCATGGGCGGCCTGGGCAGCGTGCAGCTGCGCGCGGGCACTGCGTTCCGGCATTGGCGCTGGCAGGTCGACGTCTATTCGACCGATCCGGTCACCGCCTGTTTGGGCTCGCAGTATGCGGGCTGGAGTCTCAGCCATGGCCAGGGCAAGGGCGCGTTTCATGCGCTCGGGTCCGGCCCGGCGCGTTCAATCGGCAGCAAGGAAGAATTGTTCAAGGAACTCGATTATCGCAACCCGGCGGGCGACACCTGTCTGGTGCTCGAAGTCGACAAGATGCCGCCGCCTGAAGTCGTCGACAAGATCATCAGCTACTGCGGCATCGCGCCGACGCAGTTGACGCTCGTGCTGACGCCGACGTCGAGCCTCGCCGGCGGCGTGCAGATTGTCGGCCGCGTGCTCGAAGTCGCCCTGCACAAGGTGCATGCGCTGCACTTCCCGCTGGACCAGGTGATTGATGGCGCCGGCACCGCGCCCGTACCGCCGCCGACCGCCGACTTCATCAATGCCATGGGCCGCACCAACGACGCCATCCTGTTCGGTGGCGCCGTGCAGCTGTATGTCGATGCCACTGACGACGAAGCGCGCGAACTCGCCGAGAAACTGCCCAGCGCGTCGTCGCGCGATTTCGGCAAGCCCTTTGGCCAGGTATTCAAGGAATACAAGTTCGACTTCTATCAGATCGATCCGATGCTGTTCTCACCGGCGTGCTGCGCCGTGACGGCGGTGAAGAGTGGCAAGACCTTCCACGGCGGCGCGCTGCGCGAAGATCTGCTGGATTTGTCCTTCGGCGGATGAAGCTGGCGCGGTCTTCGTCCCGGGTCGTCATTTTCACCGACGACCCGGGCTGGCACGGGCGTGTGTTGACACGCGGGCTAGCTACACACGGCTATGACGCGGTCTGTCTGAGCCTCAGGCAATGCGGCCTCGATCTCGGCGCGCCGAGGCCGAGAATCATGATCCCTGACTTCGAGCGCGAACTCCCGGCCGGCGTGTTCGTGCGCGGCGTGCCGGGAGGCACCCTCGAAGAAGTGATTCTCCGCCTCGATGTCCTGCACGCACTGAGCATGCTCGGGGTCCCGGTGTTCAATTCGGGTCGCGCCATCGAGCGCACCGTCGACAAGGCGCTGACGAGTTTCCTGCTGAGTCTGCACGGCATCGCGACGCCACGCACCTGGGTGCTCGAAGCGCGCGACGCGGCGCGGGCCATCGTCGCCCCGTTGTTTGCCGCCGGCGAACGCCTCGTGCTGAAGCCACTGTTCGGTTCGCAGGGTGAGGGCTTGTTGCTGCTCGACTCGATGGCGGCCTTCGAGGCTGCGGCACCGGTCAATGGCGTGTGGTATCTGCAGGCCTTCGTCGAACGTGGCGGTCCGCCGTATCGCGACTGGCGTGTGCTGGTGGTCGACGGCACCGCGCGGCACGCCATGAGCCGTACCAGCGCGCACTGGGTCACGAATCGCGCACAGGGCGCAGCCTGTGCGGCGGCGGTACTGGACCACGCTCTTCGCGATCTCGCCGAGCGGGCGGCGGCCGTCCTCGACCTCGACTATGCCGGCGTCGATCTGATGTGCAATGGCGAAGGCCGCTGGTTCGTCGGGGAGATCAACGGCGTGCCGGCGTGGTGGGGGCTACAGCAGGCCTGCGGCGCCGAGGTCAGCAAGTGCCTCGTTGACGCGTTCGTGGGCAAGATCGTCCGCGCATCAAACATCGCATGAGTGTGTTGTCGGCCGAGTGCGTCGCGGCGCTTTATCGTGAGGCCTGTCGTTTTGACGTGCTGGCGGTCAAGCCCGGCAACGTCAGCATCGAGGCTGACGGTCACGGCATGCGCGCCGTCGATTTCCTCGCCAGTGCGCGGGTGACGGCAGCGCCGATCGCGCACGCGGTGCGCGGTGTCGGTGCTGCAGTGCGCGACGCGGTGCTGGCAACCTGGGACGCGGTCGGCTGTAACACGAATCTGGGCATCCTGCTGCTGGCCGCGCCGCTTGCGCAGGCGGCACGGCGCCCCCTGCGCGGTGATCTGCAAGCCCGCCTGGCGACGGTCCTGGGCGGACTCAATCTGGCGGATGCGGTCGAAGCGTTTACTGCCATCCGGCGCGCGCGTCCGGCCGGCCTCGGTGCGGTGGCGGCCGAAGATGTTGCCGTCGCGCCGGCTTACGATCTGCGGATCGCCATGGGCCTGGCGGCGGAGCGCGATCGCATCGCCTGGAATTACGTCCATGATTATGCCGACGTGTTTGGCCTCGGCGTGCCGACGCTGCGCGACAGCCTGTGTCTGGAAGTGTCCCTCAGCGCAGCCGTGGTGCGCACCTATCTGCGATTTCTCAGCGCGTTGCCGGACACCCACATCGCCCGCAAGCTCGGGACCGAGGCCGCCGGACGGGTGCAGGGGCGGGCGGTCGAGGTGGAATCCGCGTATAAAGCGTGCGAAGATCCGGCCGCGCGCGCGTCGTTAGTGCAAGCTTTCGACCGCGAGCTCAAGCATCAGGGCGTGAATCCGGGGACCAGTGCGGACCTCACAGTCACGAGCTTGTTTGCGATGAATTTGGCGGCGGCGCTGCAGGACGCCCGCTGAAACGCCGCCCGAATGCGGCGGTAACATCATCAGAGACCTACGGCCACCGCCAGGCGCGGTGGCGAGGCATGCCGTTTCAGCCAGCGACGTGCGGAACAGCGTTCCGCCAATTTTGATTAAGAAAAGGAGAAAAACTCATGGCCGTTGTTGACAGAGTATTAGTTGGTGAATCCCTCGTGGGTGATGGCAACGAAGTCGCCCATATCGACCTCATCATGGGGCCGCGTGGCAGCGCCGCCGAGGCCGCGTTTTGCAACTGTGTGACCAACAACAAAGACGGTTTCAGCAGCCTGCTGGCCGTGGTGGCGCCGAATCTGGCCACCAAGCCGAACACCGTCATGTTCAATAAAGTGACGATCAAGGGCTCCAAGCAGGCCGTGCAGATGTTCGGCCCGGCCCAGCGCGGCGTCGCGATGGCGGTTGCCGATTGCGTCGAAGACGGCACCATCCCGGCGGCCGAAGCTGACGACATCTTCATCTGCGTTGGCGTGTTCATTCACTGGCTTGCCGAAGACGACAAGAAAATCCAGGACTACAACTACCAGGCCGTGAAAGAATCCATCAAGCGCGCCGTAGCCCGTGAACCGAAGGCGGCGACCGTCGTGGCGCAGAAGGGCTCCTCGCACCATCCGTTCCAGGCCAATTAAGCGCACGCTTCCCGCGACGATTGAACGAACCCTGAGCCCCGCGCAAGCGGGGCTTTTTTTGCCTGCGGCGCGGGCTCAGGCGCGCTGGAAGGCGACCAGATCCGCGCGCCCCAAACGGCCCTGATGGAGGGCTGTGGCGAGCAGGGCGGCGCTGACGCCGGCATTGGCGAGCGCGGCGAGGTCGTTGCGATCACGTACACCTCCGGCGGCCACGATCTTGGCCCTGGGCGCGCGCCGGCGCAGGCTGTCGATAAACGGCAGATCGGGCCCGGCAGCGGCGCCGACACGATCGAGATTCATCGCGATCACAGTTGCCGGCCACCGGGCGGCATCGGCCCAGAGCGTGGCAGGTCCCATGCAAGCGCCTGCGCGACGGTCCAGCGACAGAATGGCCGCGCAGCGGCGAGGCAGGGCCGCGATGATCTGGTCCAAGGCAGCCGGGCTGGCGAGAGACTCACTCCCGATCACGCAGCTGACGTTAGCGGCCGACAGATAAGACTCGAGCGCCGCCGGCGTGCCGACGCCAGCGTCGATCCACCAGTCACACTCATGATGACGGGCGAGCAGCGTCTCGATCGTGATCCGGGCGCTGCCCTGTTGCTGTATTGCGTCAAGGTCGGCAACGTAGAATGTGTCGATGCCGAGCTGTTCGCGCAAGGCGTCGGCGACGGTCACCGGATCGGCGCCCGGCGTCAGGCACGAGCGTACCGGTTGATACTGATCGCGCTGGCCACGCACGGCGTGGACGACCTGCCCGGCGCGAAGATCGAGAACGGCAATGCAGCGCATGACTACCTGACGGGCGATGAAGACCCGTGCATTTTAAGAGCAAGCGTGGCGCGCGGCCATCGCGGCCACGGAGAACCGGATGAGCGCATCAAATGGCGGCGTGATGGGGTGGGACATCGGTGGCGCGCATCTCAAGGCCGCGACGCTCGATGACGGCCGCCTCTTGCGCAGCCTGCAACTGCTGCCGTGCCCGCTGTGGCAGGGGCTGGAACATCTGACGCACGCGCTGACGCAGGCACTGGCCGCGCAGCCCGAGGCGCCGCGCGCGCATGCGATCACGATGACCGGCGAACTTTGCGATCTGTTTTGCGATCGTGCCGCTGGTGTTGCCGGCATCGTGCAGACCGTCACCGCTGCACTCGCACCGCTGGTGCCCACGGTGTACGCCTGCGATCACGGTCTGGTCATGAATGCCGCACCGGCGGCCGTCGCATCGATGAACTGGCACGCCATGGCACGCGCGCTTGCCGCGCGCGTGCCCGACGCGCTGCTGATCGATATCGGCAGCACGACTACCGATATCATCCCGATCGCGGGCGGCGAGATCCGCACACGCGGGCTTGACGATCGCAGTCGGCTGGCGGCCGACGAACTCGTGTATCAGGGCGTCGCGCGCACGCCGGTGATGGCGCTCGCCAGTCGCGTGCCCTATCGCGGCGTCTGGCAGGGGATGGCCGCCGAGTCCTTTGCGACGACTGCCGATGTTTTCCGTCTCCTCGATCAACTGCCCGCCGACGCCGACCTGATGCCGAGTGCCGACGGTCGGCCCAAGACGGTAGCCGACAGCGCGGCGCGGCTCGCGCGGATGGTCGGCGACGATGGCATCGCAACCACCTTGCCGGCCGTGCGTGAACTTGCGGCCTGGCTGCGCGGCGCACAGCTGGCGCGTCTGCGCTCGGCCGTGTTGCGCGTACGCGACCGCCAGCGGCCGGGCGTCGTCGTTGGCGCCGGGGTAGGGCGCTTCCTGGTGCGCGAACTCGCGCAGTGGCTCGGTCTCGACTATCTCGATTACGCCGCGGCGCTCGGTATTCGCGGTCAGCTGTCGGCGCAGGCCAGCGACTGCGCGCCGGCGCTCGCGGTTGCCAGTCTCGGGCTCGACCTCTGATGACCTCGCGTATCGTCAATCTCCCGTATCACGCCGAAGTGGCCGCACGTCTCGCGCGCCTCGTTGACCGACCGTGGTTCATCTATCTCGATAGCTGCCGCGAGCGGGCGCTCGGCGGGCGCTACGACATCATTGCCTGCGACCCGCTGGCGACGCTGGTGACGCACGGTGCCGACACACGAATCACCGAGGCTGGCGGTAGCACGCGCGTTTCGCAACGCGATCCCTTCCAGCTGCTCGAGGCCGAAATCGCGCATCGACTGCCAACGGTGCCGAGCATGGGGCCGTTCAATGGCGGGGCACTCGGCTACTTCGCCTACGATCTCGCGCGTCGTCTCGAACGACTGCCGGCGACCGCGGCGCATGACATCGCGTTGCCGGAAATGGCCATCGGGATCTATGGCTGGGCGATCGTCGTCGATCACACTGAGCGCCGCGCGGAGATCGTGATTCATCCGGATGCTGACTGCGATGTCGCGCGTGTCGTCAGCGCGTGGAACGCTCAACCACCGCTGACGCCGGCCGCCTTTGGCAGTTCGTTCGTGGTCAGCGAATCCGTACAGCCGGAAGTGAGCTTTGAGCGCTATGCCGCCGCCTGGCATCGCATCAAGCATTACATCCGCGAAGGTGATGTCTATCAGGTGAATCTCACGCAGCGCTTCTCGGCGCCTGTGCAGGGCCATCCCTGGGATGCCTATCTGCGCCTGCGCAATCTGAATCCTGCGCCGTATTCCGCCTACTTCTCGACACCGGACGGGGCCATTCTCAGTTCGTCTCCGGAACGATTTCTGCGCGTCGACGGTCAGCGCATCGAAACCAGACCGATCAAGGGCACGCGGCCGCGCGGCACAACGCCTGCCGCGGATGCGGCGCTTGCCGCTGAGCTGGCACAGAGTCTGAAGGATCGCGCTGAGAACGTGATGATTGTCGATCTGTTGCGCAACGATCTCGGCCGCAGTTGCGTGCCTGGCAGCGTGTGCGTACCGCACCTGTTTGCGATCGAGAGTTACACCAGGGTTCATCACCTCGTCAGTACGGTCGAAGGCGTGCTCGCCCTCGGGGTCAGCGCGCTCGATGCCCTGCGCAACTGTTTCCCCGGTGGTTCGATCACCGGCGCACCCAAGCTGCGCGCAATGGAAATCATTGAAGAAATCGAACCCAGCCGGCGCAGCGTTTACTGCGGCTCGCTCGGTTATGTATCGCGTTCGGGGCATATGGACACCAATATCGCGATCAGGACGCTCGTCTGTCACCGCGACCGGATGTACTGCTGGGCCGGCGGCGGCATCGTCATGGATTCTGACCTTGACGCTGAATATGCCGAGTGCCTCGCGAAAGCCGCCGCGATGCTGGAAGTGTTCGCGCGCGCCGAGAGCAGCGATGTGGGTCGCCAAGATCGGCGGTAGCCTCGCGGGTAGTACCACGCTACCCGCCTGGCTCGCGGCCCTGGGGGCCGACCGCGCACGGCGCTGGCTGCTGGTGCCCGGCGGAGGCCCCTATGCCGACGCCGTCCGCACGGCACAGCGCCGGGATGGCTTTAGCGATGCCGAGGCGCACGCCCGCGCGATGCAGGCGATGGCACGCTATGCCGACGATCTCGGCGCGCTCGATGCCTCATTCACCGTGTGTCGTTCGCTCGCTGCCTGCGCGCTGCCGGGTGCCGCCTGGCCACGGCTGTGGCGCCCGGCCGAGGCCGATGTGGCCGCGCTGGCCGAGTTGCCCGCCGACTGGCGCGTGAGCTCCGACTCGCTGGCCTTCGCGGTGGCGGCGCGCCTCGACTGCGCGGGCCTCGTGCTGCTGAAGTCCACCGCGCCACCCACGTTGCCGACCGGCGTCGTTGCCGCTGCGGCCGCCGCGTATGTCGACGAATGGCTGCCGACCCTGATGGCAGGCGCGGCACTGCCGATGTTCTGGGTCAACGCCACCACTCCGCCGGAAATTCCCTTGAACTCAGCAGCCTGGCCGCCGCCGACGCAGCGCATGCTTTTCAGTTGAACGGCTCAAGTCGCCGTCGGTAACGGTCGATACCCGAGAGCGAAGAGACAAACAGGCGGATTGCGGCCATGCATATCTTGATGAGCAAACTGAATTTGAAGCAGCAGATGTTGCTGATTGCCGTCACGTCGGCAACGATAGGCTTGCTGCATGACTTCGCTTTCCAGTACGTCGACCATGGCACCGCGAACGGAAAAGTCATCGTCTACAGCTTGATGGTCGCGGGTGTCGCAGTGCCGGTCGGCATCGCCCTTTGGATGAGCATCTGGTGCGCCCGACGCGCCGAGCTCATCGTTAAGTGCCTGCAGCGCATCGGCGAGGGCGACCTTACCACCAAGTGCAAGCTCGAGGGCAAAGACGAATTCGCGTGGATGGCATGGGAACTGACGCGCATGCGCAAAAGTTTCGCGGCGGTGGTCGATGCGGTGGCCGGCGGCTGCACGACGGTCGCGTCCGCAGCCGAGGAACTGTCTGCCATCACCGCGCAGAGCAAGGCCGGCATGAGCCGGCAGAGCACCGAGACCGAGCAGGTTGCCCATGCCATCAATCAGATGACGAACTCGGTGAATGCCGTTGCACAGAAGGCGCAGCGCGCGGCCGAAGCAGCAACCGAAGCCGATTCCGAATCGAAGCAGGGCTTCGATGTCGTACGTGCTACCACCCACGCCATCGAGGAGCTGGCGAGCGAGGTGACCCACACGGCGAATGCGCTGACCAAGCTGAAGGCTGACTGCCTGAATATTGGCACGGTGCTCGACGTGATTCGCGGCATTGCCGAACAGACCAACCTGCTGGCGCTCAATGCCGCTATCGAAGCGGCCCGCGCCGGTGAGCAGGGCAGGGGCTTCGCTGTCGTGGCAGACGAAGTCCGCAGCCTGGCCAGCCGTACGCAGCAGTCAACCCGAGAAATCCAGGTGATGATCGAGCGCCTGCAAGATGGTGCAAACAGCGCTGTCGAAGCAATGCAGTCCGGTCTGGCAAAAGCCCAGGCCAGCGTCGGACAGGCCCAGCAGGCGGGGCGCTCGCTTGAATCGATCACCTCGATGGTCGATACGATCCGCGAGATGAATGTGCAGATTGCAGTCGCGGCCGGCGAGCAGCGTCAGAACGCGGATCACATCACGCGCAGCGTGGACAAGATTGCGACGATAGCGGCCGAGACAACCCAGGGCGCCCGGCAGATTGCACAGGCCAGCCATGAGCTGGCTGAACTCGCCAGTACCCAGCAGGGTCACGTGGCGCGCTTCACGCTCGGATAATCAGATTTGGTAGTGACTGCCCCGGCCCGGGCAGGCTGGGGTCGACGGGGTCCGCCGCGGCTTCAGGCCGCGGTGGACGTCGGGTAAGAAAGGGCGCCGGCCGGATCCCGGCCGGCGCCCAATGCAGCACAACTTAGCTCCATGCGAGGAGGTCTGGTCTAATGCCCAATTAGTCCCAGCTAAGCGCGCCGCCTGTCTGATATTCCGTGACTCGTGTTTCGAAGAAGTTCTTTTCCTTTTTCAGGTCGATCACTTCACTCATCCACGGGAACGGATTCGTCGCACCCGGATACTGTTCCGGCAGCCCAATCTGGGCGCAGCGACGGTTTGCGATGTAGTGCAGATACTCTTCGAACATGTTCGCGTTCAGGCCAAGGATGCCGCGCGGCATCGTGTCCTGCGCGTACTTGATCTCCAGTTCTATCGATTCGTGAATCAGCTCGATGATCTGGCGCTGAAACTGTTCGGTCCACAGATGAGGATTCTCGACCTTGATCTGGTTGATCACGTCGATTCCGAAGTTCATGTGCATCGATTCATCGCGCAGGATGTACTGGAACTGCTCGGCAACGCCGGTCATCTTGTTGCGACGGCCCATCGACAGGACCTGCACGAAGCCGACGTAGAAGAAAATGCCTTCGAAAATCACATAGAACGCGATCAGATCGCGCAGCAGCCGCTGATCCGCCGCCGGTGTGCCGGTGCTGAAGGTCGGATCGCCAAGGCTCTCGGTGAAGCGCATCGCCCATGATGCCTTGTCGTGCACCGCAGGAATTTCGCGATACATGTTGAAAATCTCGGCTTCATCAAGCCCCAGGCTTTCGACGCAGTACTGGTAGGCATGCGTGTGCAAGGCTTCTTCGAAAGCCTGTCGCAGCAGGTACTGGCGGCACTCCGGATTTGTGACGTGGCGATAGACAGCCAACACGAGGTTGTTCGCCACCAGCGAGTCAGCGGTCGAGAAAAAGCCGAGATTGCGCTTGATGATCTGGCGCTCGTCGTCGGTCAGGCCATCGCGGCTCTTCCACAGCGCGATGTCGGCATTCATGTTGATTTCCTGCGGCATCCAGTGGTTCGCGCAAGCATTCAGGTACTTCTGCCAGGCCCACTTGTACTTGAACGGGACGAGCTGGTTCAGGTCCGCCCGGCAGTTGATCATCGCCTTGTCGTCAACCACCAGCCGGCGCGCGCCGAACTCGACCTGCTCGAGACCAGTGACGGCCGTGGCGTTCGCCGCGACGACTGTGGGTTCGCTCGCAGGCATGGTCGTGACGTCAACCACCGGCTGCGCGATGATCTCGCGTTCCACCCGCTCGACGGCCTCGAGCATCTCGGTCGCAAGCATGCCGCGCGCTGGCGCCGGCGTCTGACGCTGCTGCAACTGACCAATCGGATCGTCCCAATTCAACATCGATTTCCCCTTGAGCATCTTGGTCGGAGTGCCGCCACTTACTGGCAGGCTTCGCAGTCTGGATCGAGAATCGAGCAGACTTTCGGCGCTTCCGCGGCGGCCGCTGGCCCGGCCTGATGGACGGCATTGAGCTTGCCGTCCTGCAGCGTGCTTTTCTCGACGTGAGTCGCGCCCATCGTGCGCAGGTAATAAGTCGTTTTAAGGCCGCGAACCCAGGCGAGCTTGTAGAGATTGTCCATCTTCGCGCCGCTCGGCTCAGCCATGTACAGATTCAGCGACTGGGCCTGATCGAGCCATTTCTGTCGCCGCGAGCCAGCTTCGATCAGCCAGCGCGGATCGACTTCAAAGGACGTCGCGTACAGTGCTTTCAGATCTTTCGGCAGGCGATCAATCTGCGCGACACTGCCGTCGTAATACTTCATGTCGTTGACCATCACTTCATCCCACATGCCGCGCGCCTTCAGGTCATCGACGAGATACATGTTGATGACCGTGAATTCGCCCGACAGGTTCGATTTCACATAGAGGTTCTGATAGGTCGGCTCGATCGACTGGCTGACGCCGCAGATGTTCGAAATGGTGGCAGTCGGTGCGATGGCCATGCAGTTCGAGTTGCGCATGCCGACGTCCATCACGCGCTGGCGCAGCGCATTCCAGTCGAGGCGCTGGCTGCGGTCCATGTCGAGAAAACCGCCGCGGGCGCGCTCGAGCAGATCGATCGAATCGATCGGCAGGATGCCGCGGCTCCACAATGAACCGTCGAAGCTGGCATAGGTGCCGCGTTCGGCAGCCAGATCGGTTGAGGCCTTGATCGAGAAGTAGCTGACAGCCTCCATCGAGCTGTCGGCGAATTCGACGGCTTCCTGCGTCGCATACGGCATCCGCAGCTGATAAAGACAGTCCTGGAAGCCCATGATGCCGAGGCCGACCGGCCGATGACGCAGATTCGACGCACGCGCCGTTGGCACGCTGTAGAAGTTGTAGTCAATCACGTTATCCAGCATGCGCATCGCGATGTTCACGGAGTGCTCGAGCTTGGCGAGATCAAGACCCGTTGCCGTCATGTGCTGAGTGAGGTTGATCGATCCCAGGTTGCACACGGCGATCTCGTGACCGCTCGAGGTGTTCAGCGTGATCTCGGTGCACAGGTTCGAGCTGTGGACCACACCGGCATGCTGCTGCGGCGAACGGAGGTTGATCGGGTCCTTGAAGGTGATCCACGGATGCCCCGTTTCGTAGAGCATGCCGAGCATTTTGCGCCACAGGTCCTGCGCGCGAACCTGCTTGTAGTTGCGCACTTCGCCGCGCGCCGCCCGTTCTTCATAGCCCTTGTAACGACGCTCAAAATCCGCGCCGTATGCATCGTGCAGGTCCGGGGCTTCGTCTGGTGAGAACAGCGTCCATTCGCCGTCTTCGACGACGCGACGCATGAACAGATCTGGCACCCAGTTCGCGGTGTTCATGTCATGTGTGCGGCGGCGGTCGTCGCCGGTGTTCTTGCGCAGTTCTACGAATTCCTCGATGTCCATGTGCCAGGTTTCGAGGTAGGCGCATACGGCGCCCTTGCGCTTGCCGCCTTGGTTCACGGCGACTGCGGTGTCGTTCGCCACTTTCAGAAAGGGCACTACGCCCTGCGACTTGCCGTTGGTGCCTTTGATGTGTGCGCCCATGCCGCGCACCGGCGTCCAGTCGTTACCGAGGCCGCCGGCAAATTTCGACAGCAGCGCATTGTCGCGAATGGCGCCGAAGATGCCGTCGAGATCGTCCGGCACGGAGGTCAGGTAGCACGAGGACAGCTGCGGCCGCAGCGTGCCGGAGTTGAACAGCGTGGGTGTGCTGCTCATGAAGTCGAAGGTCGACAGCAGATCGTAGAACTTGATCGCCCAGGTTTCGGGTTCGATCTCATTGATGGCCAGACCCATCGCCACGCGCATGAAGAACGCCTGTGGCAATTCGAAACGCGTGCCATTGCTCTGCAGGAAGTAGCGATCGTAGAGCGTCTGCAGGCCGAGATAGTTGAACTTGAAGTCGCGCTCGCCCCTGATCGCCTGACCGAGGCGCTTCAGGTCGAAGTTGCCAAGACGGGGATCCATCAGTTCGAGGTCGATCGCGCGCTTCAGATAGCCTTCGAAGTAGTGGGCGTAACGCTCATTCATTTCGTGCTGGGTCGCGGCGTCCGCATGGCTGCCGATGAAGGTCAGCGCTTCGTTGCGGAACGCGTCGAGCAGCAGACGCGCGGCGACATAGGTGTAGTTCGGCTCGCGTTCGATGAACGTGCGTGCGCTCATGACCAGCGCTTTGGACACGTCGTCCTCCGCCACGCCGTCGAACAGCGCGCGGGTGGTTTCGGCGAGGACGGCCTGCGGGTCGGTGTTCGCGGCGTCCTGGCAGGCTTCGGTGACGATGCGGCGCAGGCGGTTTTCGTCGAGCGGCACACGGGTGCCGTCGCTGCGCGTGATGGCGAGGCCGGGGCGGCGGGCCTCGGCGGGCGTGGTCTCCAGCTTCTTCGCGCGTTCGCGGGCACGTTCTTCGCGGTAGAGCACGTAGGAGCGGGCAATCTTGTGTTCGCCGCCGCGCATCAGCGCAAGTTCGACCTGATCCTGGATGTCTTCGATATGAACTGCGCCGCCGGTCGGCATACGACGGGTGATAGCGCGCACCACGCTGTCGGTCAGTACGTCTACGGTTTCATGGATGCGGGTCGAAGCGGCTGCGTTGCCGCCCTCGACGGCGAGGAAGGCTTTGGTCAGCGCAATCTTGATTTTGTCGCCGTCGAACACGGTGACTTTGCCGTTGCGGCGAATGACTTTGTATTCGCCGGGCGCGGTGGCCGCGACTTCCGCCTGCGGCACCTGGGACTCGCTGTTCGATGACCACGTGACGCGTCCAACACTGCGTGCTGCAGCGGCATTGTCGAGTTCCATGCGCTCTCCTCTGAGGTCCACTGATGGTGGATGCCGGCGGTTGATGACGGACCTGTGTCCAAGTCTTCGAGCTTTTTTTAATTCAAGCCGTAACAGGTTGTATGTCACCACAATAACGTGTGGTCGCGCAAGCCCTGAACCACTACATCCTGTGCATTGTACTGTGCGGTCCACCCCTCGAATGCTGGGGAAAATATGGGGATAAGTCGGCGAAGCCGCGCCGGATCAGAGCCTTAAGGGGTGAGCAGAGTGCCGCCGTCCAGGCCGCGGGCCAACACAAGATGGAGGGGGCGGGGGGAGGCCGGGGCCGGTCGCCCCGGCCGGGTCAGACGGCGGCGCGCAGATAGGTTGGCGCCAGCGCTTCGGCGCGGATGACCTGGCCGGCCTTAAGTCCCGCCAGGCCGAGCGTGACAATGTCTTGTGCCTCCGGCATCAAGACCGGCACCGGGCCGAAATCGGGCCAGGTGCCGGTCATCGCCACCGCGTACGCGGGCCAGCCGGTACCCACGGCGCGCCACGCCTTGCCGGCCGGGAGCGCGATGTCCGGCGCCGCCGATACGGACGCTGGGGTAGTGGCGATCGCGATCCCGACCGCATCGATCGAGTAGTGCGCCCAATAGGCTTCATGCCGGCGCGCATCGAGCGTGGCGAGCCACTGCCTGATGCCGGTCAGGCGATAACCGCCCTGCGCGAGCGCCGCGAGCGTCGACACTTCGACGACGTCCAGATCGTGCGCATAGGCGAGTCCCTGGGCGACGGCCGTTGCCACCCTGACGCCGGTGAACGCGCCGGGTCCGATGCCCACGGCGATGGCGTCGAGTGCGGCGGGCGTGATGCCCGCTTCCGCACACAGTTCGCGCACCATCGGCAGCAGCAGCAGCGTATGCCGTTGCGGCGCCAGTGCATGCCTTTGCAGCGTGGTGCCGTCGCAGTAGAGGGCGACACTGCAGGCGTCCGTGGCCGTTTCGAGCGCCAGCAATTTCATGCGGTCTGGCCGCGACTGTCGGTATACTCCCGGCCCATGTTCCGTCCTGTCGAAGCATTCATTGGTTGGCGCTACACGCGGGCACGACGGCGAACGCGTTTCGTTTCGCTGATTTCGGCAATTTCCATCGGCGGCGTTGCGCTCGGCATCGCCGCGCTGATCACCATACTGTCAATCATGAACGGTTTCGAGCGCGAGATGCGCAACCGCCTGCTCGGTCTTGCCGCGCATCTCGTGGTCGAGCGTCCGCAGGCAGCGGTCGCTGAAACCGGTGCCTTGCCGGCGGCCATTGCGGCCCTGCCCGACGTCACAGGCGTCGCGCCGTTCGTGGCGGGTGAAGCGCTGCTGACGTTTCGCGGCGACGTGCAGGGCGTGCGCATCAGCGGCGTGCGCCCGGACGCAGAACGCGCGGTCAGTGCGGCACCTACGCTCACGCGCGAAGGCGATTTCGACGCGCTCGAGCCCGGCAGCTTCAACATCGTGCTCGGCCGCGGCCTCGCCGACACCCTGCGGGCGAAGGTCGGTGATGACATCACGCTGGTGCTGCCGGAGCCGATGCGCACCGCCGCCGGCATCCTGCCGCGGCTGAAGCGCTTCACCGTTTGTGGCATTTTCGACGCCGGTGTGCAGGACTACGACATGTCGACGGCCTTTGTCCATCTCGACGACGCCGCGCGCGTGTTCCGTGTCAACGGTGTCAGCGGCTTTCGCATCAGGGTGGCAGATCCCTTCGCCGCGCCGGCGCTGGGCCTCGCCCTTGCAGCGCGTCTGGAGACGGCCGGTCAGCGCGGCTTGCGCGTCAGCGACTGGACCGACACCAATTCGAATCTCTTCCGCGCCTTGAAGACCGAGAAGATCGTGATGTTCGTGATCCTGCTGTTGAGCGTCGCAGTGGCCGCGTTCAATCTCGTCTCGACGCTCGTGATGGTGGTGGCAGAAAAACACGCCGAGATCGCGATCCTGAAAACGCTCGGCCTCAGTGCACGGCGAATTCTGTATGTGTTTCTCGCCCAGGGTGTGCTGATCGGCATCGCTGGTGTCAGCCTCGGCGCGGTGCTCGGCATTGTGCTCGCCCTGAATGTGGAGCCGATCGTCGGGTTTATCGAGCAGGTTTTCAATTTCCGCATCCTGTCGCCGGACGTCTACTACATCAGTACGATTCCCTCGGAGTTGAAAATGTCGGACCTGCTGACGGCGCTGCTGGCGGCGTCCGCGCTGTGCCTGATCGCGCCGCTGTATCCCGCCTGGCAGGCCAGCCGCACGCAACCCGCTGAGGCGCTGCGCTATGAGTAACGCAGTGCTCGTGGCGCGGAAGCTTGGCAAGCGCTATGTCGATGGTGCGCTCGATGTGACGGTGCTGAAGGATCTCGAGTTTTCGGTGGCGGCGGGAGAGAGCGTCGCCATCCTGGGTGCGTCCGGTTCGGGCAAGAGCACCTTGCTTCATCTGCTCGGCGGTCTCGACACACCGACGAGCGGTGAGGTGCTGTTATGCGGCCAGAACTACGCCACGCTCGATGAGCGCGGGCGCGGCATCGCGCGCAACCGTCACCTTGGCTTCGTGTATCAGTTCCATCATCTGCTGCCGGAATTCACCGCGCTCGAGAACGTGGCGCTGCCGGTGCTGATCAGTGGCGGTAGCGTGGCCGATGCGCGTCAGCGGGCGTCAGCGATGCTGGCGCGCGTTGGCCTCGCCGCACGCGAGGCTCATCGCCCGTCGGAACTGTCGGGTGGCGAACGTCAGCGTGTGGCCATTGGGCGCGCCCTGGTGATGGCGCCGCGTTGCGTGCTCGCCGACGAACCGACCGGCAACCTCGACGCGCTTACGGCAAAATCAACGCTCGATGCGATGCTCGAACTCAAGCATGAACTCGGCACTGCCCTGGTGCTCGTCACGCACGATCTGCAGGTCTCGGCGCGCATGGATCGCATCGTCCACCTGCACGCCGGCGTCCTGTCGGAAGTGGCGCCCGCGGCCGCGGATTAAACGCGGCGTCGTGCCGCGCGCTGGCGCCAGCGGCGGCGAACTGCGAGCCGCCACAGACCGTCAATCAGCCCATAGCCCACTGCCCCGCACACCAGGCCGCAGAGTGCCGAGCCCACGCACAGCGGCAACCAGATTTCGCCGAGCGCGTGAGACAGGCTGGCCCAGTCCGAACTCAGGTTCAGCGAGGCAGCGGTTTGCACCGTGCCGCCGGTGAACAGCAGTCCGATTCTATACGCGAAATAAAACATGGGGACCCAGGTGATCGGATTCGTGATCCAGGCCGCGGCGATAAGTACCGGCAGGTTGATGCCGCGCAGGATCGCGAGCGGCACGATGATCACCATATGAATCGGAATCGGGAAGAACGCGATCAACAGCCCCATACCGCCCGCGCGCGCCACGGAGCGCCGGCCGAAGTGCCAGAGATTCGGATCGTGGAGTCGATGGCCGAACCAGCTGAACCACCGTTTGCGCGACAGATCGGAAGCTTGCGGCAGACGGGACTGCAGATAACGGCGTAGGTCCATGCGCGGGTAATGAATTGCCTGAAAGCAGAGGGGCTCGCTGTGCAGATGCGAGGCTGGCGCCTATCATAGCCGCAATGTCGAGCGCGCAGCATGGATGCTGCGCCTCGCGCATCGACCTCAACGGCTCACCGCACTTCAGGGAAGACAGATGCGGCTCATTCTTTGTGCGTTCGTGGCGGGCGTCTGTGCGTTGCAGGGGCTGCCGCAGTTGCCACCGATCGGCTGGTCACTCGCCGCGTTGCTGGTGGCGGCCTTTGCCCTGCGCCGCGTGCCGTTGGCCCTGGCGGTGCTGGCGGGCCTTGCGTGGGCGCTGTGGCACGCACACCTGGGTCTCGCGGCGCGCCTCCCGCCCGCACTCGACGGCACCGCCTTCACGCTTAGCGGCCGGATTGCCGGGCTGCCTGGCGCGCGTGAGGGCATCACGCGCTTTGAGCTGCGGGTCAGCAGCCTGAGCCGCGGCCGGCATCCAGGGCCGCCGCTGCGGCGAGTGGCGTTGACTGACTACACGGGGCACCTGCCCGTGACGCCAGGCGCCGACTGCCTCTTGCAGGTCCGGCTGAAGACACCGCATGGCGCACGCAATCCGGCCGGCCAGGACTATGAGCGCTGGCTGTTTTCCCAACGTATCGATGCGACCGGCTATGTGATCGCGCACCCGGTGAATGCCTGTGTTGCCGCGCGCTGGCACGGCAGCCTCGGACGCCTGCGTCTGCAACTTGCGGCAGACATCGCGTCGGCAGTCGAAACCGCCGCGACGGCCGGCGTACTGCGTGCCCTGGCGGTCGGCGAGCGGGCCAGCATGAGCACACGGCAATGGCAGGTCCTGCAGGCCACGGGCACCACACACCTCGTGTCGATTTCCGGTCTGCATGTGTCGATGGTGGCGGTCGCGGCGTTTGCCGTCGTGCGCTGGCTGTGGAGTCTGTGGCCGGCGCTGACGCGGCGTGTACCGGCCCCGTTCGTCGCCGCTGCGCTCGGCTTCGCCGCGGCGTTCGCCTATGCGTTGCTCGCGGGCTTCACGGTGCCGACGCAGCGCACCTTGCTGATGCTCGGCTGCATGGCCTGGCAGCGACAGCGCGGGCAGCGTCTGCTCAATGTCGACGGCCTGCTTCTCGCGCTGGCGATCGTGGTGCTGCTCGACCCACTCGCCGTGCTGACCGCCAGTTGCTGGCTGTCGTTTGGTGCCATGGGCGCGCTGGTGGCGTTGACGGCGGTGCTGCGCGACGGCGGGCTGGTGATGCGCGCGCTCGGGGTTCATCTGTGGCTCGCGTTTGCGCTGGCGCCGCTGCTCGCGCTGATCTCGCCGCTGGTCGCCTGGACGTCGCCGCTCGGCAATCTCGTCGCGGTGCCAGTCGTGACCTGGCTGGTGGTACCGCTGGTGTTGGTTGGCATGCTTGCCGCGTTGCTGGGCCTGCCCGGCGCCCCGTTGTGCTGGCAGCTGGCCGGCCGAATCTGGGAGCTGTGCTGGGCCGTGCTCGGTGCGATGGCCGACCTGGCGCCGGTGTGGCGTCTGCCGCACGCCATCGCGCCGGCCACCGTGCCGCTCGTCCTGCTGGGGCTAGCGCTGTGCCTGGTACCGCTGGGCCGCGCGCGGCTGTGGCTGGTGCCGCTGCTGTGCGCCAGTCCGTGGCTTGCGCAGCCTCCCATCCCTGCGCACGGTGATCTGCGGATGACCGTGCTCGATGTCGGCCAGGGGCTGTCGGTCCTGTTGCAGACCCGACGCCACGCGCTGCTCTTCGACGCCGGCCCCGTCACGCGTGGTGGCCGCGATGCTGGCGCCGCGATCGTCGTGCCCAACCTGTGGGCGGCCGGGGTCCGGCGGCTCGATCGCCTCGTCTTGAGTCACCCTGACATCGACCACGCGGGCGGCGCGCAGGCTGTTTTGCAGGGCGTTGACGTCGCGCGCGTGATGGTCAACGCAGCGGACCCATGGCCAGCGCCGGCGGAGTACTGTGTCGACGGCATGGCCTGGGCGTGGGATGGGGTTGCTTTCGAGGTGCTGCATCCGGCGGCGGGGATGGCGGGCTCGGACAATCACATGTCCTGCGTGCTGCGCGTGACGACGGCGGGCGGGCGGCACTTTCTGTTGACCGGCGATATCGATGCCGCGGCCGAGGCCGCGCTCGTCGCCCGCCATCCGGTGCTCGCGGCAGACGTGCTGATCGTGCCCCACCACGGTAGCGCGAGCTCGTCGTCGCCCGCGCTGCTCGCGGCCGTACAGCCGCGCTACGCCATCCATACGGCAGGCTACGGCAATCGCTTCGGCTTTCCTGCGCCGGCGGTTGTCGAACGTTACGCCGCGCTGGGCAGCCGCCAGTTCGTGACGGGCGCGCGGGGCGCCGTGCTGATCGATGTCGTCGGTGCCGGCTTGCGCGTTCAGGCCTGGCGCGATTTGCACCGTCGCTACTGGCATGCGCGCTGAGTGGGGCGACGCTTCGCTTCCCTGCGCAAGTGGGCTTTGGTAACGTTTGGCCCCGCTGACGCCGCCGGCGTCGTCTCGAACGGAGCAACGAACGGCCGTGTTAGAACTCATCAAGGCGGGCGGCTGGGTCATGTGGCCCATTCTCCTTGCGTCCGTGATCGCCATGGCCATCGTGGTCGAGCGTTTCTGGTCCCTGCAGCGCAAACGCGTCGCGCCCGACAACCTGGTGGCGCTGGTCTGGCAGTGGCTGCGCAGCGGCAAACTCGACGAGCCGACACTGCAGGCGCTGCGGGCCGGCTCGCCGCTGGGCAAGGTGCTCGCCGCGGGGCTTGTCAATCGACGGCATGAACGCTATGTGATTCGCGAAAGCATCGAGGAAGCCGGGCGGCTCGTCGTCTTCGAACTCGAACGTTACCTGAACACGCTCGGCACGATAGCCGCCGTGTCGCCGCTGCTCGGACTGCTCGGCACCGTGTTCGGCATGATCCAGATGTTCGGTGCCCTGAAAACGGCCGGCGCGGGGGACCCCGCCGAACTCGCCGGCGGTATCGGCCAGGCGCTGATCACCACCGCCGCCGGTCTGATGGTTGCCATTCCGGCCCTGTACTTTTATCGCTACTTTCGCGGCCGCGTCGAGGCGCTCGTGATCACGATGGAGCAGGAATCCATCAAGCTCGTCGAAGTGCTGCAGGGTGAGCGCGAACAGGAACGCCAGAACGGAAAGCCGGCCGCATGAGATTCCAGGCACGACGCACCGAAGACATCGACATCAACGTCACCTCGCTGATCGATGTCGTGCTGCTGCTGCTGATCTTCTTCATGGTCTCGACGCGCTTCGTCGACCAGTCAAAAATCGATCTGATCTTGCCTTCGGCCAGCAAAGAGACACCGGACAAGCTGTCGGCAGTCATCGAAATCTCGATCGATCGGCGTGGCCAGGTGTATGTCGAGGGTAAGGCGCTGGTCAACGGCAAGGTCGACACCATCCGGCAGGCCCTGGTCGACGCCAAGTCGGGACGAGACGAGCCGACGGTGGTCATCAATGCCGATCGCGCCACCGAGTTCCAGCTCGCCGTCGACGCGATGGACGCGGCGCGGCTCGCCGGCCTGACCCGCGTGACCTTTCCGATGAAAGTGCGCGACAGCGAGTGAGCGGGCGTTGAATGCACGCGTCAGAACCCACTCGGTGTGGTGGGCCGACTGGATCGACCGGCTGTGGTACGGCCGACATCCCGCGAGCCTTGCGCTGGTCCCGCTCAGCTGGCTGTTCCACGGCGTCTCGGCTGCGCGGCGCCGGGCGTACAGCTCCGGACTGCTGACGATATCGCACGCCGACGTGCCGGTGATTGTCGTCGGCAACCTCACGGTCGGCGGCAGCGGCAAGACCCCGCTGGTGATCTGGCTGGCCGGCTATCTGAAATCCCTCGGCCTGAATCCCGGCATCGTCGCCCGCGGTTATGGCGGGCGCGCCAGCCGCTGGCCGCAGCAGGTCAGGCCGGATTCCGATCCGGCAGTCGTCGGCGACGAAGCAATCGTCATCGCGCGACGCACGCGCTGTCCGGTGGCGGTCGATCCCGCCCGCGGCGCGGCGGTCGCGGCGCTCGTTGAGCATTACAAGGTCGATGTCGTGATCAGCGACGATGGCCTGCAGCACTATGGCCTCGCCCGCGATATCGAGATTGCCGTCGTCGACGGCGTGCGTCGGCTCGGCAATGGGCGCCTGTTGCCCGCCGGGCCGCTGCGTGAACCGCCTTCACGGTTGCGCGAAGTCGATTTCGTGGTCACCAACGGCATCGCGGGTCGCGGCGAGTTTGCCATGAAGTATGTGCCGGTGAATCCGATCAACGTGATCGATCGGCGACAGGTGCTCGACTTCGCGGATCTGCAATCGACGCAGGTGCACGCCGTGGCGGGCATTGGCAACCCCGATCGTTTCTTCGCGATGCTGAGGA
>Ga0163144_10000292_pt1 | contig 114765 bp, 99 predicted proteins | sample OliLak19BULKMAT1_FD_123175 | JGI IMG/M metagenome (GOLD analysis project Ga0163144, IMG submission 123175) | Freshwater microbial mat bacterial communities from Lake Vanda, McMurdo Dry Valleys, Antarctica - Oligotrophic Lake LV.19.BULKMAT1 | ecosystem: Environmental > Aquatic > Freshwater >...
CAGATCAAGCTCGCGCAACTCCTCGCTCGCCCAACTCATGGATTGCCCTCCATTGCTCAAACCAACCCAGCCACTATGCTATGACTGCAGTGAAGATTGTGGCAAATGGAAAGGTCACAGACCGCGGCTACAGACGCTGGATCGTCACCATTCTAGCGACGCCGCGTCGAATACCGGACCTTCGACGCAGGTTCGCCGATAGTCCCAGGCCCCGTCTTCCGTGCGCACCCGGGCCACACAACTAAAGCAGATGCCGATGCCGCAGGCCATCGGCGTCTCCAGCGAGACCTGGCACGGCATGTTGCGATTTGCGGCGATCTTGGCCATGGCGGCCATCATCGGCTCGGGACCGCAGCAGACCACCCGGGCCTCAGGCGACTCCTCCAGCACCTGCCCTGCCACCTCGGTGACGAAGCCACGATGACCGGCCGAGCCGTCGTCGGTGCTCGTGCGTACCTCGACCCCCAGCGCGGCGAAGTCGCTCAAGCCGGCTAAGTAGTCCTTGCTCCGCGCGCCGTAGCACAATGTGACCCGAGCAGCCGGCGCCACCGAGCGCGGCGGATCGCCGTAACGGCGCTTGCCCAGCGATTCGCGGGCGAGCGCCAAAAACGGCGTCTGGCCGATGCCGCCGGCGACCATCACCAGATGCCCGTTGGCAGCAGCGGGCGAGAACCCATTGCCCAGCGGACCCCAAACGTCGAGCGACTGCCCCGGTTGATAGGTGGCCAGCCGACCGGTCATCTTGCCCAACACCAGGTACACCACGTCCACGCCCACGGGCTTGCCGGCAGCGTCCAACACCGTGTCGTAGAGCGCCAGCGGGCGGCCCAACAGCGGGTCGTTGCACCCGGCCAGCCGCAGCATCAGGAACTGACCGGGCACGATGAGCCGGGCGAGCTCGGGGCACTCAAAACGCACGCGGTAGGTATCGCGAGCGAGCTGCACGTTCTCGATGACCCGAACCTGGGCCTGGCAGGCCCGATCGGCGTAGTGCGCGGCGTGCAGCGGATTCTCCATGCCAGAATCGTACCGATCAGGGGCGCGATTGCCAACGGCCCATCGCGGCGGCCCAATTCTAGGGCCCCAGTTCTATCGGCCCGCCACGAGCGTGCTGAGTTCGCCGGCCATGTGAGCAAAAACGTCGCTCCAGTCACCGGCCGTGCGCTGGCGAAACAACCGCATGGTTGGATACCAGGGGCTCGTCTCGCCGGAGTGCATCCAACGCCATTCGGGCACGCGGCCCAGCGCCAACCAGACCCGCACACCCAACGCGCCGGCCAAATGCGCGATCGCCGTGTCGCTGGTCACCACCAGGTCCAGGCTTTGCATCGCGGCGGCTGTGTCCAGAAACGCGCCGCTGCCTTGATCCAAGCGAACGCCCAGGTCGACCACTTCAAACCGTCCGGCAAGTGCCGCGAGCTGCTCGCTGCCGTAACCCTTCTGCAGGCCGAGCAACTGCGCGCCCGGCACTGCGGCCAGCGGAGCAAACTGTACGAGCGGGATCGATCGCTGGCGATCCGCGCGATACTCGCGCCGACCCTGCCAGGCAATGCCGATCTTAAAGCCGGCGAAGGCGGCCAGTTCTTTTTGCCAGCGGGCCACCCGCTCGGGTTCAACCGCCAGGTACGGCACGTCGTGGGGCACGCTATCCAGCCGGGTGCCCAAGACGAAGGGCAGGCTCATCAGGGGAACGTGCAAGTCGAAGCGAGGCAAAGGGTCGTCGATTGCCGCGACGTTGTCGATGCCCGAGGCGACCAGCAGCGGCAGCAAAGCGCGAGGCGCGGCAACGACTACTTTGCCATCTAAGTCCGCCAATAGCCGGACACAACGGACGAACTGGATCGTGTCTCCAAAACCTTGCTCAGCGTGGACCAGGAGCGTGCGGCCAGCCAATGGCTCCCCTTGCCAGCGTGGCTCGGTAAACGTCCGGGTATCGTACTCGGGCAGGCCGACGCGGCGCTCATATCCAGCCCAACCGGGTTCGAATTGACCGAGCGACAGTTGCAGGGTCGCGCGGGCAAGCAACGCCTGCGGGTCGTCGGGGCGCAGCCGCAGCGTCGTTTCGAACTCGGCGGCCGCCCCGGCAAAGTCGCCAGAGCATTTCAGCAGCGTGCCCAGGTTCAGGTGCAACTGCGGCAGGTCGGGCGCCAGCGCCAGGGCGTGTCGCAGGCAGCTCTCTGCGTCCGTCAGACGGCCAAGCTCTTGCAACACCACGCCGCGATTGCTCAGCGCGGGTACGTAGTCGGGTCGCAGTCGCAAGGCGCCGTCGAGCCACGATAGCGACTCCTCGAGTCGGCCTTGTTCCCACAGCGCATTGCCCAGGTTGCACTGCGCCTCGACATATTGCGGGGCCAGCTCGAGCGCGCGGCGATAACAGTCGATCGCCTCGTCCCATTGCCGTCGGGCCTGGTAGGTGTTGCCCAGGTTGAAGTGCGTGCCGGCCTGGTTGGAATCGAGCGCCAGGGCCTGGCGATAGCTGGCGATGGCTTCGTCGTAGCGCGCCGCCTGATGATACAAGGTTGCCAGGCTTTGATGGACCTCGGCAATGTTCGGCACTAGCAGCCGGGCCCGCTCATAACACGCGATGGCCTCAGGAAATCGACCCAGGGCCCGATAGGTCTCTCCCAGGTTGCCGAAGGCGGCCGGCAGCGTGGGATCGAGCTCGATGGCGCGCGTCAACTGCTCGACTGCCGCGACAAACTGCCCCTGCTGACGCGAGGCCATGCCCAGCAGGTTCCAGACGTCGGCGCGGCCGGGAGTTGCCCCGAGGACCTGGCAATACTGCTGGCAGGCCAGTTCGAGCTGCCCCGCGCGGTGCGCGGCCAGGGCATTTTGCAACAGAGTGTCGACGTCGTTCATGGCTGGGCAATTTCCAGCTCGGTCCAAGGCGCCGCGGGCGACGGCCGTCGCTGGCTGGTTCCGTCGGGCGTTATTTCGTTCGAGCACCGCCGGCCGCGCGGGGCCCGCGAGCCTTGCCCGGCTTGGAACGCGGTGCGGAGTCGCCGCCAATGATCGACCGGGTCGGCGGCGCAGGACGTTTGGGTTTCGGTTTCGGCGCCGCGCCCGAGCGAATGTGTCGCGGCCGCGGCTGGTGCCGGGCCGAAGCCCGCAAGGCGCGAACCTCATCGCGCGCTAACGGTCGAACCGCGCCCAGGGGCAGCTCAGCCAACCGCAGCGGGCCCAGCGCCACGCGCTTCAGCCGCAGCACCTTGTGGCCAATCCTTGCCAGGATGCGGCGAACCTCGCGATTACGCCCCTCGGCCAGCACGATCTCTAAGAGCGTGCTGTTCTTGTATTGATGTTTGACCCGCACCCGCTCGACGCGCGCCAGACCCTCGGCCAGGTGGATACCGCCGCGCAGTTTTTCCAAGTCGCCGCGCTCGAGCGTGCCGGCCACTTCGGCGTGGTAAGTCTTCTCGACTCCATAGCGCGGGTGGGTAAGCCGATTGGCCAGCTCGCCGTCGTTGGTCACCAGGATCAGACCCTCGCTCGACAGGTCCAAGCGGCCGACAGTGAACAGACGACCGCGATAGGGCACCAGGTCGATCACGCGGGGTCGACCCGAGGGGTCGCTATTGGTCGAGACCACGCCAGTGGGTTTGTTCAGCACGAAGTACACGCGCGCGGGCGCCGGCAGCGGTGATCCGTCCACTCGAATCCGCTGGGTGTGCGGGTCGGCCTTGCTGCCCAGGGCCGTGACGACCTGACCGTCGACCTCGACGCGCCCCGTCTCGATCAGCTCCTCGCAATAACGGCGGCTGCCCAGTCCGGCGGCGGCCAGCACCTTCTGCAAGCGCTCTTCGTCGCCCTGATGTTCGGTTTCATCGCCGGTTGAATCGTCGGCGGCCGTCTTAGTGGCAGCGGGTACTTTCTTTCCAGCGGCCGATTTGCTTCCGGCCGCGGGGCGGCGCACGGCGGGCTTGCGGAGGGCATGACCTCGGCCGCGCGCGGCGGGGCGCGGAGTGGAAATTTTACGAGGGCTTTTACGGGTCATGGCACGCCGAGAGGATGAAAGGATGAGCAACCGGCCAGCGGTCAATCATACCTTGCTCGTGCGGCAGGCGTCAGGCGGTGAATCGCGGGAATCCGCGCCGCATTATGGCGAAAATGGCGGCGCGGAGCCGGCCGGCAGCTCTACGATTGGCGCGCCCGTGCCCGGAGCGGGCACCACCGCCGGCGTCGAATAGATGATGCCCTGCCGCGAGCCGGTCGACCGCGGCGGCCGGTACATGCCCGGTGGCGGAACCTGGTGATACCGCTCCTCGAAGGTCATCTCATTCTGATTGCGCTCATTTTCCGGCGCGGGCTTGATGAACTGCAGCGGCCGGCCGCCGACCACCTCGGGCGCGACGTCGGTCATCAGGTAGGGATCAAATCGTTCCGCCCGGTTTTGCTGATAGGCCTCGGGGCCCGGGTGCAGCAGGCGCGGCATGGCAATGTCCGCGCAGCCGCCGGCGCAGGCCAGCACGATTCCCACCAGCGCGGGGCGACAATCCATGAATGAAGTACCGGAGACGTCGCGGGGCGACCGACCGCCGCGCGCGACAAGATGGGAACCAAGAAACCGTCTGACATGAGTCGCCCGAAAGTTGGGCGGCGAATTATAGGAACGGCACTCGGCAGGGTGAAGCCGAATAACGGAGCGTCCACGGTCGCGCCCTCCTACTGGCAGTGCTGGCACTTCACCCCGAGGTCGCGCGTATCTTGCCAGACCGAGAGGTCAGGGAGGATAGGCATCCAGTAGAACTGTGTCGCCGCGGGGATGCAGCTCGACGGCGCCTAGTTCGGCTGGCAGCAGCACGACGCCCCCCTTTTCGAGCGGCGCGGACACGGGGTCGCCGGCGACCTCGACAGCGCCCGAGAGCACCATGATCACGTGGGCACTCTGATCGCCGCCGGCGGAAGCGGGCTGGGCAAACTTCCAGCGGTCGAGCACGAACTTGTCGCAGTTGACCAGCCGCTCGACAAAGGGCCGATCGGTCGGCTGCGGCTGGGCCGCCGACACAGGGCCGAATTCGTAGTCGACCGCGTCGAGCGCCTCGTCGATGTGCAGCGCGCGAGTTTTGCCATCGGGCCCCAGGCGATTCCAGTCGTAAAGGCGATAGGTGACGTCGCTGGTCTGCTGCACTTCGGCCACGAGCAGGCCCGGCCCGAGCGCGTGCAGGACGCCAGCCGGCAGGAAGAAGCAATCGCCCGGCTGGGGCTGGATCCGCTCGACGCAGATCTCGCAGGTGTGCCGCGCGACCTCGTGAGTCAACGTGGTGCGATCGATGCCGCGGCGCAACCCGGCAAACAGATAGCTACCCGGCTCGGCGGCCAGGATCACCCAGGCCTCGGTCTTACCGCGCGTCGGCGGCGCCAGCTTTTCAGCGCGGGCATCGTCGGGATGGACCTGCAACGAGAGTTGGCTGTGCGCGTCGAGAAACTTGATCAACAACGGAAACTGCGACTGCGACGCGTGGTGACCCAACAGCCCGGCCCCGTGGTTGGCGACCAGCTCAGACAAGGTGGCCCCGGCCAGCGGCCCGGCGAGCACGCGGGACTGATCGGCGCCGTGATCGGCGATTTCCCAACTCTCGGCGTAATCGTTGCCGGCGCCCAACGATTTGCCCAAAGTTTCCAGCCGGCGGCCGCCCCACAGGTAGCGGCGTAGAATTGGCTGGAATCGCAGCGGATAAAGCACCGCCATCGGGAAACCTCCGCCCAGAATGTGCCGCCGTTTTCTCGGGAATTAGAACTATACCTTATGGGGCGCACGAAGCCACTGCACGCCGCGGAGGGTTGGTTGCCGGTACTCACGCTCGGTGGTATTATCCTGGAGTAACCCTGCCCTCCGGGCCATTCTCTCTGGCGAAGCGCGATTTCCGACCTGCCGCGCTTGAAATCATGGCTTTTGACGACGAAGACGATCTATTCAAGCACACCGCGATGACCTTCGGGGAACACCTGGAGGAACTGCGCTCGGCCCTGTTCAAGGCCGTGTTGGCGCTGGCGATCGGCTTTGGCATCGGGCTGTACTTCGCGCCCGATATTGTCCGTGCGATCCAGTCGCCTCTGGAGCAAGGGCTGGAGACCTACTACACGGAAGAGGCGATCGAGTTCATCCAGGCACGCCTGCCTGAGGAGTTCAAAGACGACCCCGAGATGATCAACTTGGTCAAGGAGCATGGCCTGGTTCCCGAGTTGGTCTACGTCTCTCCCAGCGAAATGCTGGGCAAGCTGCGGGGCAAGTTCCCCGACGCGCTGGGCAAGGTGACGCTGCCTGCCGGCGATTCGCAGAAGATCACCAAAGCGGGCCTGATTCAGGTCGTCATGTGGCGGCAGCTCTCGGACGACGAACGAGTCAAGCTACGGGCGTTCAACATCCAGGAAGGCTTCGTCATCTGGCTCAAGGCGGCCCTGTTGTTCGGCGCCGTGATTTCCAGCCCGTTCGTGTTCTATTTCCTCTGGTCATTCGTGGCCGCGGGGCTGTACCCGCACGAAAAGAAATACGTTCACACGTTCTTGCCCGTTAGCTTGGGACTGTTCATCGCCGGAGCGGCGCTGGCCTTCATGGCCGTGTTTCCACCGGTGCTGCGATTCTTCTTTAGCATCAACAAATCGATGGGGCAGGTCATCGAGCCGCGAATCAGCGAATGGCTGAGCTTCGTGCTGATGCTGCCGCTGGGCTTTGGCATCGCCTTTCAGTTGCCGCTGGTGATGCTGTTTCTGGAGCGGATTCACGTCTTTAGCGCGGCCATCTATCTCTCCAAGTGGCGAATCGCCGTGCTGCTGATGGCCATCGTTTCCATGGTCCTGTCGCCCGGCGGCGACCCCTACAGCATGCTGATGATGCTGGGACCGCTGGTGATCCTGTATTTCGGCGGCATCGCGCTGTGCCACTTCCTGCCCACCCGCGGCAGCCGCACGCCCGATGCACCCAAGCCAAAAGAATACGCCGGGGTCGACTGAGGACCCGATCGTGTGGGGAACCAGTCGCCTGAAGAGCGTGGCAGGTCACGTCGAGTGGCAACATCCCGGGGTCACAGACCCCGGCTACAGTTCTCTTGCCACGGACCACTAGCCCCTGACCACTGCTTAAATCGCTTCTCCGCCCCGTTCGCCGGTGCGGATACGGATGCAGTCGTCCAGGGGCAGGACAAAGATCTTGCCGTCGCCGATCTCGCCGCTGGCGCCGGTGCGGCCCCCTTTGATGATGGCGTTGACCGTGGGCTCGACGAACTGGTCGTTCACGGCGATCTGCAGTTGCACCTTGCGGAGCAGGTTGACCGCGATCTCGTGCCCCCGGTAGACCTCGGTGTGCCCCTTCTGACGGCCGAAACCCTGCACGTCCATGACGGTCAGCCGGAACACTTCCACCTCGGTCAACGCGGCCTTCACCGCTTCCAGCCGCGTCGGCTGGATTATGGCGATGATCAACTTCATCCTGGCGAGTCCCCCGGGTGCTTGGCTGGCTATAGCTGTAGTTCTAGCGGGCTGGGCAATGAAGGGCAACGTGAGCGGCTGCCGGGCGATGGGAGTGGGAGCAAAAAAAAGGCCCCGGGCTTGGGCAGGTTAGGCGGAGACCTACCCAAGCCAGCGGGGCATCCTTCTGGCCCAGGCAAGAGCCGAAGAGTCCTCGTGTGTTTTTGCCGATCGTGCCCGTACGAGTCCCGGGTCACAAATCTCCCTGGCAGTGTTGCTGTGCTCCTGACCGCGTGGGTCCTAGTGGCACAGGACAGGCTTTTCAAGGCCCGTCTGACGTCCGTTTCACGGTTGACGCTTAATGCAAGGTGCGTGCCAAGAGTCAAAAGTGCCTGGCAAAAATCCCGCGCTGCCGCGTCAGATGCAAGCGCCGACTGGACTTGCGCGCGGAGAAGATTCTTTTGCCGTGGTTTATCCGCTCGCTCACCGAACGAAAAATGCCTAACGGCGCATCACGGGCCGCAGCGCTTCTATGCAACCGCGGCGCTTCGACGCAGGCGCAGCAGGAATAACCGTTAGAACGACAACTCCGCCGCATGAACCGCTGAAAACCGCGCCGTCAATAAAACAAGCGGGGTGCGTTGTTGCCAACGCACCCCGCTGTTGCTTTCTGCCGAATTGTCGCGTGTCCGCTGGCTCGGACCAAGGGCGACTAGAACAACATCACTACGTCGAAGCCCAACAAGGTCTGGCTGTTGCCAGTACCATCGTCGAACGGCTTCAGGTTCGCCGCCGGCGAGTCTCCGCTGAACCAATCGAACCGGACATAAGGCCGGATCATGGTGTTGGCCGACCACTTGTAGTTGGCGCCAAAGGTGACTTCGTAGAAGCTACCCGTGTAACCAAACCGGTTGGTGGCCAAACCGCGGAGCGAGCCGTCCGGCGTCGTTCCCAAGAAGCCGCCCACGCGAGCGCCGTCCTGGTCACGGAACCATTCCGCACGGACACCGTAGGTCATGCAATCGCTGACCTTGTAGAACAAGTACTGGTTCAAACCGTACCAGTACGCGTCCGTGGTGCCGGCTCCAAACACGTCGTTCTGATAGCCAAAGTCGCTCTGCGCGACGTAGGTCAGCCGATCGCTGATACGATTCAGCGGACGGCTATAGACCAAGGTCTGCAAGAAACGTTGGCTGAACGTCGCACCCACGTTGTTCACACCGAACGTGTTCGGCTCGTTGCCGATCGTCCAGGCACCGGCGAACGAAGCGCCGTCCTGGAACTTCTCGGTGTAACCGAAGACGCCGCCGACGTGCGGGTTGTTGGTGTTGTCAAAGTTATCCCAGCCCTTCGTGATACCACCCACGAGCGACACGTTCTCGTTGACCGCGTACGTCGCGAGGACGCCGGTCATGGTGAACGGTTCGCCGTATTGGAAGGTATAAGGCAGGTTGGGGAAGAAGTTGCCGGTTGTCGGCACGACTTCGTAACCTACCGGTGCATAGAAGTGACCAACTTTGACCTTCAGGTCGTTGTAGGCCGCTTCCAGGTAGAACTGGGTGAACGCCAGGCCATAGAAACGCTGCGTGCTGATCTTCGGCGATTGGAAGTAGCCGCGGGTTTCCAGACCGGCCGCCGTGTTGAAGCGGTAGTCGGTGCCGCCCATCACGTCGGTGCGCCAGCCGAAGTCCCAACCGCACCCGCCAGTGTCGGTGGCCTTCTCGGCGAAAATGTACGCCTGGTTGAGCTGATAGTCGTTCGAACGATCGGTCCAGGTCACCGGGCCGTTGAAACGGTCGGCCGGGCTGCTGGTGTTCCAGGTAAAGCTCTGGGCCAACCAGCCTTGGATGTTGATGCCGCGGCATTCCAGGCCGTCGCAATCAAAAATCTTCCATTGCTCGCCGAGATTGCAGCACGGGTTCAGAATCGTGCCGTTGCCGTTGCCGAAGCTGGGCTCTTCTTCAGCGGCTGCTCCAGCGGCCGCGGGCGCCGGCTCGCCTTCAACGCCCTGCTCCTTCGAGCCGGCCTGTTGATCGTAGTCCTGCGCGTAATAGCTGTTGTATTCAAACGCCGTAGGCTGCACCTGGGAATACTGCCCGGTGCCCTGCTGGGCGTAGGCGGAACCGGCCGACAGCAGGCCGGCTATGGCGCCGACCAGCGCCAACTTCGAAAGTCTCATAACCGTTCTCCAATCCTTTTGAAACGGAGGGCGTGTTCGTGGGAAGAACACTTCAGTGGGCGGGTTGCAAGGCGGGACCAATACGCGAGAGCCGCCTAGTCTCACGTCGGCTCCGCAATGGTGCTATCGGCGAGCCCGCCAAAGCAAATTGACCCGAACGAACGAGGAATCGCGCTCAACCGGCCCAGGCGGAGCCCCGCGCGCGAAAGCTTGACGGCTGTAGCGAAACCGCGGCCGCTAGCACCTGGGCCGTGCCGTTGCACGCCGTTTGCCAGCCCCAAGATGCAACCGGCGCGATGCGTCAGAGGCGCGAGAAAACTATCCGCAAAAACTCGCCAGCCGGTAAAGTCGACCACCCACCGACGGCGGTCAGATGGCTGCCGGCGCGCCCAGGTCCGAGAAGAGAGCCTCGACGAATTCGTCGGGCACGAACAGCGCCAAATCCTCGGCCTTTTCGCCAACGCCGATGTATTTCACCGGCAGCCCGACCTGGGTGCGAATCGCCACGACGACGCCGCCTTTGGCCGTGCCGTCCAGCTTCGCCAGCACGATGCCCGTGCAATGCACGGCCTCGGTGAAGTGCTTGGCCTGGCTGATGCCGTTCTGCCCGGTCGTGGCGTCCAGCACCAGCAGGACCTCGTGCGGGGCCTCGGGCAGTTGCTTGCCAATCACGCGGTGAATCTTGGTCAACTGCTGCATCAGGTTCTGCTGGGTCTGCAAGCGTCCCGCGGTGTCGACGATGCAGACGTCGGCGCCGCTCTCGATCGCCACGGCCACCGCCCGATGGGCAACGCTGGCGGGGTCACTGCCCGGCTCGCCCTTAACGATCGTGGCCCCCAGCCGCTGGGCCCAGATCGTCAACTGCTCAACCGCGGCCGCGCGAAACGTGTCACCCGCTCCCAGCACCACGCTCTTGCCCTGAGAGCGAAATAACTGCGCGAGCTTGGCGATGCTGGTCGTCTTGCCGGCTCCATTGACGCCGGCCACCATGATCACGGTCGGTCCCGGCGTGACCAGCTCGATCGGCTGGGGCGTCTGCGCCATCAGCTCCTTGAGTTTGGTTTTGACCTCGGAGAGAAACTCGTCGAGGTGCATCACGCGGGCGCGAAATTTAGCGCCCAGGTCTTGGATGATCGCCTCGGACGCCGTCACACCCATGTCGGTCTTGATCAGCGCGGCCATAACGTCTTCCAGAAACGCCGCGTCGACCAGCCGGCCCTGGCTTTTAAAGAGGTCGCGGACGTCGGTCTTGAGCAGTTGGGTGGTCTTCTTGAGACCCTGCTTGATCTTGTCGAAGAAGCCCATGGCGGAGAATCCGGGCGCTAAGAGCGCAGATGGAGAAAGGGTGCGTGACGCAGGGAGAGTCGGTATGAGGAGCGGCGCGGCGGAAGCAGCTTAGGTCTTTTCGTGGCCCACCAGCAAGCGGTCCAGGATGCCGTTGACGAACTGGGCGCTTTGCCGGCTGCCGAACCGCTTGGCCAGCTCGACCGCCTCGTTAATGGCCACGCGGTCGGGGGTTTCAGAATGCAAAATCTCAAAAGCGCCCAGCCGCAGCACGTTGCGGTCGGTGGCCGCCATCCGACCCAGGCTCCAATGGTCGGCGGTCTGCGAGAGCACGTCGTCCAACTGCTGGCGGTTGCGGCGCACCCCGTCGATCAGCGAGCGGGCAAACTCCACCAGTTCGGGCGCCTGCAAGCGGGTTTCGACAAAGCGCGCGTCGTCGGGCACCGCGTGCTGCGGGTTCAAATCGTCTTGATACAGGATCTGCAGGGCGACCTCTCGCGCTCGACTACGGCGGGACATGGACGATGGGTGCTCCCTCTTGCTTACTTCAGTTTTGCCAATAGGTTGATCATTTCCAACGCCGCCAGGGCCGACTCGCTCCCCTTATTGCCGACGTTGCCGCCCGCACGGTGAATGGCCTGTTCGAGCGTATCGCAGGTCAACACGCCGAACAAGATCGGCACGCCGCTGGTGCGCGCGCTCTCGCTGATGCCCAAGCTCACCGCGCGATTGATGTGCTCATCGTGCGTGGTCTCACCGCGGATCACGGCGCCCAGACAGATCACAGCCAGGTAGCGGCCGCTCGCGGCCAGTGTGTCGGCGACCAGCGGAATCTCGAATGCGCCGGGCACCCAGGCCACGTCGACCTGCGCCTCGCCCACGCCGTTTTCCGCCAAGGTCGCCAGCGCGCCCTTGAGCAGCTTGCCGGTGATCGACTCGTTGTAGCGCGCCACCACGATCGCCAGCCGGCCCGCGGGTGCATTCAAGTTGCCAGTGTATACCGGGGTCACGGTCGACCTGTCGAGGTGTCAAACAGCTATGTAAAATCCCATCCTGGCGCCGGCCTCGCGCTCACGCAAGCGGCCGCGCCCTGCTGCTACTTCGTGTTCATGCTCATGAGGAACTCGGCGTTGGTCTTGGTCTTCTGCAAGCGAGTGACCAACAGTTCCATCGAGTCCGGGCCGTTCATGTCGTTGAGCACGCGTCGCAGGATGCAAACCCGGCGATATTCCTCGGGGTCCATCAGCATCTCCTCGCGGCGGGTACCGCTGCGGCCGATGTCGATCGCCGGCCAGATCCGCTTGTCAACCAGCTTGCGGTCGAGCACGATCTCCAGGTTGCCGGTGCCCTTGAACTCCTCGAAGATCACCTCATCCATCTTGCTGCCAGTATCGATCAAGGCAGTGGCGATGATCGTCAGCGAGCCCCCCTCCTCCACCTTGCGGGCCGAGCCAAAAAATCGTTTGGGCCGCTGCAGCGCGTTGGCGTCGACGCCGCCCGAGAGAATCTTGCCCGAGTGCGGGCATTCTGAGTTCCAAGCCCGGGCCAGCCGGGTGATGGAATCCAGGAAGATGATCACGTCGTGGCCGTATTCGACCATCCGCTTGGCCTTTTCGATCACCATCTCCGAAACCTGGATATGCCGGGCCGAGGGCTCGTCGAACGTGCTCGAGATGACCTCGCAGTTTGGACCCTTGACCTGCCGCTCCATATCCGTGACTTCTTCCGGTCGCTCGTCGATCAAGAGCATGATCACGTACACCTCGGGGTGATTCGTGAGCACGGCCTTGGCCATCTTCTGCAGGAGGATCGTCTTGCCGGCCCGCGGCGGACTGACGATCAGTCCGCGCTGGCCGAAGCCGATTGGCACGATCAGGTCGACCACGCGCATCGCCACTTCTTCGGCGCCCATCTCCAGCACCACCCGCTTGTCCGGGTGCAGCGGCGTCAGGTCGTCGAAAAAGACCTTCTCAGAAAGCTGGTTGGGATCCTGATAGTTGATCGCCTCGACACGCAGCAGAGCAAAGTAGCGCTCGTTCTCCTTGGGCGGGCGAATCTGGCCCGAGACCGTGGCCCCGGTCCGCAGGCCGAAGCGGCGAATCTGGCTGGGCGAGACGTAGATGTCGTCGGGGCAGCTCAGGTAGTGATAATCGGGGCTGCGAAGAAAGCCGAACCCATCGGGCAGGATCTCCAGCGTGCCCTCGCCAAACATCAGTCCGTTGAGCTTGACCCGCTCCTTCAGGATTTTGAAGATCAGGTCCTGCTTCTTGATGCCCGTGATCTCGGCCAGGTTCTCGCTACGAGCCTGCTCGATCAACTGGGGCATGGTCATCCGCTGCAGCTCGGCGATATGAATGTCGCCCTGCTTGATTTGCTCGTAGCGGTCGTGGGTCTCGTCGCCGGCCAGATGGGCTTCGTCGGCCAGCTCTTCGGCCAGGCTCAAGGGTTCGCCGATGACGGTGTTGGGGTCGTCGTCAGGCCCGCCGGGCTTGCCGTTGAATTTGCGGGGGCCGGTGCTTTTGGTTTCGGCCATGTTCGTTGTGCTCCGGAAAGGGTTTGGGCGGACACGCAGAAGGCGTCCGCGGCAGGTCGTGCAGTCCTTGGCAATAGATAGATAGGTGAGCTGGCTTGTGAACTCGGTCGGATGGGGCGTTCTGGTTCGCTCGGCGACCGTGATCGGCCGCGTTGCGGGGTTTGCCTTGCGGCCAGTTGCTGGTTGTCCAGTCGTTAGTTGCTTGAGGCAGGGCTGCCGGCGAGCGTCCGCCAGAAGCGCTCAACCTGGGCCGCGGTGGCCTGTGGGGTAGTGGAATTGTCGATCACAACGTCGGCCGCTGCGCGCTTTTCAGCCAAGGGGGGCTGCGTCGCCTCGCGGCGATCAAAATCTTCCTCGCTCCAGCCGCGCGCCACGGCGCGGGCCAACCGGTCCTCGCGGGGGGCGTCGACAAATAACATTCTATCGCAAAAACGATTCCAGCCGGACTCCAACATCAGCGGCACATCCAGCACCACCGCCGCCACGCTCGGGTCGTGCACCAGGGCTTCGACCCGCTCGCGAATCAGCCGGCCCACCTCGGGGTGGGTCCAACTTTCCAGCACCTTGCGCTCGCGGGCCGCTTCGGCCGTGGGGGCAAAGACGATCCGGGCCACCGCCGCGCGGTCCACGCGGCCGTCAGGTCCGATGACCCCGTCTCCCCACCGCTCGCGGGCCTGTTGTTTCACTTCGTCGTATTCCAACACTTCGTGGGCCAACTCGTCGGCCGAGACCACTCGGGCCCCCAGCGCTGCCAGCTGCCCGGCCACCAGCGACTTGCCGCTGGCAATGCCTCCGAGGATGCCCACCAGCGGCTTCTTTCCGCGGTCCACGGAAGCGTCGCTCACGGGGGCATCGCTGGGGGGCATTTCCATCACAGGCGTGCTACTCACCGGCTCTCTGATGCGCGTGGGAGGCCGCGCGGGACATCGTGCCCGGCCGCACGCTTAATTTAATTCCACTCCTGGCAATCGGCCCAGTTCGCTCCCGATTTCAAATCAACCGCCAGCGGCACGGCCAGCCGCATGACGCCCGACATCTCTTCGGTAACGAGCCGGGCCAGTTGGTCCAACTCAGCGGGGGGAACTTCGAACACTAATTCGTCGTGGATTTGCAGCAGCATCTTTGCGGCCAGCTTCTCGCGGCGCAAGCGATGATGGATGTGGATCATGGCGAGCTTGATCAGATCGGCCGCCGAACCCTGGATGACCGTATTGATCGCGGTGCGTTCAGGAAGGTTTCGTTGGCGAGACGCGCCGCTGCGAATGCCGCGAATCGCGCGTCGCCGGCCGAGGATGGTACTAACATACCCAGATTTTGCGCAATCTTCCAGTACACGTTCGAGGAATTTCTCCACGCCGGCGTAGCGGGCGAAATAGGCGTCGATGAACTTGGCCGCCTCGTCCTGCTCGATATTCAATTGCCGGGCCAATCCAAAGGCACTTTGCCCATAAATCACCCCAAAATTCACCGCCTTGGCGCTCCGCCGCTGGGCACCGGTCACCTCCTCCAAAGGCACGTGATAGACCTCGCTGGCCACGCGGGCGTGGATGTCCTCGTTGCGTTCAAACGACGCGCGCAAGGTCTCGTCACCGGTGAAGTGTGCCAGCACGCGCAGCTCGATCTGCGAGTAGTCGGCCGCCAGCAATTGCCAGCCCGGCTGACCCGGCAAGAAGGCGCCCCGAATCTCGCGGCCAGTGTCGGTCCGCACCGGGATGTTTTGCAGATTGGGGTCGCTTGAGCTCAAGCGACCGGTGGCCGCCACGACCTGGTTGAACGATGCATGCACGCGGCCGGTCTCGGGATGCACCAAGTGCGGCAGCGCGTCGACGTAGGTGTTTTTCAGCTTGGCGTACTGCCGGTACTCGATGATCTTGGCCGGCAATGCATGCACCCTGGCCAACTCCTCCAGCACGTCGGCGTCGGTGCTGCCGCCGGTCTTGGTCCGCTTGATAATCGGCAGCTTGAGCTCGTCAAACAGGATCTCCTGCAGTTGCTTGGGCGAGCCGATGTTGAACTCGCGCCCAGCCATCGCGTGGATCTCTTTTTCCAGCTCGCTTACCCGCTGGCCGTACTTCGCGCTTAGCCGCCCGAGCAGGTCGACGTCGACCTTGATGCCGTTGTGCTCCAGCTCCACCAGCACCTCGACCAGCGGCATCTCCAAATCGGTAAAGAGCTTTTCGAGCGGCGTGTCCGTCAACCGCTCGGCCAATGGACCGCGCAGCCGCCAGGCGACGATCGCGTCCTCGGCCGCATAGTCGGTGATCTGTGCCAGCGGCACTTCGTCCATCCGCTTCTGGTTCTTGCCCGAGCCGATCAGCTCGTCGATCTTGATCGTCTTGTGCCGCAGATAGCGCAGCGCCAGCTCGTCGAGGTTGTGGTTCCGCTCGCCGGCGTCCAAGAGGTAACTGGCGACCATGGTGTCGAACGCCGCGCCGGCCACCTCCACGCCCGCCGAGCGGAGCACGATCATGTCGTACTTCAGGTTCTGGCCGACCTTCTCGATGGCGGGATCCTCGAGCACGCCCCGCAACGCCTCCAGCGTCGCGACCGGGTCGAGCTGCGGCTCGCCCACGGGCGCCCGCACCGGCACGTAATAGGCCACGTCATCCTGCCAGGCAAACGAATAGCCGACGATCTCGGCCCAGCGGGGCGAAACGCTGGTGGTCTCGGTGTCAAAGGAGAACCGCGGCTGCCGCGATAACTGGTCCACCAGCCACGCCAGGCGCTCGGGCGTGTGGATCGCCTCGTAGCGTGGTTGCCAATCGCTCAGCGGGACCTCGGCCGGCAGCGCGGCAAACTTTTCCTTGAGACCGCGAAAGCCCAGCTCGCCAAACAAACTCTCCAGCGCCTCGCGCTGCACGCCGTTCACCCGGGCCGCGTCCCAGGGCACCACGACCGGCACGTGCCGGTCCAACCGCACCAGCTCGCGGCTCAACAGCGCCTGGTCGCGCATCGTCGACAGGTTGTCGCGCCGCTTGCCCTTGGGCAGCTCATCGACGTGGGCCAGCAGGTTATCCAGCGTGTCGTACTTCTGCAGATACTCGGCGGCGATCTTCGGCCCGATCAGGGGCACGCCGGGCACATTGTCCACGCTGTCGCCGACCAGCGCCTGAAAATCGACCACCTGGTCGGGCCGGACGCCCCAGTCGACCGCCAACGCCGCAGCGTCGTACAACTGATCCTTGCGGACGTTGTAGACCTTCACGCGGTCGGTGATCAGTTGCCGGCAATCCTTGTCGGCCGAGACGATATAGCACTCGCCCCCCAACTCGTGCGTTTGATGTGCGATCGTGGCCAACAGGTCGTCGGCCTCGAAACCCTCGACCGCAATGCCCGGCACGTTCAACCCGTCCAGCAGCCGGCCGATCGGGGCGAACTGCGGCACCAGGTCCACGGGCATCTCGCTACGGGTGCCCTTGTAGTTTTCGTACAGCTCGTGGCGAAAGGTCCGCTCCGGACCATCGAGCGCCACGAACAGGTAGGTCGGCTGCTTCTCTTCCAGCAGGTACAGCATGTCGCGGGCAAAGCCGAACACGGCCGAGACCGGCTCGCCCTGCGGGCTGGTCATTTCCGGCAGCGCATGAAAGACCTGAAAGATCAGCGAGTTGGCGTCGACGACCCACACGGTCTGCCCGGCCAGCGAGGCCGGTGCGTCGGCCACGGCGGGTGAATGGGTCGGCAGCCGAGTCGCCGCAACCTCTGTCGTTGCAGCTGGAGTCGTTGCAGCCGGTGCTTTCACAGCCTGCGGCGCAGCGTCGCGCGGCGCCGGGTCCGACGGTTGCGGATCCATGCCGGGAAACAGGGTTTGACGGGCTGCCTTGGCCATGGGGCGAAAGGCCGGAGCCAATAAAAGGAAAACGAGCCGGGCGAAGTGCGGAAAGCCGGGAGGGGTACTGACGGTGAATCCTAGACCTGCGGGCCAAGTGCTGTCAAGCGCGCTTCGGCCGTGCGCCATTGATTGCACGAGCGCCGCGAGCATCGCCCCTAGAGGGCCGCGAAATTGGCCAGCATCTTCAGACCGTCACGCTGGCTCTTTTCCGGGTGGAACTGCGTGGCCATCAGATTGTCGCGCCAGACCATCGAACAGAACGGCCGCCCATAGTTGGTCTCGGTGGCGATCACGCCGGGATCCTTCGGCACGACATAGTAGGAATGCACGAAGTAACAGTGCACGCCACTGGACAGTCCCCCCAGCAACGGCGCCGGTTGGCGAATTTCCAACTCGTTCCAACCCATGTGCGGCACTTTGTATTCCGCGGGCAGGTCGAACCGCACCACCTCGCCCGGCAAAATGCCCAGTCCTTCGTACGTGCCCCCTTCGTAGCCGACGTCGAACAGCAGTTGCAGACCCAGGCAGATGCCCAGGAAGGGTTTGCCCGAGGCGACCGCCTGGCGAATCGGTTCGACCAGATGGCGTCGTTTGAGCTCGGCCATCGCGTCGCCAAAGGCGCCGACGCCGGGCAGCACGATCTTTGCCGCGCGCTCGAGCTCGCGCGGGTCGCAGGTCACGGTGGCCTCGTGGCCGACCTTCTCGAAACCCTTCTGCACGCTGCGAAGGTTGCCCATCTGGTAATCGATGATCGCGATCATGGGGCGCGAAGACTCAGGCACGCGGGGGCGGGGCGAGATCGGGAGCCGGGCTCAAGGAAGGGACAGTCACCCGAGCAGGCAGGTTCGCAACAGTATAGCCCGGATTACGCCGGGGAGAAAGTTACCGCACGGCCGTGGCTTTGTCTGGATAGATCACCAGTTCAACCCGGGAATTGCGGGCCTTGCCGGCCGAGGTGGCGTTGGAGACCACGGGGTGGTTGCTGCCGTGACCGACGATGAACAGCCGCGCGGCGGCGACCTGCCCGCGCGAGACCATGTACTGATAAACGGCCGTGGCCCGGGCGACCGAAAGTTGCTGGCTGTCGAAGCCCTGGGCCGTGCGGACGAAGTCGTTGTCGGTGTGACCCTCGATGCCGATGGTCTGGTCCGGGTAGGCCCGCGACAGCTCGATCGCCACGGTGTCGATCAGCGAGCCGGCCATCGGTTGCAGCGCCGTGCCGCCGGTCTGGAAGAGCCGCGCGGCGGGCAGCTCGACCCGCACCACGTCGCCGTCAGCGCGGACCTCAATGCCCGGCAGGTTCATCGCCGGCAAGGTGCGCTGCAGGCTGTTGTTGGCCGTGATCTGCGCGCCCGTGCGGCGGCGCTGCGAGGCCACGAGCGCCTCGGTTTGCTTTTCCGAGAGGTGTTTTTCGTCGCGCACTTGCGCGAGCTGCGAGGTGGACGAGGTCAATTGATCGCGGACCGCGGTCAACTGGTCTTCAACCAGCTTGCTCTGCTGCCGGGCCTGCGCCAACAGAGTGCCCAGCTCCTGATTGTCGCGGTCCAGGGCGCTGGCTCGGGCTTGCAGCTCGGTGTTCTTCTGCTGCATGGCCAGTTGCTGTTGCTGCAAGGTCTTGTTTTGCGACTGCAGCGCATACGGATTGTTCGAGCAGCCGGCGGCGACCGGCAGCAGCAAGCCCAAGAGCGAGATCGTCCCAACGACGACTCGCATCGTGATCTCCTTACAACTGGGAGAACCGTGAAATCGAACGACCTGGTATCGAACGACCCAGACAGGTCGCGCGGGCAGCTCGAACGAACCGCAAAATCCGCGCACGAAATGTGACAAGGGCGGGGATCGTAGCGACGGCGCGACACCGCCACAAGAGCAATTTGTCCAGGCGCGCAGCCGGGTTGAAGTTTCGCGCAGTGGACTTCTACTAACCCGATGCGCAAGCGAGGGGAACCTGCCCTAAGCTCCCAATCTTGACGGACCACGGCTCGCAGTGCCTCAAAGCTCAAGCCAACGCTGGCAGCAACCTGCTGTCGCGGCCAATCGCCACGAGCACCTCGTCGCTCGGCTCGGGATAGACCCCGTAAAACCGTTTGATGTAGTGGCGGTGCCAGCGGGCCGGGCAATGCGGCTGCCAGCCCCAGCGGGCGAACAGCCGGTCCGAGATTCGCAGGTTCCAGGCGTCGCAGACCAGCGCGTCGCACCGTTTGACCTCGGCAACAAGATCCAACACTTCCACCGCCCGATTAAAGGTCTCCAGCCGGCAATCGCGGTCGGAGACAATGTACTTCAGCGCCAGGAAGTTCGGCGACGAGCGGGGCTGGTTGTAATAGATCCAGCAGCGATCTCCCCGCGAGCGCCGGTGATGCCGCCGCCCCCACCATTCGACCTCCAAAGCCGAGGCCAGCTTGGGCCAGCGCCGCGTGTGGATTGCCGTCAGCCGGCCGCCGCAGACCTCGATCACGCCGTATCGCGCGCGCGAAAGCGCCGACAAGTCGGCGCCAAACGGATCGGCAAGTCGCTGGGCCAAAAACACAACGATCATCCTCAGAGCAATTGAATTGGTGTTCAACGAACAACGACGATTGAGATACTTGCGAACAGCACCTGAAGTCTAGCTTTCTCGCGTCAACGCTCCGACCAGCAGCCGGTACACGGTCAAAAGCAGGCCCAACAGGACGAGGCAGACCGCAGCCAGCGCCGGCACGACCCAACCGAGCTCAAAGATCGGCAGCACTTGCAGCCAGACCGTGGGCCACTTGAGCAGCACGGCCAGCGCGCCCAAACAAAGGAACGGACCGTAGGGAATCTCGTGCTCACCGTGCGCCGCCCAATTGGCCACGGCCAACAGCAACCCAAAAAACGGCGCCAGGAAAAACACGACCAGCGCCGCCTGCCAACCGAGAAACGCGCCGATCATGGACAACAGCGTGACGTCGCCAAAGCCCATCGCCTCCTTGCCCAGCGCCAACGAACCGATCGTCCGCACGCACCACACGACTCCGCCGCCGCCGGCCACGCCGGCCAAGGCCGAGAGCAGCCCCGCCCAATGCGCCTCGGGCGCTCCCCAGGCCGCCAAACCAATGACCGCCACGCCAATGGCCCACAAACCCGCGAACCAATAGGTCACGCGTTCGGCAAACAACCGATGAATGAACAATCGCCAGGCCACGCCCAACCCACGACGTGTGCGCCAAACGCGAGGCATCAGCCCGCCGCACCACAAGGTCCACGCGCCCAGCGCCAGGCTCAGGCCCCATCCCGGTGGCCAGCCATCGAGCGCTGCCGGCCAACCGTTCGGCGAGGTCAGCGCAAGAAACTCCAACGCGCGACCCTGACCCAACAGCCAATCGCCGCCCGCCAGCAGCGACCAGGGATACGCCAGCGCCAGCACAAGCCCCAGCAACGTTCCCGTGATTGTGATCGCGTCAGGAATCGTCTTTTCGTCCAGGTCCACCAGCGAGGCCGCCAGCATCAGCAGCACCAGCAGCACGTGGCTGACAAAGCGCAGGTGCACGACCAGGTCAACGTTCGTGGTGAGAAACTCAAGCGGCGGTTGCACGACGCCGGGCACGACCAGCGGTTGGGCGGCCCAGTGCAGTTCAAAGGAGTACAGCCCCGCGAACAAGGCTCCGCAGGCCAGCTCCACCACCAGCGGCCGCACCCAGTGTCCGCGGCCAAACAGGGGAGATTCGCGCCGCAGGGCGAGCCATCCGACCAGGGGCAAGCGGTCGCGGAGCGTGCGCCGCCGAGCACCCGGCGGGACGGCGGACCAGGGACTGATCGCGCGACGGTTCCAGGCCAGCGCGTAGACGCTCCAGTTGATCAGTCCGCCCGCGAGCAGGCCCAGCGCGAACAGGGCCGCCAGGCGAACGCCCCACGGAATGGCCAGGATCAGGTTCACGCGCGCCAGCAGCCGGTTGAAGAGGTCAGCGGGACAGATTCACCTGCGCAAGGATAGCGTCGGCTACCTCCGCGGGCGTTCTCTCTTCGGTATCGACTTCGACGTCGGCGCACTGCCGGTAAATTGGCCGCCGCGCGTCGAGCGTAGCGATGATCTCGGTTATGCCGCCGGCGATGGTCAGGTTGGGGCGCCGTGAGCCGGTGGCCGGGTCGGCCTGGATGCGCCGCCAAAGGGTCTCGGGCGAGGCGGTGAGCCAGACCACCGGGCCGCGGTCGGCCAATGCCCGGCGATTTTCCTCGCGCAGCACCGCGCCACCCCCCAGGGCCAGCACCGTGCGGTCGCGCACCGCCAGCTCGGCCACGACGCGGCTCTCGGCGTCGCGAAACGCCTGCTCGCCGTCGTCGATAAAGATCTGCGCGATGCTCTTGCCCGCGCGGGCTTCGATCTCGGTGTCGGCGTCGACCCAGTCCCAACCGAGCCGCTCGGCCAGCGCGCGGGCGGTCTCGCTCTTGCCGGTTGCACGGTAGCCGATCAGCACAAGGTTCATGGGCATGGGGAGCGCTTCGTTGCGCCAACTAGCAGCGGGCTATTTAACAGCGAGCTGGGCCGATGGCCCGCTTCAGCGCCTCGCGCATCAGCTCGGAGGGCGCTTCCTGGCCGGTGAACAGCTTGAATTGCAGGCAGGCCTGGCGGACGAACATCTCCACTCCGGTCACGACCGTGCAGCTTTGGCTCTGTGCTTCCTTGACCAGCAGCGTGTTCTCAGGATTATAGACCGTGTCGAAGACGATCATCGAGGGCCGCAGGTGGTGCTTGTCGTAGGGCGTGGCGTCGACATTGGGGTGCATGCCCACCGGGGTGCAATTGACCAAGAGGTCCGGCTGGGCCGAGTAACGGTTGGCCCAATCGATCGTCTTGCAGCCCAGGGCATCGGCCAGTTGCTGCGCCCGAGCCGCGGTGCGCCCTGCAATCACGACCTGCGCGCCCATCCGTTTGAGTCCAAAGCCAATGGCCTTGGCCGCGCCGCCGGCGCCCAGGACCAGCGCCGCGCGACCTTCCAGCGATTCGCGGCGGCCGCGATGGTCGGAGAGAGCCAGCTCCAGGCTGTCGAGCGCGGCCTGCTGGTCGGTGTTGTAGCCCGTGATCTTGCCGTCGTCGCCAAAGATCATCGTGTTGACCGCGCCGATGCCCGCCATCGTGGCGTCGCTCTGCGAGAGCTTCTTGATCACCGTTTCCTTGTGCGGAATGGTCACGCTCAGACCCTTGATGCCCAGGGCCGGCGCGTCGTCGATAAACTGGTTGAGGTGCTCGCGCGGCACGCGAAACGGCACATAGACGGCGTTGATGCCCAGCTTGCGAAACGCCGCGTTGTGAATGATCGGGCTTAAGCTGTGGCCGATCGGATCGCCGATCACGCCATAGACCACGGTCTGGCGATCGATCTGATCGTAGTGATAGATCTCGGTCATCTGCTGGTAGCTGAGCTGGCCGGGCGCCAAGGTCCGCTCATGATGAAACGTGGCGAACGTGAACGGCGCGCCAAACCGGCCGGCCAGGATGCGCGACGGCGTGCCAATGTCGCCCATGCAAATGCCGACCGTCGGCACCTTCGCCGAAGCTACCAGTTGCAGCATCCGCACGTTGTCGTGGGTGTTGTTGGCCGTGGTCGCCAGCTTAATGACGTCGGCATCCAGACCGGCCAGGCGAGCATGAATCTCTGCCAGGTTGTCGGGCGTCTTGCGATAGTCGTGCAGGCTGACGATCCGCTTGGTCTTGCCGAACCGCGGAATCAGCCCGGCCACGTCTTCTTCCAGGTCGACGTAGTCCACGCCCTCGGCGATTGCACTGCGCAGGAGCATCTGCCGCTGCTCCTCGGTGCCGGCAAACTTTCCACCGTCGTGCGGGCGGCGGCAGGTAATGACTACCGGCGAGGGACGGTCGGCCATCAACCGCCGCAGGTTCACTTCGCCGTTGATGTAGTCCAACCGCAGCTCGACCAGCTTGGCCCCCTGCTGGACCAGGTGTCGATGCTCGGCGATCATGTGGCGGTGGCGGCCGCGGGCAATGCTGACGCAAATCATGGCAAACGGTTCGTCGCAAATAATGGGGATGATGACCGGATGGCGACCGTGTCCCAATCGGGCCGAGGTGCGCCAGCGATGCTGTCGATTATAACCGGCCGGCAGCAGCCGGGGGACGCCAACGGGCTCGCTCCGAGGTAACCCCTTACGGGCCAAGCATAGCAAAGATACCTTGGCCCCGGCTTACGTTCGCTTGAATTGCCGGTCCAGCTCCTCGCGGCTAAAAAACAGGGCCGTCGGCCGGCCATGGGGGCAATGGTGCGTGTCCTGGGCCAGGTGCCGCTGCTCGACCAGCGCCGCCACCTCGTCCTCGCTCAGGCGGTCGCCCGCCTTGATCGCCGCCTTGCACGAGATCATGTGTAACAGTGAGTCCAACACGTCGCGGCGGTCGGGCTGCTTGCCCCCGGCCAAAAGCTGGTCGACCAGCTCGCGCAGGACCTCGGCCGGAGCAAAGTTGGCCAGCATCGCCGGGTAGCTTGACACCAGCACCGTGTCGCCGCCAAACGGCGACACCGTCACGCCCAACTGGGCGAACACCTCTTTTTGCTCCAGCACCGCCGCCGCCTCGGCCGGGCTCAGGTCGACCGGCTCCGGCACCAACAGCGCCTGCGACTCGACCGCTCCGGCGAGCACCTTTTCGCGGAGGTATTCATAAAGGATTCGCTCATGCAGCGCGTGCTGGTCGATCACGACCATGCCGCCATCGGACTCGGTCACCAGGTAACGATTGTGCAATTGCAATGCCGAGACCCCGCGCGATGCGGCCGTGATGCCCGCGCTGCCAGCCGGGCCCGCCGCTGCCGCGGCAAAGTCCGACGCGTCTTCGAGGTCCACCGCCGACGTGTCCGGCTCGGGCTCGTCGTCGGCCAGGTTGCCCACCGGCTTCCAGCGGCGGTCCAGCGTGCTCAGCTCCAACGGCGCGCGGGGCGGTGCGGCGTCGAAACGGATCTGCGAGGCGGCGGCGAATGAGTCGTGACCGGCGGCGTTCGGAGGTGCGTCAATCAGCGTGGCGCCAGCGGCAGTCAATTGCCCCTTGGCCCAATCCACCAGCTCACGGCGCAAACGGTCGGCTTGCTCGGGATCGACGGCGCTGGCCGCCTCATTGGGACCGACCGGCTGCAAGCGGGCCGTGAGGTCGGTCGTGAGGAACCGGGTGCGGAGCGTGCCCAACAGCTGACTATAGAGTCGGCCCGACTCCTGGAAGCGGACCTCGAGCTTGGTGGGATGCACGTTGACGTCAACCAGCTCGGCCGGCATTCCAATCTGCAAAAAGGCGATCGGATAACGTCCGGTCAACAGCAGCCCACGGTAGGCTTCGCTCAATGCGTGTTGCAGGGCCCGGTCGCGAATGGCCCGGCCGTTTAAGAACAGGTACTGCATCCGCGGGTTGCCGCGGCTGTGGCTGGGGCTGGCGACATAGCCTTTGAGCGTGACCCCTTCGTCGGCGCTATTAACCGAGATTAGTTCGCCGGCAAGTTCATCGCCGAAGAACGCGGCGATGCGCGTCCGCCAATCGGCCGCCGCCGGCAGGTCGTGGATCACGCGACCCTGGTGACGCAGCGTGCAAGCGACCAGGGGGTTGGCCAGCGCGATGCGGGTAAAGGCCTCGCCGATGTGCCCCATCTCGGTCTGGGTCGTGCGAAGAAACTTCCGCCGCACGGGCGTGTTGTAAAACAACTGACGGATTTCCAAGGTCGTGCCCGGCGGACACCCGCAGGGGGCCACCGGCGTGGCGTGACCGCCGGCGACTTCCAATTGCGAGCCAGCGTCGCTGGTGTGCGTGCGACTGCGCAAGGTCAGGCGGCTGACCTCGGCGATCGACGCCAAGGCCTCACCCCGAAAGCCCAGCGTGTGGACGCTAAACAGATCGTCGGCGTCGCGAATTTTGCTGGTGGCATGGCTGGCCACGGCAAGATTCAATTGCTCGGCCGGGATGCCGTGGCCGTCGTCGCTGACCCGCACCAGTTCCAGCCCCCCCTGCTCCACCGCGACGTCGATCCGGGTGGCGCCGGCGTCGATCGAGTTTTCCATCAACTCCTTCACAACGCTGGCCGGTCGCTCGATGACCTCGCCGGCCGCGATCTTGTTGATGACGCTCTGGGAGAGTCGGTAAATCTCGCTCATCCGTGTTGCCTTCGCACTGTAACCGGCCTCTGTGAGGCCGGTGGCCCCGCATTCGCGCCAAAATTTCGTCCATCCGTCGCTTAGCCTCGCGGCGATTCTATCGGGGTCACAGACCCCGGCTACAGCCCGAAGCTCCTCACCTACAAACCATATTCCTTGATCTTGCGATACAACGTGCGCTGGCCGATGCCCAGCAGCTCTGCCGCCGCTTCGCGGTTGCCGCCAGTTTGCTCCAGGGTCTCGGCAATGAACAGCCGTTCGAGCTCCGAGAGCGGCTTGCCCACCAGGGCGGTCAGGCTGTTGCCCTGCGGCCCCTCGGCCGCGTCGATCTGCGGCGCCAGCTCGGCCGGCAGGTCGTCCAGGTCCAGCACGCCGTCGAAGTCGACGACCACCATGCTCTCGACCACGTTGCGCAGTTGCCGGACGTTGCCCGGCCAGTCGTAGGCCAAGAGCCTGCGCCGGGCGGCCGCCGAGATGCTCTCGACCGTCTTATGATGCCGCTTGGCAAACTGTTTCATGAAATAGTCGGTCAGCAGCGGGATGTCTCCCGAGCGCTCGGCCAAGCTGGGCAGGTTGATCGTGATCACCTTCAACCGGTGGTAGAGGTCGCTGCGAAAGGTGCCGTTGGCGATCGACTCTTCCAGGTTGCGATTGGTGGCCGAGAGAATCCGCACGTTGACGTAGATCCCTTCGTTCGATCCGACCCGGGTAATCTCGCTGCTTTCCAGAACCCGCAGCAGCTTGATCTGGGTGGCGATCGGCATGTCGCCCACCTCGTCCAGAAACAGCGTGCCGCCGTCGGCATATTCAAACTTGCCGACCCGGTCGCTGGAGGCGTCGGTAAACGCGCCGCGGACGTGCCCAAACAGCTCGCTCTCCAGGATATTCTCACTGAGCGCGGCGCAATTGAGGGCCACGAATGGTTTGTTTTTGCGGGGACTGTTCTGATGGATGGCCTGCGCGACCAGCTCCTTGCCGGTGCCGGTGGCCCCCTGGATCAAGACGCTGGCGTCGGTGGGCGCGATCCGCTTCAGCCGGTCGATGACCTCGTGCATCTGGCGGCTGTTGCCGATGACCCCCTCGAAGCCGAACTTCTCATCCAGTCGGCGGTTGAGATCGGCATTTTGCCGCCTGAGACGGAGGCTGGCGCTGGCCCGCTCGGCCACGGCCCGCAGTTGGCTCAGGTCCAACGGCTTGAGCAGATAGTTGAAGGCTCCCTGCTGCATGGCGGTGACGGCCGAGGGAATGGTGCCGTGCCCCGTGACCAGGATCACCTCGGCGTCGGGCAGCTTCTCCTTGGCGGCGGCCAGGATTTGCAGGCCGTCGACGTCGTTCATCATCAGGTCGGTGATCACGACGTCGTAGGCGTCCTGCTCGATCCGTTTGAGCCCTTGCGGACCGCTGGTGGCCACCGCGCACTGGTAGCCGACCCGCTCGAGGCTTTCGGCCACGGCCTGGGCATGCGGCGCGTCGTTGTCGACGATCAGCACGCGGATCGGTCCGCTGTCAGCGCGGCGGGCTGGGGCTTCGGTTGTCACCATCCGAGCGATGATACCGCGCGCAGAAGGAGGGCGGTAGGAGGCGTGGGGCCGCGGGCGGATGGGCTGCGAACCGACAGCGAGTACTGAGCCGCCAGCGGATGTTTCGTCGGAGCGCGTCGGAGCGTTCTTCCCGAAGCCCGTAGCCAGAGGCCTGTAGCCTTAGGCCTTCCGCCTACGGCCTGTTCTCAATCCTTGGCGGTAGCGGCAGCTCGATCGTGAACTTCGTGCCGCGGCCGACTTCGCTTTCGACCAGGATGCGGCCGCCGTGCGACTCGATGATCTTGCGCGTGGTCGGCAGGCCCAGCCCGGAGCCGCCCGGCTTGGTCGAGAAGAATGCGTCAAAGACTTGCGAGGCGGTTTTCTCGTCCATGCCCTGCCCCGTGTCAATCAGCTCCAGCGCCACGCCGCTGGCCCGGGCATTGGTGCGGACCACCAGCTGGCCGCCTTGGGGCATGGCCTGAAAAGCGTTGATCACCAGGTTGATCAGCGCGCCGTGAAACACCTCGCGGTCGAGCACCACGCTCGGCAGGTCGGGGTCGAGGTAGCTGACGATCTCCACGCCCGCCTCGCGCGACTTGGGGCCGAAGAAGTCCAGCACCTTGCGGACCTGCTCGTTCAGGTCCGAAGCCTCAAACCGCACCGTGCGGACTTTGGCGAAACTGAGAAAGTTGTCCAGCAGGTTTTGCAGCCGCTGGCATTCCTGCCGCACGACCGCGACCTTGGCCGCGGCGCGGCGGTCGCGCGGCGACGTGGCTTCGCCGAAATCCTCGGCCAACAGCTCCATGTTCAGACAGATCGTCGACAGCGGGTTCTTGATCTCGTGTGCCAGGCCACCGGCCAGGGCAGCGATCTCCGTGTACTGCGCGACCAGCCGCGCGTTGACCTCTTCGGCCGTGGGCGGATGTGGAACGTTCATCGAGTTCACCCAAATCGAATTGAATCCATCACCATTCCAGCGCCGCGGAACCAACACGAACGCCCGCCGGCAGCTTGGGAGCCGCCAGCGGGCGTGTGGGTTTTCGTCAAACTCGATCGTGAGACGACAATACGGCCTGACCGGCCCTATTCCGTCTTGGCAGTACCGTCGAGCTCACGCATGGCCTGCTTACGGCTCAGCTTGACGCGGTCCTGCTCGTCGATGGCGATCACCTTGACGGTCATCTCATCGCCAACCGAGCAGACATCGGCCACACTGTTCACATAGTCGTCGGCCAGCTCGCTGATGTGCACCAGCCCGTCCTTGCCGGGAATGATCTCGACGAACGCACCGAAATCTTTAACGCTGGTAACGCGGCCGTAGTAGATGCGTCCGACCTGCACGGTGGCGGTCAAAGCCTCGACCTTGGCCAGCGCGGCCTTGGCGCTTTCGCCGTCGGCCGAAGCGATGGTCACGGTGCCGTCGTCCTCAACCTCCAGCACGGCGCCGGTCGACTCCTGAATGGCACGGATGGTCTTGCCGCCCGGGCCGATCAGCGCGCCGATCTTGTCGGGCGGAATGTGGGTCCGCAGCAAGCGCGGCGCCCACTCAGAAATCCCGGGCTTGGGCCGCGAGATCGTGGTCAACATCTTCCGCAGGATTTCCATGCGGGCGTCACGGCTTTGGGCCAGCGTGGCCTTGATGATCTCGGCGTCGATGCCGTTGATCTTCAGGTCCAACTGGATGCCCGTGATGCCGTTCTGAGTACCGGCGATTTTGAAATCCATGTCGCCGTAGTGATCCTCGTCGCCGATGATGTCGGTGAGCAGGGTCCACTTGCCGTCTTCTTTGACCAGGCCCACGGAAATGCCGGCCACGGGATTGGTGATCGGCACGCCGGCGGCCATCAGGCCCAGGGTCGCGCCGCAGACGCTGGCCATCGAGCTGGAGCCGTTGGACTCCAGGATGTCCGAGATCACGCGGATTGTGTAGGGAAAGGTCTCGGGATCCGGCAGCACGGGCTTGACGCTCCGCTCGGCCAGGGCTCCGTGCCCGATCTCACGACGACCCGGTCCACGAATCGGCCGCACCTCGCCCACCGAGAACGGCGGGAAGTTGTAGTCGAGCATGAACTTCTTGGAGTACTCGTCGATCAGCCCATCCACACGCTGCTCGTCGCGGCCGGTGCCGAGCGTGATCGTGATCAGGCTCTGAGTCTCGCCGCGCTGGAACACGGCCGAGCCGTGCACGCGGGGCAACACGTCGACCATGCACTCGATGGCCCGCAGGGTCTTGCCGTCGCGACCGTCGGGCCGGGTGCCCGCTAGAATCAAATCGCGGACGACCTTCTCGACCAGGGCATGCCAGGCAACGCCCAGGGCGTGTTCGCTCGTCGCGCCCTCGGCCTTGGGATCGGGAATCAGGTCGGCCACGGCCTGCGCCTTGACGGCGTCGACAGCCTCGGACCGGGCCTGCTTGCCCACGGTCTGCTTGGCCTTCTTCAGCGCGTCGTAGTAGCCGCTGGTGATCTTGGCCAACAGTCCGTCGTCGGGCGGAATCTTGAATTGCTTCTTAACGACGCCGACCTTGGCGACCAGCTCGTCCTGCAATTCGCAGATCTCCTTGATCAGCCGGTGGGCTTCGGCCAGCGCTTCGAGCATCTGGTCCTCAGGCATTTCGCGGGCAAAGCCCTCGATCATCAGGATCGCGTCCTTGCTGCCCGAGACGATCAGGTCCAGATCGCTTTCTTCCAGCTCGTCCTGGGTGGGGAACGGGATGAAGCGATTATCGACGTGACCCAGGCGGACCGACGCGATGGGACCCTCGAACGGCAAGGGAGAGATCGACAGCGCGGCCGAGGCGCCGTTCATGGCCAGCACGTCGGCGTCGTTCTGCCGGTCGCTGGCGACGACGAAGGCTTGCACCTGCACTTCGTCGCGGAACCAGGTGGGGAACAGCGGCCGGATCGGGCGATCCATCAGGCGGCTGGTCAGGGTTTCTTTGGTCGTGGGGCGGCCTTCCCGCTTCAAGAACCCGCCCGGGAACTTGCCGGCGGCGGCGGTCCGCTCGCGATAGTCGCAAGTCAGGGGAAAGAAATCCAGACCGGGTCGCGCGGGACCCGAGGCAGTGGCCACGAGCACGACTGTTTCGCCGTACTGCACCAGGACGCTACCTGCGGCCTGCTTGGCCAAGACTCCGGTTTCGATGGATAGAACGCCTGCTCCGAATGGTTTCTCTACGCGTACTTTCAATGTATTTTCCTTACCTTCGTTTGCGTCTGGTCAGACGTTGGGCGCCAGGGCAAGGGGCGGGCGACGGCGAAAGATTCTCGACCCGTTATCGACGTGCCCCGCGGGCGTGACGTCCTTGGGTCGGAGAGAATCGCCCCAACGAGAGAAGCTTGAAAATCAGCAGCCGGGGCGCCTAAGAAACTGCGCCCTTACGACACCGTGCCGGCAATCCGCGCTGGACTGAAACCTCGCACGCCTAGCGGTTCGCGAGGAATCGCCGACGTTTGAGCGGACTGCATTCTTTGCGGTGTCGTTACTTGCGGATGTCGAGGCGGCGAATCACGTCCAGGTACCGCTGCGGATCGACCTCTTTCAGGTAATCCAGCAGCCGGCGCCGGCGACTCACCATCATCAACAAGCCCCGCCGACTGGCATAATCTTTCGAGTGCGTGCGCAAGTGCCCCGTAAGATCGGCGATGCGGGTAGTCAATATCGCGATCTGCACCTCCGGCGACCCGGTGTCGCCCGTGGCCCGCCTGTGTTCGCCGATCAGATCCTGTTTTCGCTCTTTCGTCAGAGACATCTACGCTCCGCGCCTTCCCTTCGTTGGCTCGCCTGGCTTGCTCCGCGGGGCTACTCTGCCCCGATTCACATGCCAGCACTGCCAAACTGACCAGAACTCTTCCTACATTTCTATGGGTTAACAAACCAAGGAAGATAGTGTACCACCCAAGCGCGGGCACGCAACTGCAAATTAGGCTACAGGCTTTAGGCCTCAGGCTTCAGGATGGACGAGGAAGAAACGGGGCCACAACGCTGGCAAACCGCCAGCGGAAGGACCCCGCCAACAGCGCAGCACGGCAGGGCGTCCCTGTCCGACCTGTAGCCCGAAGCCTGTAGCCCGAAGCCTGTAGCCCGAAGCCTGTATCCTGCTTCCTACGCCGGCTTCTGGTTCTTCGGCACTTCCTTGACCACGTTCCAGGCCAGGCCGACCTTTTCCAGGCCCAGGATGGCCCAGTAGGTGACGTCGACCTCCCACCACTTGTGCCCGGCCTTGGCCATGCGCTGGTAGGCGTGATGGTTGTTGTGCCAGCCCTCGCCAAAGGCCAGGATGCCGACCCACCACAGGTTGCGACTGTCGTCCGAGGTCTCGTAGTTGCGATAACCCCAGATGTGCGTGGCCGAATTGACAAACCAGGTCACGTGCAGCACATAAACCAGGCGGACGAACATGCCCCAGGCTACAAATGACCAGCCGGTGTAAGAGTCCCAGCCAAAGTAACCAATGGCATACAGCGTCAGGCCCATCAATACGTGCGACGGCAGAAACATCTTGTGCAAGAACCGCATCACCGGGTCGCGGGCCAGGTCCGGAGCGAACCGCTCCAGCATGGTCTGGTGGTACTTGTAGCCAAAGTCCGGCATGAACCAGAGCATATGGCTCCACCAGCGGCCATCGCGCGGGGTGTGCGGATCGCCTTCTTTGTCGCTGTATAGATGATGCTTGCGGTGATTGGTCACCCAGGTCAGCGCCGAGCCCTCGCCCGACAGTCCGCCGATCAAGGCCAACAGCCAGCGGACCGGGCGATAGGTGGCAAAGCTGCCGTGCGTGAGGTGCCGGTGATAGCCCATGCAGACGCCGATGCTGCCGGTGAGCCAGCACAAAAACGCACAAATGCCCAGGGCCTTCCAGGTGAAAAAGAACGGCGCGGCCAAGGCGCCGGCATGCACGACCACGATCCAGGCGATGACCGGCCAGTCGTAGCCGAGCTTGAACGGGTCTTTGATGTACATCAAGTCGTCGGCATTCCGCGGCCGGTCGGCCGGCTCGTGCCGGGCGGCCAGATCGCGATCGGCCCCGTTTTGATTGGGCACATCACGAACGGGCGCGTGGTGCGGGTGCAGCGCGGTGCCGTTGTCAAAGGTGGGCTCGGCGGTGACGTCCAGTTGCGTAGCCATGTTCCGTGTTGCTTCCTAAGCGAGGTTGATTCCGAGGCGGAAATGCGAAGGAACCGGAGAGAGCCCAACTAGCGACTCGCCCCTGGTCTCCACTCGACAGATTCTAGCGCCCCGCGGGATTTCCCGTGTCACGCCGGTGTCGGCGGAATGTAAAAAGCAGGTAAAAAGAGCCCGGCGGTGGAGGGATCAACCGGAAGGGATTGCAGGGAAAGGAGTTAGGAAGAAGTGGCTAGTGACTGGTGGTGAGTGGCTAGTTGGAGCAGCGGCTTAAATACTAGCCACAAGCCACTGTCCACTAGCCACTACCCCCATGTCTCCCTTCTCGATTGATCCGGGCATAAACGTCGTTGAGCACCCAGTGAAACAGGCACAGGTGAATGCTCTCGACCATGCCCATGTCGTCTAGCGGCACGTGCAGGCCGGTCTGGGCCTGGGTGCGGAGCTTACCGCCGCCGTAGCCGGTCAGGCCGAAGGTCTTCAGCCCGTGGCGATTGGCCCAGTCGACGGCGGCCAGGATGTTGGGGCTGTTGCCCGAGCCGCTGATGGCGATGCAGAGGTCGCCGGGCGAGCCGTAGTTCATCAGTTGCTGGACAAAGATCTGGTCGTAGCCCACGTCGTTGCCCACGGCCAGGATCCAGCCGAGGTTGTCGGTCAGGCTCATGATCTTGAGCCGCTTCTTGCTCTCGTCCTTCAAGTCTTCGGGCTTGAGCGAGCTCTTGCCCAGGTCCTCGCTGATGTGGGTGGCCGTGGTGCCGGAGCCGCCGTTGCCAAAGACGTAGATGAACTTCTCGTTCTGCCAGGCCTCGTAGGTCAGGTCGGCCCAGGTCTGGATTTCTTGCTTGTCGACCCGCTCCAGCTCACTCTGCAACCGCTGGACGTACTGACTGATCCCGAGCGTGGCACCCAACATGAGATGAGGAGTTCCTTAGAGAAGTCGGAAGTAGAACGAGTAAGGCGAGGGTCAAAGGGCGCGGCGGCGAAACATCGCGGAATACCCCATTTTAACGCGGCGGGGGAAGGGCGGCTAGCGGGTCACGGTGAGTGACCGGCTATCCGGCGCGATAGAGACTCACGTCGAAATGCGCCAACGTCATGAGCGAAAGAGCCCGTTCGGAAACGACCAGGCGGTACCGCGCCGAGAGGCCGAAATCGTCAACGCCGGGCCTGCCGGTTACTTTCGGCCCGACAAACGGCGGCAGCCACGTATGGGGATGGACGTCATGAAACAGCTGGGACTGCTCGACCTCGACGTTGCCCACTGCAAAGCCGGTCAAGTTTTGCCGGGTGAACGTCTCCGCCACTCGCGCCGTGGCTAGGAACACTGGAAACTCTTCGATAAGTTCCTCGCCGAGCCAACCGTCAAATCTGCAGTGCAGGTGCGAAACGAGAGGCGGATGGCAGCTCCGATCCAATTGCGTGCGACTACCAATCCCGCCCGCGACTTCCGGTTGTAGTTCGAAGAATTGCATGGGGTTGTTTGATTGCGTCGGGGTTGGCGATGACCCGCAAGCACCCTCGCGCCAGAACATGTTCGTGCAATCGCAGCCACTACGTGCAACCTAGCCCCAATTAGGTTCGCGCAGGGTCGCGAAGAAATCTACTATACCCTCAGCGATCCTGAACCAGTCGCCGGAGGCCTGCTTAAAATAGACAGCTCCCAGATCCTCCACCTCCATGCATAGAATGACCAAGTCGCCCAACGACGTGCCGCCAATTGGTAACGCGATCAATGGATCATTATTGTCAAATAAATTAATCTCCCAAGGTTCTCCCAATTCCGTTCCCGGAAATGGCGAGGCCACTCCATACATCACACTCAAGCCACGCCGCGGAAAGTGTTCTTCTGGCGAGAGAATTTCCGGGTCATCGAACGTTCCGCCGTTGAACTCCAACAAGTACTGACGATAGTCACCTGGAAATGCCACACCAAGCCTCGATTCCAACTCCGCAACCTGTTTTCCGTTTGGCAGCGGCAACCGCTCAGTGGCCCAGCGTGCGTAGGCGAATTGGATGGAACTCATGCTTACAATCGCCCGGCCGCTATCGGATTTCTCAGATGCCGTCTTGCACGAGTTTGTTTAGCAACCTGGCGGAACGGTAGTCCGCGCAAGTCGACATCGCACTAACCCGGTTCCGGGTCCCGCAGGCTGGCGAAGAACTCTTCGATGCCCTCGGCAAGTTCGAACCAGCCGCCAGATGCTTGCTTGAAGTAAATGACCCCACGATCCTCGGTCGCTGTAGCTAGAACTATTAGGTCGCCAAATGCTGTGCAACCAATCGGTAGCACTACTAACGGATCGTTGTCATCGAATAGAGACGTTTTCTGCCGATTTCCCAATTCCATTGTCGCCTCGTCCTCGCCGATACCATACATGACGAAGAGTCCTCGCCGAGGGCAATTCTTGTCAAGCGAGACAATCTCCGGATCGTCGAACACGCCGCCGTTGAACTGGAGCAGGTATTGTCGATAATCGACCGGCAACTCGACACTGAGCCGCAGTTCTAGCTCGGCAACCTGTTTTTCTGTCGGCAAGGCCAACCGCTCAGTCGCCCAGCGCGCGTAGGCGTATTCGATGGAACTCATGACCGTATCCCTGGAATTCTTGTGTACTTGTGGACGCCCTTTTCATCGATCCAACCAATCTGGACCCCGTCTTCTTCGCGAACCAGCGGCAAGGACTTGCGTTCCGTCCCAGGAATAAAACGAGGCTCCGACAAGAGACTACCGGGAATATACTTACCCCACCGGCTTTCCGCTTGCTTCTTCAGTTGTTCAAACTCCATTGTCGTGATCTTTTGAGTCTCGCCCTTCCGAAATCCGGCAACAAAAACGATGTATGGACTAAAAACCAGCCACCGTGGATAGGCTACGAAAACAGATCCGTCCTCACTCAAAAAGTGGTAAGCCTCTCGTTCCGCGACGTTGTATTCCGGTTGAAGGGCGCCTGCGGCCTGCAAGATGTCCCGCGCGACGAGGTAGACATTGACAATCCCAAGTACACGACCACCGCCGCGCATGCTCTTTGCGAGGCGACTCCTGGCGCGGGCGAATGCCGCCGAGCCGGTATGATGCACCTCTGTATGGAAATCCTCGCGTACTAACTCAAGCACCTTTGATCCTGGCGGCCCAGCGTGATTCCATAAAAAGCCTTTGGGTTGCTGCCAATTCGAGTTCTTAAGTTTTACTCGCATTTCTTCAACGGCCGCATTCTTGTCGGCTGTGGTGCCAGTCACGACCTCGATTTCTACTTTCGCCGCCTCCGCGCTTCCACCATAGTACGCTTCTGCTGGAAAGCCTCCCACGGCGATGTATTGTCCTGCAAAGCGAATCTCTTTGTTCGCCAGGCCCACGGCTCGATTCTCCGGTATATCGTGATACCGAAACACTCCCTCGCCTTTCGTGCCGGATAGCCATTTGCCGCGGCGATCGGCCGGGAACTGCGGTTTTACGACAATATCGCCGGGTGAGTTCGAGCCGAGACTTACGTCTGTTGGACCGGGCCCGCTGACATCGGGCGTGTAAGTGATGACAAACGGGCGTTCGCCCTCCTCCGCAGCAAAGGACTCTGCGAACGACACGCTTCGTTCGCTGACCAGCTCTTCGATTGGCAACAACCCGCAGTACTCCGCCCACTCCTCGATCCAGATTTCCAAATCGCGGATACTGACCGGATCAACGAAGAAACCAAGGGTCGCTTGCTCAGCCACAAACGCGTGCCAGCGGTCGCGCCAGTCGCTGGGGAGCCGGGCGGAAAATAGCTCGGCCAGGAAGGCGTCGAGGCTGTGGGCGAAGGGTTGCAATGCGAATTCGATCCCCCGCAGCACTTCGTTGATCAGCGCTCGGTAGACGTCTTCCCATTCGCGGACGTATTCGGTCATGCGGACCTCGGCTCGATGACACCCAATAAAAATTGGGAATGGAGAAGCGGCGGCGCGACAGCCCGTCAATCAAATCTGAGGATCGCACGCTCCTGAGCGCGGATTTGCCAGAAGATGTAGTCGACGTGGTCGGCGGCAATGCTCTCCATCAGCGCGCTCGAGTCCGCAGCGAGCTTCGCCAGAGCGTCATTGATCATTCGATGGGTCACGTCGTCAGCGAGTCGCACCAGCACGATCGGCCGGGCCATCGGTGGCTGGCCGTCTGGGCCGGGCGAGAGCATGTCGGTCGTGCGCGAAGGCAATTCGCCGTCATGAGACCCACCGGCCGGCGCTGCAACTGGCTCCTGAGCTTGCCTTGGCGATGCGGAACTCGTCGGTGAATCGTCAGATTGCGCGGAAGGCGAGGCGTCATTTTCAGATGGCGATGCCTCCGCGGAAGAGCGAGTCGACACCTCGGGCAATGGCGACTCGGGCGTCTCGGCTCCCGCGTCGAATACCTCCGCGCCAGGTTCGGACGCGCCGTCGTCGGCCGATGGTGCGCTGACTTCGACCTCGTTGGCGTCCTCGACGTCGGAATTAACGCCATCGTCGGGCTCTGACGTTGGTACCGTCGTGTTCGCGATCTGAGAGGGCGGGACACCGTCGGTCGAGCCCACGTCGTTCTGCGAGGTCCGATCCGGCGCGGCAAAGGTTCCCTGGACGTCGTCCGACTCCGCTGATGCATCGTTGGGCGTGTGCGCCGCATCGTGCGGTACTCGTGACGGTTCGTCGTTGCCCGCGCCGCTCGATGTTTCGCCGTTCGCCGGAGAGTCGGCAATGTCGGACGGCGCAGCAGCAACCAACTCGACCTTTCCGGGCGGCTCGCTATTGGGCGCCACCGCGTCGCGCGCTCCCGCGTCCGTCGATTTGTCCGGCCGGTCAACGAGGTCCCGGGGTGCCGGTTCATCGCCGCTCGGGCGTGGTACCTCGGGTAATAGCTGTTGAGATTCCTGCGGCGCTTCGTGTTCCCGTCGGGGGTCGTCTGAAGTCATACGTCGTGCCTCCCTGTGGCGTGGACCAACGAAAAAAGGCTCGCCGCCGGAGGGTTCTTCCGAGAACGGAAGAACCTTGCTCCAGCGACGAGCCCTTCGAATACCTGGCTCAAACGGCCAAGCCCCGACCAGTACCCGTGCGAATTGTGGGTCGCTAGGACGGCAGAATGCAGATCAAAAGCTGCCGATTAGCGACAAGACGGAACTTAGCAAATCGATGACGGAAAATCTGCGCGCTTTGTGGCCACCCCCAAAATTGATTCGAGGCCGAAACGGCTGCGCTACTTTGGCGCAAGTGGGCATGCGACGGAACGAGTGGCGGCAGCGCGGGCTGAGCCGCCAGCGAATGGATCGTTGCGCGACGAGAGAGGCTCAAGTGCTTCCTTCTTGAAGCCCGAAGCCTGAAGCCCGTTGCCTGTCGCCTGTTCCCCCGCTCACCCGCCGTCGGGCAACCCCTGCCTGGCTTCGCGCTGACCTCGGGCGATGTTAAGCGGGGCGATGATTGCCCAGCCGACGATGAAGAACACCAGCAGGCTGATGATCGCCCAGTTGGGGCTCTCGGTGCGCTTGAGGATCTCAGTGAACAGGATCGGCCCCAGCATGCTGAAGGCCTTGCCTGAGAGATTGAAGAAGCCGAAGAACTCGCCGGTCCGCGACTCGGGCGTCATCAGGCCCATGATCGTGCGACTGACCGACTGCGTGCCGCCCATCACCAGCGCGGTCAGCGCGGCCATGAACCAGAACTGCGTCATCGTCTGAATCATAAATCCGCTGATGAGCACCACGATCCAGACCGCCAGGCAGATGTGCAGGGCCTGCTTCTGCCCGATCTTGTTGGCCAGCCAGCCGATGAACAGCGCGCCCGGCAGCGCCACGAACTGAATCATCAGGAAGACCGGGATCAGGTCGGCATCTTCCACGTTGAATTTGTTCTTGGCAAACGTCGATGCCTGCGAGATCACGGTCATCACGCCATCGTTGAAGATCAAAAACCCGATCAAGAAGATCGCCAGCATGCGATAACGGCGAATGTCGCCCAAGGTCCGCAGCACGTCCTGCAAGCCGGCCACCGCGGTGGCGCCCAGCGAGCGACCCGCGCTCCGCCGCGGCGCCTTGTCGCGCACGATCAACAAGATCGGCAGGCTGAACACGGCCCACCAAATTCCCATGATCAACAGGCAGAGTCGGGGGATGAAATAATTGTCGGTCGGCAGTCCCCAGGACTCGCCGAACTTGTTGAGCACGACCGCCACGACCAGCATCAGGCCGCCGCCGACGTAGCCGGTGCCAAATCCCCAGGCCGAGACCGAGCTCATCGTCTTGTCGTCGGCGATCTCGGGCAAAAACGCGTTGTAGAAACATTGCACGAGCTCGTAATTCACGTTGGCAATCAGAAACATCGCCACGAAAAACCAGGGATGCTCGGGCGTGCCAAAGAACATCAGTGCCGAGGCGCCGGCACCCAGCATCGTGGTGATCGCCAGCCAACCGCGCTTATTGGCCTGCGCGTCGGCGATGGCGCCCAGGATCGGCGAGAGGATGGCCGAGCAGAGCGTAGTGATGCCGATGCCCCAGCCCCAGGCGGTCAGCCCGGCGTCACCCTTCAGCACGGCTCCTTGCAGGTACAGCACCAGCACGGTGATGTAGATGGTGGAGTAGGCGCTGTTGGCCCAGTCGTACATGCACCAGGCAATGATCTCGCGGCGCTGGTTCTTGGCAGAGCTAGGAATCGCGTCGCTGGTAGCCATGCGAATTTTGCGCCTGGGAGGGTTGTCGAGGGTAGCGCGCACGCCACGCGTGGCGAATCAGGGTGGATCGAAACGCAGCGGCCGCACGCCAAAGGCCGACCTTATACCACAATCGGCGGCCGGCCCGCCATCGGGGAGTGCTAGGACGCCATTGCCAAGTTCGACGCCCGCGGCCCGACCTTGGTCACAAAAAAAGCCCACCGGCAAAGGTGGGCTGGAAAGATCGAAAGTGACTGCTGTCCGCGGCCCTAGGTGCCAAACTCCGGGCGGCGGCGGCGCAGCTGGCTTTGCAAACGCTGCACGATTGAGCTGTGCATCTGGCTCACGCGGCTCTCGGATAGGTCCAAGGTGGCGCCGATCTCCTTCATCGTCAGCTCTTCGTAGTAGTAGAGGATGATGATCAGCCGCTCGTTGCGGTTCAGACCCTTGGTGACCAGCCGCATCAGGTCGTTCTTCTGGATGCGGCGCGTGGGGTCTTCGCCCTTCTTGTCTTCCAGGATGTCGATTTCTCGAACGTCCTTGTAGCTGTCCGTCTCGTACCACTTCTTGTTCAAGCTGATCAGGTTGACCGCGTTGGCCTCGAGGATCATCTTCTCCAGCTCGGCCACCGAGATGCCCATCTGCTCGGACAGCTCGATCTCGCTGGGCGAACGGCCCAGACGGGCCTCCAGCGACTTGACGCTTTCGTTGAGCTTGCTGGCCTTGGAGCGAACCAAGCGCGGCACCCAGTCCATCGTGCGCAGCTCGTCCAGCATGGCCCCGCGGATGCGCGGCACGCAGTAGGTCTCAAACTTGACGCCGCGCGACAGGTCAAACGCGTCGATGGCGTCCATCAGGCCAAACACGCCGGCCGAGATCAGGTCGTCCAGCTCCACGCCCTCGGGCAGCCGCGACCAGATGCGCTCGCCGTTGTACTTGACCAGCGGCAGGTACATCTCAACCAGGCGATTTCGCATGCACTGGTTGGTCGGGTCCGCCTTGAAATTCTGCCAGATTTGCGCCACGTCTTCGGGCGCTAAAGTACCGGTCGCCATGCCAACCTCCGTGTTCAATCAAGGGGGCCGCTGCCCGTGTTCGAGTTCCATCTCGCGCCACGCAGTGCCCAGACATCCGTGTCCGCGCGCCGACGTGGCGATTTTATTCTTCTATCCCGCTCGGGCCGACGTGCGTCGCGATCGGTCGGTGGTTCGCCCCAACTCGGCCGCGATCTTTGCGCGAACCGCCGTCAGCACGATCCAACCGGCCAGCTCTCCCACGACGTAGCCGACCACGGAAAACATCACTAAGGAAACTGCCGCCATCGTCAGCACCCGGACTGCCGGAGTGCCATGCACCAGGCCCAAGAGGACACTGGTGACCAAGGCGATTGAGCCCAACATGCCCGCATATTGCCGACCCACGGACACCTCGCTTGAAGAGGCCTCAAGCTTTACGTAATCCGCACAGCTTATCACTCAGTCCGCTGTCGGAGGTGTCTAGATTATCGGCCGCCGCAGGCCGGTAAGTTAAGTCATTTCGCCTCGCTCCTCTTGGGTTATCGCTTTTCTTGGTACTGAGTTAACGACGTTTGATGAATCGAAACCAATCGGCTCACGTCAGGCGCGTCGCGCCGGGCGGATTCCGTCGACCTTTGCTGCCGACATTCGCGTCCAAAGCATCTCGCACGCGCGGTCCAGCGCGCGGCTGGCCTCGGTGCGATCTGAAAAGACCATCACACCCGCGACGTCCGGCTCGCCAGGGCACTCGGGCACGACGCCCGCGGCGCCGATCTCCAAGGCCAGGAAGCGGCGGCAGGCGGTGGCAATTCTGGCTTGCACGTCGTCGGCCGTGGCGGCGTCCGAAGTGCGATTGATCAACGAATAAATCGCCGGGAGGGTGTCGGTGTCGCGCTCGGCAACATCGACCGTGCCGGCCAGGGTCTTGGTCGCCGCATAGGCATTCATCACGGCCGCGGGCTCGGTCGTGGTCACGACCAGCACCGCGTCGGCGGCGCGCCACAGCCGCTGCGTGAACGGATTGCGGCCGCTGCCCACGTCGACCACGACGACGTCGGCGTGCGGCGCCAGATGTTTCAGTTCGCCGATGAATCGTTCCTGCGCACTCGTGGAGTAGCTCGTCAATTCGTCAGCCGCCCAGGCTCCGCTGAGCACCTGGATTCCGCACGGCCCGCGCTCCAGCACCTCGTGCACGCTCTGCCGGCCAGCCAAGACGTCGACCACGGACCCGCGGTGTTGTATCCCCGATAAAAGTGCATGGCCGCCGTGGTCCAGGTCGGCATCGGCAAACACGGTGCGCCGGCCCTGCCGCGCCAGCGTGATGGCGAGGTTGGCGGCCACGGTGGTCGTGCCCACGCCCCCTTTGCCGCCCGCGACGACCAGCAACGGCGCAAGCGGTCCGGCCGCGCCGGCAGTGGCTCGCATTCGCACTAGCAGTCGGAGTTCTTCGGCTTGATCGGTCATCGGCACACCACGGACCACACGTCACTCGTAAAAAAGTCGCTCGCGCCACGACACGTTGTCGCGACCCTCACGAATTGGTTCCTATCTCAGCACCGGATCCAGACCCAAGATGCCCCGCGCCAGGCGCCCGGCGTCGGCCGGGGCGATGTCGTCGGGCACATTCTGGCCGTGCGTCACATAGCTCAATGGCAGCCGGCTGCTGCGGACCAGCGGCAACAGGTTGCCCAGCGATGCCGCCTCGTCCAGCTTGGTTAGCACCAGCGCGGTGGTGCCCACCGCGGCAAACTGCTCGGCCGTCTTGGCCAGGCTGGCGGCGCTGGCCACACTCGAGAGCACCAAATGCACTTCGTCCGGCGCGGCCTCGGCCAGCATCGCGCGGAGCTCCAGGATCTTCACCTCGTCGCGCGGGCTGCGCCCGGCGGTGTCCATCAGCACCAGGTCCAGGTCGGCCATGCGGGCCAGGGCCTGATGCATTTCACGCGGCGTGGCGACAATCTCCATCGGCAGGTCGATGATGTCGGCGTACGTCCGCAACTGTTCAACCGCGGCCACGCGGTACGTGTCCACCGTGATCAAACCGACCCGGCGGCGCTCGCGGAGCCGAAAGTTTGCCGCCAGCTTGGCGATCGTCGTGGTCTTACCCACGCCAGTCGGCCCGACCAGGGCCACCAGATGCCGGCGGCCGGGCGAGGCGCCGATCGGTCCGGCCACGGCGATCTCGGCTTCGATCATTTCGACGACCAAGGCTCTGAGCTGCTGCGAATCGCGTGGGTCGTCGCCGGCCTGCGCCGTAGCGCGGTCGACCAGCTCCCGCGCCAGACTCTCGCTCAAGTCGGCTTCGATCAGATCGGTGAACAAGTGAAACGCGCCGTCCTCCAACTCGCCCGACGCCAAATCGCTGCCGCGGCGGCAGAGCGCATCGACCCGCGACTGCAAGCGGGCCAGTTGATCGCCAAATTCTTGCGATGGCAGCACGCCGGCCATCTTTTCGACCATCGACTTGAGCGGCGGTCGTGCTACTGCGCGGGCCGATTGACTCTCAGTGGTCGGCGCACCTTCACCAGCAACCGCCCGACGCGGCAAGCGGCTGGGCACGGCCACGCTGGTCGATGCCACGACCTCGATCTGTCGGCCACCCTGAAACCAACGCAGCCAACCGCTGGCCGGCACCTCGCGGGTGTGCAACACCGAGGCCTTGGACCCCAGGTCACGGCGCACCTGCGCCAGCGCTTCCTGCATCGTGTTGGCTCGATAGGTCTTGACGTTCATGGTGTGGAGGTCAGGGTCTTCTTGAAGGTGTGGATGTTTCGGGCGCGACGACTATTCTTCACGCGCTCGCTCGGGCCATTGCTGGCGTGCGCACGTCGTCGATCAAGGCGATTGATTCCAACTGCGTGTCGGCCGTGATCTCGTGGTACGACAACACGACCAGCCGCGGCAACTCGGCGGCCGTCAATTGCCGCACGGCCGAGCGAATCTCGGGACTGGTCAACAGCACGGCCGGGCGTCCGGCCGCAGCCAGGCTCTCGGCGGCCTCGGCGATTCGCCCGCAGATCGTTCGCAATGTCGACGGCGACAGGTCAAACGACCAGCCGCGGTCGCCGCGCACCGCGGCCGAGCGCAATCGGTCTTCCAGCGCCGGGTCGAGCGTCGCCACGACCAGCCGACGGGCCGAGTCGCGATAGCGCGAGCTGATCGCCCGGGCCAGACGCCGGCGAACGTGCTCGACCAGGACCAAGGGTTCGCTGGTGTGCGGTGCATACTCGCCGAGGGTTTCCAGGATCGGACCCAACTGGCGAATCGAGACTTGCTCGCGCAACAACAGTTGCAAAATCTGCTGCACCTCGACCAGTTTCATCTGGCCGGGAATCAACTCCTCGACCACGACCGGCGAGGTCTTTTTCAGTTCCTCCACCAGGTGCCGTGTAGCGTCGCGACCCAGCAGCTCGTCGGCGTGCTCGCGGACGACCTCGGTCAGATGTGCGGCGAGCACGCTCACCGGCTCGATGACCGAATAGCTCAGCCGCTCGGCCTGCTCGCGCACAGACGACTCGATCCAGGTGGCGGCGCGACCGCTGGCCGGTTCCTGCCCGGCCAGGCCAGGCACCGGGCCGCGCGTGGCGGCGGTGGCGACGGCCAGCATCATGCCGGGGTAGATTTTTCCTTCGGCCACGACCAGGTCGGCGATCTTGATGCGATAGACGTTGTGCTCCAGCCGCAGGTTGTCTCGCACGCGAACCTTGGGCATGATCAGGCCCATCTGCGTCGCCACGTCCTGCCGCACCCGGCTGATGCGCTCGAGCAGGTCGCCGCCCCGTTTGGGATCGGCCAGGCGAATCAGCCCGACGCCGATCTCGACCTCCATCGGGTCGACGGCCAGATAGTCTTCGACCCTGGGAGTCGGCGCCGGTTGCGCGGCGGCAGTGGCGGCCTCTTGCTGAGCCGCTTGTTCGCTGGCCTGCTCGCGGCGGGTGAGCATCCAAGCCAGCGCCGTGCAACTGCCACCCAAGGCCAATAGCGGCACCGCCGGCAAGCTCGTAAATACCAGAATGCCCAGGAAGCCGGCTGCCACCAGCAAGGCTTGCGGCCGGGAAAACAGTTGTGACAAGAGCTGGCTGCTCAAGTTGGAATCACTCGAGCTGCGTGTGACCAGCAGACCCGCGGCCAGCGAGATTAAAAACGCCGGAACCTGGCTGACCAGCCCGTCGCCGATCGTCAATCGTGTGAACAAGCTGGCGGCCTTGTCCACGGCCATGCCGTACTCGGTAACGCCGATCACCAAACCGCCGACGATATTGATCGCGATGATCAGCATGCCCGCGATCGCGTCGCCGCGCACGAACTTGCTGGCACCATCCATGGCTCCAAAGAAATCGGCATTGCGGGCAACGTCCAGCCGACGGCGCTGGGCCTCGTGCTGGTCGATGTTGCCGGCGTTCAGGTCGGCGTCGATCGCCATCTGCCGGCCGGGCATGCCGTCCAGGGCAAAGCGGGCCGCGACTTCGCTGATTCGCGTGGCCCCCTTGGTAATCACCACGAACTGGATGATCACGATGATGGCAAACATCACCAGGCCAACCACGATCTTGTCGCCGGCCACAAACTCGCCAAAGCTCTTAACCACGCCGCCGGCTGCCAGCATGCCGTGCGTGCCGGCCTCGGTCAGGATCAGTCGCGTGGTGGCCACGTTGAGCACCAGGCGAAACAGGGTCGTGGCCAACAGCAGCGTGGGAAACACGCTGAACTCCAGCGGCGTGCGGACATAGATCGTCGTCAGCAGCACGATCACGGCCACCGTGATGTTGGCCGCCAGCAGCAGGTCCATCACCGCCGTGGGCACCGGTACCAGGATCACAACGACGCTCGCCACGATGCACAGCGGCAGGATCAGATCCTGCAACCGGGCAAAGGGGACGAGAGCGCGTGGCGCGGCAGCCGTGGCCATCAGGGAAGTTCCTGGAAAACTGATCGAGCTGTCAGAACGACGAGACTAGCGGTCGAAGTGAGGGCGGGAAGCTACTCAAATCGTCTGGGAGTGTCCATATCTTTTTTGCGCACCCGCGCCGAAAGGAGTGCTAGCACCGCGCCGAGGGTGGGTCCCGAGGCGCGCTCTCGCGGGTCAACTCGAACGCTCGCACGGGTTAGCGCGGGGGGGGACGCTAGCAATTCAAGTTCGCTTTTTGGTGCAGTCGATAAGTTCCCCACGGTCGCTACGGCCCATGTGGCTCGATCGACCACACACCTGCCTGTTGGGTTGCTCGCCCGCCGACCTCTGCCGCGTTCCTCTCCCACCGATTCGCTAGAGCGCTCGATGCACCGCACCGTGACACAATTGGCGGCCTGGGCCTGCGCGGTCGTCGGACTGACGCTCTTGCCGGGTTGTGAGATCGGCACCGAGGCGCCGACGGCGGGCACCGCCGCCGCCCCTGCAACCGGCCGCGTCGCGCGCGGCAACCTGAAGTTTATCGAGGGATACTCCAGCGGGCTGGCCCAGGCCAAGAGCCAGTCCAAACCGGTGCTGGTCTTCTTCACGGCTGAGTGGTGCCATTTCTGCCACCAGATGGCCGACGAAGCCTTCACCCACCCGCAGGTGGTGAGCCTGGCAGATCATTTTGTTTGCGTGCTGGTCGATGCCGATCGCGAGCCGCAGGTCTGCCGTCAACTCAACGTGACCGGCTATCCGACCATTCAATTTCTCTCGCCGCGCGGAGCGCCGCTGGCGCGGATTGTCGGCAAAAAGCCGGGACATCAACTGATGATGGCCATGCAGGCCGCGCTGCAAGGCGCCGCGCGGCGTGACACCGTGGCTGACCGAAACAATCGCAAATCGTCGCGCTAGGACGAACGCTCGCCCGCTCGCGCTCACCGGCGGAGGACGGCGGTCGAGTAGTCGCCCGGCGAATGCCTTGGTATCTTGGTGGCGAAACTTCGTTGCAGGCGCGCCCTTTGCTCCGCGAATCCACTCCACTGCCATGTCAGCCGACAAATCCGCCAAACAGAAAGTGGAAGTGAACCCTTATCACTTCTGGCATGCCCGCTTCTGGCACGGCATGCTGCTGGGACCCTGGCTGTCGCTGCTCGTGCGCAATCGATTCAAGATCGGGCTGACCAAGTGGGGGCTGGCCTTCACGGTGGCCTGTGCCGCGGCCTTCAACTCGATCTTGCGACCGCTGCAAGAGCTCTGGTTTCGCCGCTATCTGAAGCGTATCCAGATCAAGGACGCGCCGATCTTTATCATCGGCCATTGGCGCTCGGGCACGACCCTGCTGCACGAGCTGATGGTGCTCGACGCCCGCTATACGTTTCCAACGTACTACGAGTGCATGGCGCCGAACCACTTTCTGCTCAGCTCGCCGGTGATGACCCGGATGAAGTTCCTGTTGCCGGCCAAACGGCCGATGGACAACATGGAAACCGGCTGGGACAAGCCGCAGGAAGACGAGTTTGCGCTGGTGAACATGGGGCTGCCATCGCCGTATCTGACGATGGTGTTTCCCAACGAACCGCCGCAGACGGCCGGCTCGCTCACGCTCGACGGCCTGAGCGAAACCGACCGCAACCGCTGGAAAGAGGGGCTGAAGTGGTTCCTTACCCGGGTCACGCTCAAGCGGCCGAAGCGGATCATTCTCAAGTCGCCGCCGCACACCGCCCGGGTCAAGACACTGCTGGAACTTTTTCCCGATGCCCGCTTCGTGCACATCGTTCGCGACCCCTACGCCCTGTTTGGCTCGACCGTTAAGCTCTGGAAGACGCTCTATAAGTTCGAGGCCCTGCAAAACGCCAACCACAAGCACCTGGACGAGCATGTCTTTCAATGCTTCGAGGAAATGTACGGCGCGTTTCAGCGCGATCGGCCGCAGGTGCCCCGCGAACGGTTGTTCGAAGTCCGCTTTGAAGACCTCGTGCGCGACCCGCTCAACCAGATGCGCTCGATGTATGAGCACCTCGGCTTGGATGGCTTTGAGGCGGTGCTGCCCAAGCTGCGCGATTACTTCGCGGCCAAGCAGGACTATCGCACCGGCAGCTACCAGATTCCTGATGACCTGCGAGCCGAGATCGATCGGCGCTGGGGACCGTACATGCGCGAGTACGGTTATTGCCAGCCGGTCCAGGCCGCGGCCGGCGGTTAGACGGCACGGGCTGCCAAGCGTTTCATCGGGGACATCGGGTGCCACAGGCTTTGCCAGTGCCTCGCGTCCATCGGCGATTCAAAGACAAGCACTGGCATAGCCAGTGCTACCCGGTCCAGAAACCGCCGGGTAAACCATCGCTAGACTGGCGCCGACTTCGCGCGCAGCGATTTGGCGAACGCCTCGGCCACGGCGGGGTAATGGGCGTCGGCCACCGGTTCGTCCAGCTCGACCTCGTCAAACAGCCAGCGGGCCAGCGCGGGCGATTCCACCACGGTCACCCCGCGCTCCATCGCCAGAGTTCGAATCCGCACCGCGTTGCCGCCGGCGCCCTTGGCGACCACCACCGGGGCGGACATGGAATGGGGCGAATAGCGTAGCGCCACCGCGGCCCTCTCGGGATCGATCACCACCAGGTCGGCCCGCGCCAGCATCGCCGGACTCGGTCCGGCCGTGGCCAGCCGCCGCTGCTCGGACTTGCGGCGTGCTGCCAATTGCGGGTCGCCTTGCAGGTTGCGCATTTCTTCGCGCAGCTCCTGCGGCGTCATCTTCAGGTCGCGCTCGTGCTTCCACCGCTGGAAGCCGTAGTCGACCAATGCCAAGACCAACAGGGCCCCGCCCGCTTTGGCACAGACACCCAGGCTGACCTGCCAGGCCAGCGTGCCGATCGGACCGAGGTCCAGGTGGCTCATGGCCAACAGTTCGTCGCGGCGCAAATAGACGTCCCACGCGGCCACCGCGACAATCGCACTCAGCTTGACCAGCCCAAACGCCAACCGCGCCAGCCCACCGCCGGACACGATGCGCCGCAGGCCCGCCGCCGGATTGATCCGCGAGAAGTCGGGGGCCGCCTTGCCGGGCAGGAACAAGAATCCGGATTGCACGACGTTGAGCGCCACGGCCAACAGCGTCACCAGCACCAGAGGCGGCAGCAGGACCTTGCCCAGTCCGGCAACCAACGGCTCAAACTGGCTGCTGACCATCTCCGCAGGGTTCTCGCCGCCGGCGCGGATCAACGTCATCCACTGTTGCGAGCCGAGTGAGTCGGAGAGAAAAGCGGTAAGAAACTCGACCAGCGTACCTCCCATCGCGGCCAGCACCAGCAATCCGCCCAGGAGCATGCCGGCCGAGTTCAGGTCGGTGCTGCGCGGAGTCTGGCCGGCCTCGCGCGCCTGCTGACGCCGGCGCGGCGTGGGCTCAAGCGACTTGTCGTCCAGATCGTCAGCCATGGATCACCGGGTCTGCGGCGTGCGCAGCGCGTCAGAGAGCGATTCCAGCACGGGCTCGAGCGGTTCTTGAAACGTCCAGGCCGCCGTGCCGAGCACCAGGCAGATCGCGCCTAGCGTGACTAGCGTATTGAGGCTGAAGCCCAATGACATAACGTTCAGCTGCGGCAGGGTCCGCCCGGCCAGACCGAGGATCAACGTGGCCAGCACCAGCGCCATCATGGCCGGCGCCGCGGCGCGGACGCCGAGCACGAAGCTCTGCGACAGGATCGAGGTCATGGCCGAACCGACGCTGGCGGTAACCATCCCCTGCCCCGCCGGCATCCAGACGAACGTGTCCAACAGTGCCGCCAGCACGTGGCGATGACCGCCCATGGTGACAAACACGGCCAGCGTGACCCAGAACAGCAGCTTAGAGAGCACGGGCAATTGCGTTTCGCTGCCGGTATCAAACACGTCCGCCATCTGCATGCCGCTGGCCTGGCTGATCATCTGCCCGGCGACGTGCACGGCTGAGAACAGCACCAGCACCCCCAACCCCAAGGTCAGGCCGACCAGCGCCTCGGCGCCCGCCGCAATCAGAAAGGCCGTGGTCGTCGCCGGTGCGGCCGTGGCTTTGTCCAGCTCCAGCGGCACGATCAATGCTGAGATCGCCACCGCCAGCATCGCCCGCACACGCAAGGGAACCTCTGCCGAACCAAAAAACGGAGCGATGGTCGCCAGCGCCGTGATTCGCACCAGCACCAGCGTGAAGATCGATAGCTCGGCGGAATATGCCTGGGGGTCAAACGGCATCGCGGGCGGTCACTCGAGCTACAGCGTGTTGGGAATGTTCTCGATCAGGTCGTGTGAGTACTGCACCATCTCTTGCACCAGCCAGGGCAGCGCCAGGCTCAGCACCACGATCATTACGATCAGCTTGGGCACGAACGAGACGGTCTGCTCCTGGATCTGCGTGACCGCTTGCAGCAACCCCACGACCAGGCCCACGACCAAGCCTGCCGCTAACAACGGTGAGCCGAGCACGAGCGTGATGTTCACCGCTTCGCGCCCCAATTCCACAGCGTCTTCAGGATTCATGCGAACGTCTCTCGAACACCAAGGGTTTCCATCACGAAGAAGGTTCCGATCACGAAAACGTCTGGAAGCTTTCCATCAGCATGCCGACCACCAGGTGCCAGCCATCGACCAGCACGAACAGCAGCAGCTTGAGCGGCATCGAGACCAGCACGGGCGGCAGCATCAGCATGCCCATCGAGATCGTGACGCTGGCGACGACCAGGTCCAGCACCAGGAACGGCAGGTAGATCTGAAAGCCGATCAGAAACGACGTCTTCAGTTCGCTGAGCATGAAGGCCGGTAGCAGCACGGTCAGCGGCACGTCGTCGTAGCTTGACGGCGGCGGCGTGTCCTTGGGCAGGTACTTGTAGAACAGCCAGACGTCGTTGCGGTTGCCGGTGCGGTCGATCTGCGCGCTCATGAACTGGCGGATCGGCGCCGCGCCGGCATGCCAGGCCTCTTCCAGCGAGAGCTGGTGCTCGGCATAGGGTACGACGGCCTCCTGATACACCCGGGTCCAGACCGGCGACATCACCAGCAGGGTCATGAACAATGCGATCGAGGTCATCACCTGGTTCGGCGGCAGTTGCGACGCGCCCAGCGCCTGCCGCAGCAGGCCCAGCACAACCGTGATCCGCACAAAGCAGGTGGTCATCATCAGCGCGGCCGGCGCCAGGCTGACCACCGCCAGCAGCAACATCATCTGCAAGCTCGACGAGATGCCCTCGGGGCTGGTCCACTCCTCGGGTCCGCCGAGTCCGGGCAGCGAAATCTGCGGCGCGGGCGAAGCTGGCAATTCGGCGGGCGCATGGTCGGCAGGGAGGTTTTCTGCAGGAGCATGGTCGGCGGGTGCAGGTTCCGCCGGCAGACCAGCGGGCGTCGACGCAAGCGGAGCTGTTTCGACGGCCGGCGGCTTATCGGCAAGCGGCTTATCGGCGACCGATTTTTCGGCAGGCGGTTTATCGGCAGGCGGCGCACGGAAGGCCGCGGGTGACAACGTCAACGGCCCGTCGCCACGGCTTTGTTCGGCCCAGGACGACATAAGTAGCAGCACCAGCAGCATGACAGCCGTGCGTGCGGCGCGCGACACATTTGCCGCGAGGCACAGGCCGCCGTGACGGCTCGGCGATCGTTCGATCGATTCCATAGCGGTCCCTCTGTCTCTTAGGCGCGACGGTCGTCGACCGCGTGATGCAGGGCTTCCAGATGCGCCAGGTCCATGTCGCCTGCCTGGTCGCGGGCCAGGAAACGACGGTCGCGCTGCGGCGCGGCAAACTGCTGAAAGATCTGGCGAAATGCCGAGCCGCCGCCCCCGGGCTGACACAGTGCGATCAGCCGCTCGACCTCCAACGGGTCGGAGATCTCGGTCAAAGTCTGCGCGCCGGTGGGAGTCAAACAGACGAACAACAGCTTGTTGCCGGCGCGAACCAGGTGCACGTGCTGGCGACCGACCAAGGGAGCACGGCCCAACACTTCCAAAGCCTCGCTGGGGAGCATCGCACCCTGGTTTGGCAGGCCGCGGCGCGCGACCCAGACCACCAGCAGGAACAATCCCAGCACGATGCCCAGGCTGGCTGCGCCGGTCGCCAGCGCCGGCAATTTGCCGGCTCGCAAGGCCGAGGGGTCCTCGCTCGAAGGCGCGGCCAAGGGGATCGGGCGGCGCGGTTCGACGACCTGCTGCGGCATCGGTGCCGGCGGGTGCGCGGGGGGCAAAGGTTCGTCGTCCGAGGCCAGGCGCTCGTTCTCGCCAAACGGTTGGCCCGCGGTGGCGGGATTGCGTTCGGCATAGCGGTCTGCGGCGGGAGGCGAATCGGTGGGCGGCGTTGCCGCCGGATTGAGCGGTTGGGCGGGCAAGGGCTGTGGGATAACGGCGCCGTGATTCAATCGTCGCGGCTCCGCGCGCGACGGTTCCGCGGCGCGCGAATCGGGCGAGAAGTTGCCGAGGTCCGCGGCCCAGGTCGGACTCGCCAGGAAGAACGCCAGAGCCACCGTCGCCGCTGCAAGCAGGCAGGCCGCGGCACTTCGAATCGTGTTGTTCATGGCTCGCACTCGAGTGACCTGTTGGAGAATCGCCGAACCACGCTAAGCCGCCGCGCGGCCGGCCACCAGTTCCACGACCCGCACGCAAAAATTTCCGTCCACGACGACCACTTCACCGCGGGCGATCAGCCGGCCGTTGACCACGATGTCCACCAGATCGTCGGCCAGCGCATCGAGCATCACCACCGAACCGCTGTCGAGCTTGAGCACTTCGGCCAGCTCCATCTCAGCGCGGCCCAAGACGATCTTCAGGTCCAGTTCAATGTCGCCGAGGCGGTTGAAGTCGCTGGTAGCTTCGGTCGCAGACGTGGCAACGCGCGGCGCGGCGGCAGGCGCTGGCGCGAAGTGCGGTCCGCCGACGCCGGCCGCGGCCGGGTCGACGTAGTGCTCGCTGGCACGCTGGGAGTTTGACAGGTCGTCAGCCATGGCGGCGAAATAGACTTGTTGGGCGAATGGATATGAGTCGTGCGAACCGTCCGCGCGGCACAACGCCTGGCGCCGCATTCGACCGAGGGCTATCGTGACGAGAACTCGCGGCCCCGAGCCGGAAATGAGCTGCCTCGGGGGGCGGTACTTGTCGCGGAAATCGCCCGCCGCGGCAAGGTCAAAAGAGAGCGCCAGCTAGCAGCTATGTCGTGGCACCGACCTCGTTTTACGCATCCAGCCGCTGCACAGCGCTCGTGCGGGCGGCCGCTTCGTCGAGCTGCTTGCCTTCGGCCCGGGACTGATCGAGTTGATACTGGGCCTGCTGGCGCTGGTGCAGCTTTTCCAAAACCTTGAGCTCGCGGTCGGCCTCGACCACCGCCTGACGGCGGCGCTCGATTTCGGGGGCCAGCGCCGCGCGGCGCTCGGCCAGCGTGACCAGCTGGCGACGCAGACCGGTGGCATAACGCTCGGCAGCGGCCAACGCCTGAGCGTCGACCCGGCCGGGGGTCGACTGCCGCCGCAGGTGGTCCTGCTCGTCGCGCAAGGCCTGCCGGGCGGACGTCTCGTCGGAGGCCAACGCGCGATCGGTCGCCAGGGCGTCGGCCAGATAGGTGCGGCACTGGTCGCGCTCGCCGTGTCGCACGGAGAGCAGCGGCTGCAAGCGAAAATGAAAGCGTGCCATCTAAGCTCCTTGCCTCTGACCTGCCGCAGCGTCTCGAATTCAACCCGGGAGGGCGAGGCTCCCGCCGAGCCTGCACTACGATCCGCCTTCAATTTCAACTTGCTTCCAAGGCTCAGCAGGAGCTTCGCCCTCCCGCATGCCTCAAGACCTCGCCAGTAGCGCTATGCCTGCCAGTTCTCCGCCCGCCGTGCCAGTTCGACCAGCGCCGCGCCGGCCGCGTTGACGCTTGACGACTCATCGACCTGCTGGCACAGAAACTCTTGAATCGGACCTTGCAGGTCGATCGCCCGATCGACAGCCGGGTTGCTGCCGCGACGGTACGCACCGATCGAAATCAGATCCTCGTGGTCGCGATGCACGGCCAACAGCTCGCGCACGAGCTGGGCCGCGCGGCGGTGTTCAGCGGGAGCCACTTCGATCATCAGCCGGCTGACGCTTTCCAACACGTCGATGGCCGGATAGTGTCCGCGCGAGGCCAGCTTGCGCGACAGCCAGACGTGGCCGTCGAGCAGGCCGCGCACGGCGTCGCAGATCGGCTCCTGTGGGTCGTCACCTTCAACGAGCACGGAATAAAACGCCGTGATGCTGCCGCAGGCAGCGCGGCCGGGTCGTTCGACCAGGCGGGGTAAGAGCGAAAAGACCGAGGGCGGAAAGCCGCGGGTCGTCGGAGGCTCGCCGGCGGCCAGGCCGATCTCGCGCTGCGCCAAGGCCCAACGCGTGAGCGAATCCATCACCAGCAGCACGTCGCGACCCTGGTCGCGAAAATGTTCGGCGATGGCCGTGGCCGTCAGCGCAGCGCGAACCCGCACCAGCGCCGGCTCGTCGCTGGTCGCCACCACGACGACGCTCTTGGCCAAACCCGGCCCGAGGTCGCGGTGCAGGAAATCGTTGACTTCGCGGCCCCGCTCGCCGACCAACGCGATCACGTTCACCTCGGCCGCCGTATAGCGAGACATCATTCCCAGCGTCACGCTCTTGCCGACCCCCGAGCCGGCAAAGATGCCGATCCGCTGCCCCTTGCCGCAGGTCAGCAGGCCGTCGATCGTGCGGACGCCGGTCGACAGAGGCGCATCAATCCGCGGTCGTTGGATTGCTGCTTGCGCCGCGCGGTCAAGCGGCACGCGATGTTCGAGCGCTGGCTGCTGGCCGCCGTCGATGCACTGCCCGCGCGCGTCGACCACGCGCCCCAGCAATTCGCGGCCCACGCGGATCCAGCGTGAAGTCTTGATCAGTCGGACGCGGTTGCCGTGGCGCACGCCGCCACTATCAGCCAGCAGGTAGACCAGCGTGACGTCGTCGCGAAAGCCGATCACCTCGCCCGCGATCGGCTCGCCGGCTTGCCGATCGATCTCGACCATTGCGCCGACCGGGGCCGGAAAGCCGGCCACCGCGGCAGTCATACCGACGATCTGCACCACGCTCCCCACGATCGCCGTGGGCATGGTCGTGCGCAACTGATCGGCAGCTTCCTCGAGGGTCAAGGGCATGAGAGGCCTGGCGTTCAGGTCAGTTCTTGTTCGATGCGGTCAAGCTGCGCGGCAAACTGCTGATCGATCGTGCCAAAGCGGCTGTCGACGCGGCAGGCGCCGCGCTCGATCGATTCGTCGGCGACCAATTGCACTTTGCCCAGCCGGGTCAGCTCGTCGGAGATCCGGCGGACGTGCGGACCCAGCGACTCGTAGTCTGCCGGGTGCAGCCGCAATTGCAGCTCGCCGCTGGCCGAGGCCAGTTCGAGCGCCTCGCGCACCAGAGTGAGCGTGATCTCGGGCGTGCGCTGGACCTCGCGACGGATCACGCGCTGGGCGATGGCCGTGGCCAGTTGCACGGCCGTGCGTTCCCAGTGCGCCAGCCATTGGGTCTTGGCGGCCGCGAGACCTGCGATCGTGGCCTCGAGCGCCGCGGTGAGCGAATCGAGCTGGCAACCGACCTGCCGGTCGAGGACCTGATGCGCGGCGGAGCGTGCTTCGGCCTCGGCCTGGCGACGAATCTCGGTCGCTTCGCGCTGGGCTTCGGCGACGATGCGCGCGGCTTCGCTCTGCGCGGCCTGCATTTGCCCGGCCGGCGTTCCCACCAGCTCGGTCAGTTTAAACGGCGCGGCGTCAGGGCCGGCAGTGGCGTGAGACTTGATGATCGTGGCCATGGTCGGTGCACTGGCTTGCGGAGAGTGTCTGCTTAAACGGCCACGCTCAGGTGATCGCGACGCGGCCGCACGATCTCGCCTCGCTCTTCGAGCTGCCGCACCAGCACGGCCAGTTCACGCTGCGCCTCTTCAATGTCGCTCAGGCGCGTGGGACCCAGGTGCAGCAAGGCGGAATTAAGCGATTGGGCTTCGCGGGGCGGAAACTGCTCGAGCGCCCGGGCCGCAAACTCCGGCCGCGCGCCTGCCAATGCCAGCACCAACAGCTCGCGCGGGGCGTGGTGCAGCACCACCGACAGGGCCGTGCCTGTGAGTCGTTCGACCTCGGAAAAGCGCGGCGGTGGTTCCGCCGGCCGTGTGGTCTCGGGCAACGGCTCGCGAGGTGTGCGGCCAAGGTTTGCCAACAGATGTTCGCGTGTGCGAGGGTTGGCGGCTTCCAGGATATTGGCCAGCGCCGTCAAACCGGCTTCGCGGCGACGTTGGGTTTGATTCTGCCGCCGTAGCCAGTCGGCCAGGGCCCGCTCGATCTCGGCCAGCACGTCGTCGTCGATCTCTTCCAGATGGACCAGACGCCGGGCGACCTCACGCTGCATCTCGGCCGGCAGCGCCCCCAGCACGTCGGCGGCACGCTCGGGGGTCAAGCGCGAGAGCACCAGCGCCACGGTTTGCGATTGCTCGCCGGCCAAAAACGTCGCCAGGACGTCGGCGGCCGTGTCATCGAGGGAACCCGTTTGAGTATCCGCGTGCGGATCGGCGTCTCGCGATGGCACCGCCAGCCGGGCGCAGACCGGGTCGTCCAAGGCGATGCCCGAGGGTTCGCGTTCGGGCACCAGCGGCCCGATGCGAAAGAATTCTTCGATCACCTCGCTCTGTTCGCGCGGGTCGATCGGCCCCAGCGCGTCGACCGCCTGGCGGACGGCGTCGGCCTGGGCCGGCGACATCTGCGCGAGGATCGCACTGGCGCGCTCGTCGTCCAGGCTGGCGACCAGCAGCGCGGCTTTGCGCAGCGAACGGTGTTTGTCTTTCATCGCGCTAGCTCGCATTTCCGATCCAGGCCTTGAGGACGCTGGCCGCTGCCTCGGGGTCGTCGCGGACCGCGTCGGCCAGCTCGCCTGCCAATGCCCCGCGACCGCCGGAAGCCCGGTCGTAGCGACGTTCGGACAGCAGGGACTCGGCCGGCATGGTCTCTGAATCTTTGTAGGCGTCGCGCACCAGCGACAAGCTCGGCGGCAGCGATGGTGACGCGGCCGGGGGCGAGCCGCCCAGCGAACGGAACATCGATCGCAGGACCAGCAGTCCCACGACTGCCAACCCAGCCAAGGTCAGCTCGCGGGCGTGCTCCATTGCCAATGCCAGCAGCTTGTCGCGCCATTCGGGCTCGGCCACCGCCGCGGGAGTGAGTGGATAAAATGTCGACACGGCGACCTGCCGGGCCGAATCCGCGGCCGCCGATTGCGGCAGCAGGTTGGCCACGAGTTGCTCGATCTTGGTCCGCTCGCGCATCTCGACGGCGGCCAATGCCGCGCCGTCGGGCCTCGCGCCGCCCGCGTTTGCCGTCGAGGCGTGCTCTTTCTGCCAGACCTGCTCGTAATAGGTGTTGGGGACCGCGACCGAGACCTTCACGCGCTGCGGCTGATTGGTCGGTCGGTCGGAGTCGAACTCGACATTAGTGCTGATCAGCACGCCGGGAATGTATCCCAGCACGTGGCCGATCGTGTGTTGCCAATGCTGCTCGTGGCGACGATTGTGATCGGCCTGGGTCGTGGCCGAGCTGTCGTGGCCACTGGCGCCGGCGTAGTTGCGATTGGTGCTCAGGTCGACGATGGTGACCGCCTCGCTCTCCAGACCCGCAATGCTACTGGTGAGCATCTCGCGCAGCGTGCGGACCGTCTGTTCGTCCAGCGACTGGTTGGTCTTGGGGCGAACCATCACGGCGGCCGTGAGCCGCTTCTTGTTGTGCGGAAAGGCTTCGATCCGCTCTTCGTCAAACAGTACGGCGGCCGTTTCGATGCCGTGCATCTCGCCGATGATCCGTTGCAGGTCCTGCTGTTTGGCCACGCGCCAGGCGGCCTCCTGCTGGCTGCGGGGTGCGCGAAGGAACCCACCGGTGTTCACGGCTTGCTGCATGTGGTGACCAAACTCGGCCGGCAGCGCGCCGGCGTCGGCCAGCGCCGCCATGTATTTCGATTCCTGTCCACGCGGCACGCGGACCCGAGCGCCGTCCAGCTCGGCCTCGAGCCCGGCTTTGCCGAAGGCCGCTTGCATGTCGCGCAATTGCGCGGGAGAGAACAGCTCGCCGCCCATCAGGTAGGTTTCGCTGCCGACGACCTGTCCTTGAAACAGCCAGGCCAGGCTGATCGCCGTGACCAACAGCAACAGCACGGCCAGGACCCGTGCGGCGGGGGTCATCGACTTGACCAGGTCGACCAGTTGTGTGTAGCGATTGAGCACGAATTCCATCCGTGGAACCTGCCGTCAGTTTCGCAGCCGCCTAGACGCGGCGAATCGCGCTGCCGCGGCATCCTGCCGGGCACGCAAGCATGAAATTTTTACGGTCCGGCCAGCGGCGACAGGGGGCCGTTGGGCAAATGGCCGGCGGGCGAATCAGGCGCGGGCTGACGTCCGGCGCGGGCCAGCGCGTCGACCAACGCTTCGGCAAAGGTTGCCGACGTCGGTGCGCCGGTCAGCGGCGAGGCGGCAAACATCGGTCGTGCCGGGGGCGTCACGCCGATCGGTTGAATCGGATGCATCAGAATCATTCCTGCAGGGTGTGGAGGCTGCATGTAGCGTGGGGAGAAGGCTAAGCGTCAGGCCGCGGCGCGCTGGGCGTCGCGCGGCAAACGCAGGGTGAATGCGGCGCCCCCTTCGGGACAGTTGGCCGCCACGACGTCGCCGCCGTGCGCATGGGCGATCCGCCAGACCGTGGCCAGGCCCATGCCGCTGGCGCCATGCTTGGTAGTAAATTGCGGCTCAAAGGCCCGCCGCCGGCACTCGTCGGTCAGACCCGGCCCGCTGTCGGCCACTTCCAGCTCCAAGCCATAGCGGCCGATAGACGAAGTGATCACCAGCCGTCCGCCGTCGGGCATCGCTTCGCAGGCATTGGCCACGAGATTGCGCACGGCCGAACCTAGCATCCGCCGATCGACGAAGAAGTCGAGCGAGCGGGGAATGTCGGTCACGGTCTCCACGTGGCAGTCGCTCATTTGTGGTCCGAGCACCGCGCAGGCCTCGTCGACCAGTTGGCGAATGTTGACCCACTCGGGCATAGCGCGCAGCGTCTGCTGTCCAGAGATCATGGGCAACGTGGCGGGGTGCAGATCGTCGTGGTCGACGTCGTGCGCAGCATTGCGCGAAGATTTGTCGGGGCGGTGCATGCTGGCCTCGCGGGTTCAAGCGCTGGGGTAAAGCGGTCTCATGGGCCGCGCTCGGGAGCTACCCCGGGCGGAGTGCCGGGATAAGCGGCGAGACTTGTACCTGAATCGCCAGCAGGGGTCAATCGCGCGTTCGACGGCCACAAGTCCCACGGGCGCGCGTTGCTTGGCACAAAGAATTGCTAGCGTGCGCAGCGCGCTAGCACATGAAATCGGCCGCGGGGAAGGCCGCCCGAACTGCGAGACCCCGGAGCTACTTGCCGCCCGACCGCTCGGAGGCCTGATCCTGGCAAGCGGGCTGCGGCGCGACTTGTTCCATGATCCAGCGGTCCATGTCGCTGAGCATGTTGGTCGTCAGGTCGTCGCCGCAGGGATACAGCCGCAGGCAGACCGCCATGCCGGCCGAGTGCAGCAATCGCAGGTTGCCGCAGACTTCCTGTTCCGGATAGCGCTGGCTGGAGCGTCCGGTGGCCAAGAAAACCTTCAGGCCGCGCACGGCGTGCAACCGGGCGAGCGGCCGCAGTGTGCTGGGCAGCGCGCCGCCGAGCGAAAGCACGCCGGCATAGGCCTCGGGCCGTGAGAGCGCCAACCGCAGGGCCATCGTCCCGCCGGCGTCGTAGCCGGCCAGGAAGATTCGCGAGGGCTCGATGTTCAACCAGTGCCGGGCCGCTGCGATGGCGGCCGACACGCGGCGCTCTGCCAGGTCGATCGCCTCGGACGATTGCGACCAGCCATAACCATTGGCGCCGGCCGGCGGCGCGTCGGTGCCGCGGGGGCCGACGGCCGCGTAGTTGCGGCTGCTCACTAGCGGCATCACGCGGTTCACTTGTCGCTCGTCACCTTGCGGACCGTGCAGCCAGACCACCAACGGGTAGGCATAGTTCCGCTCGTAGTGCAGCGGCGTGAAGATGCAATGACAACTCTCGACTTCACTGGGGGTCTCGACGCGGTCGACGGTCGACGGCGTCGCCAGGCCCACGCCCCAGGCACTCTCGAGCGACTGTTGAATGCGGTTCATACGTCTCGCTTGCATTGCGGGTAGGTTTCGTAAAGAGGACGCGTAGCTGGCACGCTCACGATCCCTTGCTTGTGCCGGGCACGCCCGACACAGCCTGGTCCCAGGGAAACAATCGCCCGGGACAGGCGGTGGCCGTGACGTCCTGATGGCGGACGATCCGCTCGCGCGGGATCGCGTGGCGCACCGCCAGAGTCTTGATCAAATCGCAGACCGCCGTCATCTGGCGGGCGGTCGGCGCCGCTTCGTCGAAGTTGCCGATCACGCAGATGCCAATGCCGTTTTCGTTGTACTCGCGCCGGCCGGCATGCGCTCCGGCCAGTTGCTGTTGCCAGCGGAAGGTCGGTTGCACTTCGCCGTCGGCCATCTTGCGGCCATTGCCCACCACGAAGTGATAGCCGATACCCAGCCAGGCTTTGCCGGCGGGATCGCGTTTGCCGCGGTGCACGGCGTCGATCGAGGCCACGTCCCCCTGCTCGGTTGCCGAATGGTGCAGCACGATCGTGGTCCAATGCCGTTCGGCCACGGTCGGCCGCCAGGCAGCGCTCTCGCTGGTTGCGGCCCGGTCCGCGGCAGGCGCGCTAGTGGCAGGCGCGCTAGTGGCGGGCGGCGCTGTTTCAATGGGCGGCGCTGCGGTCGTACGACCGGTCACCAGCGCGGTGAAGATTAGAGTTACCAGCAGCATGTCGAGACTCGTAAAGAACCGTTGCCACACGGGGTGCTTCGATCCACTCACTCGCTCCCGGCAATTCCGCCAGCTCCATGCAGTCCGAGAAATTTTGCAGCTTCCTGAGGTGTGAGCCGGGGACTGTACCCCAGCAAAAACAGGCTGTCAATTGCAGCGAAAGTCGTGCCGTATGCTAGCCCGCGTGACAGCTAAGATTCGCTAGCACGCGCGCCAGGCACGGCGCGACTCACCGCGCACTACAGCGCCATTTTGCTCATGGCGGCGACCAGTTCCTTGACCGCGACGACGCTCTTGTCGAAGTCGGCCCGCTCCTGCGCCGTGAGCTCGAGCTCGATGATCCGCTCCACGCCGCCGGCGCCGAGGATGATCGGCACGCCGACGTAGTAGCCGCCGACGCCGTACTCCTTGTCGCAATAAGCAGCGCAGGGAAGCAGACGCTTCTTGTCGCGGATCACGGCCTCGACCATCTGAGTGGTCGCGGCGGCCGGCGCGTAGTAGGCGCTGCCGGTCTTGAGCAGACCGACGATCTCGGCGCCGCCACTCCGGGTGCGATTGACGATCTCTTCCAATCGCTTGGCATCCAGCAGCCTCGTGACCGGGATGCCGCCCACCGAAGTGCAACTGGGCATCGGCACCATCGTGTCGCCATGGCCGCCCATCAACAACGCAGAAATATCTTCGACGCTCACGCCCAGCTCCATCGCCAAGAACGTGCGATAGCGGGCCGTGTCGAGCACGCCCGCCTGGCCGATCACGCGATTGGAGGGGAAGCCCGAAACTTGCAGCACGCGCTGCACCATCGCGTCGAGCGGATTGCTGACCACGATCAGGACCGCATCGGGGCTGGTCTTTTTGATCTCCGCGGCGACCGACCCGACGATCTTGGCGTTGGTCGCCAACAGGTCGTCGCGGCTCATGCCCGGCTTGCGGGCAATGCCGGCCGTGATCACGACCACGGCGCTGCCGGCCGTGTCGGCATAGTCGCTGGTGCCCGTGATGTTGGCGTCGAAGCCGACGATCGGCGAGGCCTGCATCAGGTCGAGCGCCTTGCCCTTGGGCATGTCGCCGACCTGCGGAATGTCCACCAGCACGATATCGCCCAATTCGGCGGCGGCGCACCAGTGGGCCGTCGTAGCGCCAACGTTGCCGGCGCCAATGATCGTAATCTTCGCTCGACCCATCATTCTCCCCTTCGCTGCAAACAGCCGCGCCGCTTCGGCGGTCGCGCGTGATATTCAGATTGGTTTCAACGCCTAGGAGAAGGGGACAGTCCCATTTTGCTCCGCGGACTCCGCAAATTCGGGCCAGTCCCCGGCGTCGTTTGAAACCATGTGTAGCTGAGTATGGGGAGCGAGGCAGGCAAGTCAAGTGGGTGGTCGCGGTTCGACCGCCGGTCGAACGAATGAATGCACGTTGATTCAGCACACATCCGCTGAGCGTTCACGAATCATGATGGAGCGAAGAGCGCCCGGCTTATGCTGCCGCGCTCGGACTTTGCGCGAGACTGCGCAACCGAGGTTGAGAATGACGACGCGCAGGTGTGCCGCGCCGCGCGCTAACGCTTACGCCAGGCTTCGGCCGGGTCGTCGTCCGCATCGTCGTCTGAGCGGTCTTCATTGCCGAGTCCGAATTTATTCTCGACCTTTTCGTCGAGGTCAATCCGCTCGGGCAATTTCAGGCTCGCTTGCCGCGCCGCGGCCAGCGCGCGGCGATCCCCTCGGCGCAGATACCACATCAGGCCGGCGGCGACTGCCAGCGTCGCGCCCAGCAGCACTGCGGCCAGCGTGCTCTGCGGCGCCGCCTCGGGCGTGGCGATCCACTCCAGCGAGCGAGCGACCAACAGCGGCGCAAGCTGCAATCGCTTTTCGCCCGCTGCCGTGTTGTAGGCCCAACTCTTCAGAAAGAAGCCGGCGACCCGCACGCTCTGGTGAATCTTGTCGCCCAAGGGCAGGCCCTCTGGCAGGTCGGCGACGCAGACCACCAGCGGATTGTTTTGCGAGTCGGGCGTGACCAGCTCGATTTCGTAATATTGGCGAATGCCGAAGCGGCGCACGACGTCCGGATCGTCGACCCGCACTTGCACGGCCCGCAACGCCTCGCCCGAGAGCAGAAACAATCCGCCGCGCTGCTGGTCCGGCGCATTGAACAGCGGCACGACGTCGTTGCCACCGTCACGCAGTGCTGTGAGTTCGCGGCGCAGCGCGGCGCGGTCGCGCGGAGTCAGGTCGGGTTCGGCGATCTCCTTTTCAAGAGTCTGCTTTCGCTGAGTAATGGCCCCGCGCGCCGCGGTCTCGATCGCGCCAGGCTCGGCGCGGCGGACCGCCGACAGGAGTTGATAAAAGCATTCACGCTCGGTCAACTTCGAGCGATCGCGCACCCCGTCGAGCAGGCCGAAGTCGAAGCCGAGCTTGCCCAGCAGATTGTCGGGATGCCAGGCGACCCGTTGGGCGATGAACAGATATGCGGGCCCCCCCTGCTCTGCCGGCAATCGCTTGATGAACAGGCCTCGGGCCAGCGCAGGCTCGTCCAGCGGCGCGTCGATCGCCCAGGCCCGGGGCACGATGGGGGTTTCCACCATGGCAGTCAGGCCGCCGTCGGCACCCCCCGTCTCTATCTGGAGTGTGCAACGATAGAGTGCGTCCAGCAGGAATCGCTGGCGATCCTCGGCCGAGAGCTCGACCGTCTCAACCTTTTTCACGCGACCCCGCAACGTGAACAGCTCACCGTGATATTCGACCGGGTGCTCGGCGACCTGGTTAAGGTCCGCCAGTGGCCGGCTGAATTGCTCGGCCGCGGCGAGGGGATATTGCCGCCAGCGGGCGACCAACGACAGCAGCTTTTCGCGTTCAGCGGCGTCCAGCGGCGCGTCATCGCGAAACGCGGCCAGGGCCGCTTCGTCGACGTCGAAAAGTCGCAGGAACTCGCGCGGCTTGAGCAGGTCGCCCACCAGCTCGACAGTGGTCGCGGGCGGTTCGTCGGCAGCATGTCCAACGTTTGCCGGAGCGGAGACAATCATTACCCAAGCGACGACCCAACAAGCTGGGAGGGCGAGGCTCCCGCCGAGCCTCTTGGCCCCGGGTTGGCTTCCACGTCGTACGCAGCGCTGGCTCAGCGGGAGCTTCGCCCTCCCGTAAGAATTGCGCGTTGATCTTTCGGCCGGTGTACCGATCATGGCGACTCACTCTGCTGAGAATCGTGCCCTTCGGCCAATGGACCGGCGTCCAATTCGGCCAGCACGGCGCCCACCTGGTGATCGTCGGCCAGCGGTTTCTTTCGCCGGGGCGCCGATTGGCTGCGCCAGGCCACCAAACCTAGGGCCAGCACCGCCATCACCAGCGAGACCGCGACGGCCCACAGCAGATCCTCGGCCACGTTCCGCGCGGCCGGCGCCGCGGCCGGCGGCGGTTGACGCCAATCGACAGTCCGGGCCACTATCAAGGGCGCGGTCACGATGCCGTCTTGCGACGGGTAGGCCCAGCGCTTGAAAAAGAAACCGGCGGCGGTGACGTCGGCCTCGACTCGCTCACCCAGCGGAAAGCCCTCGGGCAGATCGTGACAATATACTACGACCAGCGCCGGCCGCGCCCGATCGGGTTGCAGCCAGAGCTGGTAGTACTGCTTGATGCCGAAACCGTTCTCAGGCGCCGGCACGAGTTTGGCCGCGCGGACTGTGCCCGACACAGTGACGACGTGCCCACGATATTCGTTGGGCTGCTGTTCGAGTTGCAAGTACGACACAGGCCCTTCGGAGGCGTTGACCAGCGCGGCGTTGTCGGTGCGGCCGATCAATTCCCAGAGGTGAAACCAGGCGTCGCTCTCGCTGGGTCGAAAGACCGTGTCGTCGCGCACGCTGTCGAGGTAATCGCTACGCACGCCAGGAAACAGTTTCGCGCCGGTCGCGACCGCGGCAGGCTCGGCGGACTTTTCATCTGGTTGACCCGCGGGCGCCGGTTGCACATCGGCAACGGCCAACGTCACTTCGTCCGCCGCGTGTGTGACCCGTTGCGCGGGCTCCGCCGGCGCCGCCTCGGGAGCAAACCACCGCCAATTGCGCGGGTCGCCGGACAGCAGCACCAGCATCACGACCAGCACCGACCCGGTCAAAAGCGAAAACATCCGCCGCTGAACAAACGGGCCCGAGCGCGGGGCAGTGCGTGGTCGGCGAAAGTCGAGCATGGGGTTGTTAGTGGGATAGTGCGGCGGAAACAAACTACACGCGACACCTGAATCTTAGCCCATCGCGGGGAAACAGGCGTTAGGCACTCGTCTGTGGGCCAACGGCCCAACCTGTGTTAGCCCGGGGTACAACCCCGGGAACCGTCGGCGCGAGCAGAATGAATCAAAGCCCCAACGAGGCGCGTCGATAGGCAGCCATTCGCACCCATACTCAACCTTTCGCACCCATTCCCAGCCATTGACACCCTGCCGGGTTAGACCTTACGATTGGCCGTTTGCCTATTTTCGCATTTCGGGTCTGTTATTGGGCCGCCCTCGCACCTGCCAGGGCTCCCCACGGTGAGAATCCCATGGCTGTTCCCAAACGTAAAAGTTCGAATTCCCGCTCGGGCAGCCGGCGGGCGCACAACGCCATCAAGCCGATGCGCCTGGAATACTGCCCGCAGTGCAGCACCGCGGTGCCCTCGCACCGGGTGTGTCCGAATTGCGGTCACTACATGGGCCGCGTGGTTGTCGAGTCGACCGAAGAGTAAGGTCGCATCGCACCCGAGCATTCCGGCGGTCGTGTTGCGGCGCGTGGCGGCGGTTGGTCGCTGCTAGTGGGGGCCGTAGTTCGCGACCGGCCGTAGCCAGCGACTGGCAGCCAGTCGCCCCACGGAGGAGCCAGCGCGCACGTGAGCAAGATCGCCTTTCTCTTTCCCGGCCAAGGCGCGCAATCGATCGGCATGGGCCGCCAGGCCGCCGAAGCCCTGCCCGCGGCGCGCAAGCTCTACGATCGGGCCGCGGCCATCCTGGGTTACGACCTCGCGAAGCTCTGCTTTGAAGGTCCGGCCGAAGAGCTCGACTCCACGGTCATCAGCCAGCCGGCCCTGTTCGTCACCAGCCTGGTGGCCATCGAACTGTTGCGCTCGACCTCGCCTGACGTGGTGCTCTCTTGCGAAGCGACTGCCGGCCTGAGCCTGGGCGAGTACACGGCGCTAGTGTTTGCCGGGGCGCTCGAGTTTGACGATGGCGTCCGCCTGGTGCAGGTTCGCGGCGAGGCCATGCAAGAAGCCGCCGACGCCACGCCCAGCGGCATGGTCAGCGTGCTGGGATTGGAACAAGCCGCGGTCGAAGCCCTCTGCGAACGGGCCCGCCAGGGAGATACCTTGCGGATCGCCAACCTGCTCTGTCCGGGCAACATCGTGATCTCGGGCACCAATGCGGCCTGCGAGCGCCTGGCCGAGATGGCTCCGGCCGCCGGCGCAATGAAGGCGGTGCCGCTGGCCGTGGCCGGCGCGTTTCACACGCCGCTGATGGCGCCGGCCGCCGATCGGTTGCGCGCGGCCTTGGCCGAAGCGCACTTTTCAAGGCCGACGATCCCCGTGGTTTCCAATGTCGACGCCCTGCCCCACGACGACCCCGACGAAATCCGCGAGCTGCTGCTCAAGCAGCTCGTTTCGCCGGTGCGCTGGGAAGATTCGCTCCGCTACCTGTTGGCACAGGGCTACGACCAGTTTTACGAAGTCGGACCGGGACGCGTGCTGCGCGGACTACTGAAGCGGGTCGACCGCAAGATCGCCTGCCAGGGCGTGTTCGACTGACGTTCGCGCCAAGGCGAGCGCCGAGAGCGGACCCCGAATTCGTACAATCTCACACCAGACCATTCCCCGACGGACCGAAAGCACACCATGACGGAACCGACCACCCCGCTCTTAAAAGTCGACTTGAGCGGTCAAACCGCGATCGTTACCGGCGCCTCACGCGGGCTGGGCAAGTCGATGGCCCTGGCCCTGGGCGCCTCGGGCGCCAAGGTAGCCTGCGTTGCCCGCGACGTCGAAAAGCTGAAGGACACGGTCGAGGCGATCCGCGCCGCCGGCGGCACCGCCGAGGCCTTTGCCTGTGACGTCACCGACGGCAAAAGCGTCGAGGCGGCGGTCGAGGCTGTGGTCGAGAAGTGGGAGAAGGTTCACATCCTGGTCAACAACGCCGGCATTACTCGCGACACGCTGATCCCGAGGATGAGCGACGAGGATTGGGACACGGTGATCGACACCAACCTGCGAGGTGCATTTTTATTCACCCGCGCGGTCACCCGGCCGATGATGGGCAACCGTTACGGACGAATCATCAATATTGCCAGCATCTCGGGTTTGATGGGCAATCCGGGTCAGGCAAACTACTCGGCCTCGAAGGCCGGGCTGATCGGCATGACCCGCACCGTGGCCAAGGAGTTGGCCAGCCGCAAGATCACGGTCAACGCCGTGGCGCCCGGTTTTATCGAGACCGAAATGACCGCGGCCCTGGGCCCGGCTGTGCTGGAAGAGGTCAAGAAGCGGGTGCCCGCGCGGCGGATGGGCCAGGCCGACGAAGTGGCCGCATGCGTGCTGTATCTGGCCAGCGGAGCCGCGTCGTACATCACCGGCCAGGTGCTGACCATCGACGGCGGATTGTGTGCCTGAGCGGTCCATCTGGCGGACTCACGGGGGGTCGGCCCGCGAGCCTGGGCATCAGGGAGCGTTGATGCCACGACGTTTCGCCAGAGAATGCGTGTGACCGGCTGGCCGCCGGCGGCGTCTTCTTTGTGTTGCCTTTAGGTCGGGGAGCGGTGGAGCGATATCGCGGGGGCTGATATAGACAGCCGAGGCAAAAGTTTCTATCTTGACCTGTCTTATGGAAATCCTCTATTTTTGGGTCGACTTGCCTTCCTTAAGACACCCCTAGGACTTGTCGCTCCCTAAGATCGCAGTCTGCAACAGCCTGCAAAACTTAGGAAGCTGCCCGCAAGCTTCAGTATTTGAGTTAACTGCGGGGGACAGACGGGTGTCTCTTCCCCAGTATTGGAATCAGTTGGAGGACCGTGCAGGTGGCGTCAGTTCAAGAACGCGTTATTGACATAGTCGCAGAGCAGTTGGGCGTGGACAAAGAAAAAGTCACGCCGGAAACCTCGTTTGTAAACGACCTGGGTGCCGATTCGCTCGATACGGTCGAGTTGGTGATGGAGTTGGAAGAAGAATTCGACATCACCATCCCGGACGACGCCGCGGAGAAGATCCAGACCGTGGGTCAAGCGGTTCAGTACATCGAATCGTCTCAGGCCTAAACGGTTTTCCATGAAACGGCGCGTGGTCGTAACCGGGCTCGGAGCGGTAACATCGCTCAGTTGCCGGGTGGAAGACCTGTGGCAAAAGCTGCTCTCCGGCGAAAGCGGCATCCATACGATCCAGTTGTTTGATACAACGGATCATAAGGTCCACTTTGGCGGCGATGTGTACGATTGGGCCACGGGTGACTATATGTCGCCCAAGGATGCCAAGCGGATCGATCGCTTCACGCAGTTTGCCATGGTCGCCGGCATCGACGCGGTGCGCGACTCCGGAATCGACTTCAAGACCATCGATCCGTTTCGCGGCGGCGTGATCCTCGGCTCGGGCATCGGCGGATTGCACGAGATCGAGACCCAGGTCGAGCGCCTGCTGCACAAAGGCCCCGACAAGGTCTCGGCCTTCACCATTCCCAAGCTGATGCTCAACGCGGCCAGCGGCCAGATCTCCATCGAGTTTGGCCTCCGCGGGCCGAACTATGCCGTGGCCACCGCCTGCGCCAGCGCGACCAACGCGATGGGCGACGCTTTCAAAAGCATCCAGTACGACGATGCCGACGTAATGGTCACCGGCGGCAGCGAGGCCGCGATCACGCCGATGGGCATCAGCGGATTTGCCAACATGCGGGCTTTGAGCGAGCGCAACGACGCGCCGACCAAGGCCAGCCGCCCATTTGACGTCGATCGCGACGGCTTCGTGCTCAGCGAGGGGGCCGGCATGCTGGTCTTCGAAGAGCTGGAGCACGCCCGCCGCCGCGGCGCCAAGATTTATGGCGAGGTCCTCGGCTACGGCGCCAGCGCCGACGCCGGGCACATCACCCAGCCGGACGAAGCGGGCATCGGCGCCGCCCGGGCCATGCAGGCCGCGATCAAGGACGCCAAGATTGACCCGACCCTGGTCGGTTACATCAACGCCCACGGCACTAGCACCATGCTGGGCGACCAGGCCGAGACGGCCGCCATCAAGCATGTTTTTGGCGAACATGCCCGCGAGCTGAGCATCTCCAGCACCAAGAGCCAGTTGGGCCACTTGCTGGGCGCCAGCGGCGGCGTCGAGCTGATCGCCGCGGTGCTGGCCATCCGCGACAGCGTGATCCCGCCGACGATCAACCTGGACACGCCCGATCCGTTGTGCGACCTGGACTACACACCCCACCAGGCCCGCCAGCGCAAGCTCCGCGCGGCGATGAGCAACAGCTTCGGTTTTGGCGGGCACAACGCCTCGATCCTGGTCGGCCCGCCCCCCAACGGTCAGCACTAGCCGTATCTTCGGTAGGTCAGACACCCCGTGTCTGACATTGACCCACTGGTCGCTTCGATTGTCAGGCACGGAGTGCCTGACCTACAGCTGACAGCAGCCCCGCGCACGATTCTTGTCAGGTAAAATGCTTGACCTACGGCTGCTAGCACGCGACCCGTTTGGCGCGTCTCCTCTATTGCCCGCTTGGGGCGCCGTCTCTATACTCCCCGCCCGCGCCAAAAGGATTTGCGCGCGACGAGTTCGCTGGGCAGTCTTTGCCCGCGACGCCAGGCGAGGAGGCCTCTCAAGATGCATTCGAAATCCATCGTGATCGCGGCGCTCATTTGCACCGGCGCGACTTTCTGCACGCGTCCCGCGCCGGCACTGGCCCAAGGTCGTCGCGACACCCAGGCGCTGGCCTCCGGCGACTCGGCCGATGTGCAAAGTGCGCAAGACGGTCAGGCCCCCGCGGCCACACCGGGCACGAATGGCAAGTGGCGCGTGCCCGGCACGAACCGACCGGTTAACGACCCCAACAACTCGCCGGCCGGCAGTTTGGCGCCGGTGCAGCCCCAGGCGCTGCAAGCCGGCACGCCGGGCAGCGTACCCGGCACCATCCAACAACCGATCCAGCCGCTGTCGGCGGCCGCCGCCCGCGGACCGATCGCCCGCGTCACGCCGGGCTCGGGCACATTGCCCAACGATGCCGGCCAAGAGTGGCGCGATTACGACATCAGCCCTTACACGGCTCGGGTAACCTCGACCAATCGGCCGGAGCAGGCCGTCCGCGATTGGATTTTGCGCGAGACCGGCTATGAAGCCTGGCACGGCGACACCGTGGCCCTGCTCTGCGGCGACCATCGCACGTTGCACGTCTACCACACGCCGCAGATGCACACGATCGTGCAGGAAATGGTCGACCGCTTCGTCAATACCGAGGCCGAATCGCAGGCTTTCGGCATGCGCGTGATCACGGTCGGCAGCCCCAACTGGCGTGGCAAAGCCCACCCCATGCTCCGCCCTGTCGCCGCGCAAACTCCCGGCGTGCAGGCCTGGCTGCTGGTCAAGGAAGACGCGTCACTCTTGCTCAATGACCTTTCGCGTCGCAACGATTTCCAGGAACACAGCACGCCCCACCTGGTAGTGAACAACGGCCAATCGACCGTCGTGGCCAAGACCCGCGCCCGCAACTACGTCCGCGACGTGCTGCGCAACACGGCGGCCTTTCCGGGCTTCGACCCGCAGATGGGTCAGCTCGACGAGGGTTTCAAGTTTGAATTTCATCCGCTCTTGTCTCTCGACGGCAACGTGATCGACGCGGTGCTGAAGTGCGACGTCGACCAGATCGAAAAGATGATCTCGGTGTCGATCCCCATGCCGACCACGGTTTCGCGCACTCAAACGACCAAGATCGAGGTGCCTCAGCTCAGCAGTTCAAGGATGCACGAGCGGTTTCGCTGGCCGGTGGATCAGGTGCTCGTGATCAGCCTGGGTGTGGGACCGGCGCCGGTGCCTCAGTCACCTGGCACGCTCAGCGTGCCGTTGCTCTCGGGCAGCTCGCGCACGGAGCTCTTGGTCTTTGTGGAAAGCCGCGGCAAGCTTTCGGCCCAATCGGCGGCCGCCGCGGCAACCACCACTGCCCAGCCGCGATCGGCCGCGGCCAAGTATCCGGGCAGGTATTAATCCATCAGGGACGCCACGGCCTGATAGCATTCGCCGTGGGACGCGACCGCTTCCCCCCTCGTGGTTCACGACTCGCCAAGTTCCGCCTCGAGCGGTAAACTAGCGGGCTCTCGGCAATTTACGGAGCCGAGTGCGCCGCATGACGGATGGTACGTATGAATAGCTCCAGGCGGGTTGTGATCACCGGGTTAGGCGTCATCAGTCCCTTGGGCCACTCGCCCGAGAAACTGTGGGATGCCCTCACGTCGGGCACCAGCGGCGTCGGACCATTGGTCAATGTGCCGGGCGAGTTCCTGCCGATGGGCTTCGCCGCCGAGGCCCGCCAGTTCACCGGCGCCATCGACGACTTCGGCCCGCTCGAAGGCGAAAAGAAAAAGGCGATTCGCAAAGGCCTGAAGGTCATGTGCCGCGAGTCGCAGATGGGCGTGGCCGCCGCGCAGCTCGCCCTGTCGCATGCCGCGTTTGCCGACGGCGCCGTCGACCCCGAGCGGATCGGCGTGGTCTTCGGCTCCGACTACATGCTGACCATGCCCGAGGATTTTGCCCTGGGTATCCGCGCCTGCCTGAACGGCGACGGCAACTTCGACTTCACGCGTTGGGGCGTTGAGGGCATGCCGCAGGTCACGCCGCTGTGGTTGCTCAAGTACCTGCCCAATATGCCGGCCAGCCACGTGGCGATCTACAACGACCTCCGCGGACCAAATAACTCGCTGACGCTGCGCGAGGCGTCGAGCAACGCCGCGGTGGGCGAAGCCTTTCGCACGATTGCCCGCGGCAGCGCCGACGTGATGCTGGCCGGAGCCACCGGCACCCGCGTGCACCCGATGAAGTTTGTGCACGCCGTGATCCAGGAAGAAGTGGCCACCAGCGAGACCGACCCGGCCCGCGCCAGTCGGCCCTTTGACCTGAACCGCGGCGGCATGGTGCTGGGCGAAGGCGCCGGCGCCGTGATGCTGGAAGAACTGGAGTTTGCCCAGCGCCGCGGCGCCAAGATCTACGGCGAGATCGTCGGCATGGGTTCCAGCTCGGTGGCCAGCACCCGCGGCGTAGCGCGCCGCGAGACGGCGCTGGTAAACGTGATGACCGCGGCGCTGCGCGACGCGCAACTGACGCCGGACCAGGTCGGCCACGTGCATGCCCATGGCCTGGCCACGCGCAGCGGCGACGAGGAAGAGGCCCGGGCAATCGTGAAGGTCTTTGGCGAGCGCGCCAAAAAGGTCCCGGTGACCGCGGCCAAGAGCTACTTCGGCAACCTGGGTGCCGGCAGCGGCCTGGTCGAGCTGATCACCAGCGTGTTGGCCATGAACGACGGCCGGTTGTTTAAGGTGCTCAACTACGAGACCCCCGATCCGCAGTGCCCGCTGGACGTCGCGCGCGGCGAGCAGCCCGCCGGCTCCAGCTTTCTGAAGATTAACGTCACGCCGCAGGGTCAGGCCAGCGCCGTGATGGTCAGGGCCGTGGCATAGCAGGCAGTTGCCGGCCAGACAAGGGCTTGGCAGGGTTCCCACCGGCTCACCCCCTTTGCTGATTTTCTGCGGAACCGGCGACCCAGCGTGCGGTTTCATCTCTTGGCAATCGGCCGAGGCGGCAGGCTGCACTTCTATCGGTCCCGCCCGGTCCGCGCCCGCTTGTCTGGCGGTCCATCGTTTGGCCGCCGCTCCAGCGGACGACCCTGATTCAGGCGTTGCCCAGGCAATCTGAGGAGGAACTGCGATGAGGAGGTTTTTAGTTTGGTTTGGCGTGCTGGCAATCGCGGCGGTGGCCGCGACACCGGCGTGGGCCCAACGTGGCGGCGGCCGAGGCGGTCGCGGCGGCGGCGGGTTGATGCTGCTCACCCAGGACTCGGTGCAGGCCGAGCTCAAGCTTTCGGACGATCAAAAGAAACAATTGGGCGACGAGCTCGCCAAGCAGCGCGAGGCCTTTAGCGGCTTGCAGGACCTCAGCCGCGAGGAGCGGCAGGCCAAGTCTGCCGAGTTGCAGAAAGAAGGCCAGGCGGCGATCGGCAAAGTCCTGAACGCCGAGCAGCAAACGCGGCTCAAGCAGATCACGCTCCAGCAGCGCGGCCCGCAGGCCTTGGCCGACCCCGAGGTGGCCACCGCGGTCGGGCTGACCGACGAGCAAAAGCAAAAGGTCGAGGCCATCTCGCAAGAGGTCCGCGGCGCAATGCGCGAGGCTTTCCAGGGCGGTGGTGGTGGTGGCGGCGGAGAAGCCCGCGAGAAGCTGGCGGCGCTGCGCAAGAGTAGCGACGAAAAGATCCAGGCCTTGCTCACTCCCGAGCAACAGACCAAGTGGAAGGAACTCTCCGGCGCACCGTTCAAGGGCGAGCTGCGACCGTTCGGTGGCGGTGGTGGTCGGCGCGGCGCCCAGCGGGGCGGCGCTCCTGACCGCAACGCGGCGGTCGACGGCGGCAGCCCCTTCCGTTTTGCGAGCTTCGCCGAGGACAACGCGTCGGAAGACAAACCGGCCGAGGCCAAGAAGGACGACGCCAAGAAGGACGACGCCAAGAAGGATGACGTCAAGAAGGATGACGTCAAGAAGCACAGCCACAAGAAGCACAGTGGCAAGGCCGGCAAGCATGGCGGCAAGCGCCACCACAAGCATCACGCTAAGAGTGGCAAGCCGGGCGACAACGAGCAGGCCCGGCACCGCCACCACGGCCGACAGCGAGATGGTGTTCGGGGTCGCCGACACGGGCAGCACGGTCCGGCATTCGCTGGACGGCAGCATGGTTCGGCGTTTGCCGGACGTGGCGCCGGCGGTTCCAATGCGGCCGCCTGGGGGCGAGTCGCCCGGGCCATGGGACCGAGTCATCGGGGACATTTTGCTCACCGTGGGCCGGGTCGAGGTCAGGGCTTTTCCCACGGCGGATTTCATCGTGGCCCAAGTGCTTGGGGACCGCACCCTTGGGCTCGCCAATTCGCCGGTCGCGGACCGGGACGTTCCGGGCATCACGGCCAATTCGGCGCTCCGACGTTGCATCACCGCTCCGAGGGCTTTGCCGCCCGCGGATCGCACGGACACCACGGGCGCCAGGGTCAGTTCGCGCACCACGGCCGCGAGGTGCGCCACGGCGAGCACACTCGCCCGGGGCACGAAGGCCATCACGCTCACCACGGGCACCATGGTCATCACCCGCACCACTTCGCCTCTTGGCATCCGCACCACGAGCGAGGACCGCAGCACTTCGAGCATCGCCATCACGGCCGGCCCGGGGGACGCGACCACGGCGATCGGCCAAGGCCTCCGCGCGACGGCGAGCGCAAGGATGGCGGTCGCCCACACGGTGAGCGGTCGGAAGCGGCCGGCGTCGAGCAGGGTCTGACGCAGGTCACGCCCGAGGCGTCGACGGCGGTTGATTCGCGGATCGCCCAGCTGGAAGCGAGCCTGAGCCGATTGGGCGAAGAATTGGCAAGTTTGCGGCAGGCGCTCAAGCGCTAGTCCTCCCCCCGCGCCCGCGATCGAAGGCGAGCCAACCGACCCCGGCGGTCTCCGCGCCAGGTTGGTCTGGCTCGCCTTCGCTTTCTCAGATGATCCCGTTCCCAGGACGCCGTGGCGCTGCTGTCAGTCGCTTGACACCCCGCTGAGCGCCCGGTATCTTTACCGGATTACGGATTTCGCTAAGTGTTGTGGCGAAAACGATTTTGGGTACGGCGCGGCGTCCGATTGCGATGCCGCTGGGACGGGGTTTGGGCAGGCCGGTTCGACGAGCATCCCCATGGCGGGCGTTGTCCTCGAGAACGTGTCGAGGGTCTTCCCCGGCCAGGTGGCCGCCGTGCGAGCCGTGAGCTTGGAGGTGCGGGATCGAGAGTTTCTGGTGCTGGTCGGACCTAGCGGTTGTGGCAAGTCCACGACGCTGCGGTTGGTGGCCGGCCTGGAAGAGCTGTCGAGCGGAACGATCACGATCGGCACGCGGATCGTCAACGATGTCCCTCCGAAGGATCGGGACATCGCGATGGTCTTTCAAAACTACGCTCTGTATCCGCACCTCTCGGTGTACCGGAACATGGCGTTCGGTTTGGAACTGCGTGAAGGTATTAACAGTTGGAGCTGGCTGTGGCGCTGGGCGCTGCCGCCGGGGCGCAAGCGGGCAATGGCCCAGCGGCGATATGAGGTCGCCGAACGGGTGCAGGCCGCGGCGCGAACGCTGGGAATCGAGAAGTTGTTGGAGCGGTACCCGCGGCAGCTCTCTGGTGGAGAGCGGCAGCGAGTGGCGCTCGGTCGGGCGATGGTGCGCAGCCCGGCCGTGTTCTTGTTCGACGAACCGTTGTCGAACCTGGACGCCAAACTGCGCGTGGAGATGCGGCGCGAGCTGAAAGAGCTCCACCGCCGTTTGCAGACGACGATGATTTTCGTCACGCACGACCAGGTCGAGGCCCTCACCCTCGGCCAGCGAATCGTGGTGATGAACGAGGGCGCGATCCAGCAGGTGGGTCGGCCGATGGAGTTGTATGACTGGCCGGCCAACCGCTTCGTGGCGGGATTTATCGGCACGCCAGCCATGAACTTCGTCGACGGCACGCTGGTGAGAAACTCGGGCAGCCGGCAGTTTCGCCGCGGCGGACTGGCGGTGGACCTGGGTGGCCGCAGGTTGGACCAGGCGCCTTCGGGCGAGAATTTGCCGGCTGTGTTGGGTGTGCGACCCGAGGACGTGCGAATCGGCGGCCGGACGATCTCCGACCGAGAGCGGCCCGGCAGCACAGCCCGCGGGACAGTGCGGTTGGTCGAGTCGCTGGGCGACGCGACGGTCGTGACCGTGTCGGTCGACGAGGTGGCAGTCGAGGAGCGAGAGCAAAGTGAGTTTGAGGTGCTGATCAAGACCGACGCTCGCAGCGAGCTGCGGACGGGGGATGCGGTCAGCGTGACGGTGGATGCAGGCAGAGTGCACGTGTTCGACCCGGACACGGGCCAGAACTGGGCTTGCCCGAGTGCCGTAGAATCCCAGAGCGAGACAGATTGAATCACCAAGACAGGCTGAAGCAGCACGATCACGAGCGGAAAAGACTGACGACTTACTAACAATTCGGTGAGGGGCCGGCAGCGGCGACCTGGGCACGTGTTTCATCGCCCGACATCGACCGCGTCCACGCTCCGACAATTCGAAAAACCGCCCCCTGGGGGACCATCACCATGAACGCCACGGAAATCTTGCGGATCGTTGACGCGATCCATCGCGACAAAAATGTCGACAAAGAGGTCGTCTTCAGCGCCATCGAAGCGGCGCTGGTCTCGGCCGCTAAGAAACAATACGGCGAAGAGGAAGACATCCAGGTCCACATCGATCGTAAAGACGGCTCGATCAGCGGCACGCACAACGGCGCCGCCCTGGACCCCGAGGAGACCGTAGGCCGCATTGGCGCCCAAACCGCCAAGCAGGTCATGATCCAGAAGATTCGCGAGGCCGAGCGCGACGCACTATACGACGAGTATCACGAGCTGATCGGCCAGATGATCACCGGCGTGGTGCAGCGCTACGAAGGCGGCGCCGCCACCGTGCAGCTCAATAACGTCGAGGCAATCCTCCCCCGCAGCGAGCAGATTCCCGGAGAGACCCATCATCCCAACGAGCGGGTCCGGGCCACGGTCTTCGAGGTCCGCAAGGCCGGCAGCCGCGTGAAGGTCATCCTCAGCCGTACCCGGCCACAGTTGGTGCAGCGGCTGTTTGAGCAGGAGATCCCTGAGATCGCCGACGGAGTGATCGAAATCCGCGCCATCGCCCGCGAGCCGGGCTATCGCAGCAAGGTGGCGGTCAGCAGCTCAGACCAGCGAGTCGACTGCGTCGGCGCTTGCGTGGGCGTCCGCGGCAACCGCATTAAGAACATCGTCGACGAGTTGGCCGGCGAGCGGATCGACATCGTCCGCTGGAGCGATGACCTGCAAGTCCTGATCCCCAACGCCCTGCAGCCGGCCGAGGTCGAGGAAGTGATCCTCTGCCAGATGCTGGGTCGGGCGATCGTGCTGGTGCGCGAAGATCAGTTGTCGCTGGCCATCGGTCGCCGCGGACAAAACGTGCGGCTGGGCAGCAAGCTCTGCGTGTGGGATATCGAGATCATGACCCGCGAGGAGCTGGACGAATCGATCGAGCGGGCCGTGGGCGGCTTCTCGGCCCTAGACGGCGTCTCCGAATCGTTGAGCGAGCGGCTGGTGGGCGAAGGGTTCCTGTCGTATGACGACCTGTCGATCATCGAGCCCGACGCGCTGATGGAGATGGGCGAGTTGACCGAGGACCAGGCCAACGAGATCGTCGCCCAGGCCGAGGCCAAGGCCAAGGAGGCCGAGCAGGCCGCGGCCCTGGAGCGCCGCCGTCAGCGGGAGCAAGATCGCGTTGACGCCGCCACGGCGGCTGCGGAAGCGGCTGAAGCGGCCAAGGCCGTCGACACGGCGGTCGCCGAGCCAGAAGCAGGCGCCGAGCCAGAAGCCGCCGCCGCGGCCAGCGAAGAAGTTATCGCGGACGTAGACGACACCGGGGATATTTCGCCCGCGGAAGAACCACCCCCCGCCACGTAGTCCGTCGTCCGGTAACGCACAGGCGTTACCGCCGGGAGACCTTGGTCATGCAATAGGATAGAATTAAACGCCGCGCCCTCAGGCGCTGCGATGTGCCCGAGGGAGGGCCGAAATTTGGCAGCTCGAATTTACTCGTTAGCGAAAGAACTCAAGCTCGACAGCAAAGTCCTGGTCGACATTTGCGCGAGCGCGGGTGTGACCGGCAAGGGTTCGGCCCTGGCCAGCCTGACCGACGAAGAAGTCGAGCGGATCAAGGCTTATATTGCCGGCGGCCAAGGTCGAAGCGCCGCGCCGCGACCCCGCCCCGCGGCCGCCACGACCACCGCGGCCATCGAGGCCCCGGTCGATAGCGGCGCCCTCAGGCGAGAGGACTACATCGCTCCGACGGCCACCAGCGCGTCGGACAAGATGCAAGACTTGGGCGATCGACTGCGTCGCAAAAAGCCGGCCAATGGCGACCCTGGCGCTCCGGCTCGACCGGCACCCGCCAAGGGTTCGGGACTCAAGCTGGCGCCGCTGCCCAACGCGCCGCCTCCGCCGGTCGTCGTCACGCCGGCCGAAGCGCCGGCCCAGAAGCCCGACCTGCGGCTGCCAATGGACGCTATCAAGGCCGCCAGCCGCGCCGGCGGCAGCAAGCCGCTGATCGACCACGTCCGCAAGCAGCAGGGCAAGCGTCACACTGACGAACCGACCACGACGCCGCCCGCCAAGGGCGCCGCGCCCCCGCATCGCGGTGGGCGACCACTGGATAAGACCGCCGCCGAGGCGGGTGCTCCCGCCGCCGGCCGCTCGCGCCGACCGATTGGCAAACCTGCGGGGCCCGAAGAGCCCGGCGCGCTGGTCGGTCGCGAACAGCGGCAGCTCAATCGTCGGCGGGCTACGACCGAAACGCGGGCCCGCGGCAGCGATGAAGAGGAAGCCACGCCGACCCGGCGCCGCGCTCCCTCGCGCAACCTGCGACGCAGCGCCGGTTCCAACACGGCCGCTCCGCGCAAGAGCAAAGTCACGCTCACCCTGCCCTGCACCGTCCGTAGCTTCTCCGAGGCCATTGGCGTGCCGGCCCAGCAGGTGCTGCGACAATTGTTGACCCTCGGTACGATGGCCAACATCAACGCCGAGATCGACGCCGAAACAGCCGAACTGTTGGCCGTGGGCCTCGGCGTGGAGATCGATTTCCGGCGTGAGCTGGACCTCGCCGAAAAGACCTTGAACGAGCTGGTCGACCAGCCCGACGATCCCGAGTCGCTCGTCCCCCGTCCCCCGGTGATCACGTTCCTGGGTCACGTTGACCACGGCAAGACGTCGCTGTTGGACCGGATCATCGGCATCAATGTGGTCAGCGGAGAAAGCGGCGGCATCACGCAGCACATCCGCGCTTACCAGGTTGAGAAAGACGGCCGCAAGATTTCGTTTGTCGACACGCCGGGCCACGAAGCGTTTACCGAGATGCGGGCCCGCGGGGCCAACGTCACGGATATCGCGGTGCTGGTCGTGGCCGCCGACGACGGCATCATGCCGCAAACCGAAGAGGCGATCAGCCATGCCCGGGCCGCCGGAGTGCCGATCGTCGTGGCCTTGAACAAGATTGACCTGCCGGGCGTCGACCCGCAGCGGATCTTTCAGCAACTGGCAGCCAACGACCTGCTGCCGACCGAGTGGGGCGGCGACACCGAAGTGGTGAAGACCAGCGCCACGACCGGCATCGGCATCGACGACCTGCTGGAAACCTTGCTTACCTTGGCCGAGCTGCGTGACTATCGGGCCAATCCCGCCCGGCATGCCGCGGGCACCTGCCTGGAGGCGGAGCTGCACGAGGGCCGTGGCGTCGTGACCAAGCTGATCGTGCAGAACGGCACGCTTAAGGTTGGCGACGCGATTGTCTGCGGCACCGCGTTTGGCCGCGTAAAGGCCATGTACGATACGCTGCTAGGCCGCGTTCACCACGCCGAGGCCACGCCCTCGATGCCCGTGAACGTCACGGGCCTGGACGTCGCGCCGGCCGCCGGCGAGCGGTTCTTCGTGCTGGACGACATTGCCACGGCTCGGCGCATCGCCGAGGACCGCATGGGCAAGAGCCGTCTGGCGACGCTGGGTTCTGCGCCCGAGCACGTCACGCTCGAGAACCTCTTCGAGCGGCTAGGTCAGAAGGAAGCGGCCACGCTCAACGTCATCCTGCGAGCCGACGTGCGCGGATCGATCGAGGCGATCCAGAAAGAGCTGACCAAGCTGATCCACCCGGAAGTAAAGATCAAGGTCTTGCAGGCGACCGTCGGCGGCGTGACCGAAGCCGACGTGCACCTGGCCGACGCTTCCGACGCGATCATCATCGGCTTCAACGTGGTGCCGGACGAAGGCGCCCGCCGATTGGCCGAAGAGCGGGGCGTGCAGGTTCGCCGGTATGACATCATTTACAAGCTCACCGAGGACCTGAAGGCGGCACTCGAGGGCATGCTCGAGCCGGAGCAGCGCGACGTGGAGCTGGGTCGAGCCCTGGTGCAGCGCACCTACACGATCAGCCGCGTGGGCACGATCGCCGGTTGCCGGGTACTTTCCGGAACGATCCAGCGCAACGCCCGGGCCCGACTAATTCGCGACAACCGCGTGATCGGCGACTATGGAATCGAGTCGCTCAAGCGCGAGAAGGACGACGCCCGCGAGGTCCGCGAAGGTTTGGAGTGCGGCATCAAGCTGGGCGGCTACAACGATTTGAAGGAAGGGGACATCATCGAGGTGTACAAGATCGAGGAAGTGGCCCGCACTTTCTAACTCGCCAGCCAACTTCCATTTCGCGGGCAATCGGCCGGACGCCGGCGCTTGCTCGCCTGTCGTCCTTCCCGCACCTTCGACCGAGCACACATGACCTCTCGACGCACCCAGAAAGCGGCCGAAGCGATCCGCGAGGTCGTAAGCATGGCGATCCTCACGCAATTGAAGGATCCGCGCGTGCGCGACGTCACCGTGACCTATGTCGAGGTCACCCCCGACATGCGGCAGGCCAAGGTGCACGTTTCGGTCATGGGAGACGAGACCAAACAGAACCTCAGCCTGCGAGGATTGCAGAATTCCGCCGGTTTTTTGCAGAGTTTGGTCGCGAAACGGATCGACACGCGCTACACCCCCCGGCTGGTCTTTGAGCTAGACTTGGGGGTCAAGCGATCGATTGAAATCAGCCAGATCCTGCAATCCGTGCTACGCCAGCCGGAGGAAACCGAGGAGTCGCCCGACGCCGCGGAAGTGGAGTCTGCGGAAGAATCGTCAGACTTGGAACCCGACACCGAATCCGAAGCCGAAGACCTGAACTAGAATTTGCTGAATCGCAGGCGGCGGCCCCGACCCCCAAGGGGGCGCGAGTGGCCACGCCAGCGACCCCCCCGCCTGAAGCGTCCCTCAGGTTCCCGAACGACCCCGAGATTGGCATGAGCACTCCGAATCGCGCGTCCCAGTTGAACAAGCTCTACAAGACTTTGAAGCGAACTCACAAGTACGCGCCGGTCAAAGGGGATCAACCGCTGCTGGAGTCGCTGCTGTTTGCCTGCTGTCTGGAAAACACCCGGCACGACGTGGCTCAACTGGCCCTGACCAAAGTTCGCGAATCGTTTTTCGACTGGAACGAGATTCGGGTGAGCACGGTCAAAGAGTTGGCCGAGGCGATGTCGATGCTGCCCGAGCCGCCCGCGGCCGCCGCCCGATTGAAGAACGTGTTGCAGGCGGTGTTCGAGTCGGACTACTCGTTTGACTTGGAACACCTGAAGAAGCAGAACATCGGCGCTGCGGTCAAACGCTTGCAGAAGCTGCCCGGCACGTCGGCTTTCGGCGTCGCTTATGCCACGCAAGTCGCCCTGGGCGGACACTCCATCCCGGTCGACAAAGGCGCGCTCAACGTCTTGTACGTGCTGGGCGTGATCAGCACCAACGAGGCCGAAAGCGGTGCGGTGACTGGCATGGAACGGGCAATACCCAAGAGCAAAGGTCACGAGTTCGGCGCACTGCTGCACGAGTTTGGCGCCGAGTTCTTCGCCAACCCGTTCTCGCCAAGCGTGCGCGACCAGTTGCTCTCGATCGCTCCGGACGCCAAGGATCGGTTCCCCAAGCGGACGACCAAGAAGGCGCCCGAGCCGGCCCCCGTGCCCGCCAAGGCCGCGGCCGTGGCCGACAAGAAGAAGGCCGGCAAGGAAAAGGAACTGCCGGCCGCCAAGAAATCGATCAGCAAGACCGCGGAGAAGCGGCCGCTACGCGCGACCAAGCCCGTGGCGCAAGTAAAAAAGAAACCGGCCGAGCGTCCGAAGAAGGCCGCCAAAGTGCTCACCAAGCGCAAGCCGCGCTAAATCGCGCACCGGTCCCCGCTCGCCGGCGCACGGAGGAATTCAACCGCCCCACGGGCCGAGGTTCCGATGCTCGTTCTCTTCCGCCGGATTCACACGTTCACGCTCTCGGCGTCGGCCATCGCGCTGGCCACGGTGCTCTGCCATCCACTGATGGCCGACCCCGCGCCGGTCGCCGCCCCCGCGGTCGACAAGCCGCCGGTCGCGCCGCCGCAATCCCCTGCCGACAAGCCCGCGGAACCGACCGCGCAGCAAGCGGCCCTGCCGCCGGGAAGCGACGAGCTGGACGACGTCGCGGCGCCCTTCACCCCGCTCAACCCGCGCACCGGGCGCGACGAGGATCGGGTGCGTGCGCTGGCGCTGTTCGCTGCCGGCCGTGTCGCCGAGCAGCAGCAGGAGTTTCCGCTGGCGCTCAAGCGTTACCAGCGCGCGTTCCGTCTCGACCCCAACGCCGCGGCCGCGCTGCGCGAGATCGTGCCCCTGGCCTTTAACCTCGACCGCCAGGCCGAGGCGGTCCGCTATGCCCTGATTATGGCCGAACGTGAAACCAGCGACCCGGTGCTGCTGCGGCGGTTGGCAATTTACCTGACCGAGGAAGGCAACACTGAACGGGCGCTGGCGCTCTACGAAAAGGCCCTGGCGATGCAGGCCGCTCGCCCCGCCGGCAAGCCTGAAAAGGGCGCTGCAAACCTGACGCTGGTGCGCATGGAGATGGCGCGGCTGTATTTTGTGGCCAAGAAGTTCGAGCAGTCGGCCGATCAGTTTGCCGAGGTCTTGGCGGCCATCGACAACCCAGAGAAGTTCGGTCTGGACGATTCGATGAAGAAGGCCCTGCTGAACAAACCTGAGCTGACCTATCAGTTGATGGGCGAGGCCTTCCTGTCGGCCGGTCGCGCGGCCGAGGCGCTCTCGGCCTTCGAGCGCGTGCAACAGGCCAAGCCGGACGAGGCCCTGCATGCTTACAACCTGGCGCGCATCGAGGCCCAACAAAAGCGGCCCGCGCAGGCGCTCGCCAAGCTGGAACCCTACCTGGCGCAAAAGCGCACGACCCAGGGCACCGCACCCTATCAACTTCTGGCCGATGCCCTGACCGAGCTGGGACAATCCAACCGCTTGCTGGCGCGGCTGGAAGAGCTGCGCGCGGCCGATCCCACCAACCTGCCGCTGTCGTACTTTCTGGCGCAGCAATATCGGGCAGCCAAGCAACCCGGCAAAGCCGAGCCGATCTATGCCGAACTGATCGCCCGGCACGCCGCGCGGCCACCGATTGAGGCCTACCAGGCGCTGATCGACGTGCTGCGAGAGCAGCGAAACACCGACAAGCTGCTGACCACGCTGGGCGACGTGGTCGCGCGGGTCAGCAATCTCGCGCCGCTGGGCGATTCTGGCAAGGCGCTGGCCGCGGACAAGGAACTGTCAAAGTCGCTCGTCGCGGCCGCCACCGCGCGGGCCGATGCCGACGGTGGCAAGCTCGGCCTCGGCCCCAGCCTGGCCGGCGCCCTGTTGGCCGTCGAGGTCGAGGACTATGCCGCGGCCGAGCGGCTATTCAACATGGCGATCACAGCCGAACCGAAAAAGGCCGGCGAGATCATCGTCAACTGGGGCCTGGAGCTGTTCCTGGCCAATCGCTATGCCGACGCCGCCAAGGTCTTTCAGCGAGGTCTGGACGAGAAGCTGCTGCCCGATGGCAACCCCTCGCTGTACTTCTATCTGGCCGGGGCGCTGGAGATGGACGGTCGCACCGACGAAGCGATCGTGGCGGCCGAAAAAGCGGCCGAGTTGCAGAAAGACTCGCCCCGGTTCGCCAGCCGCGCGGGCTGGATCCAGTATCACGCCAAGCGCTACGACGCCGCGCGACAAAGCTATGCAGCTTTGCTGGAAAAGTACGACAAGAATCACGAGTCGTCGGAGACCCGCGAGACGCTGCGCGATGCCCGCCTGGTGCTGTCCAATATCGCCGTGATCGAGGGCAAGCTGCCCGAGAGCGAGGAATGGCTGGAGCAGGTGCTGGACGAGTTTCCCGAGGACGTCGGCGCGCTCAACGACCTGGGTTACCTGTGGGCCGACGGCGGCAAGCACCTGGAGCGGGCCCTGGCGATGGCGCAGGTGGCCGTGGCCGAAGACCCCAAGAACATGGCCTATCGCGACAGCCTGGGCTGGGCCCTGTTTCGCCTGGGTCGCTATCCCGAGGCCGTGGCCGAACTAAAAGTCGCCGCGGCGGTCGAAGAACCCGACGGCGTGATCCTGGATCACCTGGCCTCGGCGCTCGAGAAAAACGGCGAGCACGCGGCGGCGGCCGAAACCTGGCGTCGTGCGGCGGCAGCGTTCGAAAAACACGCCGAGCCCGCAAAAGCCAAGCAGGCCACGGACAAAGCCCAGGGTGCCGAGAGCTCGGCGGCAAAGAATAAGTAAGTCACTGGCCGAGACCTGATCGCTAACGGCGCTCGGAGCCGGAGTGCGTGACTACGGTGCCCCGCATCTTCTGTAGCCGGGGTCTGTGACCCCGGTGCCCCGCATCTCGACGCTAGTGCTCGATCTCCGACCAGTACTCGTCGGCCCGATTGGCAAACTCCGGGCTGTTGTCGTGGTCGTGGCACTGCACGCATTGATTCTCTTTGGCTTCGGCCCAGGTCAGGTGCAGTAGCGCCCTGGCGGCATCGCGGGCCGCGTCGTCTCCCTTGGTTTCGGCCGCCACGTGGGCAGCGCCCGGTCCGTGGCAGTTCTCGCAGCCGTTGGCCACCAGGTGCGGCGTCTTGTCGAGGCTCTCAAAACCTGAGACGTAAGGCGAGTTTTCCTGGGCGTTCCAGCCCGTGGCATGACAACTGATGCACTCGGCGTCGAACTGCCGCGGCGGGTCGAGCTTCACCAGCGTGTCGGTGGCGTGGGCATGGGCCGAATTGCTCCAGACCTCGAAGGCGCTTTCGTGACACTCTTGGCAACGGGCGCTGCCGACAAACTTGCCCGACAACGGTTCGCCCCGCTTGGCCTGCGGGGCCCCCACGGGCTTCAGCCCCAGTCCTTCCCAGCCCAGCGCTTGCAGTTGATCCTGGTAGGTCACCATCAACGCCTTCATCTCGGCCGTGTTTGGATAGCGGGAGTCGAGCGCCACGCGTTGAAAGCGGACCGGCTCCTTTGCGTCGGCATAGAACCCGGCCACGACCAGGTACTGCCCCTTGTGGCCGACCTCGATCAGCCGGCCCTTTCCGCCGGGCACCTTCTCGGGCTGGGCCGGAGGCACGTCGGCGCCGCCGGCGGTGACGACCAGGTCGAACTCGGTAAACTTCTTGGCCAGTTCCAAGGACTCGTCATAGCTGGCCTGGGCCAACAGCACCTTGACGTCGCAGTCTTGCAATTGCGGCAGCACTTCGGCCACGGCCTCGGCGGCCGGGGTGATCACCACTTCGCTGTTGTTCACTTCGGCCTGGTAACTCTTGCCGACGACCGACGTGATGCCCAGCTTCATGCCACCAGCCTCGACGATGCGGACCTTGGGCGTCAGGTCGAACAGGCTGACATTCGCCGCGACGAAGATGCTATCGGCCGGTTCGGCGCCGGCCACCGCGGCCACGATCTCGCCGGCCGACAACCGCAAGTCCGCCGGGCCAAAGCCGACGCCGTCGTATTGCATGGTCTTGTAGGCTTCGGCCGTGATGCCAAATTGCAGCTCGGCCTGCTTGCCGAAGCGCCGCACCACGCCGCCGACGTCGACCGCCGCGACGCTCCAACCGCGCTTCTTCAAATCTTGAAAGAAGGCCAACCGGCGGCTCAGGCCGCCCAACTGTTTCTCCAAGCCGGCGCAACCGCAGGGCTCGATGTAGCCATCCTGCCGGCCGCTGATCACCAGCGCCAGCTTGGGCTTCTTCCAACCGACAAAGTATTGGCCGTTTTCCTTGATCGGGTCAAACGGTCCGCCCTCGGCCGCAAGGCGTTTGGCGGCCTTTTGCTCGGCAGCGGCGCGGGCCTCGGGCGTAGCGTGCGCCTTCTTGGCGCCATCCAGGGGTCGAGAGGCCGTGGCGATCGGCCCCTGGACCGCCGGCGCCGAATCCTTGGACGCCGAATCCTTGGACACCGAGTCGGTGGCTGCCGCGTCGTCCGTCGCCGCGGGGACGTCGTCGGTGGGCTCAACCGGTGACGATAGGGCAGCGCCAGCTTCGTTGCTCGCGGTCTCGCCAGCGGTCTCATCAGACGATGGCTCGTTTGCGGCGACGGTAGTGCTCTTTGCCGGCGCTTGGCCCGGGCCGTTGACCGCGGCCGCCGGAGGGCGATAGCCGCTTGAGCCGGAATCGCAGCCCAGCATGAGCATGCCGACCAGCGACATGAGACCCGTCAATGCATGGCGGCCAATGGTCATCGTCATGTTTCGGATCCATCCTGAGCTGAGGTTGTCCGTCGCAGCAGGCGCTTTTTCGCCAGGGCAGGTCCGCGTCGTCGCTCGACCCTATTGGGTAACGACGAACTGAACGAACATGCGAAACTGTTTGACGTCGGGGAGCGTGGTTTCCAGGATTACTTCGGCGTACTTCCCCTGGTCCGTGCCCAGGTGGTTAACCGGCGACTGGCCCGGGGGGATTTCGATCGAGAGCGGAATCTGCGTCACTCCTCCCCCGGCGCCGGACTTCAGCTCGCTCGGTTCGCCCATCGTGACCTTGAGCCACGCAGGGGTGATCTCGCCGGGCGTGATCTTAACGTTGTGGCGATCCGGTCCGCGGAGCACGATGAACAGCTTGCGCGTGGCGCCGGTGCTGCTGGGTACCGAGCCGATCGCCAGGCGATGGACATCGTTGTTCCACCCGCGCCCGACGATCGACATATCACTGTCGATCGTGCCGTCGACCGGCAGGTCGACCACCGTCGCCGAGGCACTGCCGGGGGACTTCAATTGGAGGCGGATTGTCTGCCGAAACGGCCCCAAGGGCAACCCCGGTTTCAGCGCGACCCGCAGCAAGCAACCGCTCTTGGCCTTGTCGTCGCCAAACTGATCCCGGGGGAGCGGCTCGCTGGCCACGTCAAAATAGGGTGCCAGGTCAGCCTTCTCAAACGTGTAACCTTCCAGACCTACCTCGTCGGTCAGGTAGGACAGCACCTTGACCTCGGTGATCCGCGATTCATTGGCCGAGACGTTCGCCAGCGAAATGCTTGACGGAACAATCTGAAACCGAGTGGACACCGTGCCGGCGATGGTCAGGTCAATGATCGGCATCGCCGGATCGTTGGTCAGGATCGTGGCGTACTGGCGAAACTGCGGCTGGTACTGACTGGTGGTGTACTCGATCGTCACTTCGGAGCTTTCGCCGGGGGGCACGACGGTCTTGGACAGTTCGGCGATGGTGCACCGCGTGCAACTCGTGCCGCGACCTTTGAGCTTCAGGGGCGCATCGCCCATGTTCGAGATGCGAAACACGTGCCTGACCTTGGTGTCGCGCTCCACCGCGCCGAACTGATGGTAGCTGCCGTCGACCAGCACCTTCGGCCGCCCCGGTCCGCTCTCGACCGGCAGCGAAACGGCCACGCGGTCCAACCGAGGCGAGTGGGAAAAGTTGGCCCAGGTCAGGCCGGCGCCAAACAACGCGCCCAGCAGGCCCGAGAGAATCACGACGTGCGTAGCTTTCATGGAATCGAACCGGCCGGATGCGGGGCAATAGACAGGATGGAGCGACCGCTCCCCGTCCTTTGATTGTAGGCCGCCCGCGGCGCGCTGGTCAACGTAGCCGGTTGCCGCAACCGGTCACCGCAACCGCTCCTCCAGCGCGGCCAGTTGGGCGCGCAGCTCGGGCGAAAGCTTCTTGTCCGGGTGAGGGGTCAAACCGTCCAGCTCCAGCGCGACGTTAATCTGCTCTCGCGCCTCGCGCGTCTGCCCGACCTGCTCGAGCGATAGCGCATATTCGGCACGCAGCGCCGGCAGCGTCGGATACAGCTCAACCGCTCGCTGGAAGAGCTTGGCCGCGACTTTGGCCAGGCTCGGATCTTGTTCGACTGCGAACAACTGCGTGTACCAACTGGCCGCCAGCCGGCAGGTCGCACTCGAACGAGGTCGCAGTTCTACCATCCGCGTTGCGGCCATCATGAACCGCTCGCGCGAGGCGTCGGACTTGGGATTGGCCTTCAATCGCTCCAGCTCGATCGCGCCGATCTCGGCCCACGGTTCGGCCGAGAGCGGATCGGCCGCCGCGGCGTCGAGCAGCGCGTTGACCCGGGCATCGGCCGTGCGCTCGGTCTCGGCTCTGACCAGCGCCGCCTGCACTTGAGTGACTGGACCGTAGGCCAGCAGATAACACGCGACGAGCGCCGCGACGGCGGCCACGCCCAACACGACGGGCGCAAATCGCCAACCGCCTGTCAACGCGCGCGGCGCGCTGTCTAGCTGGGCGTCATCCGCCGCGTTGAGCGCCAGCGCCAGCAAGACCCAGAACGTACCGGCCACGCCCGGATAGGCGATGCCGCCGGCGGCCAGCAGGTTCACGGCCAACACCAGCGCCCCAAGCGCCGGCAGTCGAGCGGGCAACACGCCGCCCTCGATCCACGGCCAGGCCAGCCAAGCGACCACGCCGCCAATCGCCAACGCCGCAAACAGTAATAGCTCGGGGATGTTCAACCCGGCGATCGGCGCCAAGGCAAACGCCAGCACGAACCCCAGTCCGCCGCCGACGAGCACGACCAGCGCGCTCGACGATGTGTCGTTCAACGCGTTCACCGCCGGGCCGTCCGCAGTCAACCGCCGCGTCCGCCACGCCACCACGCCCAGCAGATCGCACAAGGCGATCATTGCAAACGTGCCCGCGGTCGCCCAGACCTCTAACAGGAAGTTGTGCGGGTCGCGAATCTCCTCGCTGGCCTCGGGCAACTTGAACTGCGTGTAGTAGTCCTGAAAGTTTCCGGCACCGACGCCCAGCCAGGGGTAGCGCATGATCATCTGCAGCGTCGATCCCCAGTACTGCACGCGATAACCCAACGACTTGCCGGCCTCCGAGAGCACCTCGCGGTCCAACCCACGGACCGCCACCGCGGCGATCACCAGTGCCACGACCACGCCACCTGCGATCAACAAAAATCGTGGCCGCAGCACGCGCCGCCGGATGCCATCAACGAACAACGGCAGTAGCACCAGCCCCAGCGCCACGGCCAGGTAGGCGCTGCGGCTCTTGGTCAGCACCAGGCAGCCCGCGATCGCCGCCAGGCACAAGCCGGCGACTGCGCCCCGGATCCAGCGATTCCACCCGGCAATTGCCGGCGTGGGCGTCGCGTCTCGGCCCGCTTCGAATCGCGTCAACGCAATGCCCAGGCCGATCACCAGCCAGGGCGCCAAGAAACCGGCCAGCGAGTTGGTCAACGCGAACGTCGCCAGCGGTTCGCTGCTGGCCAGGCGGTCTTCAAACTGCCGGCGCTCGGACGACCCCGGCGGCGACCATTGCCCCGCGACCCGCAGCACGTCATCCGGGTTGTCTGCATATGCGGCCCGATCGGCCGGCAGGCTGACGAAGACCTGAAAATAGCCATACGCACTGGCGACGACCGCCACGGCCAGCATTACGCTCACCAGGGCCCGGGTCTCGCGCGGCGTGCGGACCAATTGCCGCGTGAGAAAAAAGACCAGGCCCGCGCCGACCCATTGCCAGAGCATGTTGATCGCCGGCCGCGGACTGGCATAGTTGCCGCCGACCATGGCACTGGTGATGCAGATCACGACCAATACGGCCAGCGCGCCGTCGGCCAACGAGAGCGGTCGCACCAGCGACCCCCGCGCCGCGGTTAGTGTCAGGCAGCCCGCCGCCAGGCACAACGCCAACATGTCAAACGGCAGGTCATCGCCCATCCAGGCCACGCCCTCGCTGGGCAACAGCGGCCGCGCCACGACCAAGGCCGCCAGCGCGCCCAGCAGCCACGCGCGCACCCGCTCGACCGTCGGCGCCGGCGCGGGGTCAGGCGTCACGGTCGCCGGGGGCTGCTTCGCATTTGCTTTGCGCTGGGCCTTCATGAATCGTCGGTCGACCGCATCTTGCGACGGGCCGTGGTTTCCAGGATCGCGATCACTGCCAGCAGGCAGCCGACCAGCGCCAATACAGTCACGGCGCCGGCCAGGTTCACCTGGTGCAACAGCAGCGCCCCCAGCCCACAGGCAGCCGTGGTCAGATAGATCGTCAGCACGGCTTGGGTTTTGGTCAGCCCCAGCGCCACCAGCCGATGCGAAAAATGATTCGTGTCTCCCTCAAACGGGCTGCGCCCCGCGCGCAGGCGAATCAGCACCACGCTGAGGGTGTCATAAATCGGCACCGCCAACACGCACAACGGCGCCAGGATGGCGTGACGCGGCACGCCCTGTCCGGTAAACGTGGCCAGGATGGTCAACACCGCCAGCGAGAAGCCGACAAAGTAACTGCCGGCGTCTCCCATGATGATCCGCGCCGGCGGCCGGTTGTGAAACAGAAAGCCCAACAGTGAACCGACCAGCACGAAGAGCATTCCCGCGACAAACAACTGCGGCTGGTTCGAGCCGGCCTCGGGCGTGGTCAGCATCACGACCGCCAGGATCGCCGCCGCGATGGCCGCCACCCCGGCCGACAGACCATCCATGTTGTCCAGCATGTTGAACGAATTGACCAGGCCCACGATCCACAGCACGCTCACGATGCCGGTGAGCGCGGGAGAGTCGACAAACAAGGTCAGCTTCCACCCGCGGCCAAACACCACGGCCACGGCCACGAGCGTTTCAACGCTGATCCGGATGCGCCAATCGAGATGGCGCACGTCGTCGACCAGGCCCAGCACGACCAGCACGCTGGCGCAGGCCAGAAAGAACCACAGGTCTGCCGATTGCGCGGCCAGGCCGGACAATTGCGGCTCGATAAATTCCGCGAACTGCTCGCCCCACGGCCCAAGGAATGACAGGTCGAGCTTGGCCAATTCGGGATCGATGCGATAGGCGGCGTGCCAGGTGTTGATCAGGGCCTGACCGACGGCCAAAGGCAGGACGACGCCGGCCCAGATCGCCAGCCCGCCCCCCATGGCCAGCGGCGCTTTGTGGATCTTGCGATGGCCGGGCTGATCGACCAGTCCCCACTTTGGCGCCAGCACGCGCAGCGCCGCGGCCAGCACGCCAGAAACAATTCCGCTGGGCACGGCAGCCAGCGCCACGAGCCAATTCATTTCGACAGTGCCCTCGGTCAAAAATGCCGTCGGTGAACGCCGCCCTCAGCCAGCGCGGCGACGCAGCAGGTCGCGGCACGCGGCGAAAAACTCTTGGTAATCGTCTCGCCGATAGTCAGGAAAAGTCCAGTCGCGGTGCTGCCAGCGGCGGTCTTTGTAGAACAACGTCACTTCGGCGAAGATGCCCCGCGACAGATAAATTCGATGGGCGTGATCCTTGGTCGACGCCAATACCAGCTTGGCCGGCGTCAGGTAGCCGGGATCGAGGTTCAACGGCCGGGACTCCGCGTGAGCTCCCTTTCCAGCATACTCGGCCTCCCAGTCGTTTGTCTCGATTTTCCGCGCGACCAGCACCGCCGGATCGACCAGGGTCTCGAAGGCGAAAAAACACTTAGAAATACCGGGCCCCATTGTCGGCTCGTAGTAGTCGGTCTCGACAAACTCGAACCGCGGACTCTCTAGCGCGATCGGACCCCAGGCCCCCTCGGCTCGCTCGCGAGCCCAGTCCAGCGCCGACCCATGACGACTAAAGGCCGCCAGCAGCATCAACACCGGCGCCGGTTGCGTAATGTCGCCCATGGGGGAATAGTTGTTGGTTGTTGGTTGTTGGTTGTTAGTGACTGGAATTGAAATTGGGCGACGCCGCACGGTCGGTTGGAAGTGCGTTGCCACGCCGCAAGCCGATGGGTGCTGTCGTTGAGAACCAACAACTAACAACGAGCAACCAACAACTACTAGTACGCTTTGGCAAACACGCCGCGCTGCTTGGTCTCCTGACCAGTAAACACGCACTTGCCGCTGACCTGCTCTTCGAAGCCGGGCTCGTCGGCCAGCGGGATGCAGCGAATCGTCACCTTATGCTTAGCCAGGATGGCCGCGGTCTCGGGCGTCTCAACAAAGTGACAGATCGCAAACCCGCCGTGGACCTCGGGCCGCTCGGCGTTGGCAGGCGTGAAGTACGACTCGAAGTCGGCCAGGTTCGTGATCGTGCGAGTATTCGCCTGGCGCTCGGCGGCGGCCCGTTCGAACAGACCCCGTTGCATGGCGGCCAGCTCGGCCCCGATCGTCGAGACCAGTTGCCCGCGCGAGATGGCCGCTTTCTTCTCGCCCGACTTGTCGTCGCGCCGTTTGGGCATCAGCGTGTCGCCGGCGATGTCGCGCGGACCGACCTCGATCACGATCGGCACGCCCCGCTTGATTTGCTGCCACTTCTTGTCGGCCCGCGGAATGTCGCGCGTATCGACCAAGGCTCGCACCGGCGCATCGTCGTAGCGCTGGGCGCTCAGCTCGGCCCGCAGCTTGTGACAATACTCCAGCACCGGCCCGGCTTCCTCGTCGTTGCGATGGATCGGCAGGATCACGACGTGCTGCGGCGCCAACCGCGGCGGCAGCACCAGGCCGTCGTCGTCGCTATGGGTCATGATCAGCGCGCCGATCAGCCGGGTCGACACGCCCCACGACGTGGTCCAGGCAAACTCCTCGCGCCCTTCGGCCGAGAGGTACTTGATCTCCTGGGCCTTCGAGAAATTCTGGCCCAGGAAGTGCGAGGTGCCGGCTTGCAGGGCTTTGCGGTCCTGCATCATTGCCTCAATGCTGTAGGTGTTGACCGCCCCCGGAAAGCGCTCGCCGGCCGTCTTCTCGCCGCGGATCACGGGCATGGCCATGTAGTCCTGGGCAAACGTGGCGTAGACTCCCAGCATCTTTTTGGTTTCTTCCACCGCCTCGTCGCTGGTGGCGTGGGCCGTGTGCCCTTCCTGCCAGAGAAACTCGGTCGTGCGCAGAAACATCCGCGTGCGCAACTCCCAGCGGACCACGTTGGCCCATTGGTTGATCAGGATCGGCAGGTCGCGGTAACTCTTGACCCATTTGGCATAGGTCGCGCCGATGATCGTCTCGCTGGTGGGCCGCACGACCAGCGGCTCCTCGAGCTTGCCGGTCGGCACCAACCGGCCGTCGGGCCCGGCCTCCAAGCGATGATGGGTCACCACGGCGCATTCCTTGGCAAAGCCGTCGACATGCGCGGCCTCCTTCTCTAGGTAGCTCAAGGGAATGAACAGCGGGAAGTAGGCGTTCACGTGCCCCGTGTCTTTGAACATCTGATCCAATGCCCGCTGGATGTTCTCCCACAGCGCGTAGCCCCAGGGCTTGATGACCATGCACCCGCGCACGCTCGACAGCTCGGCCAGGTCGGCCGCGCGCACGACCTGCTGGTACCATTCGGGATAATCTTCTGCGCGGGTGGGCGTGATGGCGGTCTGCGGTGCCTTGGCCATGAAAGAACCTTCCGTGAATGCGTTGTCGGCAATCGTGTCGATTTGTGCTGCGTTAAAGTGTCGCATTGTACGCAAGGGCCCCCGCGGGCAACAATGGGAGCGCGACGGCCGTAAATGGCGTGATTCTGCGGGCTTAGGTCGCGTGCGCGTGGCTCACCCGGCCCTTGTGACCCGCCGCCATCCGACCTAGAATTAGCCGCTCCGTTCTATAAGCCCCTCCAGTGACGCCCGTTGTTCGTCGGCGTCTTAGAAAGCGTCCCTCATGTCTCGGCGGTTTGCGAGCCAATTGGCTCACCAGGAAGCGGTGGACCAGATCTTCCTCGCTTCAGAAAAACAGTTGCGACCCAATCGCAACGGAAACCTCTACCTGCAACTCGAACTCTCCGACCGCTCCGGCGTGATCAGTGCCCGGATGTGGAATGCCAGCGAGCAGGACTATCGCAATTTTGAAAACGGCGACTACGTCCGCGTCGAGGGCACGACCCAGCTCTTTCAGGGCACGATCCAGCTGATCGCCACCACGATCCGCAAGGCGCCCAAGAGCGACGTCAATCCCGACGACTTCATGATCCTGGGGTCGAAAGAGATCGACCAACTCGTCACACGCCTGACCACGCACCTGCGCAAGCTCCGCGACCCGCACCTGCTCAACCTGGCCGAGTGCTTCCTGGTCGACGACGAATTCATGCGCAAGTTTTCTCGCGCGCCGGCCGGAGTGAAGAACCACCACGCCTATGTGGGCGGATTGATCGAGCACGTGGTCAACCTGATGGAGCTAGTCACCCGGGTGGCCCCGCTCTATCCGTCGCTCAATGCCGACCTGCTGCTGATGGGCGCATTTTTGCACGACGCCGGCAAGGTCGACGAGCTGACCTACGACCGCGACTTTGCCTATTCCGATGAGGGCCAACTGATCGGCCACCTGGTGATCGCCGTGGGCATGCTGGACAAGAAGCTCCGCGAGGTCGAACGGCTGGCCGGCGAAAGCGTGCCGCAGGAGCTCGTGCTGCGAATCAAACACATGATCGTCAGCCATCACGGCCAATATGAGTATGGCAGTCCCAAGCTGCCGATGACGCTCGAAGCGGTCGCCCTGCACCAGTTGGACAACCTCGACGCCAAGATGCACTCCTTCGACCAGCTGATCCGCGACGATCCCAACGTCGACAGCGGCTGGACGAGCTTTCATCACAACCTGGGGCGGAAGCTGTTTAAGGGCGGGAAGACATAGACGGAAGGCATTCGGACCAACACGAACCCGACGCGCAAGCGAGGGAGCAGCTCAGAGGGTTTGTCGCCCGGCCCGCCGACGATGGAGTGCACGCGGTTTCATTCCCTCGCTCGCGCTTCAGGTTAATTGTTAGAAGACGAGGACTTGCACATGGCCGATGATGACTTGCAGCGGCGGCTCTTGGAATGGATCGGTGGCAAGGGCTACCGGCCGGTCAAGCCGCGCATCTTGGCCAAGCAGCTGGGATTGGACGAAGACGGCGCGCGCGAGCTGAAGGGTCTGATCCGCAAGCTCGTCAAACGCGGACAACTCGTCTACGGCGCCAACCACCTGGTCGGTCCGCCGGCCGCGGCCAAGCGCAGCCCCGCCCCGGGATCGATCTCCAGCGGCGAGCCCGGTTATCGCGTCACCGGCGTGTTTCGCCGGGCCGAGGCGGGCTTCGGGTTTGTGCGGCCTGCCGGCAGCGCGCCGGGCGCCGACCGCACCCAGGATATCTTCATCGCGGCCGGCGATGCGGGTGACGCGGCGACCGGCGACACCGTGCTGGTGCGGTTGAAAAAGAAAACGCAAAACCGCCGCCCCAATCCCGAGGGCGAGATCGCCGAGATCATCGAGCGCGAAACCCACCAGTTCGTCGGCACTTATTTCGAAGAAGCGGGCATGGCCTACGTGCGAGTCGATGGCGCGCCGTTCTCGCAGCCGGTCCTGGTCGGCGACCCCGGCGCCAAAAGCGCCCAGCCAAACGACAAGGTCGTGTTCGAGATGGTCCGCTTTCCCACGCACGGCAACGGCGGCGAAGGCGTGATCACCGAGGTCTTGGGCGCGCACGGCGAACCGGGGGTCGACACGCTGTCGATCATTCGCGAGTACAACCTGCCCGGCGAATTTGCCGACGACGCCGTGCAGGAATCGCGCGAAGCGGCCGACGCCTTCGACGAAAGCATTCCGCCCGGCCGCACCGACCTGACCGGACTGGTCACGATCACGATCGACCCGGTCGACGCGCGGGACTTTGACGACGCCATTTCGCTGGAGCGCACCGAAAAGGGTCACTGGCGGTTGGGCGTGCACATCGCCGACGTCTCGCACTTTGTAAAGCCCAAGGGGGCGCTCGACCGCGAGGCATACAACCGGGCCACCAGCACCTACCTGCCCGACCGCGTGATCCCGATGATCCCCGAGATCATTTCCAACGGCCTGGCCAGCTTGCAGCCGGACCGAGTGCGGTACACCAAGAGCGTCTTCATCGAGCACACACCCGACGGGATCGTAACGCACGTTGAACCGATGGCCGCGGCGATCAAGAGCCGCCGGCGATTCACTTATGAAGAGGTCGACGAGTTCCTGGCCGATCCCGAGGCCTGGCGATCAAAGCTCGACCCCAAGGTTCACGCGCTGTTGGGTCACATGCGCGAGCTGGCGGCCATCCTTCGCGCGCGGCGGCAGAAGCGCGGCGGGCTGGAGCTCTCCATGCCCGAGGTGAAGATCGACCTCGACAAAGACGGCAAGGTCAACGGCGCGCACCTGGTGGTGAACACCGAGAGCCATCGGATCATCGAGGACTTCATGCTGGCGGCCAACGAGGCCGTGGCCGAGCTGCTGGCCAAGGCCGAGCTGCACTTCCTGCGGCGCGTGCATCAGGCCCCCGACCCCCGCAAGCTCAAAGCTCTGACCGAATTTATCACCGGCCTGGGGTTCGCCGTGGAAAGCCTGGAAAGCCGCTTTGAGCTGCAAAAACTGCTGGCCGACGTGAAGGGTCAGCCCGAGGAGCGGGCGGTCAACTTCTCTCTGTTGCGCAGTCTGCAGCGCGCGGTTTACAGCCCCGAGGAAGAAGGGCATTACGCCCTGGCCAGCGAATGTTACTGCCACTTCACGTCGCCAATTCGCCGCTATCCGGACCTGACCATTCACCGGCTCTTGCAGCAAATCTTGGACGGCAAGAAACCTCGCAATGATTTTGGCGAGCTGGCCGTGCTGGGCGAGCATTGCTCTGATCGCGAGCGGCGGGCCGAGGGCGCCGAGCGCGAGCTGACCAAGGTCAAGCTTTTGGACTATCTCAGCTCGCGGATCGGACTGAAGCTCGAGGCCGTGGTCACCGGAGTTGAAGAGTTCGGCCTCTTCGTCCAAGGCACCGAGCTGCCGGCCGAGGGTCTGGTGCACGTCAGCTCATTGTCGGATGATTTCTATCGCTTCGACCGCGCCAGTCATACGCTGGCCGGATATCGCTCGGGCAATAGCTACCGCCTGGGCGACCAGGTCCAGGTGGCCGTGGCCCGCGTGGACGTCGACCGCCGCGAACTCGACCTGCGGATCGTGGCCCGCGGCAAACCGGCCCACGCCAGCAACCGCCCCGGCAAGAAAGAGCGCAAGGCCAAGCAAGCCAAAACCGAAGTCAAGAACAAGGCGAAGAGCAAACGCAAGCGGCGGTAGACGCTTCGCGCGAGTGATTCGAGCCGCTCGTTGATCGCGGGGATGTCCCCAGTTTCGCGCTCGCATCGACGTTGACCGATTGGCCCCTGGCACGCGCGGGCCATCCCGCTACAATACCTTTGGTCTTGTTGTTTCTTGTCTCCGCTTCCTTGGCAACTTACGGGCTCTCGAACGCCGATTGGACCTCCTGGGGGTCCTTAAGGGGCGAGAATCCTACCCTCGACTTCCGCGCGTCACGCGCCGGAGGACCCGCATGCTTGCGCACACGCCGCTGCACGATTGGCATGCCGCACATGGCGGGCGGATGGTCGACTTCGCCGGCTGGGATATGCCGGTGCAATACGGCTCGATCGTCGCCGAGCACACGGCCACGCGCACCGCGGTCGGCCTGTTCGACGTTTCGCACATGGGCCGCTTCCGCATCGAGGGTTCGGGAGCCGCACCGTTTCTCGACCGCATCGTCACGCGCAAGGTCCAGGGCATGCAGCCCGGCCAGATTCGTTATGCCCTGGTCACCCGGGACGACGGCGGCATCCTGGACGACGTGCTGGTCTATCGCTTCACCGACGAATCGGGCCGCGGCTTTTATCAACTGGTCGTCAACGCCAGCAACCGTGGGAAGATTTGGGATTGGCTGCTGGCCCACCAGCCTGGCGGCGACGTGCAACTGACCGACCTGACGACCCAAACGGCCATGATCGCCGTGCAGGGTCCGCGGGCCCTGGAGATCGTGCGGCCGATCACCGAAGTCGACGTCGCGAGATTGAAGTATTACTACGGCGCGGAATCCAAGATTTCAGGCGGCGCGGGCATCGTCAGCCGCACCGGCTACACTGGCGAGGACGGCTGCGAGCTGGTCGTGCCAGCCCCCGCGGCACTTGAGGTCTGGGACAAGCTGATCGCCGCAGCGACTCAATTCAAGGGCGGCCCCGCCGGATTGGGCGCCCGCGACACCCTGCGGCTTGAAGCCGGCATGCCCTTGTATGGCCATGAGCTGGGCGAAGACACAAACCCCTTTCAAGCCGGACTGGCTTACGCGGTCGACCTCAAAGGTCGCACGTTCCCCGGCAGCGCAGCGCTCATCAAGCTGCGCGACGACGCCACCTTGCCGGTCCGCGCGGGCTGGATCCTCGCCGGCAAACGGGTGCCGCGCGAGGGCTATGGCATCTATCACGGCGACGAGCAGGTCGGCCGGGTGACCAGCGGCACCTTCTCGCCCACGCTCGAAACGCCGATCGCGATGGGTTACGTCTCGCGCGAATGTGTCTCGCAGGACGGCGAGAATTCGGCGGCGCAACTTTCCATCGACATCCGCGGCCACCGCGAAGCAGCCCGGGCCGTGCAACTCCCTTTTTATCGACGCACTTCATAAGGAATGACAAACGTGCAGCCTTCAGACTTGCTGTTCGCCAAGACGCACGAATGGGTCCATCTGGACAAGGACGCCGGCGGCGAAAAGATCGCCACGGTGGGCATCTCGCACTTTGCCGTCGAGGCGCTGACCGACCTGGTCTACCTGGAATTGCCCGAGGTCGGCCGCCAGGTGAAGGCCGGCGAATCGTTCGGCGAGATCGAAAGCGTCAAGGCCGTGAGCGATCTGTATTGCCCCGTGAGCGGCGAGGTCGTGGACATCAACGGCGCGCTGGCCGGCAAGCTCGAGCAATTTCATGACGATCCCTACGGCGCCGCCTGGATCGCGAAGATCAAGGTCAGCGACGAGGCCGGGCTAAAAAACCTCTTGGACTACAAGTCCTACGAGAAGCAGTGCGCCGAAGAGGGACATTGATAGCGTCCGCGCTCGCGTTGACAGACCAAACGACAAGCCGCCGATCAGGTCGTGAGACCTGTTCGCGAATATTAGGAATCCAGGGAACGAATTCACGAAACGATGCCTTACATTTCCAATACGGCCGAAGACCAGCGAGCGATGCTGGACACCATCGGCCTGAAGTCGCTTGAAGAGTTGTTCGCCAGCGTGCCGGCCGAGCTGCGGTTGAATCGACCGCTGGCCATTCCGTCCGCGCTTGGCGAAATGGAGCTGTCGGCCCACTTGTCGGAGCTGGCCGGCAAGAACTCTCCGGCCGGGCAGAAGGTCTGCTTTCTGGGGGGCGGCAGCTACGACCACTTCATCCCCGCGGTCGTCGACTTCGTCGCTTCGCGGAGCGAGTTTTATACCTCCTACACGCCCTATCAGCCCGAGGCCAGCCAGGGCAACCTGCAAGCCTTCTTCGAATATCAAACGCTGATCGCACAATTGACCGGTATGGACGTGTCGAACGCCAGCCTCTACGACGGCGGCAGCGCCGCGACCGAGGCCGTGCTGATGGCCACCAGCGCCACCGGGCGCCACGGTCGCGTGGTCACGTCTGAGAGCGTGCATCCCGAGTATCGTCAGATCCTGGCGACTTATCTGGTCAACCTGGGCATTGAGTTGGTGACCGTGCCCGCGCCGGGCGGAACGATCGACCTCGAAGCGCTCCAGGCCGCGGTCACGCCCGACACGTCTTGCGTGTTGCTACAGCACCCAAACTTTTTCGGCTGCCTGGAACCGGTGGACCGAGTGGTCGACATTGCCCGGGCGGCCGGCGCGCTGGCCGTAATGTCGGTCGACCCGATCAGCCTGGGCGTCTTGAAGCGGCCCGGCGACTACGGCGCCGACATTGTCGTGGCCGAAGGTCAGGGCCTGGGCAGCCCGATGTCGTTTGGCGGACCTTACCTGGGCATCATGGCCTGCCGCGAGCAATTCGTGCGACGGATGCCCGGCCGCATCGCCGGCGAGACGGTCGACCGCCGCGGCAAGCGCTGCTTTGTGCTGACCCTGCAAACCCGCGAGCAGCACATCCGCCGCGAGAAGGCCACGAGCAACATCTGCACCAACCAGGGATTGTTCGCGTTGCGAGCCACGGTGTACCTGGCGGCACTCGGTCCGCAGGGACTCCGCGAGACGGCCGAGCTCTGCCTGCGCAAGGCGCGTTATGCCGCCGATCAATTGACCAGCAAGTCAGGCTGGAAGCTGGCGTTCGAGCGGCCAACCTTCAAGGAGTTCGTCGTCCGCGTGCCCGGCGGCAAGGTCGACGCGGCAATTGCCCGCGCGGCGGATGCGGGATTCTTGGCCGGCGTGCCCCTGGGCCGGTGGTTTCCGGATCTCGCCGATTGTCTGCTGGTCAGCGTGACCGAAAAACGCACCCGGCGCGAGATCGACGCCCTGGCGGCCTGCCTGCACTCTTAAATACAACCTTCGCTGCGACCCGAGAGCCTGATGCGCAACACCCGTGCCACGCAATTGTTGTTCGAGCTTTCCAAGCCCGGCCGCCGCGCCACGCACCTGCCGCAGTGCGATGTGCCGGAGTTACCCTTGAGCGAGCTGCTGCCGGCCGACGCGGTGATGACCGCGCCCTTGCCGCTGCCCGAGCTGACCGAGCCAGAGCTGGTGCGTCACTTCACCAACCTGTCGACGCAGAACATGTCGGTGGACACGCACTTTTATCCGCTCGGTTCCTGCACGATGAAGTACAACCCCAAGCGCAACGAGCGGCTGGCGTCGCTGCCGGGGCTGTTGGACCTGCACCCCTATCAGCCTGAGAGCACGCTGCAGGGTTTACTGGAGTTGCTATTTGGCCTCCAAGAAATGCTCGCCGAGATCGCGGGCCTGCCGGCCGTGTCGCTGCAACCGGCGGCCGGTGCCCACGGCGAGATGACGGCCCTGTTGGTCGCGGCGGCCCACTTTCGCAAGCTCGGTCAAAAGCGGACCAAGGTCCTGGCGCCCGACAGCGCCCACGGCACCAACCCGGCCAGCGCCAGCATGGCCGGCTATGACACGGTGACCGTCAAGAGCACGCCGGCCGGCTACGTGGACCTGGACGACCTGAGCGCGAAGCTCGACGAGACGGTCGCGGTGTTCATGATTACCAATCCCAACACGCTGGGCATGTTCGACCGCCAGATCGCCGAAATCGCCAAGCGAGCGCACGAGATCGGCGCGCTGATCTATCTGGACGGCGCCAACATGAATGCCATCCTGGGCGTTACCCGACCCGGCGACTTTGGCGCCGACATGATGCACTTCAACCCGCACAAGACCTTTAGCGGGCCGCACGGCGGCGGCGGACCGGGCGCGGGACCGATCGCCGTGACCAACACGCTGGCCCCCTACCTGCCGGTGCCGGTCGTGGAACGGGCGGAGAAAGGTTATCGCCTGGCGTATGACCGGCCGCAGTCGATTGGCCGGGTGCGGAGCTTCTTTGGCAATGTTGGCGTGCTGGTCCGGGCCTATGCCTATATCCGCACTCACGGCCCCGAGGGTCTGCGCAGGGTCTCTGAGAACGCGGTGCTCAACGCCAATTACCTGCTGGCCAAGGTAAAGCATATCTTCCCGGTGCCGCAGGGCGACCGCTGCATGCACGAGTTCGTGGCCAGCGCCGCCAAGCTCAAGAGCGACCGCGACATCTCGGCCATGGACGTGGCCAAGCGGCTGTTGGACTACGGATTTCACGCCCCGACGGTCTACTTTCCGCCGATCGTCCGCGAGGCGATGATGATCGAACCGACCGAGACCGAAACCCGCGAAACCCTGGACGCCTTTGCCCAGACCCTGTTTCGCATCACCGAGGAAGCGCCGGAGCTGCTGCACGAGGCGCCGCACACGACCTCGATCAGCCGGCCGGACGAAGTGCGGGCCGCGAGGCAGACCGTGCTCCGCTGGAAAAGTGCCCCGTAGCCGACCAGGCGGCCAGATACATGACCTCAACTCAACGATCGCCGCTGCGCGCCACGCTGCTCATTGAGGGCGCTCGTCAGGGCGCGCTGCAGATGGCTATCGACGAGGTGCTGCTGGACGATGCGGCCGAGCGGGGCAACTGCTGGTTGCGGTTTTACCAATGGTCCGAGCCGACGGTTTCGCTCGGCTACTTCCAGGCTTATGCCGACCGCGCTCATCACGCGGCGAGCCAGGCGAGTGCCGTCGTGCGGCGGCAGACCGGGGGCGGGGCGATCGTGCACGACCGCGAACTGACCTATTGCCTGGCAGTGCCGGTGGCCCATCCGTTGGCGGCCGACGCCACGCGGCTCTATGACGCGGTGCACCAGGCCCTGATTGAGGTGCTGTCCGCAGGGGGCATTGCCGCGACTCTGTGCGGCGACCTGGCAGCCCACACGGAGATCGCGCCGTTTCTTTGTTTCCAGCGGCGCTCGCCGCAGGACGTCGTAGTCGGCGCGGCGAAGATTGGCACGGCCAAAATCTGCGGCAGCGCGCAGCGCCGTCGCCGCGGCGCGATCTTGCAGCACGGCAGTCTGGTGCTGGCCGCCAGCGCCGCCGCGCCCGAGCTGCCGGGCATTGAGGAGCTGACAGGGCAGTCGCTGGCGGCGACGGCATTGTCTAAGATTTGGGCCGATCGAATCGCCGCTCGCCTGCCGCTAGAACTCTCAGGTGGGGTGTTGCCCCCGCAGCTCGAACGCGAGGCCGAGGCGCGGACGGTGGCAAAATATGCCGATTCGGCGTGGACTCGGCGGCGTTAGGCGAGCCCGGCAAGCGCGGCAAATCGCCCGTTATTGCCTGATCGCGCAAGGCTTGGCGCGGACGCGGGCATTAGCGATTTTTAGTTTGCCATATGCCGATAAAAGGGACATAATGGCTGTCTAGGCGTGGACACCGGTTGCGTGCGCACGTAGGGGCGCAGCACGACAGAGAAGGACCGGTGCACTAGCTTCTTCTGCAAGAGATCGGCAAATTCGCAAGGCTGCTATCGCTCTATCGCCATAGTACGCTTTATTTATTCCCAGCGCTTTGCGGAGCCGCGCCGACTTATGGATTTGAAGCTGAAGGTTCTGGAAGGTAAGAACGCCGGTCAGGAAATCTCGGTCAACGGCAAGAAGTTCTTCATCGGACGCGCCGAAGACTGTCATCTGCGCCCAGGCAGCGACTTGATCAGCCGGCACCATTGCGTGTTGCTGGTCGAGGACGGCTACATCGGCATTCGCGACTTCGGCAGCAAGAACGGCACCTACGTCAACGACGAGCGGGTGGCCGGCGAGCGCGAATTGAAACCGGGCGACCGGCTGACCGTCGGGCCCTTGCGATTCGAGATTCACGTCGCGCACAACATCGGCGCTAAAAAGCGTCCGCCGGTCGGCGACATCAAGGAAGCGGCCGCCCGCACGGCGCAGGTCGCGGCCGCAGCTCAGGGCGGCATGGACGTTGATTCCTGGATTTCCGATGAGCCCCCCGGCGAGACCAAGGCGACCGACACCCACCAGCCCACCGACACGCATACGCCGACGGGCAACCACGCGACGACTGGCACGCACGCGGCGAATTTGGCCGAGACCGACTCGATCAAACTGGCCAACACGCAGACTGTGTATCACTCGCCCAACCGGCCGGCGCCGAGCGTTCAAACTCCGGCTCCGGTAGTTGCTCGGGCCCCTGCTCCGATTGCTCAGCCCGCAACTCCGGTCGCTCAGGCGCCCGCAGCTCCGGTCACTCAGGCGCCCGCGCCCGTCGCTCAGACGCCCGTCGCGCACGCTCCGGCTCCTGTCGCACAAGCGCCAGTGGCCCCGGCGCCGCAGCCAGTGGCCAAGCCGTCACCACCGTCCAATGTCTACCAGGCTCCGCCCGAGGAAGAACCTTCCGTTGAGCAGCTCAAGGGCCCAGGAGGCAAGCGAATTCCTGGCAAGCTGCCGACCGTGCCGAACTCATCCAAGGACAGTCAGGAAGCTGCCGCAGCCATGCTCAACAAGCTGCGCAAGCGCCGTTAGGTCTCGTCCGGTCGGCCGCCCACAGTGATCAACACGGCGCGTTGTCCGGTGCGGGGACACTGCCTTAACTGCGCTAAAAAAGAGCCCCTGCCTTGCGGCAACAGGGCACGTCGCCACTTGCCTGATCGCAGGTCGGCTGGTTACTGTGGAGCGCAACCAAACTAGACAGGGCATCGCCCGATTGGCGACCGAGACCATCGAGCGCACTGCCCCTTCTCGCTCCCGCCCTCTCAAGGAATCGCCATGGCTGTCGACGACGAAACCATCAAACGCCGGTATCGCGAGTTTTTGGAGCTGATGCCGATCACGATCGCGATCGCCGGATTGCCCGAGAGCCAGAGTCCCTTTAATTTCTCGGCCGAGCAGATGGAGACCCGCGTCCACACCCTGGCGATTGCCCATCGACTGGCCAGGCAATTGGCTCGCGAGGTAGTGACCGGCGGCGGCAGCTAATGGCGGCGCCGATGGCGACAGGGCCTGCTTGATCGGGCCCGGCCAGCGTTCCTAACCTTGAACGACCGGAAAGTTAATTGAAGCGGCAGCGACGTAACTGAGACTTACCCGCGATACTGTGCAGCCACAGAACCACGCGGATTGAATGCGAGAGGTATCAGAGCCGATGAGGGCGAACCGCAAGAAACAGCCAGACGCCGCCTTGTTGGGCGTGGCCTTCGATGCCGACGACGGTCACACTCGGCTGACCCGGGGCAAGAACTTCGTGCTGGCCGGGGGCTCCGAAGAAACGCACTCGGTGATGCAGGAAACGGCCGCCAAGATCAACGAACACCTCGACCGCAAAGGCCAGCGCCTCGCGGACGTGTCCGTGGCCGAGCTGCGCGACATCTGCGAATCCGTCCGCCGCTAGCAGGGTTGCTCCAACGATCGCGGCGGGCCAGCGTTTCCGGCCTCCTCCCTGCCGCGTACCCGACTGTCTAAGGAACACTCCCAGCGCTCCGGTTCCGGCCGTCCGAGCTGTTTTCGGGTCGCCCTTCGAGCGATTTCGCGCTCGGATGTGGCATTTTGACCCACCTCACTCTAAAATGACGGTCACTCCGGACCGGGTCGTTGAAACCCGGCACCCCCGCCGGCAGTACAGTCTTGTAGCCGACTTGCGGAAGGAATCGTCCGAGTGTCTGACGAGATGCGCCAGTTGGTACGCCGCTGCCTGGATGGCGACCAGTCTGCCATGGTGGACCTGGTCGACCGCTACCGGGGGCCGGTATTTGGTCTCTGCTATCGCATGCTCCGGCATCGACAAGATGCCGAGGATGTGACGCAGGAGAGTTTTGTGCGGGTGCTGCGCGGACTGCACACCTGGGACCCTCAGCGAGAGTTTTTGCCATGGCTGTTGGCGATCGCCGGCAACCGGTGCCGAACGCACCTGGCCGCGCGGATGCGACACCCGGCCACCAGCTCGCTGGTCGAACAGGTGGGAGACGACTCCGTGCAACTTGCCCAGGCGCGTAATTTGGCCGAAGAGGTCGAGTTGGCGCTGAGCACGCTACGGACCGAATATCGTGAAGCGTTTTTGTTGTTTCACCAACACGAAATGAGCTATGCGCAAATCGGCGCGACGTTGGATTGTCCGCTGGGCACGGTGAAAACCTGGGTCCATCGGGCGCGGCGCGAGTTGATTGCCAGACTGAAACTGCGCGGAGTCCTGGAGGAGTTGCCCGAATGCAATGCGAAGAGTTTGAAGATCGGCTGAACACGGTGCTGGACGAGCGCGGCCGCGTGGAGTGGGATGCCGAGCTCGATCTGCACCGCGAGACCTGCCCGGTCTGCCGCCATTTGGCGAGCGCTTACGACAAGCTGCTGGAAGGTTTTTACGCCCTGGCCGCGCCGCAAGCGCCCGATGACATGAGCCTGCGGGTCATGGCCGAACTGACGGCACGGCCCGCCGAGCGCCGCCGCTCCTACTCGCGCAAGATGCTGGCCGCCGCCAGTCTGGCCACCGCCGCCTGCCTGCTGGTGCTGGTCGTTCAAGCCCGCAATGGCGCTCACAGCGCCGCGGTCATTGCCGCGGCCGACGACGCCAAGGTGACCGGCCAATCCGACCCCGCCTCCGCCACGCGCACCGCCTTGGCGCAGTTTCCCTTGGTGCCCGAGCTGGTGGCGATCGCCGAATCACCAGACGGCGACCCCTTCGCCGGACTGGCCAAGGAAACGGGCCAGGGTCTGGCCAACGTGATGTTGTTCGTGCCGGGCGTGGGTGGCTCGCGCGGCATCATTGATGCCGAGAACGGCGCCGCCGACGGCAGCGCGGCCGACCCGGCCTGGGCCGTGCAGATGAGCGAAGGGCTCAAGCCGCTGACCGACTCGGTCACCGACACGGTCAACCTGATCCTGCGCAGCCTGCCCGTAGACGCCCTGGCCTCGCGCTAAGCAAAGTCGCCAAAACCCCAGCCAGGCAAATCCGCGCGCGCTCTTCCGTGGCCCCTAGTCCCTGGCCCCTGGTCCCTAGTCCCTAGTCCCTGGTCCCTAGTCCCTGGTCCCTAGTCCCCGCGGCGCTCCGCTACAATCGGCACAACCTGCCTTAGCCGCAATCTCCCGCGGATCCGGACAAATCCACAGAAATACCCATTCTTCCTAGTCCTTCAAGTCTTGCTGCGCCCCGACCCGATGCAATGATTGTTCCGGGGCGTTAAACATTCGCCAGTCTTCTTAACCAGGAGGAGCGAGGGTGGCAAAGACTAAGAAAACCGATGGCACGGTGACGATCGACCAGCGTAAGAATGACCGGCGGGCGATGTCGGAGCGGCGTCAGGCTCCGTCGGCCGTGGCGACCGAGCGACGGGTGATCCAACGGCGCGAGAAAGTGAACCGCCGCCGCCAGATCGACCCGACCACTTGCGAGCGGGACTATACCGACGCCGAGGTCGAGTTCATGCACGCCCTGGACCAGTACAAGCGGACCAGCGGCCGGATGTTCCCCACGTGCAGCGAGATCCTGGAAGTGATCCGCGACCTGGGCTATGAGAAGACCGGCCGGATCGGCCTGGCCGTAGCCGTCGCCGACGACGAGCCCTGCGCCGCCAGCTGCTAGCAGCCCGCTGGTCTCGCCGAAGTAAGCCATTCGCCCTGAATCCACCCCAGGCCGCGCGTCGAACCCATCGACGCGCGGCTTTTTTCTTGCGCGATCTGCCATGTCGCGGCCAAACTGACCTTGCCTCGTGCCGGCGGCCGCGAGTATTGTCCTCGCCGCGTTCCCATCTTTGCGGCCCGCCCTCGGGCCCATCAATTCATTTTCACTTCACGAGGCGAGCTCGCCGTGGTCGCAGCCAATTGTCGCTCGTGTGGTCGTGGCCTTCGGGCCATGATGTTCAGCGTCTGGGCGCTCGGCTTGTTGAGTGGCGGCGCGGGTTGCGCCATGCTCTCTGACAGCCAGAACACGCAAGGCGTGCGGATGTTCGAGCAGGCCTATTACCAAGGGGCCTTGCAGCACTTCCAGCAGGCGGTGCAGACCGACCCGAACAATCCTGACGCGTATTACAATCTGGCCCGCACCTACCACCAGCTCGGCAAGCTGCACAGTCAACCCTCGGACTTGCAACAGGCCGAGAGCTATTATCACCAGTGCCTGGACCACAACCCCGAGCACCAGGATTGCTACCGCGGCCTGGCCGTGCTGCTGGTGGAGCAGGGTCGGCGCGACGATGCCTTCAAGCTCGTGCAAAACTGGGCCGCGCGCAATCCCTCGTCGCCGGCGCCCAAGGTGGAGCTGGCGCGGCTGTATGAAGAGTCGGGCAATCGCGACCTGGCCAAGCAGCAGCTGATCGACGCGGTCGCGGTCGATCCGGCCAATGCCCGAGCGCTGGCCGCGCTGGGCAAGCTGCGCGAGGACTCGGGCGAGACGATCCAGGCTTTGGCCAACTACCAGCGCTCGCTGGCGTCGAATCCGAACCAGCCGCTGTTGGCCTCCAGGGTCACTTCCATGACCACGCCCAGCGCGCCGGTCTTTACACCGCCAGGCGGCACCCGCGTGGTGACCGCGCCGCCCGCGATGACAACGGCGCCCCCTCTGACGCGCTAGCAGGCCGCTAAAGTTAGTTCACCGCGCCGTGATTGCTGCCGGCGACGAACGACGCCAAGGCCTTGGTGTAGTTCGCCCGTTCAAAAGCGCCCGGGTCAGGGCAACGCCGTTGGCTGAGAATGCCCTTCATCTGCTCCACCGACTGAAAGTCGTTCTCCTCGACCCAGTACTGCACGCCGTTGACCAGGGTCCTCAAGCCTTCGACGCCCGAGCGATACAGGGTCGAGGCGACCATCACGGCGTCGGCTCCCACCAGCAGCAGCTTGATGACGTCGTCGACAAAGTGCGCGCCGGTCGACGCGGCCAGCGAGGCCTCGATGCGACCGTGCAACAACCCGATCCAGCGAAGCGGCCCGCGCACCTCCTCGGGCGTGCTCAGGGCCAGCTTCGGCACGACCCGCAGCTTCGTCAGGTCGATGTCGGGCTGCAAGAACCGGTTGAACAGCACCAAGCCGTCGGCGCCCGCCTCGACCAACCGTCGGGCAAACGAAGGCAGCGCGGTGAAGTAGGGGCTGATCTTGACCGCCATCGGTATCTTTATCTCGGCGCGCACCGCAGCCACCAGCGTGGCATAGCGAGCCTCAACATCGCGGCTGGTCGTGTCCAAGTCCGTGGGCATGAAGTAGATGTTCAACTCCAGCGCATCGGCCCCGGCCTCTTCGATCAGTCGCGCGTAACGAATCCACTCACCCGGCGCCGTCACGTTGAGGCTGCCGATGATGGGGATCGCGACCGCCTCTTTGGCCCGGGCCACGTGCTTCAGATAGGCATCCGGCCCGCGGTTGTATTCCTTGAGCTCGTGAAAGTAAGCCACGGTTTCCAAGAGCGGTCCCGCGCCCAAATCGTGATCCAACTGCTCTTCAAAGAGCGACGGCAGCACGGCCGCACCGGCACCGTAGTCTTCCAAGCGACGCAGCACGTCCAACTCGCCCGTCAAAGGGCAGGCCGAGACGACGATCGGGTTGCGCAGCGTCAGGCCCAGGTATTTGGTGGTGATGGTAGCCATGACAGGACCTCCCAACGCAGGGTAACAATTCCCAGACCAGCGTTCGCCTGCCGCGGGCCTCTTGCCAAAGGCGGAACCGCTCCACCTTTGAGCACGAACGTACGCCGGGCATTTGACGTGCCAAATGCAACCGTTTGCAGCGTGCGACTAACGGCACCGACAAAGCGATTTTCATGGTGCCAAGCGACCGAGCGATTTCAGCGCTCACCGTGCCCCAAGGCACACTGGAGATTTCGAGCACGCCCGGGGGTTCACGTCCTCGATAGCAGAGCGTAAAGGTCATCTGGCCGGGGAGTTTCGACCAGTGCAGCGGCCCGAACCGCCGCCCTTAGCGGCGTGTCACCCCATCGCCAAAGCCCGGCTGGAGATTTACAATAAGCCGCTTCCCTTTTGCCAAACCGTCGCCGGTAGGCGGCCCGAACCAGCCATGCCCCAGAAACGCCTGCTCACTCCCGGTCCGACCCAGGTGCCCGAGGCCGCCCGCCTGGCCATGGCCCGGCAAGTGAGCCATCACCGCACGGCCGAGTTTCGCGCGCTCTTCTCCGAAGTGCTCGCCGGCCTAAAGGAGGTCTTCGCCACGCAGAACGACGTGCTGGTGCTGACCTCGTCCGGCACCGGTGGCATGGAGGCGGCCGTGGTCAACCTGGTGCCGCGCGGCGGGCTGGCGATCGTGCTCGAAAGCGGCGCGTTCTCCAAACGCTGGGCCGACATCTGCCATCGCTTTGGCATTCGCGTCGTCCGCCACGAAGTGCCCTGGGGACAGGCAGTCGACCCGGCCGACGTGCGGCGATTGCTTCAGGAGCATCGCGACGCCGTGGCGGTCTTCGGCACCTTGATGGAGAGCAGCACCGGTGTGGGGCACGACGTCGAGGCCATCGGCCGCGTCGTCGCCGAGTGCAAAGCATTGTGGGTCGTCGACGCCATCAGCGGCGCAGGCGCCATGCGCTGCCTGACCGACCAGTGGCAGATTGACGTCCTGGTCGTGGGCTCGCAAAAGGCGCTGATGATTCCGCCCGGGCTGGCCATGCTGGCCGTGAGCGACAAGGCCTGGCGACAGATCGACCAGGTGGAGCCGCAGGCGTTTTATTTCGACCTCAAGTTTCACCGCCAGGCGATTCGCGGCAAGAAACCGGGCCAGGGTCCCGACACACCCTGGACGCCGGCCCACACGCTGATCCTGGCCTTGGCCGAATCGCTCAAGATCATCCGCGCCCAAGGCATCGAGCAGGTCTGGGCCACTAGCGCCGGGCTGAGCCGGGCGGCGATCGCCGGCATGGAGGCGATGGGTCTGGCCCTGTTTGCCCAGCGGCCCGCCGAAGGGATGACCGCGGTGCGGATTCCCTCGGGCGTCGACGCCAAAGCATTCTTAAAGCGTTTGGAGGAGCGGTTTGGCGTGAAACTGGCCGGCGGTCAGGGTCCGCTCGAAGGGCAGATCTTTCGGCTCGCCCATTTCGGATTGCTGGACGAATTGGATATCATCGCCGCTTTGGCCGCCATTGAGCTGGTGCTGGGAGAGCTCGGTCAAGAGGTCACGCTGGGCGCCGCGGCCGCGGCGGCCAGCCGCGTGTTCCAATCCGAAGCGCTCGCCGCCCGTTCGGCCAAATCAAAAACCTAGCCCTCGGCCAGCAGCCCACGACGTTTCCCACTTCGACATAACGACAAACCATCCACCCTGTTTGCATTCTCCGAGTAAAAACATGCCCAAAGTGATCGTGCTGGACAAGTTGGCCCAAGAGGGCCTGGACCTGCTGAAAGCCGCCGAGGGCATCGAGTTTGAAGTGCGCACCGGCCTGAAAGGGACCGACCTGCGGGCGGCGCTGGCCGAGGCCGACGGCGCGATCTGCCGCAGCGGCGTGAAGATCACGGCCGACGTGCTCGAAGGCAACCATCGCCTGAAGGCCATCGTCCGCGCCGGCGTGGGCACCGACAACATCGACAGCAAGGCCGCCACCCGATTGGGAATCGTGGTGATGAACACCCCGGCCGGAAACACGCTGAGCACGGCCGAGCACACGGTCGCCATGATGCTGGCGCTGAGCCGCAACATCGCGCCCGCCTATCAGAGCCTTTTGGCCGGTAAGTGGGATCGCAACCCGTACATGGGCAGCCAATTGGCCGACAAGACGCTGGGCATCGTCGGCCTGGGGCGGATCGGCCAGGCCGTCGGCGCCCGGGCCAAGGCGCTGCAGATGCGGGTAATCGGCTTCGACCCGTTCTTGTCGACCGATCGCATCGCCGAGCTCGGCTTTGAACCCGTCGCCAACGTCGCCGAGATGCTCCCCCTGGTCGACTACCTCACCGTGCACACGCCGCTTACCGACGAAACGCGCGGCCTGGTGGGCATGGAACAACTCGACACGCTCAAGCCGGGCGTGCGGCTGATCAACTGCGCTCGCGGCGGCATTTACGACGAGGCGGCGTTGGTCGAAGGGCTCAAGAGCGGCAAGATCGGCGGTGTGGCGCTCGACGTCTTCACGACCGAACCCTGCACAGCCAGCCCGCTGTTTGGCATGCCCCACGTGCTCTGCACGCCGCACCTGGGCGCCAGCACCGAGGAAGCCCAGGCCCAGGTGGCGGTCGAGGGCGTGGGCCTGTTGGTCGACTACCTCACGACCGGGGCCATTCGCCACGCCGTGAACATGACCCCGCTGGATGCCAAGACGCTGGCCGAGCTGCGCGACTATCTGGACGTCGGCTTTCGCTTGGGCCTGCTCTTGGCCCAGTTCGAGACCGCCACGATCAAGCGCTGCCTGCTGCAATATCGGGGCGAAGTGGCCAGCAAAAACACCAAGCTGATCACGGCCAGCTTTGCCGCCGGGCTGCTGGCCCACGCGCTGGAAGAAGACATTAACATCGTCAACGCCGAAGTGCTGCTGCGCGAGCGAGGCGTGGAGCTCATCGAGGAGCGGCGCGCCGACCGTGGCACCTTCAGCTCGGTGGTGTTGGCCGAGGTCGAGACCGAAAAGGAAACGCATCGGGCAGCCGCCACGGTGGTGGGCGTCGACATGCTGCGGCTGATCCAGCTAGACCAGTTCCGCTTGGAAGCGTTTCTGGACGGCGTGCTGCTGGTGTTTCGACATCACGACGTGCCCGGCATCATCGGCTCGGTGGGCACGATCTTCGGCAACCACAAGATCAACATCGCGCAGATGGCCGTGGGCCGAGAGAGCAAAGGTGGCGACGCGCTGGGTGTGCTCAACCTGGACCAGGCCCCGACGCCCGCGGCGCTCGACGAAGTGCGCAAGCATCCGGCCATCACCAGCGTGGTCGTGGTCAAGCTGCCGCCGGCCGGCGAACGCCCGGTGTGGCTCAACGGCTAGTCCCGCTCAATGCTTCAACGGGCAGTTAACGCAAGCTCAAGGCCGGCTCTCGGCCCAACGACGCCGGTGCGGGCCGCAAACCCTTGACCGCATCGCGCAGCAAACGCCAGGCGATCCGCGGGTCGAGGGCGACCCGCCTCATCGCATACGGCAAGAACGACGCACCGTAAGGCACATAGACGCGGACGCCCAAGCCCAGCTCGTCGGCCAGCTTCAAGCTGCGGCGCACCGGCAGTCCGTATAGCAACTCGATCTCGCACGAAGTGCCGCGGGCCTGCAATCGCCGCACCGCCTCGGCCGCCAGCGAGACGTCGTGGCTGGCCACGGCCACGTGCCGCGCGCGGCCGGCCAGCGCGTCGATCACCAGCAAGAATCCGGTCCGCGGATCAAAGTTCGGCTGCAGAGGATCGGGCCATTGGCCTTTAACCACCCGCACCGTCATGCCGCGCTCGATCGCCCACTGGGCGTCGGCCACGCTGCGCCGCCAACGGCCGGGCAACGTGCAGGAAAGCTCGCCGCCGCGCGCCAACAGCTCGTCCATCGCGCGTTGCGTGGGCGTCACCGTTTCCACTCCCAACGAGTCAAAGTGCAGCCGCATCTTATGCGTCATCGCTTCGGTCACCAGCTCGATTAAAAGCTGCGTCGAGTAGTCGAGCGCCGGCGCTTTGACCGAGACGTAACCATACTCGTTGCCGACTAACGCCCGCACGCAGGCCAGATACTCATCGGCCACGCGGCGCGGCGAGTCGGTGGGCCCGTCCCAATAGCCGAGCGTCACGCCCAGACCGCTGAGGCAAAGCCGGTCGGCCACGGTCATCGCCTCGGCCAGCGTGTCGCCGGCCACGTAGGCCCGGGCCGCGGATCGCGCCAGCGGTCGCAGGCAACTCTGGGTCAGTGTTTGTAGCGTGGTCAGGATGCGCATCGGCGCCTCCGCCAGGCGTTGCGGACACCTCGCGCGGCATCCACGGCCATCGCCGCCAGTCCGCGCAAACCCAATGGGTAAACGGACACCGCCACGCAGGCCCGTTCCGTCTGCGTCCAGACCCGCGTCCAAGGCGCGGACGCCCCGAGAAACTCATAGCGGGTTGCGCCGGCCTCGACCGCATAGCGAATCGTCTCGCGCACCAGCAGCATGCCGGGTGAGCATTCGGCAAAGCGCGGGTCGTAGCCGACCTTCAGCAACCAGAACCCGCCGCCCGCTTCGATCGCCAGTTGCATCGCCGCCACCCGGTCGCCGATTCGCAAGAAGCAAATCCGCAAGGTGCCGGCCACGCAGGCGGCATGGGCGTATTGTCGAAAAAACATCGCGCGGTGCGCGTCGTGCACCAGCGCCGTGCCGGCCTCGCCTTTCCAACTGCGGGCCTCGACCTCGCAGGCCGTGTCCAACAACTCGGAGAGGTCGCCCAGGTCGGGCGTATGGATTTCGATGCCCAGCGGTCCGAGTTGCTCGGCTTTGCGCCGCGCGCGGCGCAGGTCGGCGCGGCGACCCGAGTTCAGGTGGTGCTCAGGCTCCAGCCAGGATTCGTCCAGGTCGATGTAAGGGCAAGCGCCGCGGGGGCGAACAATCACGAATCCGCCGCCACGGTACGCGCGGCGCAGCGCCGCCAAAGTTGGCGAATCGGCCGGCACGCGCTCCCAGACCAGCGGCAGTCCGCTCCAGGCCAGCGCGCGAATCAATCGTCGCCGGGCCCGCTCGTCCGCTGCCGCCACGTCCCCCGGCTCCGCCAGCTCGCTCTGGCCGGCGAGGAACAAACGACGAATTCCCCCCAACGTTTTACGGACCAGCGGGGCCGCAGCGGCCAAGCGCTCTCCATTGCCGATCGCCACGACGTGCACGGTCTCTTCGTCGGCAAAAGCCGCCAGGCTGGCCCGCCACCAATCGAATTGCGCCAATGGGTTGCCGGTCGCCACATCCAGCGCGCGCCACGACTCCTCCAGGGCGCCAACCTCGTCGGGCGTGCAGGCCTTCAAAAGGCGCATTCGCCCGGCGGGTGCGGCGAGCGTCGCGGAGAGTCGCGGATTGGGGGCTATGGCCATACTGCAAAGCTAGCCCACGCGAGAAACCGTTGGATTCCCGTTGCCACGGCTGACTTAAGGCAAAAACCATGACCGCCGGCACAATCCCTACCACCCGAACAGTTTGGCAGCGACACCCAGGCCAGCTCAGCGGAATCTCTTACGAAAGCTACTCAGCTTGACGATGAAAGGTGTTAGCGTCCGCGGACCCAAGAGCAAGGGTCTGCCCGTCGACTCACCCAGCATTCGCCGGCCGCCCGGCGACCCACCGCGACCACGAAGGAATCGTATGTCTGTCGTGCCCACCACTCTCGACCAGTTGATCTCGTCGGCCATTGCCCGGCACCCGCACCTGAAGCAGCGAAAGCTGCGAATCGAGACCGCCGAGGGGCGAGTCACTTTGCGGGGCACGGTAAACTCGTATTATCAAAAGCAAATGGCGACCGAAGCCGTGCGCCGGTTGGAAGGCGTGGAGCGGATCGAGAATCACCTGGAAGTCGATTGGATCGTCGAGACGGTCTGATCCGCGCAACAAGCGAAACGTCCTCGCGCGGGCCCGCCGCGCGCGAACGAATCCGAAGCGCCAACGATGGAGCGGCGCGAACGGACATCCACTTCCGGGGCTCCCTCGCTCGCGCTTCGGGCTAGTAACTCGCCGGCAGGGCAACGATTCGTTCGGGCGACGCGGATATCTCTAGCGCGGCAACCGCGGCCGATCCTGGCACATCACGGCCGCCTCGCGGTCACGGTAGAGCGGGATCTGACCGCCGCTGACCGCCGCGCAGAGCCGCTTCTCATTGTCGGCCGACAGACCGCAGACGCGCAAGATGCCATCGTGTCCGTGGACCCGGCTTTGCAGCCACACGATCTGCGCGATTAGATCAGCGTCCAAGCGCTTGATCTCGCCGAGTTCCAGCACCAGCCGGTGCATCAGCGTGCGCTCGAGTAGTCCCCAGATCTGTTCGCCCAGCGGAGGCGCCTCGTCGCCGGCGTTGCCGGTCGGTCGGGGGCACACAAACAACCAGTCCGGACCGCGCTGGACCTCAAGATCCCATCCTTGCGCAACGGTAACCTGAACCATCGTGATTGCTCCATCAAATTACGAGAAGGGCCGCCTATTTGCGAGGAGCTCTCGCAGATACGCATGGTGCCTGTTCCATACGTAAGGTGCATCTTACCGCAAGTCGTTCGCGTGACAATCCTGCTAGCACGCGCGACCCGCACGGCCACCCCCTTTCACCCGGTGTGCGGATGGGGGATACTACCGGCAGACAAAATCGCACAGCTATCACACGAAAGGAACCCGTCCCATGTCGCGTCCCGGTGCCGTTACCTTCAAAGGCAATCCGATGACCCTGGCTGGCAAAGAAGTGACCGTCGGCCAGCAGGCGCCCGAGTTTAAGCTGCACAGCTTTGCAGCCGGCGCGCTCTCGGCCGTTACGCCTGCCGATCTGAAGGGCAAGCCGACCTTTATCAGCGTCGTGCCTTCGCTCGACACCCCCGTTTGCCAGACGCAAACCAAGAAATTCAACGAACAACTCTCGGCCCTGGGCGACAAGGTCAACGCCCTTACCGTCAGCCTGGACCTGCCGTTTGCCATGAACCGCTTCTGCGGGGCCGAAGAGATCAAGAACATGAAGGCCGCCAGCGACTACTTCGACCGCAGCTTCGGTGAGAACTGGGGCATGTTGATCGAAGAGCTGAAGATCCTGGCCCGGGGCGTGTTCGTGCTCGACAAGAACAGCAAAGTGGTCTACGCCGAGCAAGTCAAAGAAGTCGGCCAGGAGCCGAATTACGAGGCCGCCGTCGGCGCCTTGAAGGCCCAGGTCTAAGACCCGCTCCGAGACCGAATCGCAGATACAAAAACACCCTCGTGGGCCGAGCTGGCTCGCGAGGGTGTTTTTTTTGCGTCCCTTCGCCCCAGAGGGGGAGAAGTGCCGAGCAAAGCGAGGCGGATGACGGGCAGCAGGACCGACGATGTTTGTCTCCGGGGTGGCCCAGACGCCGCAGGCGTCTGGGCATGGCTGTAGCTGGCGTCTGAGACCCCGGTGCCCTGCCGCAGCGCTCCGGCCTCACAGAGCTTTCCATTTGCCACAATCTTCACTGCAGTCATAGCATAGTGGCTGGGTTGGTTTGAGCAATGGAGGGCAATCCATGAGTTGGGCGAGCGAGGAGTTGCGCGAGC
>Ga0163144_10000293_pt1 | contig 114333 bp, 112 predicted proteins | sample OliLak19BULKMAT1_FD_123175 | JGI IMG/M metagenome (GOLD analysis project Ga0163144, IMG submission 123175) | Freshwater microbial mat bacterial communities from Lake Vanda, McMurdo Dry Valleys, Antarctica - Oligotrophic Lake LV.19.BULKMAT1 | ecosystem: Environmental > Aquatic > Freshwater >...
AGCGCCGTCGCGGCAACGGAATCGCCGCCCAGCTCGAAGAAGTCGTCGCCCGCATCCACCGAATTGTAACCTAGCGCCGCGGCGAGCTGTTCGCATAGCCATCCCGCCATGTCGCCGGCGTCGCCTCGACCGGTCTGCCCTGACGTTGTCGTTCCGGATGTCGTTATCGTTGCCATGCTGGCATTATAACGGCGCCCCGAGGCCGTCGAGAAGTGTTGCATCCGCCGTGAACATTGCCGAACTGGTAGCCCTTCATGGCCGGTTCCGGGCCAACAAGCCGGCCATCGTCGATAGCGCCGAGACGCTGACCTTTGCCGCGCTGGACGATCGGGCCCGCCGCATCGCCACGCTTTTGCATCGCGAGGGGGTTCGACCCGGCGACGTGGTTGGCGCCTCGCTGATCGATGGCGTCGATATCCCGGCGGTGTGGCTGGCCGTGGCGCGGCTCGGCGCCGTCAATCTGCCGATGGACTGGCGCTGGACCCCCGCAGAGCAGGAGCGGATCGGCCGCATCTTTCGCCCGAAGCTGGTGATCGCCGAAGCCGGACGCCGGATCGCCCCGGGCCTGCCAGCGATCTCCCATGACGAAAACTGGCGGCAGGCGGTCGCGGCCGCCCCGGCTTGGGATCGCATGGCGCCGGGCGACGATGAAGTTTTCATCCTGATTTTGAGTTCCGGCACGACCGGCGTACCGCAGGCGAACGTCTATACGCATCGCAACTACGGCGCGATGGCGGCGGCATACTGGGCCGATGTCGGGGTCGGCGAAAACGATCGGTATCTGTCGGTCCTGCCGATCGCCTTTGCGGCCGGGCGCGGCATGGCGCTCGCCACCCTGCTTCGTGGCGGCACGTTGCATCTGATGCCGCCATTGTTCCAGGCAAAGGACATCGTCGCGGCAATCGCGCAACATCGCATCGATACGATTTCGGTCGTGCCGTCGATTGCGCGGATGCTGTTGGCCGAAGCGCCGGCCGACGGCCTGTTGCTTTCGCAGCTCCGCCTGTTCGCGACGGTGGGCGCGGTGCTGTTTCCCGAAGAAAATCGCGCAATTCGGGCCCGCCTCACGCCCAATCTGGTCGATTACTACGGCAGTGCCGGCGGCGGCATGAACGCCATCATGCGACCGCATGAGCATGACTTGAAGCCAGGCTCGATCGGCCGTCCGATGCTGGGGAATGCGATCGAGATCGTCGACGAGAGGGATCGGCCGGTGCCGGCCGGCGAGACCGGCATCCTGCGCTGCCGGTCGCTTGCGATGACGAGAGGCATCTATCCGCCCGATCCGGCCGACCGCAGCATTCGCGACGGCTGGCACTATCCGGGCGACTACGCCTATATCGACGACGATGGCTATGTCTTCCTGCAGGGGCGGTGGAACGACGTCATCATCCGCGGCGGCATGAACGTGTTTGCGCCGGAAGTCGAGCGCGTTCTGCTCTCTGCTGCCGGTGTGCGCGAGGCGGCCGTGCTGGGGGCGAAATCGGACCGGCTGGGCGAAGAAGTGGCGGCGTTCCTCGTGACCGAAGGAGCGATCGACGAGCGCGCGATCCTGCGCCACTGCCGTACTCATCTCGCTCCATACAAAGTGCCGAGCATTATCCGGACCGTCGATGAACTGCCGCGCAACAGCGCCGGCAAGGTCGTCAAAGCCACGCTCGCCGAATCACTTCTCAACCGGTCGCGCTGAGCCGCCGCTACAGCACCGACAGATCGAGCGTGTAGGAACGGCCAAGCCACATCGCGAGCGCGGTGTGATCGTATAGATCGTCGCCGCTCAACCCGTGCACGAACACGTCGAGCGTACCGCGCTGCGTGGCAAGCCATGGCACGACCCGGCCGTATGCGGCAGCATCGAAGGCGATCTGGTAGCTCCAGGCTGAGTGCGGGCCGACCGGCCGTTCGTGGAAGCGGCCGAGCGCCGCTTCGGGAAGGGCGGCCGGGATCCGCTCGTACAAGGCGCGAGCCTCCGCGACCGTCCCTGGCCCGAAATAGACATGGGCGTGATAGCCGCGAATGGCGGCGGGCTCGACGGGCGCGGGTGGCGCGATGGGGTCGGGCATAAAGCCTCCGGAGCGGTACACCGTGATCCTAGCGGATCGAAGCAAGCCCCACAGCCGCTTGACCCCGACATCGCTCGCGTCGACCATCCGCGGTGGAGCTGGAGGCATGGGCGACCCAAAGAACCTGACACGGCTGGGCATCACCGTGGCGCCGCATCGTATCGGCGCCGGCGGCTTTATCGTGCGCGGTGACACCTATCCGCATCGGCTGCGCCTGCAGGAACTCGGCGGCAAATGGGACCGCATGGCACAGGCCTGGGTCTTCGAAGGCGACGAGGATCCGAGCCCCCGTCTGGCTGAAGCGCTCGAACCCGGGCTCGAGGCGGCGCCGGCCGAGCGGCCGCATTATTGGGGCCACCGGCAGCGGCTGCGCGAGCGGGCCCTCGATGGCGGGCTCGAGGCGCTGCCCGACTATGAACTGCTCGAACTGGTGCTGTTCGGCAGCATCGCGCGCGCCGACGTAAAGCCTTTGGCCAAGGCGCTGCTGGAACGATTCGGTGCGATCGGCGCCGTCCTCGCGGCACCCGAGGAGGAACTCGCCGGGTTCGAGCAGATGAACCGGCAGACCGTGGTGAATTTCCGGGCGATCCGTGAACTGGCGGCACGCGCCGCGCGCGAAGAGGTCATCGGCCGGCCGTTGCTCAACTCGATCGACAAGGTGGTCGATTACTGCCGATCGCGCATGGCCCATAACGACATCGAGCAGTTTCGCGTGCTCTATCTCGACCAGCGCAACGCGCTGATCGACGACGAGCTGCAGCAATCGGGCACCGTCAACGAAGTGGCCGCCTATCCCCGGCAGATCATTCGCCGCGCGCTCAATGTCGGGGCGGTCGGGCTGGTGCTGTGCCACAACCATCCCAGCGGCAATCTCAAGCCCTCCGCCCAGGATATCGAGATCACCCGCGAAATCTTCCGTGCCGCCGAGGCGGTCGGAGTGACATTGCACGACCATCTGATCGTCGGTCCGACCGGCTTTCAGAGCCTCCGGGAGCTGCGAAAAATCCCGCGCTCATAACCGCCGGGCTTGACCCGGACGGGCCGGCGCTTTACTCGCGGGGACCGATTTCAGCCTGCCGGCATACCGATGCGGATCCACGTCGCGATCGCCCATTATTTCAAACCGGCCTCCGGTTTCTATGGCTCGGCGCGCGCCAATCCGGCTGCCCGGATTGTGGCGCTGACCCGGGTCCTGGAATCCCTGCATGTGAATTTCGGCCGGCGCCAGGGCTTGCTCAATCCGGCGGCGCGGTTGCTCGACGACACCAACCACCAGATGGGTGCCACGCTCAAGGTCACGATCTGCACGACTAAAGGCGAGCATCTGATCGCCGATCTTCCCGGTCATCTTTTCACGGAGCATGCGACCGACGCCGAACCGATGCTGCTCGGCTATGAATGTCACGACGTGCTGCGCCAGTCGCTCGGCAAGTTCGACTATTACTGCTATCTCGAAGACGATATCGAAGTGGTGGACCCGTGGTTCTTCCGCAAGCTTGACTGGTTCAGCGCCAAGGCATCCAACAAGGCGCTGCTGCAGCCGAACCGCTTTGAGCGCACGCATCTGGATCGCGTGCACAAGCTCTATATCGACTGCAACCTGCGCAAGCCCGAGTTGAGCGCAAAGTTTCAGGACATGTCGGTCCGGCCGCAGATCAAAGCATCGATGCTGGGTGCGCCGCTGATGTTCCAGCGCATCAACAATCCGCATGCCGGCTGCTTCTTCCTGAATGCGGTTCAGATGGAGGCCTGGTCGAAGCAGCCGTATTTTATGGATCGGTCGGCCGATTTCGGCGGCCCGCTGGAATCGGCGGCGACGCTCGGCATCATGCGTTGCTTCAATATCTACAAACCCTCGCGCGAGAATGCCGACTTCCTCGAAGTCACGCATCTTCATCACCGCTATATCGGGCGCTATCTCGAGTTCGAAGACGTCGCGCCGTTCCGTTTCAAAATCCTGAAACCGAAAGACAGTTAGTCGCAGCAGAAATGCCGGTTGGGCCCCTCGAGCGCGGCGACGACCGAGGCGCGGCGCTGCTCCGGGGCGGCTGTCGTCGGATGGGAGGGCGGGGCGAGATCGAGCGGCCCGCGCGCACCGCAGGGCGCGTCCTGCCAGAGACCGTCAGCGCGCCAGACACAGGCACCGAACATCGCGACCTCGCCGCGGATCAGGCCGGCAGCCTTGTCGATTTCGGTAATTCGTACCGGTCGCCGATCGCCGGTCGTCAGCGTCATGCCGGGCTGGCAAAAAGCGAGGAAATCGAAGGGCTCGTCCAACCGTCTCTCCCGATAAGGCAATGTGCGCGTGATGCTGTCGCGGGAGAGAATCTGCGCTCGACCGCTGTCCGCCGCAAGGGTGTGGACCGTTGGTCTGGCGGCAGGCCGGCGTTAGACTTCGCGCCGATCCCACTGCGATAGACGGACGAAAGAGCTGCGCCATGGCGACGCCCATTCTGCATGGTCCGAACTACAGCACCTACACGCGCTCGGTCCGCCTCGCGCTGATCGAGAAAGGCCTCGAATACGAACTGAAGGAGATCGACCTCCTCGGCGGCGCCACGATGCACCAGGCGTTTCTCGCGCTCAGCCCCTTCGGTAAGGTGCCGGTCCTCGAGCATCGAGGCGTCGTGATCTACGAGACGGCGGCGATCAATCGGTATGTCGACGAGGCGTTCAAGGGACCGATGCTGCAACCGACCGACCCGGTCGCCCGGGCGCGGATGAACCAGATCATGGGCGTGATCGATTCTTATGCGTACGCGACGCTGGTAAGCGAAATCGTCATGCAGCGCATCGTGCTGCCGGCGCTCAACCGGCGAAGCAATCCGCAGGCATTGCGCAAGGCGGCACCGGCGATGCGCCGCGCGCTTCTGGCGCTCGAGGCACTCGCCGCCGATGCGCCATTTCTCGCCGGCCGCAGCGTGAGCCTTGCCGATCTGCATCTGGCGCCGATTATGGGTTTCTTTGCCGAGACGCCTGAAGGAAGGCGCATCCTGCCGACCTTGCCGCGGCTCGCCGCCTGGTGGCCGCGTATGGCGGCGCGCGAGAGCATCCGGACAACGGTGCCGCGTCTGCCCTGAGTTCAGGACCCGTGATTGCCGGTCGCGCGGGCATGTCGAGCCTGCAATGTAAGGAACCGCCACCCGAACACCAGCATGAGGAGCGGGGACAGGGTCGCGAGGCTGATGACCCATCGCGCCGCCGACGCGACCGTCTCCGGTGTGACGCCCTTGGCGAGGCCAGCATTGTTTGCGATCAGTCCGGCGAGTGCGCTGCCGAGTGCAATCCCGAGCGAGCGCACCATCGGGATCGAAGCCGCCGTCAGCGTTTCTTCCCCCGGTCGTGCTGCCGCCATCGTCGCCGCCGTCAGGTGCAGATTGCTGGTGCCGACGCCGACCCCCGTGATCGCGACGCAAATCCCGACGATCAGCGGCGTGCCGCCAATGATAGCGAAGGCAAGCGCGGTCATGCCGATCAAGGCGAGACCGCTGCCGCCGAGCACCGTGACCGGAAGCCAGTGGCGCGGAAACCCCGCGACGGCAAACGAGGATGTCGTCCAGGAGAGTGCGAAGATCGCGTTGAAGTAACCCGCGGCCAGCGGTGGCAGCCCGTACTCGACCTGCAGCACCAGCGGCAGATAGACGCCGAGCGCTGTATGCGTCACGGACGTCATCAGGAAGAACCAGTAGGCGCCGCCGATCGGCTGGAACCAGGACAAGGCGCCGCGCGGAAACAGAGGCTGGGTCGCCGCCGCGTCGAGCCGCACGGTGAGCCAGATCATCGCGCCGGCGAGGAGCATCAAAATTGCCGGCATGAGCCGGCCGGTCAACACGCCCGCGGTCCCGATCGCGATGACAGAGGTGGCCAGCAGCAGCAGGCGCCGCCACGGCAGACGCGGCACGCGATGTTCTTCCTGCGCGTCGGCATTCGGCAAGGAAAACCACGCCAGGATCATGAACATGAGGATGACCGGCACGGTCGACCAGAACGCGCCACGCCACCAATGCAACTCGCTGAAGATGCCGCCGACCAACGGTCCGAGCAGCGAGGCAACGCCCCACACACCGGAGACCAGCGCCAGCATGCGTGTGCGTAGCCGGTCTTCGAAGAGCAGCCGGATCAGGCTCAGCGATTGCGACACGATGAGGCCGCCGCCCAACCCCTGGATGGCACGCGCAACCAGCATCAGCGCCATGCTCGGGCTCGCGGCACAGCCGACCGTGCCGATGAGGAAGATCAGCGCACCCAGCACATAGCCGCGACGCGGCCCGAGATCGATCTGGACGATGCCGCCGCAGGATGCGCCGACGATCGTCGTCACCATGTAGGTCATGGTCGCCCAGGAATAAAACGAGATGCCCCCGATATCCTCGATCACCTCGGGCATGATCGTGGAGATCACGAACACGTCGATGGCATGCAGGCCGATGCCGAGGTTCAGGACGATCACAAAGATCGCGCGCTCGCCGCGAAACAGCTCCCGCCAGGATGAGCCAGACATCGAAAACCCTTCGCGAGGTTGCTGGACCGCGCCCGATGGGCCGGCAGTCGACAGGGGAGGCGGCATGCTAGCCCGAACGGCTTGTCCGGGTCAGCCGCCGCCGCGCGCTTAATGCCCGATATAAGGCGGGATGTCTCGTTTCGTGTAGCCCCGATGCGGGGCAAAGTGCGGGCAGCGGGCCTTGCGGGGTCGCGCACCGCGGATTACATGCTGATCGACCCGGCCTTTGGCCGTTCCTGTCGCATATCGGGCATCATGCGCATCCTGCTCATCGAAGACGACCGCGCCACGGCCGATTTCATGGCGAAGGCGCTGACCGAGCACGGCCATATCGCGGACCGGGCGGATAACGGTCGCGATGGGCTCTATCACGCGAGCGGCGGCGGCTACGACGTGATAGTGACCGACCGCATGTTGCCGGCGCTGGATGGGCTGTCGCTGGTGCAGGCGCTGCGCGCCGCCAGGATCGCCACCCCGATCCTGATCCTGAGTGCGCTCGGCAAGGTCGACGATCGCGTGCAGGGGCTCAATGCCGGCGCGGACGACTATCTGGTCAAACCCTTTGCCGCGTCGGAACTGATCGCACGGATCGAGGCGCTGAACCGGCGACAGCATAAAGATGCGGCCGAAACCAAACTCGTCGTCGGCGATCTGGAGATGGATCTGCTGGCGCGCACGGTGGTGCGCGCCGGCCGGCGGATCGATCTGCAGCCGCGCGAGTTCCGTCTGCTGGAATGTCTGATGCGGCATGCCGGGCAGGTCGTGACGCGCACGATGCTTCTCGAGAATGTCTGGGATTATCATTTCGATCCGCAGACGAACGTGATCGAAGTCCATATCAGCCGCCTGCGGCAGAAGGTCGATCGGGATTTTCCGACACCGCTCCTGCATACCGTGCGCGGTGCCGGATACATGCTGCGTGCGGATGCGTAGGTTCCTCGCGACCAGTACGTTCCGGCTGTCGATGCTCTATGCGGCATTGTTCAGCCTCTCGGTGCTTGCGCTCGGCGGCTTCGTCTATTGGGCGGTCGATCTGCTGGTGGATCGCCAGCGCGAACAGACGGTACAGGCGGAACTGCAGGGGCTGGTCGGCGAGTATCGCGCCTATGGGCTGCCGGGCCTGGTCCGGGCCATCGAATCGCGGGTTGCACCGGAGCGGGTCGGCGACGGCATTTATCTGCTGGTGGACGGTGTGGGCCGGCCGATGGCCGGCAATCTCGTCGGGTGGCCGACCGCGGTGGAGCAGCGCGGGCCGTGGCTGGTCTTTCCGGTCGAACGCCGCGGCGTCGATCGGGCCGAGGTTCATGTGGCGTATGGGATCGATTTTCCGATTGCCGGCGGGTTTCGCCTTCTGGTCGGACAGAACACGCAGAGCACGGCGCGAGTCCTCGACACGATCAGCGATGTGTTCCTGTTCGGCGTCCTCGCGATGCTGCTTCTTGCGATCGGCGGCGGCCTGCTTTTCAGCCGCAACCTCCTGCGCCGGATCGAAGCCATCAACAAAGGTGCAGAGCGCGTGCGCAGCGGCGATGTCGCCTATCGCATGCCGGTCGGATCGGCCGGCGACGAGTTTGACCGGCTTGGTGCCAATCTGAACGCGATGCTGGACGAGATCGGCCGGCTGATGAACGCGATCCGCGCCGTCACCGACAATATCGCCCATGACCTGCGCAGCCCGCTGACCCGGCTCCGCAATCGCCTTGAAGAACTCGGCGCCGGCCATACCTCGTCCGGCGCGTCGCGCGCCGCGATCGAGGCCGCGATCGGCGAAGCCGATCAGGTGCTGGCGACCTTCCGCGCCCTCCTGTCGATTGCCGATGCGGAGAGCGGCGCCGCACTCGCCGAACGGGGGCGCGTCGACCTCTCGCGGGTCGCCGCCGATGCAGCGGAACTGTACGAGGCACTGGCGGAAGAGCAGGGTATCGCGATCGAGCGGGCGATCGAGCCTGACCTGTTCGTCGGTGGCAATCGACAGCTTTTGTTTCAGGCGATCGCCAATCTGCTCGACAACGCGCTCAAACATGGCAATGGACCGGTTCGCCTGTCTTTGTCACGAACGGGCAACGAGGTGCTGCTCTCGATCGGCGATCGCGGGGCCGGTATTCCCGAGTTCGAGCGCCCGCGCGTGCTCGAGCGGTTCGTGCGCCTCGACAGCAGCCGTTCGACGTCCGGAACCGGGCTCGGCCTCAGCCTTGCCGCCGCCATCGTGCGATTGCATGGCGGGCGACTGGTTCTCGACGATAATCGGCCGGGGCTGCTGGTTTCGATTACGCTGCCGGCGGCAACCGGCGAAACCGCTGGGTCAATCGCTCGCCGAACGTGACCAGCGCGACGCCCATAAACAGCAACAGCGCAGCGAGCCATACGAAAACGCTGTGCTGCTCGTCATAGATGACCATGCCCCAGAAAATGCCCCAGAGGGTAACGAAATAGGCCGTCTGGGATGCGAAGACCGGGCCGGCGAAGCGCAGCAACCAGATGAAGATGGCCATCGCAAAGGCATTGACCGTCAACATTGCCACGGCGGCCCATTCCGCCGTTTCCCAGGGCGGCATCAGAGTCATTTCTTCGCCGGCTATGAACACGATCGGTAGAAAAACCACGCCGCCGCCGATCATGGTGCCGCAGGAAATCGACAGGGGGTCGGCGCCGCCCGGCCAGTAACGCGCGATGTATGCGTTTTGGAGTGCATAAAGAGCGGGCGCGCTCAGGCCGATCAGGGTCCATCCGACCATGTCGCTCCCGGGAAGGCTCGCGCCGGGCACGATAACGAGGACCGTACCGACCAGGCCGATGACAAGCCCCAGAACGCGGATCCAGACCAGCCGTTCGATTGCGAAGAGCAGGCTGACCCCGTAGGTCATCATGGGCACCAGCGTGAACAGCAACGCCAGAATGCCCACAGGAATATGCGGCGCGATCCAGAAGATTACTGCGCCCGGCAGCATCAACCCGACGACACCGGCAATAGCGTAGAAGGCGAGATGGGTACGCGATAGAGGCGGCAATCGACGTGTCGCGATACAGAGAACCAGAATGATGAGACCGCTGCCGATTCCTTCGAGCAGAATGAGGCCGAGCGCCGGTGCACCCGCAAGCGTTGCAATCTTGGCGATGGCGGTATTTCCGCCCCAGGCTGCGCCCATTACCATCAGGCAGAGCAACGGGATCACCCATCGCATCAAGGGCCGCTGGCTGTCTCGCGCATGAACGATGGGCTCTCGTTCTGCGGTGCCGCTCAAGCGTGCTCGTCCTTATAGCCGTACCAGGCATAGGCAAGGCGCTGATAGGTGCGGCGGAATGCCGGAAAGGGAAAGAGCGGCAGCGGTCGCGACAGTAACGGGCCGTAATCGACCGATTCTCCGGCGATGCGCTTTGACAACAGACTGCCGGCATAGGTCGCGAGCGCAACGCCGCTGCCGATATAGGCGAGCGCGTAATGCACGCCATCCTGATAGGGCAGGGTGCCGAAATGCGGATTGCGATCGTACGAGACGCAAACCCAGCCATGCCAGAAATGCTCGATGTCGACCCGCGCCAGCGGCGGAAACATCTCGGCGAGACGGCGCACCATCCAGCGGCGGCGTTCCGCATTCGATTCAGGTGTGTCCTCGATGCCGCCGCGCGATCCGAACAGGATGCGATTGTCGGGCAGCAGGCGGTAATAGAAAACCAGCCGGCGTGAATCCCAGATCTTGAGATGGGTCTGCCAATTGACGGATGCCCGCTCGGCTTCGGTCAAGGGCCGCGTCACGATGATGCTCGACAGCGCCGGCAACAACCGGCCGCGCAAATGCTCGTTCAGTTCGTCGTTGGTATAACCGTTGGTCGCGACCACGATCTCGCGGGCACGCACCGTCCCACGCGGCGTCGCGACGCGGTAGCGGTCGCCGTCTTTCTCCCAGCCGAGAACGGGGGATGCTTCGTGAATGACCGCGCCGTGGTCGATCGCCGCGCGGGCGAGGCCGTTGGCATAGCGCAACGCATGCAGTCCGAAGCCCTCGCCGACATGCATCGCGCCATAGGCTTCGCGGCTCACGAGATAATCGCGTTCCAGTTCGTCGCGGCCGAGCATCCGCGCCTCGATCCCGAATTGATCGGAGAGAAACCGGCAGCGCGCCGCCATTTCGTCAAGGCGGTTGGGGCGGTGCGCCAGTTCGAGCCCGCCGGTCGGCGTTCGGTCGGCATCGATCTGTTCGCGCGTCAGGATGGAATCGACCAGTTCGACGGCGTCGCGGCTCATCGCATAGATGCGGCGCGTCTGCTCGCTGCCCCAGCGCGCGATCCAGGTGCCGTAATCCTCTTTGCCGATGCCGGCCGAGCAGAAGCCGCCATTGCGGCCGCTGCAACCCCAGCCGACACGATGGGCCTCGAGCACGTGCGCCTTGATGCCGTGGTCGCGCGCAAGATGGTAGGCCGTGGAAAGGCCGGTATAGCCGCCGCCGACGATCGCGATATCGACTTCGAGATCGCCTTCGATTGGCTGTGTCGGCGCGGCCGGTGGGCCTGCAGTCGCTGCCCAATATGAGTTTACATGCGCGGCGCCGGGCTGGCCGAGGTCGATCGGTCGTATGGGCATGAAGGGTGTTCCACCAAATCGAACGTGGCGCCCGTTATGCACGATCGGGGCTGCACCTGCCAGCCGCTCGGTTGCTAAACCGCGGTCGGCTCTCCTAGATTGCCGCCGGCCTGCCGGGTTCGCGGCTTTGCGGTCGCCGAAAGCCGGTCGGGGGAGTTCCATCGATGATCACAGCGATCGGGGCCTGGGCCCGGCAGCTCACCGTGCCCGGCGCGCATAGCATCGCGCTGCTCTATGCGTTCGATTCCATGACTCGCGCGGCGCTAGTGACAGTCATTCCCCTCGAGGTCTTCCGCGTGCTCGGCAGCGCGCGGGACATGAGCCTGCTGTTTGCGGCGACCGGCTGGGGCGGCATTCTCGCGAGCCTCCTGATCCCGACGCTGATCCGCCGCTTTCCCGCGCGCCAGGTCTATATCGGCGCCGCGATCATGATGACCTTGGTGCCGGTTCTTTTGGCTGCCAGCATGACCGTCAGCATCGCGCTCGCGATCCTGTTTCGTGCTTTCGCGGGCATCTGCCTGTTGAACACACTGAATTTGTTCATCACGGCCTATATCCCGCGTCAGCAACTCACCCGGACCGAGCCGCTGCGTTATTTCTACGCGGCCACCGCATGGACGCTGGGGCCGGTGATCGGCGGTTCGCTGCTGCAGTTCGTTGGTCCGCTTGCCGCCTACGGTTTTGGCTTCGTCTGCGGCCTCGCGTTCATCCTGTACTTCCTGAGCGTCGGTTTCGACTACGACGTGACGCGGTTGCGCGACGCCGCCCCGCCCGGCAATCCGCTGCGCTATCTGCCGCGCTTCTTTCGGCAGAAACGGCTGGTGCTCGCCTGGCTCATCAATATTGGCTACGAGGCCTGGTGGGTGGTGCTGTTCGTGTTCGGGCCGGTTTACATCCGCGCCCGCGGCGGCGGCGAGGCGGAAGCATCGCTGCTCACCTCGGCCGCGTCGGCGGTGCTGTTCTCGACATTGGGCATGGGCTGGCTCGCCCGCCGCATCGGGCTGCGGCGCTTCATGGTGGGGTGGTTCCTGTTCGGCGCCGTCGCGACGCTGGCCGCCGGTCTCATCCCGGGCTCTTACCGGTTCGTCGGATTGATGCTGTTCCTCGGCGCCTTCATGGGTGTGGCGCTGGATGCCACCGGCTGGGTTCCGTTCCTGCGCGCGGTCAGGCCGCGCGAGCGGCCGGAAATGACGCTGGTCTTCACGCTCTATCGCGACGTCGCGATGCTCTCGACGACGATCTTCTTCTCGCTGCTGCTCAGCGTGGCGCCGCTCGAATCCGTATTCGTGACGATCGGGATCGTGCTGCTCGCCTGCGCCTGGCTGGCGCGATGGATCCCGCGCGGGATGTGACCTAGCGGGCACCGCGCAAGGTCAGATAGCCATCCACCAGTTCGATGAGCCGGTCGCGCCCGAAGCTCGGGCAATGGCCGGCATGGACGACCGTCACCGGCAAGGCGCGCAACCGCTCCGCGGTGCGGATATAGGCGGGTACGTCGGAATGATCGAATGCATCGAACAGTTCGCCGTCATAGAGCGCATCGCCTGAAAACAGCGTGCCGGTCGATGCTTCCCACAGGCCGATACTGCCGGGCGAATGGCCGGGCAGATGCAGCACCTCGAATTGCCGGTCGCCGATATCGACGACCGCACCGTCCTCGACTGCGCGGACGTTGCGCGCCGGTTTGACGTCATAGTCGGCGATATCGAATCCGGCATAAGGCAGCGCCGTCACGAGCTCTTCGCCGACATCGTAATGCGCGACCTTGAGTTCCGATTTTCCGCTTTCGCGCCAGGCACGCACCAGATGGGTTTCGGTCCGCGGGTTCGAGAGCCAGTCGGCCTCGAGCGTATGCGCGATCGTCTCGTCGAACTCGTAATGGCTGCCGATATGATCGGCATGGCCGTGAGTGGCAACGGCGACAACGGGCTTTTCCAGCAGGTCGCGGGCGGATTCGCGCAGGCTCATGATGCCCATGCCGGTATCGATCATCAGATCGCGGTCGCGTCCGCGCACATGCCAGATATTGCAGCGCATGATCGCGGCGACATGCGGCTCCCAGAGCAACGTGATGTCGTCGTCGATTTTTCTGCGGTCGAACCAGCGGTCGGCAATCTGTAGAGCCATCGAATGTTCCTCAGTGGCCGCGAAAGACCGCGGCGCGCTTTTCGAGAAAGGCGGTGATGCCTTCTTTTGCGTCATCGGTCTGGACTGCTTCGGCCTGAAGATCGGCTTCGAGGTCGAGCTGGGCGTCGAGAGATGCGGTCTCGCCGCTGAGAATTGCGCGCTTGGCCAAGGCGAGTGCGCGCGTCGGTTTGTCGGCGAGGGTGCGGGCGGTCGCTTCGATGCGCTCGCTGAATTTTTCGTCGGGCACCGCCTCGAGGATCAGGCCCCATGACGCCGCGGTTTCCGCCGTTACCGGTTCGCCCAGCATCACGAGCCCCATCGCGCGGGCGGTGCCGACGTTACGCGGCAGAAAGAACGTGCTGCCCGCATCGGGCACCAATCCGATTTTCGAGAAGGCCAGCATGAAGCTTGCCGAGCGCGCGGCGATCGCAATGTCGCAGGCGAGCGCAAGGCTGCAGCCGGCCCCGGCCGCGATGCCGTTGACCGCGGCAATCACCGGCATTTCCAGGGCGCGCAGCGCCCGGATCACCGGATTGTAGTGGTCGCGCAGCAATGCGGCCGCCGTCTCCGGCCCGGCCAACGCCTCGCCGTCGGCGAGATCCTGACCCGAACAGAAGGCCCGGCCCGTGCCGGTCACGATCAGGACGCGGATATGCTTCGCTGCGGCGACTTCGCCCAAGGCGACGAACAGGCCGGTCAGCATCGGGCGGGTGAAACTATTGAGCCGATTCGGCCGGTTGAGCGTGAGCCGGGCGATCGGACCGTTGGTATCTAGCAGGATGGGATTGTCAGTCATTCGTCATTCTCGCCGATGAGGACGGCCATCGGAAGAGGCAAGAGCGAGGCGTTTCGCCCGCGGGATGCAATCGGTCTTCCGCCTTGCGCCCGATTGGCAAAGGCTCGATGCTGCGCGCGAACGGGGCAGGAACGAGAACCGGAATTCGATCGAGATGCAGATCCAGGCATTCTTCCATGAGCCGACTTTCTCCGTCAGCTATGTGCTGATCGACGATGCAAATAGGGCCGCCGCGATCATCGATCCGGTGCTCGATTACGATCAGGCGGCTGGTCGCACCTCGACCCGGTTTGCCGACACGATCGTCGCTTTCATCCGCGACAACGGATTGCGGGTCGAATGGGTGCTCGATACCCATGTGCATGCCGACCATCTGACGGCGATCGCCTATGTCCGCGAGCAGCTCGGCGGCAAGACAGGCATCGGCTGGCGTGTGACGGTGGTGCAATCCATGTTCCGCGACTTCTACAATCTGCCCGCGGATTTTCCGGTCGATGGCAGTCAGTTCGATCGGCTGTTCGACGATGGCGAGACGTTTCGCGTCGGTTCGATCGAGGTGTCGGTCATGCATATGCCGGGCCATACGCCGGCCTGCGTCATCTATGTCGCGCCGGGTGCGGCGTTCATCGGCGATACGTTGTTCATGCCGGATTACGGCACGGCGCGCTGCGATTTTCCGGGTGGCGACGCGCGCACGCTCTATCGATCGATCCAGCGCATACTCAAACTGCCCGACGAAACGCGACTGCTCACCGGCCATGACTACGGACCGAACGGCCGGGCCTTTGCCTGGGACAGCAGCGTTGCCGAACAGCGGACAGCCAACATCCATATCGCGGGCAAGACCGAAGACGAGTTTGTAGCCCTTCGCAAAAAGCGCGATCACGGATTGTCGGCGCCCGCTTTGATCCTGCCGGCGCTGCAGGTGAACATCCGTGCCGGCGAACTGCCGGCACCCGAAGCCGACGGCGTCCGCTATCTCCGAATTCCGCTGAACCGGTTGTAGCGGGAGCGATTTCAAATGACGACCGCTCTGTTCACACACAACGCCTGCCTCACGCACGATACCGGACCGGGTCATCCTGAACGGATCGAGCGATTGCTGGCGATCGTCGAGGCGCTGGCGGACCCGCGCTTTGACGCACTCGATCGCCGCGAGGCGCCGCGCGCCAGCCGCGCCGATCTGTTGCGGGTGCATCCGGCCGCCTATGTCGATCATGTTTTCGCCAGCATGCCGACCGAAGGTTACGGCGCGCTGGATGCCGATACGGTGTTGTCGCCCGGCTCGGGCGAGGCAGCGTTGCGCGCGGCGGGTGCCGTCGTCGCGGCGGTCGATGCAGTCATGACAAACGAAGTTGCCAACGCTTTCTGCGCGGTGCGGCCGCCCGGCCATCACGCGGAGGCGGATCGGGCGATGGGCTTCTGTCTCTTCAACAATGTGGCGGTCGGTGCGCATTACGCGCGGGCAAAACACAGCATCGCACGCGTCGCTGTCGTGGATTTCGACGTGCATCACGGCAACGGCACGCAGCATATTTTCGAGCGCGACGCAGGGCTGTTTTATGCCTCGACGCATCAGATGCCGCTTTATCCCGGCACCGGCGCCGAGGAGGAGCAGGGCGTCGGCAATATCTGCAACGCGCCGCTGCCGCCGATGGCAGGATCGGATCTGTTTCGCAAGGCGATGGAGCGGCGCATTCTGCCGGCGCTCGACGATTTCGCGCCGGAGCTGCTGATCATTTCGGCCGGCTTCGATGCCCATGCGGACGATCCGCTGGCCGAACTGATGCTCAAGGAATCCGATTATGCCTGGGCAACCGACGCGCTGATCGCGGTGGCGAAGAAGCATTGCGCGGGCCGCGTCGTATCGGCGCTCGAGGGTGGCTATAATCTCGATGCGCTGGCGCGGAGTACGGCCACGCATGTCGACCGGCTGACGGCCGCCTGAACAAAGATCCGTCGCGGCAGGAAAGACGCCGCATTGCCGCGCAAGCGCCGCGGCCCCGCCCTTGCTGGGCCCCAATGCCGCAGATAATCTGCGCCGCCTCAACCAAGCCCGATGAAGCGGCAGGAGCCGGCCCATGTCCGAGACCAAAAAGCGCAAGGATATCAGCACGATGAGCTTCGAGGAGGCTCTCGCCGAGCTGCAAAGCATGGTCAAGGAGCTGGAAAAGGGCGAGGGCAAGCTCGACGAGGCTGTCGATACCTACAAGCGCGGCATCGCGCTCAAGGAGCATTGCGAGCGCAAACTGCGCGACGCCCAGGAGCGGATCGCCAAGATCGTCATCGCACCCGACGGCGCTGTAACCGCCGAAGCGATCGAGCTCGATTAGGCAACCCAACCCGTGACCGATCTTGCCACTGCCCTCGCGGAGAGTGCCGATGCCGTCAACGGCGCACTCGACCGCCTGCTTCCGGTCGCCTCGGGTCCGGAGCGTCGGCTCGCGGAGGCGATGCGCCATGGCGTGCTCGGCGGCGGCAAGAGGATTCGCCCGTTCCTCGTGATCCAGAGCGCGGCTTTATGCGGTGCCGTGCGCGAGCAAGGGCTGCGCGTTGCAGCGGCGGTCGAGTGCCTGCATTGCTACAGCCTCATCCACGACGACCTTCCCGCCATGGACGACGCGGCGCTGCGCCGCGGGCGTCCGACCGTGCATCGCCAGTACGGCGAGGCGATGGCGATCCTTGCCGGCGATGCGCTGCAAGCGCTCGCATTCGAAATTCTGGCGAACCGCGCGACGCATCAGGATGCGCGCGTGCGCCTAGCACTCGTGGCGCAGCTTGCGCATGCCGCGGGTGTCGGCGGGATGGTGACCGGGCAGGTTCTGGATATTGCCGCGCCGGAGCGGTCGGCGAGCCTCGCGGATGTCATCCGCCTGCAGCGGCTCAAGACCGGCGCGCTGATCGAATTCGCCTGTCTTGCCGGCGTCATCCTGACCGATGCGCCGGCCACGAGTCGCCATGCGCTCGCCGCCTATGCGCAGGATGTCGGGCTTGCCTTCCAGATCGCCGACGATCTGCTCGATGTTGAGGGTTCCGAGGCGGAAACGGGCAAATCCGTCGGCCAGGACGCCGCCCAGCAGAAGGCCACGTTCATCTCCCTCATGGGCCCCGCCAAAGCCCGGGCGGAGGCGGAAGCGCTTGCCCGGCGCGCGGCCGGGCATCTAGATTTGTTCGGCGACCGGGCCGCGCTCCTGAAAGCGGTGGCCGGCTATATCGTGTCGCGTCAGGCCTGAATGCGACAGGCCCCGATCCCATGAACCGCAGCCCGCTCCATCGCGTCGAGAGCCGCCCCGAAAGCCTGTTCCGAACGAATTCATGACCCAGGAAAGCAAGACACCGCTGTTGGACCGGATCGGATCGCCGGCCGAGTTGCGCGCGCTCGATCCGAGCGACCTGCCGCAGCTTGCCGCCGAACTGCGCGCGGAGACGATCGATGCGGTCTCGGTCACGGGCGGCCATCTGGGCGCGGGGCTCGGCGTCGTCGAGCTGACCCTGGCGCTGCACTATCTCTTCGATACGCCGCGCGACCGGTTAATCTGGGACGTCGGTCATCAGGCCTATCCGCACAAGATCCTGACCGGGCGGCGCGATCGCATTCGTTCATTGCGGCAGGGCGGCGGGCTCAGCGGTTTCACCAAGCGCGCTGAAAGCGAGTACGACCCGTTCGGCGCGGCGCACAGCTCGACCTCGATTTCGGCGGCGCTCGGCATGGCGGTCGCGCGCGATCTGGAGAAGCGCGACAACAGGGTGATCGCTGTCATCGGCGACGGCGCGATGAGCGCCGGCATGGCGTACGAGGCGATGAACAATGCCGGCGCGATGCGCAGCCGGCTGATCGTCATTCTCAACGACAACGATATGTCGATCGCGCCGCCGGTCGGTGCGATGAGCGCATACCTGTCGCGGCTGCTCTCGTCAAAATCCTACCAGTCGTTTCGCCATATCGGCAAAGAGGTGGCGAAGAAGCTGTGGCCGAGCATGGAACAGTTTGCGCGGCGCGCCGAAGAATATGCGCGCGGGCTGGTGACCGGCGGCACGCTCTTCGAGGAGATGGGCTTTTACTATGTGGGGCCGATCGACGGACATAATTTCGAGCATCTGCTGCCCGTGCTGCGCAACGTGCGCGATGCCGATGTCGACGGGCCGATTCTCGTCCATGTGGTGACGCATAAGGGCCACGGCTATTCGCCGGCGGAGGCGTCGCCCGACAAGTTCCACGGCGTCAGCAAGTTCGACGTGGTCACCGGCACTCAGGCGAAGGCAAAGCCCGGTGCGCCGAGTTATACGAGCGTGTTCGCCGACAGCCTGATCGCCGAAGCCGAACGCGATCCGAAGATTGTTGCCATCACGGCGGCCATGCCATCGGGTACCGGCATCGACAAATTCACCCGGCGTTTCCCCGATCGCGCCTTCGATGTCGGCATCGCCGAGCAGCATGGCGTTACGTTTGCCGCGGGCCTTGCCGCGGAGGGCTACAAGCCTTTCGCCGCGATCTATTCGACCTTCCTGCAGCGCGCCTATGACCAGGTCGTGCACGATGTTGCGATCCAGCGTCTGCCGGTGCGTTTCGTGATGGATCGCGCGGGGCTGGTCGGTGCCGACGGTCCTACCCACGCGGGCGCCTATGACATCGCCTTTCTCGGCTGCCTGCCCGGTTTCGTGCTGATGGCCGCGGCCGACGAAGCGGAACTCGTGCATATGGTTGCAACGCAGGTCGCGATCGACGATGGGCCTTCGGCGCTGCGGTTTCCGCGGGGCGAGGGTACCGGCGTTGCCTTGCCGGCGCGCGGCGAGGCGCTGCCGATCGGCAAAGGCCGCATCCTGCGCGAAGGAACGACGGTGGCGCTCCTCAGTTACGGCGCGCGGCTCGGCGAATGTTTGAAAGCAGCGGACGAACTGGGCACGCGCGGGTTTACGACGACGGTGGCCGATGCAAGGTTCGCCAAGCCGCTCGATACGGCACTGGTCGAGCGTCTCGCGCGCGAGCATGAGGTTCTGATCACGATCGAGGAAGGCGCCATCGGCGGGTTCGGGGCCTATGTGCTGCAGCATCTTGCGATCACCGGCCTGATCGAGAAGGGCGTCAAAATTCGGCCGATGACGCTGCCCGACCGCTTCATCGAACAGGACAAGCCCGAATTGCAATATGACGATGCCGGGCTGAATGCGCGCCATATCGTCGCGACCGCGCTTGCCGCGCTCGATCGCAACGCCGAACGGGAGCCGGCCCGCGCCTGACGCGGCCTGCATAACGCCATGACGACTGCGACCGTACCGGCGGAAGCGCTGCAAACCCGCAAGCCTGCGAACGCGCGCGAAGAGGGCGTCGATCTCATCAAGCTGACCGCGCCGCTGGCCGTTGGCGCCTTCGCCGAGATGGCGATCGGTTTTACCGATACGATGATGGTCGGTCGCCTGGGCAGCGTCGAACTGGCGGGTGTCGGTATCGTCGTTAACTTCTTCTTCACTCTTCTGCTGGTCGGCATGGGCGCGGTTTCGATCGTGGCGGTGATTGCGGCCGAGGCACATGCGAGGCACGAGCGCAGCGGGGTTTCGGCGGCGCTCAACAACGGCGTCTGGTTTGCAATCTTCCTTGGCGTGCCATTGACCGTGTTGTTCTGGTTCGTGCCGGATGCACTCGATCTCCTGGGTCAACCGGTCGATGCCATTGCCGTTTCGCGCGAGTACGTGCTCACGCTGACCTGGTCGCTGTTGCCGTATCTGCTGTTCACCGTTGCGCGCTGCTTTGTTTCGTCGCTGTCGAGACCGCGGTCGGTCATGGTCATCGCGATCGCGGCCGTGCCGCTCAACGCCGTCATCAATTACGGCCTGATCTTCGGCAATTTTGGCCTGCCGCGCCTCGAAGCAACGGGGGCCGGGCTCGGCACGACCATCACCAATTGCGTCATGCTGTTGGCAATCGTGATCGAGATTCTTCGCGATCGCGCATTCCGTCCCTACCGGCCGTTCCACGGCCTCTTCAGGATCGATCGTGTGCTGCTCCTGCGGATGGTCCGGCTCGGCATTCCCGTCGGCGGCCTGTCGGGCGTCGAATCGATGTTCTTCACCGCGATTGCGGTGATGATGGGGTGGATTGGAACTATCGCACTGGCGGCAAACCAGATCGCCGGCACGGTTTCCGCGATGATGTTCATGATCCCCTGGGCGATGAGCCAGGCTGTCTCGGTGCGCGTCTCTTACGGCGTCGGCTGGCGCGATCAGGTGGCTGCTCGGCGTGCCGGTTTCGTCGCGATCCGCATCGGCATGGTCTATATGGCAGCAATGGCGGTCGTGATCTGGCTGTTTCCGGAAACTTTCATCTCGCTTTTCGTCGATGCGGACGATCCGCAGCGCGCGGTTGTCGAATCGCTGGGTCTGCAGCTTCTGCTCATCGCGGCAGTCTTCCAGGTGGTCGACGGTACCCAGATCATTGCGATGGGTGCGCTGCGCGGTCTGCAGGACACACAGATCCCGTTCCTCATCGGTACCGTCGGCTACTGGCTGACCGGGCTTGGGAGTGGCTATCTCTTTGCCTTCGTGTTCGATTGGGGCGCGACGGGCCTGTGGTGGGGCGTGGCGATGGGGCTGGCGGCGGCGGCCGTTTTGCTTACCTGGCGTTTTCATACGCGCTCGAAGCGGCCGATTCCGGCATCGTCATGAGCGGGGGCGCCAAGCGGGTCCGGGCCGATCAGTTGCTGGTCGAGCGCGGCCTCGCCCCGAGCCGCAGCCGTGCCGCCGCACTCATCATGGCGGGCGCCATCTTTGCCGGCGAGCAACGCATCGACAAAGCGGGCCAGTTGGTCGATCCCAATGGTCCGCTTGAGCTGCGCGGCGCCGATCACCCCTGGGTGTCGCGCGGCGGGCTCAAGCTCGAGCGCGCGCTCGATAATTTCGCGATCGATCCGGCGGGTGCGATCTGTCTCGATGTCGGCGCGTCGACCGGCGGATTTACCGACGTGTTGCTGGCGCGCGGTGCGGCGCGCATCTATGCCGTCGATGTCGGGCACGGGCAACTTGCCTGGAAGCTGCGCCAGGACGCGCGGGTCGTAGTGCTCGAACGAATCAACGCGCGCCATCTGTCTGAAGGTCAGGTACCCGAGCCAATCGATATCATCGTGTGCGATGCGAGTTTCATCGGGCTTGAAACCGTGTTGCCGACGCCGATGTCGTTTGCTTCATCCGGTTGCCGGATGGTGGCGCTCATCAAGCCGCAATTCGAGGTCGGTCCGGATCAGGTGGGCAAAGGCGGCATCGTGCGCGCCCCCGCGTTGCATGAGGCGGTTTGCGACCGAATCCGCGCCTGGCTGGGCGCACAGCCCGGCTGGCAGGTCATCGGTATCGCCGACAGCCCGATCACCGGCGCCGATGGCAATCGCGAGTTCCTGATTGCCGCGAAGAAAGACTGACGCCGGCGCCCCCTAGCGCAGCGGCTCCGAAAGAGCGGGGTCGGCAAGCAAAGCGGGTCCGTTCGAGAGTTGCTGCCGAATCGCAAGCCAGCGCGAGAATTCCGCGATCAATGTCGTTGCCGAACGCAGATCGGCCCAGAGACTCGCCGATTCTTCGAACGTACTGTCGACGCCAAATCGATCGCCGCGCACAACGATGAGGTCATAGGACGCATCGGGCGAATGGCCGCCTTCCTCGAGCGCCACTTCGATCGCGCGATGCAGCCCGCCGAGTTCGTCGATCAGGCCGCGCTCGAGCGCATCCTCGCCGCTCCAGATCTGGCCCTGCGCCGATGCGCGCACCGCCGCGGCATCGAGATCGCGGCCTTCGGCGACGCGCTGGAGGAAGTCGGCATAGATCCGATCGAGAGTCTCGTTGAGCTGCTGCCATTGCGGCTCGGTGAACGGGCGGTTGGGGCTAAAGATGCCGGCGTTGGCACCGAAGCCGATGGCATCCCAGTCGATTCCGATTTCGGCCCAGAGATCGTCGAGAACGAACTTGCCGGAGACGACGCCGATCGAGCCGGTGACCGTGGCCGGGTCGGCAACAATGGCGCTGGCCGGCGCTGCGATGAAATAGCCGCCCGAGGCCGCTACATTGCCCATCGAGACGACCACCGGAATGCCGGCTTCCCGCGTGCGCTCGACTTCGCGCCAGATCGTGTCCGAGGCGACATAGGAACCGCCCGGGCTGTCGACCCGCAGAACGACAGCGGCCACATCTTCGACCGCGCGCGCCTTGCGCAACGCGTCGACAAGGACATCGGCATCGATGTTGCCGCTGCCACCGAAGCCGGACTCGCCGGTGCCGAGATGGATCGCTCCGACGCCATAGACCAATGCGACGGGCAACGCATCCGCCGGTGCCTCCATTTGCCAGGCATAGTCGGCGAGGTCGTAGACTGCCGCCCGGTCGCCGGCTTGCTCGATCGCTGCCGCCTCGATTTCGTCGCTGTAGGCGAGCCCATCGACCAGCCCGGCCTCGATGGCGGCGGCGGCGCTGTGCGGCGCGCGATCGATCAGATCCTGCACGGCGGAACTATCCAGCGCGCGATCGGCCGCGATATCGCCCGCGATCTGATCCATCCAGGAGCGCAGGAGCTGTTCCAGATTGCGGCGATGCGCCGGCGACATGGAATCGCGGGTGAACATCTCGACCGCCGATTTGTAATCCTCGCGCGCGGCAAACTCCGGCACGACGCCAAGGTCGGTCAGCAGCTCGCGCATGAAGGGCTGCTCGATCAGGATGCCGGTGATATCGAGCTCGCCGGAAGGCTGCAGCCAGACTTCGTCGAAGGCGCTCGCGAGATAGTAATCGAGCGTGCCGCTGCCGGTCTCGCCGAAGGTTTCGGCAAACGCGACCGCCCGCTTGCCGCCCGCGCGGAAGGCGGCGACGGCATCGCGCAGTTCCTGGATCTGTGCGAGGCTGAGTTTGCTGCCATTGACCCGCACAATGAGCCCGGCGACCCGCTCGTCGTCCGCTGCGGCGTGAAGCGTCTCGATGAGATCGCGCAACGTCAAACTGCGATCGAAATCGCTGATCAGCGGTACATAATAGGGTTCGGTCTCGACGATTCCGGCGCGCAGATCGGCCTGCAGCACGGCGCGGTCCGGAACCGGTTCCGTCGGTCCCATGAAATTGCGCCAGGCGAGGGCGGCGCCGACCACGGCAACAACGAGCAGTGCGCCGACCGTGGCGAACAGCCCGACGATCACATATCCGATCCATCGCAGCAGGCGCATGACTTCTTTCAGATATGGTCTTGCCGGCCGATCGGCAAGCGGTTGTGTGGGATTATCCGTTCTGTCCGCGATGGCGCAGCAGATGATCGGCGAGTACGAGAGCCATCATGGCTTCGCCGACCGGCACCGCGCGGATACCGACGCAGGGATCGTGCCGCCCTTTGGTCTGGATTTCGGTGTCGTCACCCCCGGCCGTGACGGTGCGGCGCGCGGTCAGAATCGAACTGGTCGGTTTCACCGCGAAGCGCACGACGATGTCCTGACCGGAAGAGATTCCACCCAGTACGCCGCCGGCCCGATTGGACAGAAAGCGAACCGCGTCGCCTTCCATGTGCATCTCGTCGGCATTCTCTTCGCCGGTCAGCCGCGCTGCGGCAAATCCGGCACCGATCTCGACACCCTTGACCGCATTGATGCTCATCATCGCGCCGGCAAGATCGGCATCGAGTTTGCCGTAGATCGGAGCGCCTAGTCCGGCCGGAATGCCCGAGGCGACGATCTCGATCACGGCGCCGAGCGAATTGCCGGATTTGCGTGCGCCGTCGAGATAGTCCTCCCACTGCGATACGATCGCCGCATCGGGCGACCAGAACGGGTTGTTTTCGACGGCGGCCCAGTCCCAGTTGCCGCGGTCGATGGGTTTCTCGCCAATCGCGACGAGCGCGCCGCGTATGGAAACCTCGTAGCCGAGCACATGGGCGAGCAATTTCCGTGCGACGCCGCCGGCCGCGACCCGAGATGCGGTTTCGCGTGCCGATGAGCGCCCGCCGCCGCGATAGTCGCGCCGGCCATATTTGGCCCAGTAGGTGTAATCGGCATGGCCGGGGCGGAATTTCTCGGCGATGTCGCTGTAGTCCTTCGAGCGGACATCCTCATTGCGGATCAGCAAACTAATCGGCGTGCCGGTGGTGCGGCCTTCGAACAGACCGGACAGGATTTCGACCTTGTCGGATTCGCGTCGCTGGGTCGTGAAGCGCGACTGACCGGGCCGGCGGCGATCGAGCCAATGCTGGATATCACTTTCCTCGAGCGCGATTCCCGGCGGCGTGCCGTCGACCACGCAACCGATCGCCGGGCCGTGGCTTTCGCCCCAGGTGGTGAAACGAAACAGATGCCCGAAGCTGTTATGCGACATCGCCGGATTCGATCAGGATTTTACGTCGAAATTCTTCAGCATTTCCGACACCGGACCCGCGGCATCGGTGCGCAACATGCCGACGACGTGATATCCGCTGTCGACGTGATGCACTTCGCCGGTTACACCGGCCGACAGATCGCTCAGCAGATAGAGCCCGGCACCGCCGACCTGGTCGATCGTGACATTGCGCTTCAGCGGTGCGTTGAGCTCGTTCCATTTCAGGATGTAACGGAAATCGCCGATGCCGGATGCGGCCAGTGTCTTTATCGGACCGGCCGAAATCGCGTTGACGCGAATATTGCGGCCACCGAGATCGGCGGCGAGATAACGGACGCTAGCCTCGAGCGCGGCCTTCGCGACGCCCATCACATTGTAGTGGGGCATCACGCGCTCGGCGCCATAGTAGGTGAGCGTGACGAGGCTGCCGCCGTTCTTCATCAATCGCGTCGCGCGCTGCGCGACCGCGGTGAACGAGTAGCAGGAGATATCGAGTGTGCGCAGGAAATTGCCGCGCGTCGTGTCGAGATACTCGCCCTTCAGCTCTTCCTTGTCGGAAAACGCGATCGCATGCACGACGAAGTCGAGACCGCCCCAGGCACTCTCGATCTCGGCGAAAGCGCGGTCGATAGCGGCATCGTCGGTGACATCGCAATCGACGCAGAGCGTCGATCCCACCGTTTCGGCGAGCGGTTTGACGCGTTTGCCGAGCGCATCGCCCTGATAGGTGAAGGCAAGATCCGCACCGTGATCGGCGAGCGCGCGGGCGATGCCCCAGCCGATCGACCGTTCGTTCGCGACGCCCATGACGAGCCCGCGTTTTCCGGCCATAAGTCCTTGTGATTTATCCATTTTCCGGAGCCCTCGTGCGGAATGTGGGCATCCTACACCAAAGGGCCAAAAGGGCAAAGAAACCGCCGTTTTCGGCGACCTCGCGAGCGGTGGACCGTGTCGGAATTGCGCGCGGGGTTAGCGGTTGGCTGCCGCCTGCGGGGCGGGGGTATAGATCAACCGGATCACCAGATCGCCGCGACGGTGCTTGAAGGGATCGACGATGCCGGCCGATTCGAGCCGGATCTCGGTATTGGGTTCCCGATCGGGCGGCACGTTCAACGGTCGGTCGCCATCCAGGGTCGGGATGATGACCCGCGCGCCGGCGCGGAACTGCTCCGGCGTCAGCGGAACGTCGACGACGATGTCGTACCCGTCGCGGCGCATGCGCGGATGTTCGGCGACACGCAGGTCGAGGAAGGCATCGCCCGATGGCGCGCCGCCGACGCCCGGACGACCCTGCCCGTCGAGCTTGACGATGTCGCGATCGACCGTGCCCGGCGGAATATGGAACTCGATGCGCGTGCCGTCGCCAAAGCGCAGCAGCTTGCGTCCACCGCGCGCCGCCTCCGCAAAGCCGATCCGGACCAGATGGGTCACGTCGGCGCCGCGCATTCGCGATGGCGCGTGGGCCGGGCGGGGGCGGCCGATCCGCGAGAACCAGTCTTCCGTTTCGCCCTCGGGCTCGGGGTCGGGCGCGGCTGCCTCGAACCATTCCGCATCCTCGCGGAAGAAATCGCGATCGAAAGGTCGTGCGGTCTCGGCCGGGGTCCAGGGTTCGTTGCGTTCGGCTTCGCCGCGGTCGTAGCGCGAGCGCCGGTCGGGATCGGCGACCAGCGAGTAGGCGGCCGAAATCTCCTTGAAGCGCTGCTCGATCGACTGGTCGCCCGGATGCAGATCGGGATGGTAGAGCTTGGCCAGACGGTGGAACGCCCGGCGCAGCGTTGCCTGATCGCTGTCGGAGCGGACGCCGAGAATGCGGTAAGGATCGCGCATCGCTGCCGTTCTGTTATCCGGACCCGGGTTTGCGGGATGACCGGCCTTGGCCGTCCCGGCGGCCGGGCGGCTCCATTGCCGCCACGACACGCGAGCGGCTGGCCGGCCGCGGCGGGCCCCGACCGGCCGCTATCCTGCCGCAGCCCTTGGCGGGGCGCAAATCGCGGTATAATCGGCAGAATTCCGGATTGGCCGCCAAGGAGCGATCATGGCGAGGGCGTTACTGACAGAGCCGTTCGAACGGTTCCAGACCTGGTTCGACGCGGCCGCCAAGGCCGAACCGGCCGACCCGAACGCCATGGCGCTTGCGACCATCGGCGCCGACGGGCGGCCGTCGGTGCGCATGGTGTTGCTCAAGGATGCGACGCCCGTGGGGTTCACGTTCTACACCAATCTCGGCAGCCGGAAGGGCCGCGAGCTGCTGGCAAGTCCCGTTGCCGCACTCTGCTTTCACTGGAAGTCGCAGAAGCGCCAGGTCCGGATCGAAGGCCGGATCGAACGCGTGGATGACGCGACCGCCGACGCCTATTACGCCTCGCGCCATCGCTCGAGCCAGATCGGCGCCTGGGCATCGAAACAATCGCAACCGCTCGAAAGCCGGTTCGCGCTCGAACGGCGCGTCGCGGAATTTACGGCCAAGTTCGGCCTCGGCAGCATCCCGCGGCCCGAACACTGGTCGGGCTTCCGGCTCGTGCCGGACTATCTCGAGTTCTGGGAAGACCGCGCATTCCGATTGCACGATCGGCTGGTCTACCGGCGCGACGGCGATGGCTGGTCGACGGAACAGCTCTATCCATGACCGGTACGAATCTCGCATCGGGGCTTGCAGATGCGCAAGCGATGACGCAGGACGACATCGTTGCCAGGCGTCTGATGCGCCGCGCGACCTATGCGTCGCTCGTAACGGCGCTGACGCTCGTCACCATCAAGACCATCGCGGCGTTAATGACAGGCTCGGTCAGCGTTCTCTCGTCCTTGCTGGATTCGCTGCTCGACATGGCGGCGTCGGTGGTGACGTTGGTTGCCGTACGCCATGCGCTGGTCCCGGCCGATCGCGAGCACCGCTTCGGCCATGGCAAGGTCGAGGCGTTGGCGGCGCTCGCCCAATCGGCATTCATCACGGGATCGGCTGTTTTTCTTATGGTCGAAGTGATCGGGCGATTCAGTGCGCCGGCCCCGGTCACCCATTCGTGGGTCGGCATCGGCGTGATGCTGATCTCGATCGCAGCCACGATTGTGCTGGTCATCTATCAGCGTCATGTGGTGCGCAAGACCCGATCGCTCGCCATCCACTCGGATTCCGCCCATTATCTTGGGGATCTGTCGGCAAATGTCGCTGTGATCGTGGCGGTCCTGCTGACAGCGCAGCTTGGTTGGCTTTATGCCGATCCCGTTATCGCGACCGCTGTTGCGGTCTATATTGTCTGGATGGCCTGGGGCGTGGCTCGAGGAGCACTCGACATGTTGATGGATCGGGAACTGTCCGACGCGGACCGACAGAAGATCAAGGCGCTCGCGCTGGCCGATCCGCGCGTATGCGCCGTTCACGACATGCGGACGCGCAGCGCGGGCCGCCAGTATTTCATCCAGATGCATATCGAGATGGACGGGCACTTGAGTTTGACGCAAGCGCATGAAATCGCAGACGCCGCCGAGGCCCGCGTTCTCGAAGCGTTTCCCGGATCCGAGGTCATCGTTCACCAGGATCCAGACGATATCGTGGAGGTGTCGCCAAGCTTCGCCTGAGTTGAACCAACAGCCGGCAACCGACCTCTCACGAGCGGGAACCGGCAGACGGGAGAAAGATCATGGCTATCAACATCATTCTGGCCCTTGCCGACGGCAGCCCGAACACCGACTCGACCTTGTCGACCGCTGTCATGGCGGGGCGGAAACTCGGTGCCCATCTCACCGTGCTCCATGTCCGGCCCGATCCCGCTTCAATGGTGCCGGTCGTCGGCGAAGCGATGTCGGGCGCATTGGTCGAGCAGATGATCGATTCGCTCGCGCAAAGCGCTGACCGTCGCGCCGATCTGGCTCGTGCCAGTTTCCAGCGCTGCTGCGAGGGCAAGGATATCGACGTGAATTTCGACATCGTCACCGGTGCCGCGCCTGATGTCATCGGCATACGCGGGCGATTGGCCGATCTGATTGCGGTCTGTCGGCCGAGCGGCGACGACATTCCAACGCAGACCGCCGTGCTGGATGCCGCCTTGTTCGACACGGCGCGTCCGGTCCTGATTGCGCCGTCGGTGGCACCGTCGACGCTGTGCGAACACGCGGTCATCGCATGGAACGGTTCGATCGAGGCGACCCGGGCGGTCGCCGGGGGTATGGCGCTGCTGCGCCTCGCCAAGCGCGTCACTGTGCTCGTGGTCGGCAATGACGACCGCCGGCTGTCGGCCGATGCGCTGAAAGCCTATCTGGGCCGGCATGGCGTGACGGCGACCATCGAGCGGATTCCGAGCGAAGGCGGCCCGACAGGCAAGCTTCTGGTCGAGCGCGCGGTCGCATTGGGTGGCGATCTGCTGGCCATGGGCGCGTACGGCCATAGCCGAGTGCGCGAACTCATCCTGGGCGGGGCGACCCATCACGTCATCGCCAATGGCGGCATCACCGTCCTCATGGATCATTGAGGCAGCCGCCCGGCAGTGAAAGGTAAAATCATGACTCTCAAGAAGATCCGACTCGAACTGGCGCGCGACCATGATTTTCCGCAAGGAAGCCCCGAGCATGGTTACGAGTTCGTGGCGCCGCTCGACGGTGCGGGCCATATCGACGTCCAGGGTTGGCGCGCCCATCAAAAGGACTGCAGGGTCCGGCGTTTCTGGCGCGGCGAAGACGATTTCCATGGCCATCTGGTTCATACGCCGGGCCGTCGCTGGGTGTTTCATTACGATCTGGACAGCGAACCGGAGGCCGACGAACCGGGATATCGGTTTGATTCGCATCGCTTTGCCGTCGGGGAATATGTCTCGATCACCGAGCATGACGGCGTGCTGCGGACCTTTCGCGTCGTGTCGGTTGCATGACGGATAGCCGGATCCCGACGGGATCGAAGGAGCGCCGATGAGCGATGGCAAGCGCGTCCTGGTTCTTACCGGCGCCAGCCGCGGCATCGGGCACGCGACCGTCAAGCGCTTCAGCGACGAGGGATGGCGAATCGTGACCTGCAGTCGCGAGGATGTGCCGGAGGCGTGCAAGCGCGATCCCAACTGGACGCATCATATTCCGGCCGACCTTGCCGATCCGGTCAGCGTCGGCGGGTTTGTGATCCGCACCCTCGAGATTCTCGACGGCGCGGCGATACACGCGCTGGTCAATAACGCGGCGATTTCGCCGAAGGCGGATCATGCGGAGCGCCTCGGCTGCCTCAATGGCGATATCGCCGGCTGGCGCGAGGTGTTTGAGCTGAATTTCTTTGCACCGCTCGTGCTCGCGCGGGGCCTTGCGGAACCCCTGGCGCGGGGCAAGGGCGCCATCGTCAACATCACTTCGATCGCCGGCCATGCGATCCACCCGTTTGCCGGTTCGGCCTATTCGACCTCGAAGGCTGCGCTGTCAGCCCTGACGCGGGAGATGGCGGTCGAGTTCGCGGAGCTTGGCGTCCGCGTCAACGCGGTGGCGCCGGGCGAGATCGAGACCGGGATGATCGGCCCCGAATATGAAAGCCTTATCCCGCGCATCCCGATGCATCGCATGGGCCAGCCCGAAGAGGTGGCGGCTGCCGTCTACCGGCTCTGCACCGACGATTTTCGCTATGTAACCGGCACCGAGATCTTCGTCACCGGCGGCCAGCATCTGTTCTGAGATCGCAGGGGCGGTTCGCCCCGATCTAGTCGCGCCGGATCGATGCGGCGCGGTCCTGGAACCAGCGGCGCCGCGCTTCAAGCTGTTCCATATCGTGATCGAGCCAGTCGACCAGCGGAGCGGGCAGCCGCTCGCTGCGGCCGCGCAAATCGACGAGCCGGGCAAGCTCGCGCTCGCAGGCTTCCTGCATCATCTCCAGTTGTCCGATCCGCTCGACCGGATCGAGCACGTCGAGAAACCGCAGCTTGAGCGCGATCACCAGTTTGTTGAACTCGCCGAGGGGGCCGCGGATATTGGCGCCGAGCAGGCGCTTCAGCTCGGTGCGTCCGGTCTCGGTGAGCGTCAGCACCGGGTCGGTATCGGCTTCGCCGCCAGGCGTTCCGGCCACCAGCCCTTCGATGCGAAGCACTTCGACCGGCGGACCCAGCAACTCCAGCGACGGCCCGACGATGCGGCCGGTGAACTGGCGCACTTCCGCCGCCAGATCGGCATAGCGTCGTGCGCCTTCGGCCAGGATACCGAGTGCGGCGAGGCGGGTTGCTTCCGCGGGGATAAGGCTGTGGTCCTTGTACATGTCTCGGTCGCGCCGGCTGATCGATGTCGGAACAGGATAAGGCGGCGGGCGCGGCGGCGCCAGAAGGGGCGGAGAGGCGCCTATGCGGCCGCGAGCGGGGCCGCTAATTGCGGATGCCGCGCAATCGTTCGCTGCGCCGGCGCAGCAGTTCGACCGTCGTCAGCAGGCAGATAGAGATGATGATCAGGACAGTCGCGGCCGCGGTGATGGTCGGGCTGATGATTTCGCGGATACCGCTGAACATCTGTTTCGGCAAGGTGCGCTGTTCGGGGCTGGCGATAAACAGGACCACCACCACCTCGTCCCATGAGGTGACGAACGCGAACAGGGCGCCGGACAGCACGCCCGGCAGGATCAACGGCAGCGTGATCTTGAAGAAGGTGCGAACCGGATCGGCCCCGAGGCCGGCCGCCGCGCGCGTGAGCGTGTAATCGAAGCCCATCAGCGTGGCCGTCACGGTGATCACCACGAAGGGCGTGGCCAGCACAGTATGGGCGAGGATGATTCCGGCATAACTGTTCGAGAGACCGACCAGCGAATAGAGGAAGAAAATCGCAACGCCGGTGATCACGACCGGACAGACCATCGGCGAAATCAGGATACCCATGACCAGAGCGCGGGCCGGAAACTTCGCGCGGCTGAGTCCAAGCGCGGCCAGGGTGCCGAGGAATGTTGCGAGAATCGTGGTGCAGACCGCGATGATCGCGCTGTTCTTGAGCGCAATCGTCCAGCGGTCGTTGAAGAAAAAGTCCTCGTACCACCGCAGCGAAAGCCCGGGCATTGGATAGGTAAAGAACATTTCCGAATTGAACGACAGCGGCATGATCACCAAAATCGGCGCGATCAGATAGAAGAAGACAGCCGCGCAAATGATGCGCAGCGTGTAGTGCCAGAGTTTCTCTGCCGGCGTTGCGTAGGGAGAGGCCGCCATCTTCGATCCTAGCCCAGCTTCATCCGGTCGATACCGACCAGCTTGTTATAAACAAAGTAAATGAGGAACGTGACCAGGAGCAGGATCACGCCCAGCGCGCCCGCCATGCCCCAATTGAGTTCCTGATTCGTATAGAACGCGACGAAGTAGCTGACCATCTGATCCGACGGACCGCCGACCAGTGCCGGCGTGATGTAGTAGCCGAGACAGAGAATAAAGGTCAGCAGGCAGCCCGCCGCGATGCCCGGAATGGTCTGCGGAAAATAAACCCGCCAGAATGCGTAGAACGGACCCGCGCCCAGAGAACGGGCCGCGCGCACATGCGAGCTCGGAATGGTTTTCATCACGCTGTAGATCGGCAGCAGCGTGAACGGCAACTGGATATGCGCCATCGCGATGATCGTGCCGAAGCGGTTATAGATGAGCTGAACGCGCTCGTCGATCAACCCGAGCCACATCAAGCCCGAGTTCACGAGCCCCTCGGATTGAAGCAGCACCACCCACGCCGTCGTCCGCACCAGCAGCGACGTCCAGAACGGCAGCAGCACCAGGATCATCAGCAGATTGCTGTATCGGGTCGGCAGCGTCGCCAGCAGATAGGCGACGGGGAAACCGAGGAACAGGGTAACCAGCGTCACGATCGTCGAAATGTAGAACGTCCGGATATAGACTTTGGCGAAGATCGCCTGGCCCTCGGGGATCGCAACGATGGAGCCGGTCGCATCGCGCATACGGTCGACCGCGGAAAGAAAGTAGAAATCCGTGTAGGGGCTGGTCGCGCGTTTGATGACAGCCCAGGTTCCGAGCTCGCCCCAGACACCTTCGATGTCGACCAGGACGTCTTTCCATGGGCCCGCTTCCACGTCTTCGAGCGCACGACCCGTTGCCATGACGTCGCTGCGGATGGCGGGGAGTTCGTAGTTAAGGCGCTTGGCGATGAGACCAATGGTTTTCTCTTCGCGCGCCTGCTGAATGTCCATCGCGAGGGCTTCGAACGCTTCCTCGCCGGGCAATGCTTCGCCGTCCCAATTCTCTAAAGCCGCGGCCGTTCGGGACAATGTGTGAACCAACTCGGGATTGTTGACCGAGTAGAACAGCATGTTGGCGATCGGCGCGACGAACGAAAGAAGGATGAACAGGAATAGCGGCGCAACCAATCCTACGGCCTTGAGCTGACGCAGACGTTCCGTCTGCTTGAGCTTGACCTTGAGGGGCGTGCCATCGGCCGCCCGCATCACATTGTCGGTTAACGCAACGCTGACCATGCCCGATCCGTACTGCTAACGTCTGAAAAGGAAACCGGGAGGAGCGATCGGCTCCTCCCGGTCTTCAATGCGCGTTACTGCGCCAGCCAGGCAGCGAAGCGCTTCTCGAGATCTTCGCGATGGTCTGCCCACCAGAAGGAATCGACATACAGCACGTTGCTGGAGTTTTCCGGCGCCGTCGGCAGATCCTTCAGAATCTCAGGGGCGATAAACTGGATCGCATCCTGATGCACAGGCCCGTAGGAGATATACTTCGAGTTCTCGGCCATTTGCTCCGGGGCGCTCGAGAAGGCCAGGAACTTGTAAGCCGTTTCCAGACGCGGCGTACCCTTCGGGATGGCGAAGTAATCGAAGTCGAAGCCCTGCGCGTCCCAGACGATGACGAAGTTCTTGCCCTCGTTCTTGGCGGCATCGAAGAAGCGGCCGTTCCAGCCCGAAGCCATGACGACTTCGCCGTCGGAGAGGAGCTGCGGCGGCTGTGCGCCCGCTTCCCACCACACGACTTCGCTCTTGATGGTGTCGAGTTTGGCAAAGGCGCGCGCAATGCCTTCTTCGGTCTCGAGCATGCCGTAGACTTCGTCCATCGGCACGCCGTCGGCCAGAAGAGCCCATTCCATGTTCACGAAAGCCGACTTCTGCAGGGCGCGCTTGCCCGGCCAAGTCGCGAGGTCATAGAGGTCCGCAATCGTCGTCGGCGGATTCTCGGTGATCTCGTCGCTGTCATAGGCGTAAACCGTCGAGTACACGATCGTGCCCACGGCGCAGTCGAGCGCGCCGTTCGGAACGAAGCGTTCCGGGTCCTGACCGATTTTGCTGTAGTCGAGTTCTTCGAAGATGCCCTGATCGCAGCCTGCGACCGCGGTGTTGAAATCGACGTCGACCACGTCCCACGTGACGTCGTTGGCCTCGACCATCGCCGCGATCTTTGCAAACTCGCCGCTATACTCTTCCTCGATGACGTTGATGCCGGTTTCCTTGGCAAACGGCTTTACGAAAGCCTCGTGCTGGGCGGACTGATACGCACCGCCCCAGGAAACGAACACCATGTCCTCGGCCTGTGCCGGCGCAATGGCCAAACCGACGGCTGTTGCCGCCATAGCCACCCCGGACAGAAACAGGGTCGTTTTTCTCATTTTATGTCTCTCCCTGCGTTGAGCCGGTCACAACCGGCCTTGCTTCGCACTCACACATTGTCGGGAACATCGAGGCCTTTTGATGGCCCCTTGAGCCCGACGCCTTATGCCGGGCGGTCCAGTGCCCGGCAATCTTCAACCGCCCAGCCGACCGTCACGGCGTCGCCCTTGTTGAGCGCGCCCTGGCCGGGAGCATTCGGTATCTTGATGACGAAGTCCCGCGATCCACACACATTGACGCGGGTGCGGATATGGTCGCCGAGATAAATGAGCTCTTCGACCTGGCCGCTGAACATGTTCGGGAAGGCGCCGGCCGGCGGGTTGATCAACGTCCGTTCGGGCCGGACAGAGATCAGCGTCGGTCGGCCTTCGCCTTCGATGTTGACCGCGAGCGCCTGAACTTCGCCGCCGCTATCGAGCTCGACCCTGCAGGTCTTTCCGTTGACCGAACGGACCTTGCCCGCGAGCTTGTTGTTCTCGCCGATGAACTGCGCGACGAAGGCATTCTCCGGCCGTTCGTACAGATCGTCGGGTGTGGCGAGCTGCTGGATCACGCCGTCGTTGAACACGGCGATGCGGTTCGACATGGTCAGCGCTTCGCCCTGATCGTGTGTCACATAGACCACGGTGATGCCGAGCCGTTCGTGCAGATGCTTGATCTCAAGCTGCATATGCTCGCGAAGCTGCTTGTCGAGCGCGCCGAGCGGCTCGTCCATCAGCACCAGTTTCGGTTCGAAGACCAGCGCCCGGGCGAGCGCGACGCGCTGCTGCTGACCGCCCGAAAGCTGCGCCGGGCGCCGCTTCCCATAAGGCGAGAGCTGAACCATATCGAGCGCACGGTCGATTCGCGTCTTCATCTCCGCCTTGGCGACCTTGCGGACCTCGAGCGGGAAGGCGAGGTTCTCCTCGACCGTCATATGCGGAAAGAGAGCGTAGTTCTGGAACACCATGCCGATGTCGCGCTTGTGCGGCGGCAGGCGGTCGATCAGCTGCCCATCGAGACTGATGTGGCCATTGGTCGGGACCTCGAACCCGGCCAGCATCAGCAATGTCGTCGTTTTACCGGACCCCGACGGGCCCAACATGGTCAGGAACTCGCCACGGGCGATGGACATGTTTAGGCTTTTTACGACGAGCGTTTCGCCGTCGTAGCTCTTCTGGATGTCCTCGAATTTAACGAAATCTTTCTGTGCGTCGACCATGCCCCCGTCTACGTCTCCTGAAGCAATTCCCTGCGAATGAACGTTTTTATCGGATCCACCTGCATTTTTTGGCCGGAGGCCATGCGGCGGTCCTTGTTTAGGATGCGGATGCTACGGCAGAGCCCCCACGATTTGGAGTCGGAAATTCACCTCCCGATGGAAAAATGCTGCCGCCTCAAAGCCCTGCGGCCCGCTGCGACAGGAGCGGATTGTACGCCACGCCGCCGCATTATCGGAAAGGCACCGGCCACGGCGCCCCGCGGCCGGTGTTACCCGTGCCAGCCCGCTCAGCCGAGCAGGCCTTCCTGCTTCGCCCAGCCATGCGCCTCGTCAAGTGCGCGACCGAACCGGTCGAACATCTCGTTGATCTGCGCGTCAGTGATGATGAGCGGCGGACAGAAGGCGACGCTGTCCATGATTGCCCGCGTAATCAGACCGTGACGCTGACAGAATCCGGCGGTCTTGAGCCCGATCGTCAGCTTGGGATCGAACGGCTCCTTGGTCTTCTTGTTGCGCACCAGCTCGACCGCACCGATCAGGCCGACGCAGCGGACTTCGCCGACCATCGGGTGATCGGCATAGGCGCGCAGCCGCTTCTGGAAGGTCGGCGCCACGCGGCGGACTGTCGCGACGATATCGCGCTCTTCATAGATCTTGAGCGTTTCGAGGGCGACGGCCGCGCTGACGGGATGGCCCGAATAAGTGAAGCCGTGGCCGAAGGTGCCGAGCTTGCCGGAATTGTCGCGCAGCGCGCTGTAGACCTTCTCGTTGATCATGACCGCGGCGATCGGCAGATAGGACGACGAGAGCGCCTTGGCACAGCTCAGGATGTCCGGCTTCAGACCATAGGTCTGCGAGCCCCACAGATTGCCGGTGCGTCCGAAGCCGCAGATCACCTCGTCGGCGACGAACAGCACGTCATGCTTCTTGAGGACCGCCTGGATTTTCTCGAAATAGGTCTTCGGCGGGATGAGGACGCCGCCGGCGCCCATCACCGGTTCCGCGATGAACGCGGCGACCGTATCGGGCCCTTCGGCAATGATCAGATTGTCGAGATTTTCGGCAAGCCGGGTTGCGAATTCTTCCTCAGTCTCGCCATCGGCGCCGAAGCGATAGAAATGCGGGCAATCGGCATGAAGAATGCCGGCCATCGGCAGGTCGAAATCCTTGTGGTTGTAAGGCAAGCCGGTGAGGCTGGCCGAGGCGACGGTGACGCCGTGATAGCCCTTGATGCGCGAGATGATCTTCTTCTTCTTCGGACGACCGATCGCGTTGTTGTAGTACCAGACCATCTTGACGACGGTGTCGTTGGCTTCCGAGCCCGAGTTGGTGAAGAACACCTTCGACATCGGCACCGGGGCGATCTGGATCAGCCGCTCGGCGAGCTCGACGGTGATGCTCGGCACCTTGTGTGTGAAGCTGTGATAGTAGGGCAGCTTCTGAAGCTGGGCGGTCGCGGCATCGATCAGGCGCTGTTCGCCGAAGCCGAGCGACGTGCTCCACAGGCCGGCGAGGCCCTCGATATATTCCGTGCCGTTCTCGTCATAGACATGGATGCCCTTGCCCTCGGTGAGAATCAGCGGTCCCTCCGCCTCATGCTTCACCGCATTGGTGTAGGGATGGAGGTGATAGGCGATGTCCTTCGCCGCGAGCGAATTCGGCAGCGGTTTATTCATCTGGAGTCTCCTGAACGACAAAAAGGGCTGTACCGCTCACGTTGCGGCAACTCGACGGTCATATTCCGGCCCAAGCGGGGATAAGTCAAAGGCCCAATTGGTTGTGGAGTATGGGTCCAGGGCGGCAATCGCCGTGAATTTCAGCGGCGTCCGTAGCTGTCGTCGAGCCGTTCGATATCGTCCTCGCCCAGATAGCCGCCGGACTGCACCTCGATCAGATGCAATGGCTCCTCGCTGCGATTCTCGAGACGATGCACGGTCCCCACCGGAATGTAAGTCGACTGGTTCGCATCCAGATCGAAAACCTCGTCGCCGCGCGTAACGCGCGCCCGGCCGCGTACGACAACCCAATGTTCGGCGCGCTGCGCATGACGCTGCAAAGAAAGCTGGCCGCCGGGCCGAACGATCAGTCGCTTCACCTGGAAGCGATCGCCGGCATCGACCTGTTCGTAGGAACCCCAGGGCCGGTAGACCCGGCGATGTACGACGGCTTCGGACCGTTTCGAATCCTGCAGGCGCTGTACGATCGCGCGCAATTCCTCGGTGCGATCGCGCGGCATGACCAGCAAGGCATCTTCCGTGTCGACGATCACCAGGTCGCGAATGCCGAGGGCGGCAATCAATCGCCGCTCGCCGCGGATGTAACTGCCGGAAACGTCGATGGCCGTCACGTCGCCTGAAATCGCATTTCCGGATGCGTCGTGCGCGGCGACGTCCCAGAGGCTCGCCCAGGAGCCGACATCGCTCCAGCCGAGATCCGCCTCGGTCGGAACGACCGCGGCCCGATCGGTGCGTTCCATGACCGCATAATCGATCGATTTGTTCGGGATCGACGAGAACGGCGGATCGGCGAGGCGCCAGAAATCGAGATCGGCACGGCGCTCGCGCACCGCCTCGCGCGCGCCGCTGGCGATCGCCGGTTCGAATTTTTCCAGCTCGGCGAGAAACGTGCCGGCGCGCATCAGGAAGATCCCGCTGTTCCAGAGATACTCGCCCGACTGCAGATACTGGGCTGCAATCTCGGCCGACGGTTTCTCGACAAAGCGCTCGACGCGATGCACGCCGGGCGTTGCGGGAAGCTTTTCGCCGAGGCGGATATAGCCATAGGCGGTATCCGGCCGGGTCGGGCGGATTCCGAAGGTCACGAGCGCGCCCTGTTCCGCGGCGGGCTTGGCGATGCGGATCGCCTCCAGCAATCGCTCCGGGCGGCCGACGAAGTGATCGGCCGCGGCCAGCAGCATCAGCGGACCGCCGCCCTGCGTTTCATGGCGCTCGGAAAGGTGGATCGCAGCCGCCGCAGCGGCCGGCGCCGTGTTGCGGCCGACCGGTTCGAGCAGGATCGTCTCGGCCGTGATGCCGGTCTGGCGAAGCTGCTCGCCGACGATGAAGCGATGCTCTTCGTTGCAGATGACGACGGGTGCCGCGAACAGCGACGGATCGGAAAGCCGGCGCAACGTCTCCTGAAAGAGCGTGCCGCCATCGCCCAGCGCCATGAACTGCTTGGGATAGACCGTGCGCGACATCGGCCAGAGGCGCGAGCCGGAGCCGCCGCAGAGGATCACCGGATAGATCGTCATACCCTCATCCTGTTGCCGGCATTCTTTTGCCGGCATCCTGGCGCCGGGACGCGGCCGGTCCGCCGCTGGCGGCGGTCGACCCGCCGCGCCGGGATAGTATAAACTGTCGCCGCTTGCCCGCCATCCGCTCGCCCGCCTGATCCGGAGCTGCCACGTTGGAAAAAAACCTCGACCTTCTCGTCCGCGGCGGCATCGCCGCGACACCCAATGGCATCGCGCCTTGCGATATCGGCGTCCTTAACGGGCGGATTGTCGCCCTCGGCCGGGTCACGCTGCCGGCCGCCGAAACGATCGATGCCACTGGCCTACATGTGCTGCCCGGCGTGATCGATACCCAGGTGCATTTCCGCGAGCCGGGCCTCGAACATAAGGAAGATCTCGATACCGGCACCCGGGCCGCAGCCATGGGCGGCGTGACGGCGGTTTTCGAAATGCCCAACACCACGCCGCCCACGACCAACGCAGCGGCGATCGCCGACAAGGTCGAGCGCGCGACCGGTCGGGCCTGGTGCGATTTCGCCTTCTTCGCCGGTGCGTCGGAAGAGAATGCAGGCGAGCTTGCGATGCTGGAACGGACGCCCGGCTGCTGCGGCGTCAAGATTTTTATGGGGAGTTCGACCGGAAGCCTGCTGGTTGCCGACGACGATGCACTCGAATCGGTGCTGCGCAGCGGAACGCGGCGTTGCGCCATCCATGCCGAAGACGAGCCGCGTCTGCGCGAACGGCTGGCACTGGTGCGCGAAGGTGCCGATGTTTCGATGCATCCGGTCTGGCGCGACGAGGAAACCGCGCTGAAGGCGACCAGGCGCATCGTGGCACTCGCCCGCAAGGCGGGGCGCCGCATTCATGTGCTGCATGTGACCACGGCCGAAGAGATGGCGTTTCTGGCCGCGCACAAAGACCTGGTGACGGTCGAGACCACGCCGCAACATCTGACGCTGGCCGCACCCGATTGCTACGAGCGGCTCGGGACGTTCGCGCAGATGAACCCGCCGATCCGTGACGCACGGCATCGCGAGGCGCTGTGGCGCGCCGTCAGCGACGGCGTGGTCGATGTGATCGGCTCCGACCATGCGCCACATACGAGAGAAGAGAAGGCGAAGCCCTATCCGCAGAGCCCGTCGGGCATGCCCGGCGTGCAGACGCTGGTGCCGCTGCTGCTCGATCATATCGCGCAGGGCCGGCTGACGCTCGAGCGGTTCGTCGATCTCACCAGCGCGAGCGCCGCGCGTATCTACAATATCGCCGGCAAGGGCCGCATTGCGCTCGGTTATGACGCCGATCTCACGCTGGTCGATCTCAAGGCGACCTGGACGATCGAGAATGACTGGATCGCGAGCCGTTGCGGCTGGACGCCTTTCGCCGGCATGAAAGTGACGGGGCGGCCGATCTCGACGATCGTGCGCGGCATGAGCGTGATGCGCGATCGCGCGCTGGTCGACAAGCCGCGCGGGCGGGCGATCCGCTTCACCGAGACAATGGCGCGCGGTGGGTGATCGACATACTGCCCGACAAGCCACAGCGTCGTGCCTGCCGTTGATGAGTGCAGTATTATGAGATGCATTTCATAGGCGAAAGGGATGGCTGCGATGCCCACGATCACGACCAAAGACGGCACCGAGATCTATTACAAGGATTGGGGATCGGGACGGCCCGTCGTTTTCAGCCATGGCTGGCCGCTGACCGGCGACGATTGGGACCGGCAGATGCTGTTTCTCGGCGAGCGCGGCTTCCGCGTTATCGCGCATGACCGCCGCGGCCATGGACGGTCGGGCCAGACCTGGCACGGCAATGAGATGGACACCTATGCCGACGATCTCGCGACGCTCACCGCCGCGCTCGATCTGAAGGATGCTGTCCATATCGGCCATTCGACCGGCGGCGGCGAGGTCGCGCGCTATGTCGCGCGTCACGGCAAGGGCCGCGTCGGCAAGGCGGTGCTGCTCGGCGCGGTGCCGCCGTTGATGCTCAGAACGTCCGCCAATCCCGGCGGACTGCCGATTTCGGTGTTCGACGATCTTCGCGCCAAGCTCGTTGCGGATCGCGCGCAGCTTTTCCGCGAGATCACGGAACCGTTTTATGGTGCCAACAAGCCCGGGCCAAAGGTTTCGCAGGGCCAGCGCGATTCCTGGTGGATGCAGGGCATGATGTGCGGCGTCAAGCCGGCCTACGATTGCATCAAGGCGTTCTCGGAAACCGATTTCACGGAAGACCTGAAGTCTATCGACGTGCCGGTGCTCGTCTTGCATGGCAGCGAAGACCAGATCGTGCCGATCGGCGCGTCCGCGCATCAATCGGCCAAGCTGCTCAGGAACGCGACGCTCAAAGTCTACGATGGCGGGCCGCATGGTTTCTTCGGTCTCTGGGGCGAGCGGCTGAACGAGGACCTGCTCGCGTTTCTCAAAAGCTGATCGACGCTGGTGCATGTCCCGGTCCTGATCGTCGGCGCGGGATTTGCCGGCAGCGTCTTTGCCGAGCGGCTGGCGGCGAACGGGGCCAGAGTGCTGATCGTCGACCGGCGCCCGCATGTCGGTGGCAATGCCTATGACCGGCTCGATGCGGACGGCGTACTGATCCACGTCTATGGTCCGCACATCTTTCATACCAACAGCCAGCGCGTGTTCGACTATCTGTCTCGCTTCACGCAATGGCGATTCTACGAGCATCGTATCCTGGCGCGCCTCGGGAGCGAGCTCTATCCCTTTCCGATCAATCGCACGACCATCAACCGGCTTTACGGACTCAATCACGACGAGGCCGGAATCCGGACCTATCTCGATCGCGTCCGCGAGAGGCGCGATCCGGAGCGGACCAGCGAAGACGTGGTGCTCAATGCCGTGGGCGCCGATCTTTGCGACCGGTTCTTCCGCGGTTACACGCGCAAGCAATGGGGCCTCGACCTGTCGCAACTCGCACCCGAGGTGGCGCGGCGGATCGTGACGCGGACCAACGACGACGATCGCTGCTTTGGCGACGAATTCCAGTTCATGCCGGCCGATGGCTATACGGCGATGTTCGGGGCGATGCTCGATCATCCGAACATCGAGGTTCAGACCGATATCGATTTTTCCGATATTCGAAACCGCGTTACCTGGGATCATCTGATCTATACCGGCCCGATCGATGCCTATTTCCATTACCGGCATGGCGCGCTGCCCTATCGATCCTTGCATTTCGAGCACGAGCATCTGTCAGGCGTGGCGCGGTTCCAGCCGGTCGGCACGGTCAATTATCCGAACGAGGAAGCGTTCACGCGCATCACGGAGTTCAAACATCTGACCGGGCAGGAGCATCCCGGGACGTCGATCATGCGCGAGTATCCGCAAAGCGAGGGCGAACCGTTCTATCCCATCCCGCGACCGGAGAATGCGATTCTGTATCAGCGCTATCAGGCGCTGGCAGCCGGCGAGGGCAACGTCACGTTCGTCGGCCGGCTCGCACAATATCGCTATTACAATATGGATCAGGCGGTCGGTGCCGCGCTGAAGGCGGTCACCCGGTTGGGCGTGTCTGGCTGAACGAAGCGCGTTTCGTCTGTAGCGGGCGGCCTTACTCCACCGCGTAGACTGCGGGATCCTCGCCATTATCGCCGATCGCATAGATCTCGAACGGCGCTTCCTTGTCGCCGCTCATGCCGGGCGAGCCCATCGGCATGCCGGGGAGCGAGATGCCGGCGATGTCCGGCTGCTCGGTCAGCAGCCGCAGGATGACCGCAACCGGCACATGGCCCTCGACGATGTAGTCGCCGATCGTGAGCGAGTGGCAGCCCTCGAGATCGGCCGGCACGCCATGCGCGTGCTTGATCGAGGCCATGTCTTCAGTGTTGACGATTTCGAGCTCGAAACCGTTCTCGCGAAGATAGGCGCCATATTCCGCGCAGCAGCCGCAGGCCGGATCCTTGTAGAGCGTGCCGGTCAGCACGGGCTCGTCGGCGTCGGCTGGCGCGGCGCCAATAATGGCCGTCGCGGCGAACAGGCTGGCAATCAGGGTAAAGGTAGCGACGAGGCGCATGGCGATCTCCGTCGGTTCGCGACGCTGGCGGCTTTTTCCACCGTGCGCATCCTAGCGTAGAATCGGGCGGAACGAGGGCGCGGCAAAACCGCGCCGCTGGCAGATAGGCCCGCCATCCGCTAGAACGCCCGCAACCGGGCCGGGCCCGGAACGACACAATCGGAGGATCGAAGTCATGTTCAAGGCGCTCGTGCTGGAAGAGAGCGACGGCAAGGTCGTATCGTCGATCCAGGAACTCGGCGAAGACCGGTTGCCGGAGGGCGATGTCACCATCGCGGTCGAGTATTCGACGCTCAACTACAAAGACGGGATGATCCTCAACGGGCTCGGGCGGCTGGTGCGGAATTATCCGCATGTGCCGGGCGTGGATTTTGCCGGCACGGTTATCGAATCGAGCCATCCCGACTGGAAGAAGGGCGACGAAGCGATCCTCACCGGCTGGCGCGTCGGCGAAGCGCGCTGGGGCGGCTATGCCGGCAAGGCGCGCGTGAAGGGCGACTGGCTGGTCAAACTGCCGAAGGGGCTCAGCGCGAAGCAGGCCATGGCGATCGGAACCGCGGGCCTCACCTCGATGCTCTGCGTGATGGAACTCGAGAACAACGGCATCGAGCCGGCGGCGGGCGATGTGCTGGTTACCGGTGCGGCCGGCGGTGTCGGCAGCGTCGCGACCGCGATCCTGGCGAAGCTCGGGTACAAGGTGATCGCGTCGACCGGGCGTGTGGATAGCGAGAGCGATTATCTGAAGGGTCTCGGTGCGGCCGAGATCATCGAGCGCAGCACGATCGCGACGCCCTCGGGCAAGCCGCTCGATTCCGAACGCTGGGCGGGCTGCGTCGACGCGGTTGGCGGTTCAACGCTCGCTGCGATCCTGCCGCAGATGAAATATCGCGGCTGCGTCGCCGCCTGCGGCCTTGCGGGCGGCACCAAGCTCGAGACGACGGTGATCCCGTTCCTGCTGCGTGGCGTGCGTCTCATCGGTGTCGATTCCGTGATGTGCCCGATCGAGATTCGCCGCGAAGCATGGCGACGCCTCGCGAGCGATCTGCCGATGGCGAAGCTGGATGCGATGACAAAGACGACGCCGCTCAAGGATCTCGTGGGCATGTCGAAACAGATTCTCGAAGGCAAGGTCCGCGGCCGGGTCGTGGTCGAGATCGGCGCGTAACTTTCGACGAAACGAAAAAGCCGGACCGTTCGCAAAGAGCGGTCCGGTTTTCGTTTGCCTCAGGCCGCGAGTTCGGCGGGCGCTGTGCTGCCAGGGCGCGCGATGGGATGGCCATCGATCGGTGCGACCCTGACCTGACCGCCCGGATTGACGCTCTGAACCACGAAACAGGCGATCGCCGGCGTCGGCCGACCATTCAGATTGATCGTGATCTGGTCGCCCGCACAAAGCAGATCGCAGGCGGCGCCGAAATAGCCGGCGTCCTCGAAGGCGCCGGTCGTGGGATCGAGCAGGAGATCGAGCGGATCTTCGGTTCGGTAATGCCAGAGCGTGAAGCCGTTGGCATAAGCGAGCACGCTGAGTTCACGCGATTTGAAGGTCATTTTTCTCGTTCTCCCCTTGGCTGGCAGCGAGCAGGGCGCCCGCGGGAGAACGGTATTACGCTAATACCATCATAAAGTCAATGAATAATGCGTAATTCTACCTGTGACATTGCCGTGTCTTTCACCCTTCGAACACCCCCGACGAGGGGGATTTTACGAAAACCGCAATGGCGGCGACTGCCCGTCCCAGCCGTCGCTCCGGCGGCGTATTCCGAGGGGGATGGGTCGCAGCGAGAGTACGCTAACCGGCCTCTCCCGCGCCGGTGATGCGATAGATGTGGCGCACCTGATCCGACTGAACGCGGATTTCTTTTGCCGGATTGAACTGGCGCAACACGACCAGCGTATCGTCGCGGCGGAGGAACTGTTTAATCAATCCCTGGCCATCGGCAAGTTCGACCGCGACGAAACAGTTGCGCGTGACGGGCCGGTTCGGATTGACGTAGAGAATCTCGCCGGCGAAGTAGCGCGGCTCCATACTGTCGCCGTCGACATAGAGCGCAAAGGCGTTCGCCGCACCTTCGAGAAACGGCGGCCGGCGTAGATATTCCTTGGGTTCTCCGTCGTTGAAGAAGAACCCTTCGGCGCCGCCGCGCACCGCGCCCATGATCGGCAGATCGCGCCCGCCGATCGGGTGCGCGCCATTGCCGACGAGCGGCGGGGGTGCCGAGGGCAGGCTGGTCAAGCCGCCCGGCCCGACACCGGCCAGCGACATCACCTCGCCCGGATCGACGCCGCGTTGCGCAAAGATATCGGCAAGGCGTCGCACGAACTCGAGCGGCAGATACGGCCGTCGGTAGCGATCCTCGTAATGCTGATAGCGGGTTAACGTCCAGCCGAGCGATTCCGATACGGCACGCATCGGCAGCCCGGCGCGTTCACGGAGCGCCTTCAGGCGGCGAGCAGCTTCAGATGGTTCCATGCGCCTCATTTCGCCGCAAAGCGCGGCAGATGTCCACCGATTCCCCTTGACAGAGTTACGCATTTAATCTAAATAAACCGGTAATGCAAGCGTAGCGAAAATCGGGTGCGGAAAGGGGAGACAAAGAATGGGCTCGAAAGTCGTCGATTTCCCGATTTCGGACAGTTTGCGGCCGGAGCAGGTCGCGGGCGCGGTCGCAAAGCGCCGGTGGGAGTCGCTGATCGGGGTCGGCATCACCGAGGACGGCGAATTCGAAGCGATCTGCAGCGACATGACGGCAGAGCGGGCATTGTGGATCGTCGAGTGGGCCCGGCAATGGGCGCTCGGGCTCGACGAGGACCATGAAGAAGACGACGATGGGGCGGAGTAGCGAACGATGCCGGCACGGCGAAGCCGCGGCGGACGGCCGCGCAAGGAATCATCGGGTCTCGACCAGGGCACACCCGAATTGCGCGCGCGCAAGCTCGCGCTGGTCGGCGGGACGGGGGCGGATCCGTCGCTGAGCGAGTATCCGCTGGGCCGCATGCTGGCGCTCGGCCTCGTCACGATCGAAGAGCATCGCTGCGCCGCGATCTATGCCTATCTCTATCGCCGCGTGACCGGCTACATGCCGCCGGCGGCGACGAAGCTTCAGGATGCGTTGCCCGGCGAGTCGGTCCGGCGCGCTTTACCAGAGCTCGATCGCGATGGGCCCGACCATGAGCGTGTTGCGGTTCAGCGCCGCTTTCGTCATGCGAAGAACCGGCTGCTGGCCGGCGGCCGTGCCGTCTGCGATGCGACCGAAAATCTGATCGTGTTCCAGATGACGCCGTCGTTCCTTGCAAATGTACAGTCGGGCCGACGTTTGCCGGGATCGCTGCAGCGCTCGGCCGAGCTGCGCGCGATCCGTAACGGGCTTGCAATCCTGTCGGCCTGTTTCGGGATCGCCGCGGCGCGGGCCGGGCGGATGGAAGCGCATCGCTATGCGAGCCTCGATCCGACCGCTCAGCCTCCGATCAAACGTCGGGGAGAGACACCGTGAAAACGAAACGCAAACCGATCGCCGTCGAACCGGCCGGCGCGAAAGCGAAATCGGCTGCCGCGAAGCCCGGATCGGCCCGCACCCCCAGCGGACTGGACATCGCCCGACAGGCGCGCCGGCACACGACGGCAGCGCTCGAGGCGTTCGTCGCGGTCATGCAGGATGCGAATGCGCCGCCCGCGGCTCGGGTGGCTGCGGCGACGCAGATCCTGACCTGGGGTTATGGCAAGAATGCCGGCGGCGAGAGCGAAACCGGTGAGCGGACGGTGCGGCTCGCGTGGGAGGGGTGAGAGCAAGATTTTTATTGACACTCTAGGAGGATAATCCTATAGTCTGTTTCGTAAATGCAATGATCGCAGGAGGCGGCCGGAAATCCCGGGCCGCCTTTTTCTTTGAGCGATCCGGATACATCCTCGTGACCGCCGCGGAGGCGCAGCATCGTGAAGGAAGCTGCGACCGCCCCGATCGCGCGAAAACCACGCGCATCCAGCAATGTTCGAGCGGGGACCACGGCGCTCCCGATCATTCGTCTGCCCTACCGGCCGCGGCCGCTGCAGCTTGCGCTGCACGGGCAGATGCGGCGCTTCAACGTACTCGTCTGCCATCGTCGCTTCGGCAACACCACCGAGGTGAAGAGCGCCGACTACAATACCGTGAAGGCGCTGGTCGCAGGCCAGATCGATACGTTCCTCGGCTTCCGCTTCATCCGTTCGCAGCGGCTGACGCTCGACGGCAGCGGCGACCGGCAATGCTTCGCCTGGCGCAAGTCGGGCCTGCTGCTCGCCGTCGGCCAGGCGCCGACCGCAAGGATCTCCGAGCGCGACGACAAATCCTATTCGACGCAGGTCTATTACTGCATGTCGATCGGTGCGACGCGGATGGAGGAAGAAGCTGTGGTGGAGATCGCGACAACGCCGTGACGATTAGCCTCGGGCGCGCAGCCGCCACACCAACCCTACGCGCCCGAGGCTGGTTGCAGTTTGCTTCAAGCAGCGGGCCACTTCGCCGCCGGCCAACCCGCCGCGATCAGTCGCGGCCGCGACGCATACGGGGGCTCGTTGGCGCTTTGACCGATCTTTCCGAGCTATCACTGAATTCAACAAGGAGTTACCACCATGGCCGTTCTTTACGGAACGCAGATGGCGAAGCTGCACAACTCGACGCCCGTGCAGTTACCCGCCGTCTCCGACGTGCACGGGCGCGTGCGGGTCTTCAACGAGACCGTCACGCTCGCGACCCAGACCACGTCCGACACGATCGAGATCGCGCGGCTGCCGAAAGGTGCGCGCGTGCTCTATGGCGTGCTCAACACCGACACATCGCTCGGCTCTTCGACGGTCGCGATCGGCATTACCGGCGCGACCGGCAAGTACCGCGCAGCGGCAGCCTTCACCGCGACCAACACGCCGACCTTGTTTGGCGTGAACGCCGGCGTCGGCGTCGGAACCGCGGCGGAGGAAACCGTCATCATCACCATCGCCGCCGCCAGCTTCCCGGGCAGCGGTACGCTGAAGGTGATGATTTTCTACTCCCTCGACTGACGTCGAGGGTTTGATCGCCGCGACTGTAAGCCGCCATACCAACCCTACAGTCGCGGCGATCGTTTTCGCGTTCGTGTGTCAGGCGCGAGTCGCCACTCCAACCCTATGCGCGCGGGGCCCGTTCGGCGTTCGTGGCCGGTGGCAACCGCCAAATAAATCTATCATTCCGTCTCGTCTTGGCGTTCGTGGCACGCATTGATGTCGCGCTACGTGGACGCGGCGCATCCGCACGCGCGTTTTGGAGAAATCCCATGTCGATTTCCGATGTTTCGATCTGCAACCGGGCGCTCGACATGCTCGGTGCCGATCCGGTCATGTCGTTCGACGACGACAACCAGAGCGGCCGGCTGTGCAAGCGCAACTATGCTGCCATCCGCGACGCGGTGCTGCGCGCCTATCCGTGGAACCCGGCCGTGCGCCGTGCCGCATTGCCGGCACTCAGTGTCGCGCCCGCCTGGGGCTTTGCCTATCAGTACTCACTGCCGGAAGGGCCGGAGCCGCCCGGCTGCCTGCGCGTGCTCGCGATCGAAGGCGAAACCGAGGGCGCCTCGTCGCCCTATCGGATCGAAGGACGCCGCATTCTCTCCGATGATGGCCCGCCGCTGCGGTTGCTCTATATCGGGCAGATCACCGATCCGAACGAGTTTGGCCCGCTGCTTGCCGATGCGATCGCCGCGCGCCTTGCCGCCGAGCTTGCTTATCCGCTGACGGCATCGACGGCCCTCAGCCAGGTGCTGACGGAAACCTATCGCGACAAACTGGTCGAAGCGCGCGCGATCGATGCGCAGGAGGGAACACCCGGACGCATCGTCACGCATGACTGGGTGGAGAGCCGCATCTGATGCCGCGCTTCGCCCCCGTGTTCACGACATTCAACGCCGGCGAATGGTCGCCCGAGCTGCATGGCCGGGTCGATCTCGCCAAATATTCGAATGCTTGTCGCGTGCTGCGGAACATGATTCCGCTGCCGCAGGGCGCCGCGACCCGCCGGCCTGGCACGCGCTTCGTCGCGACCGCCAAGGAGACCGGACCGGTCCGCCTGATACCGTTCCAGTTCTCCGCCGGCCAGGCCTATGTGATCGAGGCGGGCGAGCAATATTTCCGTTTCTATGCCGGCGACGGGCGGATCGAGGAACCGCCCGGCACGCCGTTCGAGATCGCAACGCCCTATGCGGCCGAGGATCTCGCCGGGCTGCAATGGGCGCAATCGGCCGACGTGCTCTATCTCGTGCATCGCGGTTATGCGCCACGCCAGCTTAACCGGCTCTCGCACACCAACTGGACATTGACGGCGTTCGAATTCGAGGACGGGCCGTATCTCGATCTCAACACCGATGCGAGCAGGACGCTCGATCCATCCGCCGCGACCGGCAGCGGCATCACGCTGACCACGTTGGTCGATCTGTTTGTGCCCGCGCATGTCGGATCGGTCTGGCGGCTCGAGGAGACGGCCGGGCATCTGAACTATGGCGACTGGGAGCAGACCAAAAGCTATCCCGGCGGGCAGAAGGTGAAGTTCGCCGATCGCGTCTACGAGACCGCCGCCGGCGGTACGTCGGGCACGGCGCCGCCGCTGCATTCGGAAGGGACCGAGAGCGATCAGGGAACGCATAGCAGCGGCGTCTCCTGGACCTATCTTCATAGCGGGCATGGCTGGGTGCGGATTACGGCTTACACTAGTGCGACACAGGTGACGGCCGATGTCCTGTCTCGTCTGCCATCCAGCTCGGCCACGAAACGCTGGCGCGAAGGCGCCTGGTCGGATCATCGCGGCTGGCCGGCGGCGATCGGCTTCTACGAGGATCGTCTCTTCTTCGCCAACACGGCGCATCAGCCGCAGACGCTCTGGGGATCGGCGAGCGGCGCCTATAGCGATTTCTCGCCGACCGATAACGGCATCACGGTGCTCGACGATACGGCGATGACTTTTACCATCGCCGACAACGAGGTGAACGCAATATCCTGGCTGTCGCCGGGCAAGGTGCTGATCGTCGGGACCGAAGGCGGCGAATTCACCGTTCAGGCCTCGAACCTCAACGAGGCGGTGACGCCGGGCAATCTTACCGTGCGCGCGCAATCCAACATTGGATGCTCGACCTTGCCGCCGGTGCGTGCGGGCGGTGCCACGCTTTTCGTGCAGCGGGCGCGCCGCAAACTCTACGAGATCGCCTATCGTTTCGAAAGCGATTCCTATGGCGCGCCGGAAATGACGATCCTCGCCAGCCATCTGGTTCGCGACGGCATCGCCGCGCTCGCGTTTCAGCGGCAACCCTGGTCGGTACTCTGGGCATTGCGCGAGGACGGGCTTCTGCTCGGGTTCACCTATCTGCGCGAACAGGATGTCATCGCCTGGCATCGGCACGATCTGGGTGGCAGCGATGCCGTCGCCATCGGCGCAGTCGCAATACCCGCCGACGGCCATGACCGACTCTGGCTCGCCGTGCGGCGCCAGATCGATGGACAAAAGATATCGACCATCGAGTATCTCGAAAGCGAGTTCTGGCCCGACAGCGGTCGCGGCATCGACAATGCGTTCTTCGTCGACAGCGGACTTTCGTATGACGGCTGGAACATGGATCCAGCCAAGCGACTGACGCTGCAGGGCGGCGCGCCCTGGACAACGGGTGCGGTCAAAACGCTGGTCGCGGACGGCCATTCGCCGTTCCTGCCGGACGATGCCGGGAAATGTTTCCGGCTTGGCGGGCCCGGGATCGCCTGGCCGCCAGTCGCGGTTGAAATCACCGCCTATAACGCGGCCGACAATGTATCGGTCCGACTGGTCGACGATGTGCCGCCCGCGTTGCAACAACAGTCGACCGCCGGCTGGGCGCGCATGGTGACGACATTGTCCGGCTTCGCGCATCTTGAGGGCGAGACGGTGCAAGTGCTGGCCGACGGTGCGGCACACCCCGCGCGAACTGTTGTCGACGGTGGGATCGCGCTCCAGCAGCCGGCTTCGATCGTTCACGCGGGCCTGGGATACGAAAGTCGCCTCGAAACGCTCGATCTCGAAGCGGGTGCAGTCGATGGTACGGCCATCGGCAAGGCGAAGCGGATTCACCGCGCGACGGTCCGGCTGTTCGCGTCGCTCGGCTGCGCCGTCGGCTTCGACGATGCGCATCTCGATCAACTGGCATTCCGCGGCAGCGACGATCCAATGGACCGGCCGCCGCCTTTGTTCACCGGCGATCGAACGATCCTGTTTCCGAAGGGCTGGGACCGCGCGGCGCGAGTCCTGATCGTCCAGTCGCAGCCGCTGCCGCTCACCGTGGCAGCGATCGCACCGCATCTAACCACCAACGGCTGAGGAGAGCTTCATGTGTGGTCTGGGTATTCCCTTTATCGCGGCCGGGCTCGCCGTTGCCGCGGCGACCGTCAGTACGGCGTCGCAGTTTCAGCAGGCGAAAGGCGAAGCTGCGCAGTATGACCGCGAAGCCAAGGTCGCGCGGCAGCAGTCCGTGTTCGAGGCACAGCGCCAGCAGCGCGACATTCGCCGGCAGCTCGGCACGTTGCACGCAAGAACGGCGGCATCCGGGATTCAGTCCGGCGCCGGATCGCCGCTCGACATCGCGGCGGATTTCACCGCTGAAGCCGAACTTGAACCGTTCGATCAGATTCGCCGCGGTCTGATCCAGTATCAGGACCTGAAGAATGCCGCCAGACGCAGGCGGTCCAAAGCCGGTGCAGACCTGTTGAGCAATTCGCTCCAGATCGGCAGCCAGGCCCTTAACGCGATAGGCCCGTCTGCCGGCGGTTGATTGCGCCGATTTGACCCCGCGTTTCGGCCCTGCCGTTTCGAAAGCGGCGCATCGGTAGCAGGAGTTAAAATCATGACCGTTTCCACGACGACGTCCCGTGTCTCGTACACGGGTGACGGGATCACCGTTGCCTTCGCGGTGCCTTTCCCGTTCTTCAATTCGTCCGACCTCACGATCACCGAGCGGGTGACCGCAACCGGCACCGAATCGATCAAGGCCCTTGGCACGCATTACACCGTTGCCGGCGGCGCCGGCACGACCGGCACGGTGACCGCTCTGTCGGCGCCCGCGAATACGGTGCAATGGATCATCGTGCGGGCGCTGCCGTTCACGCAGCTCATCGACTATGTATCCAATGACGGATTCCCGGCGGAGAGTCACGAGGCAGGACTCGATCGCGCGGCGATGCGCGACCAGGAGCTGCGCGCGGCGCTCGCCCGAACGCTGCGCCTTCCGGTCACCGATCCGGACGGGCTGAACGTCGAGCTGCCGGCCGTGCCGGTCCGGGCTGGCAAGGTTCTGGGCTTCGATGCGAACGGCAATCTGATCGTTGTCGTCGATGTTCCCTCGGGCTCGATCAACCTGCCGCTGCCGATCGCCGATGGCGGCACCGGTGCTGCGAATGTGGACGCTGCACGAGCCGCGCTCGCGGTTGCGGGTTTAGCGGATGCCAACGTGTTCACCGCCGACCAGGTGATCGAAAAGACCGATGCCGGTGCGGCCGAAGGCCCGCTGCTGGTCATGCGGCGGATCAGCAGTTCGCCCGCGGCGAGCGACAAGATCGGCGGCATCGCCATGGATGGCAAAGACGGCGCCGGCAATACGCAGCGCTATGCGCAGGTCCATGCCGAGCTGGTCGACCCGGCGAACGGCTCCGAGGATTCGAGGCTCGAGTTCTTCACGATCGTCGGCGGCGCTTATACCAGCGGGATGCGGCTCGGCGCCGGAATGGAGTTCGGCGCCCCGACCGGCGGCGATCCCGGCGCCGGCTGGGTCAATGCCCAGGGTGGCTTCAAGGTCAACAATGTCGAGCTGGTCGGCGTCGCAGCCGGCACGATCTTGCAGCGGGTTTATGCGCAGACCGCGACCTATTCGGGCATCAGCACCGTGATCCCATACGACAACTCGATCCCGCAATCGAGTGAGGGCACGCAGGTGCTCACTGTTTCAATCACGCCGAAGGCAGCCGCCAACAAGCTTTTGGTGACGATCACCTTGCAGGTCGGTTCGAACAGCGGGCTCGATGCGGTGGTCGCGGCGCTGTTCAAGGACAGCGAGACGGGAGCACGGGCGGCGGCGAGCTACATGCCGACCGAAAACCGATCCGGCACCGCGACGCTGGCAATCCAGTACGAGATGACAGCGGGCGGCACCGGCGCAATCGATTTCAAGGTGCGCATGGGCCCGGGTTCTACCGGAGACGCCTATCTGAACGGCGACGACAGCGAGCGCAAGTTCGGCGGTTTGCAGGTTTCGTCGATCGTCGTGACCGAGGTGAAGATCTGATGGCGGAGGGCCATGACGACGGACAATCGGCCGTCCTGGGCGCGCCGGGATTCCTGATCGGCCAGCTGACCGCGCAGGTGACCGGTCTCAATCAGCGGCTCGACCAACTCATTCCGGTGCTGACCAAGCTCGATCAGACCTGCGATGAGACCGTGCGCCGGCTCGATCTGCTTGAGGTCGAGATTCGATACATGAAGCCGCATGTCTCGTCCTGGTCGCGCTGCAAGAACCGGCTCGCCGGCGCCATTTTCGCTTTGCCGCTTGCCGGCGGTGGAATCGGCCTCGCCCTCGATCGCGTCGGCGGCCTTCTGCTCAAGCTGATCGGAGATCAATGACATGCCCGGGTTCAATCTCGGCCGGCGGTCGCGCGACCGCCTGAAAGACGTCCATCGCGACCTGGTGCGCGTCGTCGAACGCGCGATTGCATTGAGCGATGTGGATTTCACGGTGCTCGAAGGCATGCGCAGCGTGACGCGTCAGAAAGCACTCGTCGCAGCGGGCGCGTCGCGAACGATGAACTCGCGTCATCTGACCGGCCACGCCGTCGATCTGGGTGCCCATGTCGATGGCGAGTTGCGCTGGGATTGGCCGCTTTATCACCGGATCGCGGACGCCATGAAATGCGCCGCGGAAGAACTAGGCGTGCAAATCGAATGGGGCGGCGATTGGCACAGCTTCAAGGACGGCCCGCATTTCCAACTGCCCCGCAAACTATATCCTTAGGAGAGACCGATGTTGACCAAACTCGATAAAGCCTATGTCGCCGGCCTTGTGTCGTTCCTCTGTATGCAGCTTCAGCATTGGGCGGGTTTCACGGTTGATCCGACGATCCAGGCCGCCGCGGTCGGCGTGATCCTGTTCATCGTGACCTATGTCACGCCGAACAAAACGCCAGCTTGATCGGATCTACGCGTGATCTGGGATTGGGGAAAATTCGCCCTTGCGCTCGTCCACCTGGCGCAATGGGCGGCCGACCGCGCCGAGCGCGATCAGATGCTCGGCCTCGGCATCAAGGCGCAAATCGCCGACAGCCTCATGGCCTTCAACAGGAGAATGCATCTTGGGTTACAGATCAGCCGCGAGCTTCGCAGCGCTGACGATGCTCTTGACGAGTTGCGCAAGTCTGGGATTTAGGGGGCCGGCCACTGACGTGACCGCGCAGCCACAAGACGCGAACGAGCTATGCGCACTGGTCGAGCCGCATATGTTTGCCCCGGCGACGATCGAATTTTTCGACAGCGCACGCGACGACCCGCTGGTCGCGTCGGACCTCGACTGGATTGCGGACGTGGTGAAGATGCGGCGCTGCCTTTGTACGCCCCGATCCGTCGCCGCCGACGAGCGGCAAACGGGGTGTCCGGCCGCGTAGCGTCGGTTGGCGACCTCTAGGGATCGGCTGGCAGGGCAAATGCCAGGCCGAAGCCTTGAAATGAGCCCATTCCCCCCGTAGCTTCCCGGCCACATTAGGAAGCCCTTTCGATGACAGCGAAAACGACAGGCCGCTCCGGCGTCGCGCCGCCTGCCAAGCCAAAGGCCGGTCCGGAGCGTGATACCCGCCTTGCGGACGCGTTGCGGCAGAATCTGCGCCGGCGCAAGGCGCAGAAATCCGCCCGAAAGAGCGACGAATCGGTTAAATCGGGGGCACGAGACAAAAGCGGCGGGGGCGAGGGGTGATATGGCCCGGCCTGTAGTCGTCGCGTTACGAAAGCCGGTTGTTCGGCCGGCCGTGAAAGGGCGTTGATGGATCGGATCTGGATCAAGGGCGGGCAACCGTTGCACGGGTCGCTCACCATCGGGGGCGCCAAGAACGCGGCCTTGCCGCTGATGGCGGCTGCGTTGCTGACCGAAGAGACATTAATCTTGCGCAACCTGCCGCGCCTTGCCGATATCACAACGATGGCTGACCTTCTGGGCGAACTTGGCGTGGAAGGCATCTTCCGCACCGGCACCAATGGCCATTCCGGCAGCAGCCTGATCGAAATGCGTGCAGCCAATGTACGGACCGTGACCGCGCCCTACGACCTGGTGCGGAAGATGCGCGCGTCGGTGCTCGTCCTCGGGCCGTTGTTGGCACGCATCGGGATGGCGCGCGTATCGCTACCCGGTGGGTGCGCGATCGGCAACCGGCCTGTCGATTTGCATCTGCTCGGTCTGCGTGCACTCGGTGCCGAGATCGAACTGAAAGACGGCTACGTCGAAGCGCGAGCGCCGAACGGCCTCAAAGGTGCGCGGATCGATCTGCCGGTGCCGTCTGTCGGCGCGACCGAAAACATTATGCTGGCGGCGAGCCTGGCCAAAGGCACCACCGAACTCGCCAATGCGGCGCGCGAGCCGGAAATTGTCGATCTCGGCCGCTGCCTTGCTGCCATGGGTGCGACGGTAGAAGGAACTGGAACCGATACGATCCGCATTGTGGGTGCTCAAGCCCTGCATGGCACGACGCACGACATCATTCCCGATCGCATCGAGGCGGGGAGCTACGCGCTGGCTGCCGCCATTACCGGCGGCGCGATCACGCTGGAACGTGCCGATATCGGCCAGCTCGGGGCGGCGGCCGCCGCCATGAGGAGCACGGGTCTGTCGCTCGAGCAGGCGGGTAAAGACATTGAAGTCTCGTGCAAGACGAACCGGCCGCATCCGATCAACGTGACGACGGAGCCATTTCCCGGGTTTCCGACCGACATGCAGGCACAGATGATGGCCTTGATGACCATCGCCGACGGTGCTGCCATGATCACCGAAACGATCTTCGAGAACCGGTTCATGCATGTTCCGGAGTTGAGCCGGATGGGTGCAGATATCACCGTGCATGGTAGTTCTGCGATGGTGCGCGGTGTTTCGCGCCTGCGCGCCGCGCCGGTTATGGCGACCGATCTTCGTGCTTCAATGTCACTCGTGCTTGCCGCGCTCGCCGCGGAAGGGGAATCAACCATTAACCGGGTGTATCATCTCGACCGTGGCTATGAGCGTCTGGTTGAAAAGCTGCAGGGTTGCGGTGCCAAAATCGATCGGATGAAATAGGGAAAATGGCCGAAAAATTCACACTGGTTGCCAAGGATGCCGAGGATCTGCAGGTGATTGCCGCCTGTCTGCAGGATGGGCTGGTGCGCATCGGCGATCTGCAGTTCTTTGCCGATGAAACCCGGTTCGCGATTCTGGTCAATCGCTTCAAATGGGAAGACGAGGCTGACGAAAGTGGTGCGGATTCGGCCGGCAAGGATCGCCGCTTTGCGTCAACCAAAATGCATCAGCGGGTCCATAGCGGTGTCGCATTCGATCGGGTTCGATCGATCAGGATGCGCGGCATCGACCGGCAGGATCGTAATCGAATTCTTAATTTGTTGACGATCGCGGCCGAAAAGGACGGTATTGTTCTGATTTTTTCCGGTGCCGCGACGATCCGGCTGGATACCGATGGGATTGCGTGCCGGGTTGTAGATATGGATGAGCCTTGGCCGACGGTCTGGCGCCCAAAGCATGAGGGCGCGGGCGGAGTATGATGGCCGCCGTCGAATCAGAAGCGACAGCTACCGGTTATGTGTTGGCGCTGCCGAAGGGGCGGATCCTTAGAGAGATAGCGCCATTGCTGGCGGCTGTCGGCATCGAGCCCGATGCCGCGCTGTACGACGAGGCCTCTCGTGCGCTGCGCTTCCACACGAATGTTCCGACGCTGGATGTCGTCCGGGTCAGGGCCTTTGATGTCGCAACCTATGTGGCCTTCGGTGCCGCTCAGATCGGGATCGCCGGCAGCGATGTGATCGACGAGTTCGGGTATCAGGAAATTTATGCGCCCGTCGATCTTGGCATTGCGCGCTGTCGGCTGGTGGTGGCGGAACCGACCCAACTCTTTCACAACGACGATCCCGGACGCTGGAGCCATATCCGGGTCGCAACCAAGTATCCCCAACAGACGCGCCGCCATTTTGCAGGGCGGGGCGTCCAGGCCGAGTGCGTCGTGCTCAGCGGTGCGATGGAACTCGCCCCGCAGCTCGATCTGTGCGACCGCATCGTCGATCTGGTCGATACCGGACGCACACTGGCGGCGAACGGGCTGCAGGAAATCGAACAGATTGCCGATGTGAGCGCTCAGCTTATCGTCAACCGGACGGCGCTGAAGTTGAACCCGGGCTTTATCAATCCTCTCATCGCCCGCTTTCGGGCTGCGGCCAATGACCCGCGTTCTGCATCAGTCTGATCCGGATTTTTCGCGATCATTTGAAGCGCTGCTGGTCCGCGAGCATGACGATCTGTCGGCTGTCGATGCGACCGTTGCCGAGATCATCGCGACGGTTCGCCGGGAAGGCGACGCAGCGCTCGTTCGATTTACCAGAGAGTTCGACCGCCACGAGATCGCGGTGGCGGGGTTGCGATTTTCCGAGGCGGATATCGCCTCACTGGCCGCTCGCTGCGACGCGGAGATACGCGAAGCCCTCACATTCGCTGCCGAGCGCATCCGCCGCTATCATCAGGCGCTTCTGCCGGTCGATCTGGATTATGTCGACGAGGTGGGCGTACGGCTCGGCGCACGATGGCGCCCGGTCGATTCCGCCGGCATCTATGTTCCCGGCGGCACCGCCGCCTATCCCAGTTCGGTGTTGATGAACGCCATTCCGGCTTGCGTCGCTGGCGTTACCCGCATCGCCATGACGGTGCCGACACCGGACGGTCTGGCAAACCCTGCGGTCTTCGCCGCCGCACAAATTGCCGGCGTTTCGGAGATCTACGGGATCGGCGGCGCGCAGGCCATTGCAGCGTTGGCCTTCGGTACGGAAACCATCCGGCCGGTCGACAAGATCGTCGGGCCGGGAAACATCTACGTGGCCGCAGCGAAGAAATCGGTGTTCGGTCGCGTTGGTATCGATACCATTGCCGGGCCATCCGAGATCACCATTGTTGCCGATGCAACGAACAACCCGGACTGGATGGCGGCCGACCTGCTTTCGCAAGCCGAGCATGATGTGAATGCCCAGGCAATCTTGATTACGGACGATGTCTCGTTTGCCGCGGCGGTCGGCGATGCGGTCGAACGCCTCCTCAAAGGAATGACTCGTGCCGATATCGCCCGCACTTCGTGGGAAAGGAACGGCGCGATCGTCATTTCGCGCGATCGGGCCGGTGCTGTCGAACTGGTCAATCGGATCGCACCGGAGCATCTTGAGCTGGCCGTCGAGAACCCGAGCGACATGGCGGCGGAAATTCGACATGCAGGCGCGATCTTTCTCGGACGCTGGACGCCGGAGACTCTGGGCGACTATGTCGGGGGTCCGAATCATGTCCTGCCGACGTCGGGCGCCGCACGGTTTTCGTCGGGCCTCGGCGTCCATGATTTTCTGAAGCGGACCTCGATCCTCGAATGCGGGCCAAACAGTTTCGCGGCCCTGGCAATGCCGGCCATCGTGCTGGCTCATTCCGAAGGTCTCGAAGGCCATGCGCGAGCGGCGGCGCTGCGCCTGCGCCATCATAATGACGGTCCCGGTCGCGATGTCGGGTGACGCACAATCCGCCAGCCGCATCGCAAAGATCACACTGGATGAGCGGTCTGTCGTCCGGCGCAGCGCCGAGGTGGAGCATGAGCGCGCCGTCGCAATCTATGACCTGATCGAAGATAACAGTTTCCGATTGTTCGGCGACGAAGCAGGGCCGTACAGCCTCCATCTCTCGATCGAAGAAAATCGCCTGATCTTCGATGCGCGCGATACGGAAGAACAGCCCCGACGCAGGATCGCGCTCGCCCTCACGCCATTCCGCATGATCGTGAAGGATTACTTCCAGGTCTGCGAAAGCTATTTCTCTGCCATCCGAACGGCCTCTCCTTCCCAGATCGAAGCGATCGATATGGGGCGCCGCGCGTTGCACAATGAGGGTTCCGAGCTTCTCCGGCAACGTCTCGAAGGCAAGATCGAGCTCGATCTCGATACGGCGCGCCGCCTCTTCACCCTGATCTGCGTCCTGCACATCAAGGGCTGAAGGAGCCGTCATGGCCGGCTTCCCCTCCAGCGTCCTCTTCTGTTGCACCCTGAATGCCATTCGCTCGCCGCTCGCAGAAGCGTTGTTGAAACGTATGCATGGCAGTCGGATCTATGTGGACTCGGTCGGGGTCCGTGCCGGCGAGATCGATCCTTTCGTTCTCACCGTGATGGACGAAGTCGGTATCGACATGACCCGGCACCGAACCAAGAGCTTCGACACGCTCGAGGACACATCCTTCGATCTCATCATTTCGTTATCTCCCGAAGCGCATCACAAGGCGCTCGAACTGACTCGAACCATGGCCTGCGATGTGGAGTTCTGGCATACCTTCGATCCGAGCGTGATCGAAGGAAGCCGCGAAATTCGTCTGGACGCCTATCGGGATGTGCGGGACTGGCTCGACGATCGGATCCGCACCCGATTTCCCCATGTCGGCGCGCCCACGGTTTAGGCCCGGGGGTCGGTATTCCAATGGGGCCGTTTGGCGTATAAGAAGCGCCCGTAGGGTTCTGGTGGGGCCTTGCCGGCTGCCCCGGCCCTATGAAACCAAGGAGGATAGATGGCCAAGGAGGATCTGATCGAGTTCTCCGGCACGGTGGTTGAACTGCTGCCCAATGCGATGTTTCGCGTAAAGCTCGACAACGAACACATGGTCCTGGCGCATACGTCGGGAAAGATGCGGAAGAATCGTATCCGCGTACTGGTCGGTGATCGCGTCAACGTTGAGATGACGCCCTATGATCTCAGCAAGGGCCGCATCACGTTCCGCTTCAAGTAGCATCCTCAGGAATCCGATGACGGAGGCCGCCACGAACCGCCGGCACTTCGTTCTGGCCTCGCAATCGCCGCGTCGCGCCGAATTGCTGCGTCGGATCGGAATTGTGCCCGACGAGATCATCGGCGCCGATCTCGAAGAGATACCGGCCAAAGGCGAGTTGCCGCCGGCGATGGCGCGTCGGCTGGCCCTGGAAAAACTCACCAGCATCAAGCCGCGGTTTCCCGATTCATTTGTGCTCGCCGCCGATACAGTGGTGGCACTGGGGCGCCGGATATTGGGAAAACCCGACGACGAGGCGATGGCGCGACGCCACCTTGCCCTCCTGTCCGGTCGACGCCATCGCGTCATTACCGCGGTCGCCTGCACTGCCCCGGACGGCCGGTCCGGATTGCGTATCGCAACGACGGCGGTAAGCTTCAAGCAGCTGCAGGAGGCTGAGATTTCCGCCTATATCGATTCCGGCGAGTGGCAAGGCAAGGCGGGATCCTATGCGATCCAGGGCGCAGCGGAGATGTTCGTTCGGCGGATCAACGGCTCATACTCCAATGTTGTGGGACTGCCGCTCTTCGAGACGGCGGCACTGCTCGGCGGACTGAGCTGGCCAATTCTCGGGCGCTGATGCTCGCGGTTTATTGCAGCGTCATGACGCCGCGCCACTGGGCCGCGTTCCTCGATCACGGGAAGCTTGTCGGTTACTCAGTCGAACCGACGGGGACGGTGGCTCGCTTTGGCGACGTCCATGCGGCGGTCCTTCGCCACATCAACAAGGCAACCGGTTTCGCCACGGTGATGCTCGCTGGAGATGAGTCGGCATTGCTCGATCTGCCGCGGGACCGGCGCCTTCCGACGATCGGCGCGCGGTTACTGGTCCAGGTGCGTCGCGGTGGACGCGGCAGCAAGATGGCTAAAGTTTCCGACCGGATCCGGTTGCAAGATGGAACATCCGGCGTCGACATCTTCTGGGTGGATGGAGTCGGACGAACCGAGCCAGATCTGGCTGGCCCCGCAGATGTATCGGGGGCAGACGAGAGGACGCTACTGGCGGCGCGAGTGGGCGCCTTGATCGCGGCGGCCGATGCTGCGGCGGCGCCGAAGCTTTTGCTGAGGCAGCATGATTGCCTCACCGATTTGTTGATGCGATTTCCCGAAGCCGCGTCGTCGACCATGCGTTGCGATAGTCGCACGATGGCGGAACGCTGGAGCGAGCGAAGTTCGTCCGGACCTGTCGCTTCACCGATACAGGTCGATTTTGAGCCCGAACGCGACTGGCGGTTTCGCCGGACGGATATCGTGGACGCCCTGCGGGATGCACTGGAGCCGGAGCAACATCTCACCGGGGGTGGCGCGCTGTTGGTTGAACCGGGCGAAACGCTGACCGCGATCGATATCAATGCCGGGGCTCGCATGCATTCCTCGGGCGAGGAACGGCTCGCCTATCAGATCAATGAGGCCGCCGTCCCCGAGATCGTGCGACTCATTCGGCTTCTTAATCTCTCAGGCAACATCGTGATCGATTTCATGGGTATGCGTGCATCGGGCCGCCGGCGCACGATTGCGGGCAATCTCCAGGCGGCAATGGCAATCGATCCGGCCGAACCGTGGGTGGGCGGGATGTCGCCTCTGGGATTGGTCGAAATCGGGCGACGTCATCTCGGCCCGGACCTTTACGACGCATTTTCGATCGACCGCGCGCGAGCGCGGGGGCTTGAAGTCGAAGGGTTGGACGCGCTAACCGGGGGGCTATGAGCGCTTCCGCCAAACCCGCTCGGAAGACCGCGCGCGCCGGCCGCAGCGGCAAGGGTTGCCCGATCTGTGGCGAACTCGCCGTCGCGCGATTTCGTCCGTTCTGCACCTCGAAATGCGCGGATATCGATCTCGGCCGATGGCTGACCAATCAGTACCGCATTCCGACACAGGAGCCCGCCGAGGGTTCGGAAGACACGGGCGACGATGGCGACGAGGGAGACCGTTAAAAGAGCCTGCCGATTGCTGGACAATGTAGGGGGATTTCACTATAAGCCGGCCGGTTCATACGGCGCCCAGGTAGCTCAGTTGGTAGAGCAGCGGATTGAAAATCCGCGTGTCGCTGGTTCGATTCCGGCCCTGGGCACCACCGCCTCCCGAACATGTGGGCGCTGCTGTACCTCGCTCAACGCGCGGCACCCACTGTGATCAGGCGGCCGTCCAGGGGATGATTTTCAAGCCGGTCTTCGACCTCCAGAATCCAGATATCCGGATCCCGATGTCGGGCGCGCTCGATATACGCATCCGCTTCGGCGTGGGTACAACGATCCGTGCCTGCGATCATCCATGCTTGCTGCCCGCCGGGATCGATCACTTCGACCAGAAGTCGGCAGGTATCCGTAGGTACATGGGCGATTTTCAGGATGACGCTACCCCGCGAGCGATCGCCGCTATACCGGACATGAGCAGGAATGCCTTCGATCGAACAGCGGCGCAGGTACGCAGTAAGCCAGTAATGCGTGTCGAGCCTGTCACTCATCGGATAAGGTTACACCCCGCCGCATCGCGCTTCTTGTCCATCGCTGCCGATCCGCCTAGTTTCTGCCCGGGTCGACGGGCAGGGGGCGCGCCCGTTGAGGTGTCGCCGACCAGATTACAGCGACCGCATCACCCGGAACACGCGCTGCCACGTCGCCTGCCTGAATGGCGAAGGCGACTATAGAGACGCTGTGCATCTTTTGGAACCGCGGCTGCTGACTATGGATATCGACTGTTTCGCATCGTCGTTATGCTCATCGCCGAGATAGCCGCAGGAACACGAGGCTTACATTGACGGTTTTACTGGGCCTCGATACCGGCGGGACATACACCGATGCCGTCTTGCTCGATCGACAGCGCGGCGTTCTCAGCTCTGCAAAGGCGCTGACGACCCACGACGATCTTGCCCAGGGGATCGGGGCCGCGATCGATCGTATTGCCCCGGAAACCGGCCTCGCGGTCGATCTCGTCGCGTTGTCGACGACGCTGGCTACAAACGCGCTGGTCGAAGGCGTCAGTGCGCCTGCCTGCCTTGTTCTGATCGGATACGACAGCGCAGCGATGGGTCGTGCAGGATTGAGCGAGGCGGCAGCGGGTAGCCCGGTCGTCATGATCGGCGGTGGCCATAGCCCGTCGGGTGACGAGCAGGCGCCGTTGGATGAACAGGCGCTCCGCGCTGCGGTGCGGGAACATGCGCCATCCGTCGAAGCGTTTGCCGTATCCAGTTACTTTTCCGTTCGCAATCCCACGCATGAGCATCGTGCGCGCGCCATCATCCGCGAGCTCTCCCATCATCCCGTTACATGCGGCCACGAGCTGACCTCGAAGCTCGATGCACCGCGCCGCGCTTTGACGACGCTGCTGAACGCCCGCCTCATTTCGCGCATCGCACGTCTGATCCAGGCCGTCCGTTCGATCCTCGATGCGCGGGGCGTCAACGCGCCGTTGATGATCGTTCGCGGCGACGGCTCGATGATGTCGGCGGAGCTGGCCATGGAGCGCCCGGTCGAGACCATCCTCTCTGGGCCCGCGGCCAGTGCCATCGGCGCCTATTATTTATCGGGCCGCCGCGATGCCGTGATCGCCGACATCGGTGGCACTACCACGGACATCGCACTGCTGCGCGAAGGGTTGCCGGCGGTCGATCCCAATGGCGCAACCGTTGGCGGCTGGCGAACGATGACCGAAGCGATTGCCGTCCATAGCTACGGGCTGGGCGGAGACAGCGAGGCCGTGTTCTTTGAAGACGGTGCGCTGACTTTGGGGCCGCGTCGCGTGATGCCGCTATCGCTTCTCGCAACCAAAGATCCGCATGTTGCGACGTCGCTCCTGCGCGCGGCCGGGTCGTCTGACGCCATGCCCTATGAAGGGCGCTTCATCTGGCGCCGGGACATCAATCCCGCTTCCCTGCAACAGGTGAGCCGGATCGGACGCCGCATTCTCGATCGGTTGCCCGTTTCCCCGACCTCTATGGCGGAAATCATCCAAAGCCCCGCCGATCCTGCCGCGATCGACCGTCTCATCGCGCGCGGCCTGGTCGGCGCCGCCGGCATTACGCCCAGCGATGCGGCCCATGTATTAGGCCTCCACGATTCATGGTCGCGCGATGCGGCGGTTGCCGGCTTTGTGTTGGCGGTTCGCGGCGGCAACCTGCGGACCGAAGATCCGGTGTTGCTCGCGCAACGTGTCTACGATCGCGTGGTCTATCAGTCCGCTGAGGTCATCGTCGAAACCTTGTTTGCAGAGCAGTTTGGACTGCGACGGACGGCCTGGGGTGAGGGCGGTGCACTGTTGGTCCGACAAGCGCTCGGCGCAGAACGTTCAAATGCCCATCACATGCTCAATGTCGACCTGAAACTGCGCCAGGCGCTGGTTGCCGTCGGCGCGCCAGCGGCTACCTACTATCCGGATGTTGCGCGCCGCCTCGATGCGGAGCTCATTCTGCCCAAAGGCGCCGATGTCGCCAATGCGATCGGTGCAGCGGTTGCCAGTATCCGCCAGAAGGTGCAGCTTCTGATCACCTCGCCATCGCAGGGGCTGTTTCGACTGCATCTCGCGACCGGCGTTCGCGACTTCAGAAACCTCAGCGACGCCATCAGCTTTGCGCAGGAAACTGCATCGGAACAGGCGCAAGAACGCGCATCGCGGGCGGGCTCCGTCGCACCTGAAGTCAAGGTCGAGGTTCAGAACCGGACGATTACCGATGGCAGCGGCGGTGAGCTGTTCATCGATGCCATTGTTACGGCGACAGCGACCGGCGATGCATGACGTCGTATCGGGATTCGTTTCGCTCGATGGGGCCGCTCGCGGTCAGCATCGTATTCGCCAATGTGCGTTCGGCGTGACGCAGGCGCCATGACAGCATCCGCTCGGCCATGTCCAGCCTGACCGCCTGATAGTCCGTATCGTTCGCGACATTTCGCAATTCACCCGGATCTTTCGTCAGATCGAACAGAAGCGGCGGCAATGCGGCGAAATGCACATACTTGAATCGGTCGTCTTTCATCGCCGCGAGAGTGCAGTCGTCGCTCGATAGGCCGAGTGCCTTCTCCGGTCCCTGTTTTGCGACGTCCCGAAAATCATATTCCCAATGCGCTTCTCGCCGCCAATCCGTTGGCGTCTCGCCGGCCAAAAGTGGCGCGAGCGATCGCCCATCGCAGTTGGTGGGCGTCGGCAAGCCCAGCCAGTCCAGGATTGTCGGCATGATGTCAATCGCTTCGGTGTGCAGCGACACGATCCTGCCTCGTCCGCCTTCGGCGGTCGCGGTTGGATCGACGACAATCAGCGGGATGTGATAGGCGCGATTGAAGTAACCTTCCTTGCCCCACATCCAATGGTCGCCCAGCATTTCGCCATGATCGCAGGTGAAAAGGATGAGTGTATCCTTGTCCTCGCCCGTGCTGGCGAGGTGGTCGAGGATTCGACCGATCTGGTCGTCCACTTGGCTGATCATGCCGTAATACGTCGCCCGAAGCTGTCTGACCTCGCGATCGTCAATCTCGCGCAGATCGCTTGGGAAATGTTCGCTGTACCAGCCGATCTCGCGCTGGTGGAACAGTAGATACTTCAAATAGGGGTGTTGCTCCGATTCTTGTTCGGGCGAGGCCGCGCGTACTGGCAGGGGAACTGCGGCGGGGTCGTACATGGCATTGTAGGGTTCCGGCGCGATGACGGGCGGATGCGGCCGCAGGAAGACGAGATGCATGAACCAGTCTTCGTTCCGATGCGCACGCATGTAGTCGAGCGCTGCGTTCGCCATGAAGGCTGTCTCGCTATGCTCAGCCGAAAAGATCGTCGGGCTGAAACTATGTCCGCGATTCTCTGCGCCGGGAAAGTTAGGGGCGGCGCGGTACACGCTGCGTCGACCCTCAGGCAGATCGTAGCCTCTGGCCTTCAGATCCTGAACCCAGGCCGCCATCCGGTCGTCGAGCTGTAGCCCGACGGAAAAACCCGGCATCACCCCTTCATAGGTCGTGAGAATAGGATCGGCGCAATCGTATTGACGCGGATCGACACTCGTATCCGTGTAACCGAACAGGACTGGATCGAAACCGGCTTTGCGGGCCTCGACTGCCACATTCGTGTGGCGCGCATCGAGCGGCGTTCCGTTGCGCCCGGAGCGATGGTTCAGCAAATAGAGGCCCGTCAGCATGCTCGTCCGTGAGGGCCCACATGGCGAGCATTGCGCAAAATGATTGCGGAACAAAGTGCCGCGCGCCGCCAGCCGATCGAGATTCGGGGTACGCACACAGGGGTGCGCAAGCGCCGAGAGACATTCGCCGCGCCATTGATCGGCAGAAATGAAGAGTATCTTGCGACGTTTCATGGCTCTGTCAGCTCAAGTCCGATGGCTGCCGTTGCACCCAGTGCATCGTTCGCCAAAATCTGCGCTTCAAGCATTGCCGTCTCGGGAAGAATGCTGGCGCAGAAGAAAGCGACAATAGCATTGCGCCGCGCAGCGTCATTCTCCATGCCGGCGCGCTGCGATGCCATCGAAACGCCCTGTACCAGAAGCGCGGCGGCGATGCTGTTGCCGAGCAATCGCAGATACGGGGTCGCAACGCTCAGGGCGTTGTTTGGATTCTTGCTGGCGGCATCGATGAGATGTCTCGAGCAGCGATCCAGCCGGTCGAGGGCGGCCAGGGTCGACGCCTGCAACGGTATGACAACGGATTTGTTCCCGCTGCCCCGCACCGCCTCGCGAAACTCGTTACAGAGAGCGAAGACAGCAGCGCCCTGATCGCGCAGCAGCTTGCGGCCGAGCAGATCGATGGCCTGGATGCCGTTGGTCCCTTCGTAGATCGGCGTAATCCTTGCATCCCGGTAGATCTGCGCAGCACCGCTCTCTTCGATGTATCCCATTCCGCCATGAACCTGAATGCCAAGGTCGGCGATCTCGCAGCCGCGATCGGTGCACCAGGCTTTCGCGATGGGCGTCAACAGATCGGCGCGCGCCTGCCAGCGATCGCGCTGCTGGCCGGGTTCCATCTGGCGCGCACGATCCGTGGCAGCGGCGGTTGCGTAAACCAGGGCCCGCATCCCTTCCATCAGCGCCCGCATTGTCATCAGCATTCGCTGCACATCCGGATGATTCGCGATGACCGCGGATTTTCCAGCCGGCGTCCTCGCGATCCGTCCCTGTCGGCGTTCGCCGGCGTAAGCGCGCGCGGTCTGCCAGGCACGTTCGCCGCAGGCGAGGCCCTGGATCGCCACGGCAAGGCGTGCGTTGTTCATCATGGTGAACATCAGGGCCATGCCCTGATTGACCTCGCCAACAAGTTCCGCGGCGGCGCCCCCGTTATCGCCATAAGACATGGCGCAGGTCGGGCTGCCGTGAATGCCGAGCTTTCGTTCGAGCGAAAGGCAGCGAAGATCGTTCCGCGCGCCGGGTCTGCCTTCGGGGTCGACAACGAACTTCGGGACGATAAAGAGTGAGATGCCCTTCGTACCGGGTGGCGCATCCGGCGTGCGCGCGAGCACCAGATGCACGATATTCTCGGTCAGATCATGCTCGCCGAAGGTAATGAAAATCTTCTGCCCGACGATCCTCCAGCCATCCCCGTCCCTGAACGCTCGCGTTGCCAGCGCGCCGACATCGCTGCCGGCTTGCGGTTCGGTCAGGTTCATACTCCCGCTCCACTGACCGGAGACGAGCCTGCCGAGATACCGTCGTTTCTGCGCGCTGCTGCCATGGGCTTCAAGCAGGTCGATCGCGCCCTGCGTCAGCAATGGACACAACGACAGCGCCATGTTCGCCGCATACAACATTTCCTGAAGCGCTGCGGCGACAGTCCACGGCAACCCCTGACCGCCATGATCCGGGTCGAACGGCACACCCTGCCAGCCCTGCTCGACGAAGCTGCGATAGGCTTCGCGGAAGCCCGGCGGCGTCGTGACGTCGGCCTCCGCGATCGTGCAGCCATGCAGATCGCCGACCCGATCGAGCGGGGCGAACACGCGCTCGGCGAACCGCGCGCCCTCTGTCAGGACGGCATCGACAATGTCCTGGGTTGCTGTTTCAAATCGCGGAAACTGCCGCAATGAACCGATCGATCCATAAGCTTGTAAGGAATACTGGATGTCGTCGAGCGGTGCCCGGTATGTACCTGTCGTCAAATTGCTCATAGGACCTTGCCGGGGTTCATCAAACCATGCGGGTCGAAGACAGTCTTGATGCGTTTCATCATGTCGCGTTCCGCCGACGCCTTATATCGATCCGCTTCGCTGCGACGCAATTGTCCGAGCCCGTGTTCGGCGCTAAACGATCCGCCGAAATCGCGGACAATGTCGTGAACGGCGCGTATCAGTATTTCGGCATTACTCAGGAACACAGGATCCCCGATCGAAAGCGGCCGCATCAGATTGTAGTGAATGTTCCCGTCGCCGAGATGACCGAAGGGCAGAATGCGCGTGCCCGGCAGAATTTTCGATACGGCGGCATTCGCCTGCGCTATAAAAGCGGCGACCTCGGAAATCGGCACGGAGACATCGTGCTTGATGCTTGCACCGGTCACCCGCTGCGCTTCGACAACGCCCTCCCTTATGCGCCAGAGCGCCAGTCTCTTGGCTTCGCTGTCGGCGAGGACGGCATCGACCATGACGCCGGTTTCCATGCCGCTGGCGAGCGTCGCCTCCAGCAATTCAGTGAGGGGCGGTTGCTCAAGCGTCCAGCTCAATTCGACCAAGACGCAATCGGTGACAGCAGCACCCAATGGCCACAAGGTGCCCGGAATCCGGTCAATGGCGAGTTGCAGCGCCGCCGCCGACATGTACTCGAAGCTGGCGATGCAATCGCCGAGGCGCGTCTCGAAGAAGCTGAATAGGTCGCAGGCGGATTGTGCGTTGGCAACCGCGACGAGGGCCGTTGCCCGCTGCCGGGGAACCGGAAAGAGTTTCAATGCTGCCGCGGTAATGATGCCCAGCGTGCCTTCGGCACCGATGAAGAGCTGTCGCAAGGGATAGCCCGTGTTGTCTTTGCGCACGCGACGAAGATCGTCCCAGATCGAACCGTCGGGCAACACGATCTCAAGGCCCAGAACGAGATCCCGGGTGTTGCCGTAACGCACGACATTGATCCCGCCCGCATTGGTCGAGATGTTGCCGCCGATCTGACAGGTTCCCTCGGCGCCGAGGCTTAGCGGAAACAGCCGGTCGACGCCGGCAGCGGCGTTCTGTACGTCGGCAAGAATGCAGCCGGCATCGACTGTTATGCTGAAATCGGCCGGATCGAGCGATCGAATGCGGTTCAGACGTTCGAGCGATAACACGATATCGCTTCCGCCCGTCGATGGCGTCGCACCGCCGACCAGCCCGGTATTGCCACCTTGCGGGACAATGCCGATACGTTCTTCCGCACAGAGCCGGACCAGGGCCGCGACTTCTTCTGTCGAGCCCGGTCGCGCGACAAGGCGGGCTTTACCTTCATACAGGCCGCGCCAGTCGCGGAGATAACGAGCCATAAGTTCCGGCGTAGCGAGACAGCCAGCCTCGCCGAGCAATGCCTGTACGCGGGAAACGAATGGATCGGGATGTTCCATCGACGTCAGATTAATCGCCCCGGTTGCCGGCGTCATCCGCCGCGGCGCGGCAGAGGCGATCGTTGATCGCAGTGCCGAGCCCGGTTTCCGGAACCGGCATGACCGCGATGCCGCTGTAGCGCCGATCGTCGAGCCGGTGCAGCATCGCAAAGAAATTGGCTGCGGCCTCGGTCAGGTCCGAACTGGGGCTCAGGTTCAGCGTTGTCGCGGCACCGGGAAGGGGGTGTGGCCCAAACGCCAGCAATGCTTCGCCCGCCGTCACGGATGTCGCGTTCATTCGCAGTCTGATCGACGGTGCATAGTGGCTCGCCGTCATGCCGGGCGAACGGATCGCGCCCTCAGGATGCCCTAATGCGATCGGTCCGATGATCGCTTCGATTGCTTCCTGCGGCAGACCGCCCTGGCGAAGCATCCGCGGTGTCGGCTCGGTCAGATCCAGCACGGTGCTTTCGATACCGATCGTGCAACGCCCGCCATCGAGGATGAGGTCGATGCGGTCGCCCAGCGACGCCGCAACATGCGCCGCTTCGGTCGGGGTAAGACGGCCGGAAGGGTTGGCACTGGGTGCTGCCAGCGGGCAGCCGCTCAGGCGTATCAGGTCGAGTGCGATGGGGTGTGCCGGCATGCGTATCGCGAGCGTGTCCAGGCCCGCGCTCGCGAGCAGCGATACCGGCGCGCCCCGTCGTCGGGGCAGAACGAGCGTAAGAGGCCCGGGCCAGAAGGCATCCGCGAGACGCTCGGCGCTTCGGTTCAACGTGACCAGCTTCGCTGCCATGGAGCGGTTGGCAACATGAACAATGAGCGGATTGAACTGCGGCCGTGCCTTCGCCTCGAAGATCCGCGCAACGGCGCGGTCGTTTGTCGCGTCGCCAGCGAGGCCATAAACCGTTTCCGTCGGTATCGCGACCAGTCCGCCCTTTGCGATAATTTTGGCGGCAGCGCGGAGCCCCGCTTCATCGCCCGATACAATTTTGACTGTGGCCATCATCCCTTGCGCCCGCGGGCGACGAAATGCGGGTTCTCGAATCCGGGTTTGCCATAAGTCAGGGGTGTGCCGTCGATCCGACAGACGCTGCCGCCGGCGGCCGCCAGCACCGCCTGTCCGGCTGCCGTATCCCACTCCATCGTTCGGCCGAGACGGGGATAGATATCGGCCATCCCTTCCGCGACACGGCAGAATTTCAGCGAGCTCCCGGCATTGATACGATCGGCGATACGCATGTCCTTGAGAAACGCATCGAGTGCCGCATCGTTGCCATGCGAACGGCTGGCGAGCACCGTGACGCCGGCACTGGGCGGTACGCGCGCGGTGATATCGCGGCGTTGCCCTTCAGCGGTTTCCACTGTGGTGCCTTTGCCGACGATGCCGATATAAGTCGTTCCCAGCGCAGGCAAATGTACGACACCGAGCAGGGGCGCCGCGTCGACGATGAGCGCGATGTTCACCGTGAACTCGCCATTGCGGCTGATAAATTCCTTGGTGCCATCCAACGGGTCGACGAGCCAGAAGCGTCGTGCAGCGCCGGCCGCTCCGATTTCGGGTGCGCCGTCGCGCGACACCGCTTCCTCGGAAACAGTCGGAACGCCCGGAAGCAGATCGTCGAGAACCGGAAGAATGATGCGTTCGGCCGCATCGTCCGCGTCCGTCACGGGCGAGCGATCGTCCTTTGCACGTGCGACCAGTGCCTGGCCGTAATAATCCATGATCCGCTCGCCCGCGGCGCGAGCGGCAGCCGCAATTTGGGGGGCCAGCGCAGCCAGTTCACCCGTGTTCATCCCTATAGTCCCCCGTGGCGCGCCCGATGCCGTCGCTGCGGCTGGGCCCCGCCGATGCGGCCATGATCGGCGGCGGGATATTAGGGGCCGATCCCGGGGGAACCAACCGGCAATCGAATACCTTGTGGTGCATCGTGGTTGTATCGGCTTCCGCGACGCGACAGACTCGGCACCATGAAACAACGCCTGATTCGGACGATCTTCCTCGCGGCCCTGTTGCCGTCGGCGGCCCTGTTTGGTGGCGCGTTGACGTCGGCTGCGGTCCGCGCCCAGGAGGCAACGCCACCCCCGGCCATCCCGGTCGAGCCGGTCGACGCGCTGCCTCTCGAGCCCTTGCCGCCACGTCACTTCACCGGCGTTCCAGTCGTGATCGACGCGGTCACGCTGCAGCTGGAAGGGGAACATTTCAAACTCTATGGACTGCGCAGTTTCCCGGGAGACTGGCGGGCCGATGCGATTGCCCGGGTGGCTCTGGAGCTCGTTCTCAGCGAAGCCGAGCTCGATTGTTATTCGGCCGGGCATGACCGGTTCCGGCGCTCGCTCGTTTCCTGCAGCATCGGCGCTGACGATCTCGTCGAAACGATGCTCGAGGCGGGCATGGGAATCGTGGATCGGCAGACCACCCGTGCTCCGTCCGCGGATCCGGCACTGGCCGATCGTTATGACGAGGCGGAACGAGCGGCGCGCGAGCACTCGGCCGGTCTGTGGGCCACCGTTCCGGGTTTCGAACCGCCGCCGTCGGAACTGCCCCCGCCACCCGAGCCCGGCCTCATGGACTGGATCGAACGCTTCCAGGCCGGACTTGCCGTGCTGATCGGCATGATCGGGATTGCGATTGCGCTCGTGGTTTCGCGTCGACCGCACGGCCCTGTCGTTCGGCGCTAAAAGGCGGTTTCGTTGAGGCGCGGCGGCGACGCAAAGAAGGGGAAAGTGGCGGCAATCGCCGTGCCCGAACGTCGCCCGAATTTCAAACCAGTCACAATATCGACACTATGTCGGACTACTGAAAATCATGTAGCGCTGGGTGTCTGGATGGTGGGCGCGACAGGGATTGAACCTGTGACCCCTGCCGTGTGAAGGCAGTGCTCTCCCGCTGAGCTACGCGCCCGAACCCGCAACCGTCTGTCGGCGCCTGCTTAGGGCAGCGTCCCGCGCCCTGTCAACCGAAGAGGACCGGATCCCCCAATGAACGGCAACATACTGAGAGCAATCGGCTTTCTGGCTGTCCTTTCGATCCTCGGCGCCGCCGGTCCGGCGCAGGCAGATTCCTGGGCTCTGCGCTATGTCGGTTATCTCGGCATGGTGCCTCTGATCGAGACCGACCTGCGCGCGGATCTCGCCCGGCAGAGCGGTCGCATCGATGTGTTCAACGCCAATGTGTCGCTCGCAACGAACCAGAACGCTGCAGCCTGGATACCATTTCAGATGCAACTCGAATCCGATGGCGGGCGGCAGGGCGAGACGCTGCATCCGCTCTGGCATCGCAGCGTGTCGACCGCAGGCCAGTATGTGCAGCGCGTCGATCTCGACTATGCCGCAGGCGGCGCGGTCACGGTCTTTGCCGATCCGCCGACGCGCGAAACGCGGGTGGCGCTCGAGAGCGGTTTCGAAACCGGGACGATTGATCCGGTCAGTGCCGGCATCGTTCTGATGGATCAGGCGATGGCGCGCGGCGGCTGCAGCGGTCAGCTGCCGGTCTTCGACGGAATCCGCCGCTATGATCTCACCGTCGTGGGCAGCGATGCGACGCCGCCGCCGGCGCGGTTTACGTCTGGCCCTGCGATTGCGGCGGGGGAAGTGATCGCCTGCCGTCTGTCGATCGAATATCGCTCGGGCTTCCCGACCAGCGCGTCGAGCTCCGGATATTATCCGCGAGAACTGACGATCTGGTTCGCGCCGCTGCTCGACTCGGCTGTCATGGTGCCGATCGCGGTATCGGCGCGCATGGCGCTCGGCGAACTTCGTCTCGAACTGGTGAGCGCCCAGCCGTTCGCATCCGGCGAATAACTCCCGGCAATCGGGTTTGTTGCTAGCTGGCGAGCAACGGCTTCAGACGTTCGAGATACTGCTCGTCAGTTTCGCGGTGGCGTCGGTGGTGGAGATGGACGTCTCCGAGCCACGGTACATCGGAGCTCTCGGCCGGCCACCAGAAATCCTCGCTGCCGCGGATTAGCACGATGGTGCAGCGACCGAGCGTTGCTGCGATTTGTGCGATCGCCGAATCGACCGTTATCACCAGATCGCACTGCTCAGCTGCCGCGGCAATGTCGGCCACGATATCTCCGCCGTCGGACAGTTCCGCGCCGACCTGGATCATGCGTTCGACCAGTCCGGATTTCTGAATCTCGGGGCCGACTGTTCGATCCTGCAACGCGATCAGACCGCAGGCCGACTGCGCAACCGTCATGAGCAGGCGATGGGGGTCGTCGAGTGCCCGGGCGCTCATGCTGCGCCAGTGCAATCCGACAATGGGCCGCGGTAGCCCGGCGCAGCGCTCGGCCCAGCGCGCCGTGGCATTGCCGGCACCGAACCCGTCGGGCCGGGTCGCAAGCGCGCCGGGATTCGGTTGTTTCAACAGCAATGGCAGCAAACCGAGCCAGGTTTGCCGGTCGAACGGCGGCAGCGCTTCGTCGGTACTGCGCACTGCGACCGGCACCGTAAGCGATGAGAGAAGATGGCGGAGCGGCGGCGGGCAGCGCAGAACAATCTGAGCGCCGCGTTCGGCGAGCGGTTCGAGATACCGCAACAGCACGATGCTCTCGCCGGCCGACGGTTCGCAGTGGACGCAGATCGTCATCCCTGCGGGATCGCTGCCATCCCAGGGTCGCTGCACGAAACGTCGCATCTCGTTCAAGTAAAGCGGCAGCGCCAGGCGACGTTCGTAATGCGCCCAGGCCTCGTCCCAGAGGCCGGCCCGCAACATCACACGCGCCAGCGCGACATGGAGTGGTACCGATCCGGGATTCTGATCGACACCGCGCCGCAGACACCCGACCGCATCGGTCGTCTGGCCAAGCGCGAGCAGGATCGGTGCGAGCCGAAGATAGTTGCCGGCATCGCGGGGATCGCTGGCAATGCCGTCTGCGAAAGCGGTCATTGCGGCCCGCTCGTCGCCGGCGGCCAGATGAAGGTCGCCGATTCCCGCCCAGGCCGGCCCGATAGTCGGTGCGATCGACAGCGCGCGTCGATAAGATTCCACGGCCGTCGCGGAATCGCCGGCGGCGGCCAGCGCCCGCCCCAGTGCCACATGAAACTGCGGATCGGACGGACACCGCTCGACGGCGGCGCGAAAGCGGGCGATGGCGTTGCGATGGTCGCCGCGCTCCAGATAGATCACACCGAGATTGACATAGGCGTCGGCGAAATCGGCGTCGGTTCGCAATGCCGCTTCGTATGCGTCGATTGCATCCGCAATGCGGCCGGCCGCCCGATAGGCGAGGCCCAGCGCATTCCGGTACTCGGCATTGCCCGGCCGGCCGCTGACGGCGCGTTCGTGACTTCGGACCGCCGTTTCGGTATCGCCGTTCTGGCGTTGCAAGAGACCCATGCAATGCAGCGCATCCGGCTGCTCCGGGTCCGCCTGCAGGATATGCCGGCAAACTTTCGACACGCCTTTGAAGTCGCCGCGTTTTGCGCAGTCGAACGCGACCCTAATCAGATGGGGTTGATTCGGCGACGGCATGGCGACCCTTTGCTCCAATCCTTCGGCGATCTTGCGGACGGCCGCGCCTGGTCGCAAGTCTGGCGCCGCATCCGAGTTTCAGGGTCATGGCCGCGCCATAATCGGCCGATAGCGTCGGATCGGCATCGAGGTGGCCACCCGGACTGTTCCGGAGCAAGGCGGCCGGGTAGGGTTGCCGGCGCGAACCACCCGTGGAGGGGTCTTGGCTCAAAGGGACGAAAATCGGCCGGCTGCGGTCCTGCTTGCCGCCGGCAGGGGCACGCGGATGCGCTCGCGTCTGCCGAAGGTCATGCACCGGGTCGCCGGTCTGCCGCTGATCGGTCATGTCCTTTCCGGCCTCGCGCCGCTCGGGTGCCGGTCCGAGATCGTGGTCGTCGCACCGGACATGCCCGAGGTCGCAGCCGCCGTCGCACCGCGACCGACCGCCATCCAGCCAGAGCAACGCGGGACCGGCCATGCTGTTGCTGCTGCATTGACGTCGCTTGAGGGGCAAACCGGCGACGTGCTGGTGCTCTATGGCGACACGCCGTTCATCCGCACCGAAACGCTCCGCCGCATGCTCGAGCGTCGTCGCGCAAGCGACAATCCAGCCGTCGTGGTGCTCGGCTTCCGGCCGGAAAGTCCGGCCGAATATGGGCGGCTTATTGTCGATGGCGCCGGGCGCCTCGAACGGATCGTCGAATTCCGCGATGCGAGCGCCATGGAGCGCACGATCGGTTTGTGCAATTCCGGAGTCATGGCGATCGATGGATCGAAACTGCGGTCGCTCATCGACCGGCTCGACGATCACAATGCCAAGAAGGAATTCTATCTGACCGACATCGTTGCCATCGCCCGCAAGGACAATGCGGCCTGTGCCGTCGTCGAGGCGGCGGAAGACGAGCTGCTCGGCATCAACAGCCGCGCCGATCTGGCTGTCGCCGAGGCTGTGATGCAGACGCGGCTGCGCGCCGCCGCCATGGCGAATGGCGCGACGCTGATCGATCCCGCGTCGGTCTTCTTCGCCTGGGATACAATCATCGGACAGGATGTCGTCATCGGGCCGAACGTCGTGTTCGGGCCCGGCGTGTCGGTTGCCGATGGCGTCTCGATCGGCGCCTTCTGTCATATCGAGGGAGCGGCGATTGAAAGCGGTTGCTCGATCGGGCCCTTCGCCCGACTGCGCACCGGCTCGAAGATCGGCCGCGACGCAAAGGTGGGCAATTTCGTCGAAGTGAAGAACAGCCGCTTCGGCGAAGGCGCCAAGGCCAACCATCTTTCCTATGTTGGCGATACGGACGTCGGCGCGAAGGCCAATATCGGTGCGGGAACGATCACGGCCAATTATGACGGGTTCGACAAGCACCAGACTCGCATCGGCGACGGTGCGTCGATCGGCTCGAACGTGGTGTTGCGGGCTCCGGTTGAGATCGGCGCCGGTGCGATTGTCGCTGCCGGAAGCGTCGTCACGCGCAATGTTCCGGCCGATGCGCTCGTCGTTGCGCGCGGCGAAGAGACGATCAAGGACGGCTGGGCCACCGAGTTCCGGGCGCGCAAGCAACGCGGCCGGAAGGACAGGAAGAAGGAATAATCCGATGTGCGGCATCATCGGCATCGTCGGCAAAGCGCCGGTCGCCCCGCTGCTGCTCCAGGCGCTGAAGCGGCTGGAATATCGCGGCTACGATTCGGCCGGCATGGCGACGCTCGTGAACGGCCATATCGAACGCCGCCGCGCCGAGGGTAAGATCGCCAATCTCGATGCGCTGCTCGCGCGCGAACCGCTGGCTGGCGAGACCGGCATCGGCCATACGCGCTGGGCGACACACGGCCGGCCATCCGAAGTCAACGCCCATCCGCACGCAACATCGCGCGTAGCCGTTGTTCATAACGGCATCATCGAGAATTTCCAGGAGCTGCGCGAAGAGCTCGAGGCGGAAGGCTGCCGCTTCGTCACCGAGACCGATACTGAGGTCGTAGCACACCTGCTCACCCGCCAGCTCGAACAACAGCGCACGCCGCAGCAGGCGATGGAATATGCGATGGGCCGGCTGCAGGGCGCCTTTGCGCTGGCAATCATCGTTGCCGGCCGCAGCGATCTGATGCTGGGCGCCCGCCGCGGCAGCCCGCTGGCGATCGGGTTTGGCGACGGCGAGATGTTCCTCGGTTCGGATGCGCTGGCGCTGTCCTCGTTCACCCGGCAGCTTTGCTATCTTGAAGAGGATGACTGGTTCGCGCTCTCGCCGGACGGCGTCGAGATATGGAACAACGGCCGGCGCGTCGAGCGGCCGGTCACCCAAAGCGCATTGAGCGGCGCCGAAGTCGGCAAAGGCAACTACCCGCATTTCATGCTCAAGGAGATCCACGAGCAGCCCTCGGTCATCGGCGACACGCTGCAGGCTTTCCTCAATCCGCTGGCGCGCAAGGTGACGCTGCCTGATCTGCCGTTCGATTTCGCCGCCGTGCCGCGCGTCACCATCGTTGCCTGTGGCACTGCGTACATCGCCGGACTGGTCGCGAAATACTGGTTCGAGCAGGTGGCGCGGCTGCCGGTCGAGGTGGATATCGGATCGGAGTTTCGCTATCGCGCGGCGCCGATGCCCAAGGGCGGCGTGACCATCTGCATCTCTCAATCGGGCGAGACCGTCGATACGCTCGCGGCGCTGCGCTATGCGCGCGAGCAGGGCCAGATCATTCTCTCCGTCGTCAACATGCCCGAGAGTGCCATCGCGCGTGAATCCGATGCGGTGCTGCCGACTTTGGCCGGGCCCGAGATCGGCGTCGCCTCGACCAAGGCCTTCACGACACAGCTGACCGTGCTGGCCTGTCTCGCCATCGCGGCGGCCCGGGCACGGGGCGCCATCGACGAAGCGCGCGAGGCCGAACTGACCCATGCTCTGATGGAAGTGCCGGCCAAGGCGGCGGAGGTCATGAATCACGACGGTGCCATCCAGAAGATAGCACACCGCGTCTCCGAGGCGCGTGACGTGCTGTTCATCGGGCGCGGTACGTCTTATCCGATCGCGCTCGAGGGCGCGCTCAAGCTCAAGGAAATTTCCTACATCCACGCTGAAGGCTATGCCGCCGGCGAGATGAAGCACGGACCGATCGCGCTGATCGACGAAAACGTGCCGGTGATCGTGGCCGCACCCTCGGACGGCGTCTTCGACAAGACCGCCTCGAACGTCCAGGAAGTCGCGGCGCGCGGCGGCCGCGTCATCCTGTTCTCCGACGCGCGGGGCGTGAAGCGCATCGGCAAAGCCGCCGAATCATCCGTCACGCTGCCGGACTGCGATCCCTTTGTTGCGCCGATCCTCTATGCAATTCCGGTGCAGCTTCTCGCCTATCATGCCGCGGTTGCCAAGGGCACCGACCTCGACCAGCCGCGCAATCTCGCCAAGGCCGTGACGGTGGAGTAGGGGCGGGATGTGAGGGAATCCCTAACCAAAACTGCCAACATTTATTGTATTAATTAAATATAGTTCCTCTTTTAGATGTGTTAATGTTCCCTTGTTGTTCTTTTGCAATAATGGCAGAATGATTCCCAGCGAATCGGGGGGACTGATGACTGAATTTTCTAAGCTGAGACAAGAAGCGGGGCTCTCGATTGCAGAGGCCGTCCAAGCGCTGGGCTACTGCGAACGCACCATTTATCGTTGGGAAACCGGTGAAGGATTGCCCCGCAAAGCTGCGTTGGAAATTCTCCGAAAGGTCGCGCTTTCGAAGCCTAAAGCGAGTAGCGCTTTCACATTCATTGATTTGTTTGCTGGGATTGGCGGGCTTCGCAGGGCATTCGAGCCAATTGGCGGAACCTGCGTCTTTACATCGGAATGGGATCGGTTCTGCGTTGAGACCTATCGCGCGAACTATCGTTGCGATCACGATGTAGCCGGAGATATCACGAAGATTTCTGCGGACCAGATTCCTCAGCATGATGTGCTTCTCGCCGGCTTTCCTTGCCAGCCGTTTTCCATCGCCGGAGTATCAAAAAAGAATGCATTGCATCGGCCGCACGGCTTTCTCTGCGAAGCGCAAGGCACACTTTTTTTTGATGTAGCACGAATAATTGAGCATCACCGTCCTAAGGTCTTTGTACTCGAAAACGTCAAGAATCTGTTGAGCCATGATAAGGGCCGTACGTTTGAAGTGATTCGCCGTTCCCTTAGTGTGGATCTGGGTTATCACATTCACACACGCGTCATTGATGCACGATCTTTTGTTCCGCAACATCGCGAGCGGATTCTTATTGTTGGCTTTCGAAAATCCAACAAATTTTCGTTCGATGATTTGACGCTACCTGATCCAACTCAAGGACCGCGGCTCGCGACGATTCTTCATCCTGAGGACGGAAGCGAGAATGCAGATCTCCGATATATCGAGCTAGGTAATGGTCGTGTTCTATCGAAGTACACACTGTCCAATCATTTGTGGGGCTACCTTCAAGAGTATGCTGAGAAGCATCGTGCGAAAGGGAATGGATTTGGCTTTGGTCTCGTCGGAAGAGAGGATATCGCGCGGACGCTTTCAGCCAGATATTATAAGGACGGCTCCGAAATTCTTGTCCGGCAAGGGGGGCGTAAAAACCCGCGGCGTCTAACTCCGCGAGAATGCGCACGGCTTATGGGTTTTGAGAAACCAGGTGGATCACGGTTCCTGATTCCCGTTTCCGATACACAAGCATATAAGCAATTCGGCAATGCTGTCGTAGTTCCAGTTGTAGAGGCAGTGGCGAGGCACTTGGCGCCGTGGATCAGTGGCGTTAGGACGGTAGATTTTGCAGATACCGGAAAGGAAACAAGGGCGGTTGCCTGATATCGTTAATCGGGAGACACGCAGCCGGATGATGTCCGGCATTAAGGGGAAGGATACGAAGCCCGAAATCCTCCTCCGTACCGGACTGCATCGCCTTGGTTTTCGCTACAGATTGCATGCTCGGAACCTTCCGGGACAACCCGATATAGTGCTTGCCAAATGGCGCGCTATAATTTTCGTACATGGTTGCTTTTGGCATGGCCACGATTGCCACCTCTTCAAGATGCCCAGCACTCGCACGGAGTTTTGGCGTAACAAGATCGCCGGAAACGCTCAACGGGATAGCAAGGCAATTTGGCAGCTAGCGAACGATGGTTGGCGGATTGGTACAATATGGGAGTGCGCCCTTAAAGGCCGTACGCGACGTCAATTGAAGGACGTGCTCAGGCAAACGAAACATTGGTTGAAGCATGGAAGCGGAAACCTTGTGATTTCCGGGACAGAATGAAAAATGGCGGCGAAGAAGGCGCCCTTACCTAACCTATCGCTTGACCAGCTTCGGAATATGCTGGCAACGCTCGGAGTCAAACGGCTGCTGCTAAAAGAGCTGGCTCCAAACGACAATTCAAAAAATCAACTCTACCTGTCGGGTAGTATGGAGGTAACGAACATCCTGCCGTCGGGAAACGTCACTCTGGACGAGACCGACAAGGGTAATCGAATCATGAAAGCGCCACTTCCTCTGGAGTGGTTACAACCGGACGGAACAAGTGCTCCTGCCCCGTACGCGCAACTAATCCTTTATCCGCAGTACCCAGAGGTTCGTAGCTCGGGATTTCTTCGAGGTGCACAAAATGCCCCTTCATTTCTTCTGACTACGCGAATGCCGGGACGGCTTTTGTTGCTCGGAATTACGGGTGATCGCCGAATCATCGGTTGGTGTGCCGGTCCGGATAGTCAAATCGCGCGTGCCATTGCGGCATTGGGGACGTTGGAATCAATCGGCGTATTCCGGCGTGTGCCCCTTGAAGCTCGCGAAGCGTCCAGTCGGGGAATTCTTCTCAGCGAATTGCGCAGAATTCATATTCGGGACTGGATCACTTCCCGGGCTCTAAGGATGGATGGAACGTTTGTCCCATGCGCGAGCGGTCAGTGCGTTGGTTATACGCTTGAAGCTGAGCTTGGTGTCTCCCGCAATGGGAAGGCTGAACCGGATTTCGAGGGTTGGGAAGTTAAGGCGAGCCAAGTAAAAAATTTCGCACGTACGCCTGCCTCGAAGGTAATCACGTTGATGACGCCAGAACCGACAGGTGGAATGTACAAGGAAAACGGCGTCGAGGCCTTTATCAGGGAGTTTGGGTACAAGGACCAGCGCGGCCGTGAAGATCGGCTAAACTTTGGAGGAATCCACAGAGCGGGCGAGCAACATCTGACTACGAATCTAACGCTTGCGCTGGTTGGTTTCGATTGTGCGACGCAAAAGATCACCGATCCTGGTGGATCGTTATGTCTGTTCACGCATTCAGGTGCTGTGGCTGCATCTTGGGGCTTTACGGCTCTGCTTCAAATTTGGAATCGCAAGCACGCTCAAGCCGTGTATGTACCCGGGGAGGTTAGGACCGAACCAGAACGACAGTATCGGTACGGGAGGGTCGTGCGGTTAGCCGAGGACACAAACTTCAACCTGTTTGTTAGGGCTCTCGCGGCAGGTCAGGTTTATTATGATCCGGGGATAAAACTTGAGAACGAGCGCGGACCGAGGCCTTTAGTAAAACGGCGAAGTCAGTTTCGGATTCGATCGGTGGACCTGCCAGTGCTTTACGAAAGAATGTCGGAAGTCGACGTAATGGGGATCTAAAAAATTGTCTGACGCTATCTTCCAAGAAGAACTGGGGCCGATCGTCGCGGTGGGCTTCGTAAAGCCGCCGATCTTTGGGTGATGGGTGATGGTCCGGAACGACCCCAATGGCGTGCAGGTTTTCCACGATATTACGCGTTAAACGTATATACGTTAGATTAAGATCGCCGGCTGACGCGCGTTTCTTGCCCCCTCGTTACCAACAACCCCGGTTGCGATTGAAACCGCGGCGCGCGCCGCTATAGTCCGGCCCAATCCCGTCGACCGACACGTCGAATTGCAGAACCAGCGAGGACATCCGCGATGAACCAGGCCGTGAAATCCGTTGCCGCCGCTTTGCCGCTCAAGGACAGGAGCCTGTTCCGGCAGCAGGCCTATGTGAACGGCAAGTGGACCGATGCGAAATCCGGCAAGACGGTCAACGTCTCCAACCCTGCGACCGGCGAGGTGCTCGGCACGGTGCCGCTGATGGGCACCGAGGAAACGCGCGCCGCGATCGAGGCAGCGAACGCCGCCTGGCCAAAATGGCGCAAGATGCTCGCGAAGGAGCGTGCCGGGCTGCTGCGCAAATGGTTCAACCTGATCCTCGAGAACCAGGAGGATCTCGCGATCCTCATGACGGCCGAACAGGGCAAGCCGCTGGCGGAATCGCGCGGCGAGGTGGTCTACGGCGCGAGCTTCATCGAATGGTTTGCGGAAGAGGCAAAGCGCATCTACGGCGACGTCATTCCCCAGCATCAGGGCGACAAGCGCCTCGTCGTGATCAAACAGCCGATCGGCGTCGTGGCGGCCATCACGCCGTGGAACTTCCCGAACGCGATGATCACCCGCAAATGCGCGCCAGCGCTGGCCGCCGGTTGCACCGTCGTGATCAAGCCCGCAACCATGACACCCTTTTCGGCCTTCGCGCTCGCCGAACTCGCCGAGCGGGCCGGCTTCCCGCCGGGCGTGATCAACATCGTCACCGGCTCGTCGAAGGAAATCGGCGGCGAGATGACCTCGAACCCGATCGTGCGCAAGCTCTCCTTCACCGGCTCGACCGAGGTCGGCAAGCTGCTGATCAAGCAATGTGCCGATACGGTGAAGAAGGTTTCGATGGAGCTCGGCGGTAACGCGCCGTTCATCGTGTTCGACGATGCCGATCTCGATGCGGCGGTCGAAGGCGCGATGATGTCGAAGTTCCGCAATACCGGCCAGACTTGCGTCTGCGCCAACCGCCTGATCGTGCAGGACGGCGTCTACGAGGCCTTCGCCGAAAAGCTCGCGACGGCGGTGCGCAAGCTCAAGGTCGGCAACGGGCTCGAGGATGGCGTCAATCAGGGTCCGCTGATCGACACCGGCGCCATCGAGAAGGTCGAGGAACATGTGGCCGACGCTGTGGGCAAGGGCGCGCGCATCGTCGTCGGCGGCAAGCGTCACGATCTTGGCGGCACGTTCTACCAGCCGACCGTGCTCGCCGACGTGACGAACAAGATGGCGGTCGCGCGCGAAGAGACATTCGGCCCGGTCGCGCCGCTCTTCCGCTTCAAGACCGAAGACGAGGCGATCACGATGGCGAACGATACCGAGTTCGGCCTTGCCGCGTACTTCTATGCGCGCGATCTCGGTCGCGTGTGGCGCGTCGCCGAGGCGATCGAATCGGGCATCGTCGGCATCAACACTGGCATCATCTCGACCGAAGTGGCGCCGTTCGGCGGCATCAAGGAATCCGGTTTTGGCCGCGAAGGTTCGAAATACGGCATGGATGACTTCCTCGAAATCAAATATCTGTGCATGGGCGGGATCTGATCGGTCGCGCTTCCATCGCGTTTTCGACATCTCAGAGAGGGGCGCGGCCTGCGGGTCGCGCCCCTTTTTCGTGCGTCCCCGGAAGAGCGCGTCCGGTGGACGACGATCCTTGTTTCGTGATCTAAACGAGAGCGCAGGCATGGACGCTCGGAGGATCCGCATGGCGGCGGCCAATCGACAGATCAGGCTGGTTGCGCGACCCGGCGCCGCCGGCGTCGACGTCGATTGCTTTGCCATCGAGGCGGCCGAACGGCCGCAGCCCGGCGCCAACGAACTGCTGATCCGCGTCATCTATCTCTCGATCGATCCGGCGATGCGCGGCTGGATCGCCGAGGCGCCGAACTATCGCGATCCGGTGCCGCTCGGCGCGGTCATGCCCGGTTTCACGCTGGGCGAAATCGTCGCATCGAATCATCCGGATTTCGCGACGGGTGAGCTCGTCTATGGCCGGCAGGGCTGGCGCGAATGGGCGATCTCGGACGGCACGGACATCGTGCGCCGGGCTGATCCCGCGCACGGTCCGCTGCCGCTCAATCTGTCGCTGCTTGGTCTCACCGGCGTCACCGCCTATCTCGGCCTGATGGAGATCGGCAAACCGAAAGAGGGTGAGACGGTCGTGGTCTCGACCGCCGCCGGCGCCGTCGGATCGACCGTCGGACAGATCGCGAAGATGCTGGGCTGCCATACGGTCGGCTTGACCGGCCATGCCGACAAAGTCGGGCTCTGCGTTTCCGAGTTCGGTTACGACGCGGCGATCAACTACAAGGCGGTGGACGATCTCCCGCGCACGATTCACAATGCGGCACCGCACGGCGTCGACATTTACTTCGACAATACCGGCGGCGCGATCGCCGATGCGGTCGTCGAGAATCTCAATGTCGGCGCCCGGATGGTGATCTGCGGCACGATCGCCCAGCCGTCCGATCCGACGCCGGAGGGGCCGCGCTGGAACCGGCAGTTCCTGATCAAGCGCGCGCGCATGGAAGGGTTTCTGGTGCTCGATCACATCGAGCGCTTCCGCGAAGCGGCGGCGCAGCTCGCCGATTGGTATCGAGACGGCAAGATCAACAGCCGCGAGGAAATCGTCGACGGGCTCGAAAACGCACCCGAAGCGCTGATGCGTCTGCTGCGCGGCGCCAACCATGGCAAGATGATGGTGCGCGTCGGCCCCGAGCCGTTGGCTGAACCGCGCAGCGGGGGATGATGCAACCGTGAGCGACATTGCGCACGACGCTGTCGGCCCGCTGGTAACGGTCGAGAATCTGGTTTTCGACTATCCGGGCCGCCGCGCGCTTGCCGACGTGTCGCTGACGATCGAGCGCGGCACGATCACGGCGCTGGTCGGCCCGAACGGTGCCGGCAAGACGACCTTGCTCAACTGCATCGCGGCTCTCGCGCTGCCTGCTGCGGGCCATGTCATCGTCGACGGCATCGATGTGCACGCGGCGCCCCGTCGCGCGCATCAGCGCATGGGCTATTTGGCCGATTTCTTCGGCCTCTATCGCGAGCTGACAGTTCGGCGCTGTCTCGATTATCGCGCCCGCGCACTCGGCATCGATTCAACACATCGCGCGGCGGCGATCGAGCGGGCCGCGGCGCGCATGGGCATCGTCGACCGGCTCAACGATCGCGCCGGCACGCTGTCGCGCGGCCTGCGCCAGCGCCTTGCGATCGCCCAGACCATCATTCACGAGCCGCCCTTCGTGATGCTCGACGAGCCGGCCTCCGGTCTCGATCCCGCGGCGCGCGTTTCTCTGTCGGCGGTTTTTCGCGAGCTGCGCGATGCCGGCATGACCTTGGTGGTCTCGTCGCACATCCTCGCCGAGCTCGAGGATTATTCGACGCATATGCTGGTGATCGATAACGGTCGCGTGGTCGAGCATCGCGCGCTGACCGGCACCGACGTCGGGCAGCGACGATTGCTCCATATCCGCCTCGTTGCGCCGGATGCACGTCTCGATGCGATCGTCGCCGAGATCGATCCGAACGGCATCGTCGAGCTGGCCGGCCTCGAAGCGCGTTTCGGCATCGAAGGCGGTCCGGCCGAAGAGGCTGCGTTGCTGCGCCGCCTGATCGAAGCCGGGCTTGCCGTCGCTGCGTTCGGGCCGGTGAGCGGCGGCCTGCAGGATGCCTATCTCGCCCTTCTGCGCGAAGGGATGACGGCATGAACCCGGAACTCCGCCGCAATCTCTGGATCGAGCTGACGCCCTCGCGCCTGCTGATCGTGCCCATTCTCCTCACGATCGTTCTTCTGCTGGTCTGGTACATCGCGGGCCGCTCCGTGGACGAGGTACGGTTCGCCGCCCGTTACATCTTTCTCGCGCTGGTGCTGCTCTGGGGCACGCGCCGCGCAGCGAACGCGCTCGCCGACGAGATCACCGGCGGCACCTGGGACGCCCAGCGCATGACTGCCCTCGGCCCCTGGTCGATGAGCTGGGGCAAGTTCGTCGGCGGCACCGCTTATGTCTGGTACGCGAGCCTGATCTGCCTCGCGGTTGCGACGCTCGCCGGGATCGAGCCGGCGGAAGTGATGGAGCGGTTGCGTCTTGCCCTCGAGCTGCTGTTCGTCGGCATGGCCGCGATGCTGACATCGTTTCTGGTCGTGCTGCTGCACCTGCGCCGGCCGCGCGATCCGGGGCGGCGTGCGTCGTTCATGGCGCAGGCGGCCGGTGTCGCGGTCGGGCTTCTGGCATCGAGCACGGCCGGGGGTTTTCTCGACGAATTCACGGTCGACCACCCCTACACCGTCCTCTGGTATGGCGAGCGCATCGCCGAACCGATGTTCCTGCTGGCGACGCAGGCGGCGCTCGCTTTGTGGCTCGGCTTCGGCGTCTATCGCGCGATGTGCGGCGAACTACAGAAGCCGACCTGGCCCTGGGGCTGGCCGGCTGTGTCGGCTTTCGTGCTCGCTTATCTACTGGGCTTCCTGTTGCCGCTCGAGCGGGGTGAATCGCCGTCGATGGCACTCATGGGTGCGGCGATTGTGTCTGTTGCGCTCTTCTATGCGGCGCTGCTCTGCGACGGGAAAGACGGCATCCGTTTGCGCTGGTTCCTGCGCGCCATCGCCGGCGGCGATATCGGACGCGCAGCGCGGCTGTTTCCGTCCTGGCTGTTCTCGTTCGTGCTTGCCGCCGTTTTGATCGTCGTCTGGGCGATGTCGTCGCCCGATGCGCAAACCTACGAAATGTTCGATCTCTACGACGATTTCACCGATCGAGACAGCATCGGGGGCGGCTCGCTGCTGGCCTGGTCGGTTGCCGCGATTCTGTTCATGCTGCGCGACACGGCCCTCGTGCTCTGGCTCAACATGTCGCCGAAGACCCGCTCGCCCGACGTGGCCGCCGCGATCCTGCTCGCGGTCAATTACGGCATCCTGCCGATGCTGTTGAGCTTCGTCGCACCCGACGAGGCCTATGCCATCGTCATGCCATGGCCGTTCGGTCATCCCGCAATCGCGATTGCCGGCCCTCTGGCAACCTTGCTGCCGATCGCTTATCTCCTGTGGCGGCGCTGGCGGTCGCTCGCGCCCCATTCGGGATGAGAGGCGCGATGCCGAGCCGCTACGACTACGATCTCTTCGTTATCGGTGCCGGCTCGGGCGGCGTTCGCGCCGCGCGCATGTCGGCCGGTTATGGCGCGCGGGTCGCGATCGCCGAGGAGTATCGCGTCGGCGGAACCTGCGTCATCCGCGGCTGCGTGCCGAAGAAACTGCTCTCCTATGGCGCGCATTTTCACGAGGATTTCGAGGACGCCGTCAATTACGGCTGGACCGTTGAGGGCGTGCAGTTCGATTGGGGCCGCCTGATCGCGAACAAGGATCGCGAGATCGACCGGTTGAACGGGATCTACAAGGATCTGCTCAAGAATTCCGGTGTGACCGTTTTCGAGACGCGCGCCGTCCTGGAAGATGCGCATACCATTCGCCTCGGCGATCGGCGCATCACGGCCGAGTATGTGCTCATCGCGGTTGGCGGCCATCCGATCAAACCGGAAATCCCCGGCGCCGAGCTAGGCATCACCTCCAACGAGGCGTTTTATCTCGAGACCTTGCCCAAACGCGTTCTTATTGTCGGTGGCGGCTATGTGGCGCTGGAGTTCGCCAGCATCTTCAACGGGCTCGGCAGCGAGGTCATCGTCACCTATCGCCGCGACCAGATCCTGCGCGGCTTCGACGACGATGTGCGCCGTTTCACCGCAACCGAGATGGCCAAGAAGGGCGTCGATATCCGCGTCTACGAAGATCCGGTGCGGCTGATGAAATCGCCCGCCGGCATTCATGTTTCGCTGACCGGCGGCACCGCGCTCGAAAGCGACGTCGTCATGTTCGCGACCGGTCGCGTTCCGAATACCCAGAGCCTCGGTCTCGAGGCGATCGGCGTCGAACTCGATGTGGACGGCGCGGTCAAGGTCGATCCGTTGTCGCGCACCGCGGTCGAGAACATCTATTCGATCGGCGACTGCACCAATCGCGCCAACCTGACGCCGGTCGCAATCCGCGAGGGTGTTGCCTTCGCCGATACGGTTTTCGGCAAGCGCCCCTGGTCCGTCGACCACGACAACATTCCCTCGGCGGTATTCTCGCATCCGCCGGTCGGGTCGGTCGGGCTCGGCGAGGCCGAGGCGCGACGGCGTTTCGGCGCAGTCGACATCTACAAGGCGGATTTCAAACCGCTGAAGCACACGATGACCGCGCGCACCGAGCGTACCCTCGTCAAGCTCATCGTTGACCGTGCCTCGCAGCGCGTGCTGGGCGCTCATATGGTTGGCATGGATGCGCCCGAGATCATCCAGGGCATCGCGATCGCGGTGAAGCTCGGCCTCACCAAGCGCCAGCTCGACGAGACCGTCGCGATCCACCCGACCGCGGCGGAAGAATTCGTCACCCTCCGCACGCCCTTGCCCGATCCGGCCGAGGCCGCAGCGGAGTAAACGCGTCGTCGACGGCCGCGCGCCGCCACGCCGGTCGCCTCGGTCCGCAGGTCGTTGAAAAAGTTATCTTTTCCGAGCGTTTCCACTAACCGGCTCCGGGCTGCCGCGGTTGACCCTTTGTTCGCTTCGGGCGTATACGCATGCGCTTCGGTTCGCCGGCCCCCTCGTGAACGGGCCGCAGCCGCGAAAGGATACGACGATGACTGCCACCTGGAGCCCGGATAGCTGGCGCTCAAAGCCGATCAGCCAGATGCCGGAGTACCCGGATGCCGACCGCCTCGCAGCGGTCGAGGCGACCTTGCGCACCTATCCGCCGCTGGTTTTTGCCGGCGAGGCGCGGCGCCTCACGGATGCGCTCGGCCGCGTGGCCGATGGCAAGGCTTTCCTGCTTCAGGGCGGCGACTGCGCGGAAAGCTTCGCCGAATTCCATGCCAACAACATCCGCGATACCTTCCGCGTTCTGCTGCAGATGGCGATCGTGCTGACCTTCGGCGCGGCGTTGCCGGTCGTGAAGGTCGGTCGCATGGCCGGCCAGTTCGCCAAGCCGCGCTCGACCCCGACCGAGAAGCAGGGCGATGTCGAGCTGCCGAGCTATCGCGGCGACATCGTCAATGCGATCGATTTCGATCTGGCCTCGCGCCAGCCCGATCCGGAGCGGCTGCTGCGCGCTTACAACCAGGCGGCGGCGACGCTCAATCTCCTGCGTGCTTTCGCGCAGGGCGGTTTTGCCGATCTGCACAAGGTGCATCGCTGGACGCTCGATTTCGTCGCCGACAGCCCGCAGGGCCATCGCTATGCGGAACTGGCGGATCGTCTCTCCGAGACGCTGAACTTCATGGAGGCCTGTGGCCTGACGGCGGAAACCGCGCCACAGATCCGCGAGACCGATTTCTTCACCAGCCACGAAGCGCTCCTGCTCTGGTACGAGCAGGCGCTGACCCGCGTCGATAGCCTGACCGGCCGCTGGTACGATTGCTCGGCCCATATGCTGTGGATCGGCGATCGCACGCGCAATTACGACAGCGCACATATCGAGTTCCTGCGCGGCGTCGACAATCCGATCGGCCTGAAATGCGGGCCGTCGCTGGATCCCGACGACCTCCTGCGCCTGATCCACATCCTGAACCCGAAGAACATCCCGGGCCGCCTGACGCTGATCTGCCGCATGGGTCACGACAAGATCGGCGAGAAACTGCCCGGGTTGATCCGCGCGGTCACGCGCGAGGGCGCCAAGGTTGTCTGGTCGAGCGATCCGATGCACGGCAATACCGTCAAATCCTCGACCGGCTACAAGACGCGGCCGTTCGACCGGATTCTGGCCGAGGTGCGCGGCTTCTTCGAGGTCCATCGGGCCGAAGGCACGCATGCCGGCGGCGTCCATGTCGAGATGACCGGGCAGGACGTGACCGAATGTATCGGAGGCGCGCAGGCGATCACCGAGCAGGCGCTTGCCGATCGCTATCACACCCATTGCGATCCGCGTCTCAATGCGTCGCAGTCGATCGAGCTTGCTTTCCTGCTCGCGGAATCGCTCAAGACCGAGCGCCTGAGCAACGGCCGTCGTCTCGCCGAAGCTTCGTAACGAAATAGAAGAGGGCGGGGCGATGATTCCGGAACCGGATCAGATTCCTGCCTGGACGGATCATTACTTTCTGAAGACGAAAGAGACCGTCGCCCGTTTCGGCGACATGCCGGTCACCTACGCCGTTTTCATGCGGCGTCCGGTGATCTCGGCGCCGCGTTTGGCCATCGAATGGCTTAACGCGGTCGCGAAGGCGCGCAGTACCTCGTTCAAGATCGAGGTCATGTATCAGGAAGGGCGCTGGGTCGGCGCCGGTGAAGTTATTCTCTATATCACCGGCTCGTTCGTGCAGCTCGTCGATCTCGAGACGATCTTCCTGCAGAAGATCGGCCCGGCCTGCGTCGCCGCGTTCAATGCCTATACGATGTGCGCCGATCTGCCGCGCGTCGCCTTCCTTGCGATGGATGCACGACATTGCGCCGGTCTCGAGATGGCCGAGCTCATGGCCTATGCCGCGAGCGTCGGGTCGGATCGCGCGCGGCGCAAGGTCGGCGCCAAGGGCTTCATCGGCAATGCGACCCAGGCGACTGCGCATTATTTCGGCAAGCGCGATGGCATGGGTACCATGCCGCATGCGCTGATCGGCTATGCCGGTTCGACCGTGCGCGCGGCCGAGATGATGCACGAGGCCTTTCCGAACGACGACATGACCGTGCTGGTCGATTACTTCGCGCAGGAAGTGACCGATACGATTGCCGTCTGCCGGCGTTTTCCGGAACTCGCGAAGGCCGGTCGCCTCTCGGTGCGAATCGACACGCCCGGCAGCCGCTTCATCGAGGGGCTCGATCCGCCGCGCTCATACGCAGTGCTCGATCGTCACGCGCCGCATGCGATCCGCGGCTATCGCAGCGAATCCGAGCTGCGCTATCTGGTCGGCGGCGGCGTCTCGGCGGCGGCCTGCTTCCATATGCGCGGTGCGCTCGACGAGGCCGGTTTCCGCGACGTGAAACTGGTCGCGTCATCGGGCTTCGACCCGGCGAAATGCAAACTGATGGCCGAAGCCAGCGCTCCGATCGACGTGATCGGCACCGGCTCCTATCTGCCGCATCGCTGGCCCGAGACCTATGCGACGGCCGACATCGTCGCCTATGACGGCACGCCGCGGGTCAAGGTCGGGCGCGAGTTCCTGCTGCGTCGCCTCGACGCCGACAAGGAATAGCGCGTTCCCGTCAGGCTGCGAGCTTCTCCAGCCCGCACCATTCGGCCACGAAGAGCGCGATCGCCTGGGTGACGCGCCGGGTCGATGCGATATCGACGCGCTCGTCGTATCCGTGGATGCTCTCGGATGTCGGTCCGTAGACCAACGCCGGGATATCGGCATAAAGCCCGAAGAATCGTGCATCGGTCGTGCCGGTGATCGCGTATTGCTCGAGTGCGGTGCCGGTCGCGGCGCCATGGGCGCGTTCCAATACTCCGATCGGTTCTTCCGCATTCTCAAGCACATACCCTTCCGCCTGGAAGCCGTGATAGACGATCTCCGGCGGACTGTTCGAGAGATATGAATCGCGGCGTGCGGCGGATGAAACGGTCTGCTCGACCGCTTCGCGAACCGTCTTCAGATCCATGCCCGGATAGATGCCGATCCGCATGTCGAACGTGCACCAGGCCGGTACGCTCGACGTCCAGTCGCCGCCCTCGATCCGGCTGACCACGAAGTTCAGCGGATGATGGACCGCGTGGAACGCGGCATGTTTGTCCGCATTCCATTTCGCCTCGAGCTCGTGCAGTGCCGCCATGATCGGATAAGCGGCTTCGATCGCATTGGCGCCGGTGCCGGCGACCGACACATGGACCGGACGGCCCTTGATCTTGACCTGGAACCACATGACGCCGACCTGCGCCGCGACCAGCGTATCGCTGGTCGGTTCGGGAATGAGGGCGGCATCGGCACGATAGCCGCGCTGCAGGCAGGCGAGCGCACCATTGCCGGTGCATTCTTCTTCGACGACGGATTGCAGGTAGACGTCGGCTGCCGGCTGATAGCCGACGCGGCGCAGGGCATCGAGCGCGAACATCCCCGCGGCCAACCCCGCCTTCATGTCGCCGGCGCCGCGGCCATAGAGCCAGTTGCCTTCGACATGCGGTTCGAACGGCGGTTTCACCCACATGTCGGCCGGCCCGGTCGGGACCACGTCGATATGCCCGTTCAGGATCAGAGAGCGGCCCTTGGTTTCACGCGGCCGGTGGCTGCCGACGACGTTCCATGCATCGTCGTAGCTGACCATGACGGGCGAGAAGCCGGGCAGATGCTGGATGTCTTTCACGTCGATCTTCCAGCGGTCGACCGCGAGCCCGCGCTCGCGATAGGCCCGGGCCATGAAATCCTGTGCCGGCGCCTCGCGACCCCGCAGAGAGGGAATCGCGGTCAGATCGCGGGTGAAGGCGAGCTGCGAATCGAAACCGGTATCGACCGCCGCCATGATCTCTTTGGTAAGGCCGGAATCCGCCATGGTCTCTTCCTCTCGGGCCGCTTTGTTGCACCGGATCGCAGGACCTTGGTTGTAAGGCAGGGGCTGCGCTACATCTAGATCCGCATGACCGACAGTCTCGCCATCGCGCTGGCCCAGCTCAACCCCGTCGTGGGCGACCTCGATGGCAATGTCGCACGCCTGCGCGACGCCCGGGCCGAGGCGGCGCGCAATGGCGCCGAGCTGCTGGTCGCCTCCGAACTGGTGGTCAGCGGCTATCCGCCGGAAGACCTGGTTCTGAAGCCGTTTTTTCAGGCGCGCTGCCGCGAGGCGGCCGAAGAGCTCGCTGCCGATACTGCCGATGGCGGTCCCGCGATGCTGGTCGGTTGCCCCTGGGCCGAGGATGGACGGATCTATAACGCGGCGTTGCTGCTCGACGGCGGGAAGGTGGCTGCGATCCGTCGCAAGGTCGATCTGCCGAACTACGGCGTATTCGACGAGAAGCGGGTTTTTTCCGCCGCGCCGCCGCAAGGGCCGATTGCGTTTCGTGGTGTTCGGCTCGGCGTCATGGTCTGCGAGGATATGTGGACGCCCGATGTCAGCGAGACATTGGCCGAAAGCGGCGCAGAAATCCTGATCGTGATCAACGGCAGTCCCTATGAACGGGACAAGCATGACGAGCGCTTTCAGCTTGCCGGCGCGCGCGTCGCGGCGCACGGCCTGCCACTCATTTATGTGAACCAGATCTGCGGCCAGGACGAATTGATTTTCGATGGCGGCTCGTTCGTGCTCGATCCGGACGGCATTCTGAAGGCGCAGCTGCCGACCTTCCGCGAGCATGTCGGCCTGACGCGCTGGCAGCGCGAGGGCGACGACTGGCGCTGCCGCGAGGGCACGATCGCGCGGGTGGTCGAGGGCGACGAAGAGATCTACAGCGCACTCTGCCTCGGCTTGCGCGACTACGTTGCCAAGAACCGCTTTCCTGGCGTCGTGATCGGCCTGTCCGGCGGCATCGATTCGGCGCTCAGCGCCGCCGTCGCGGTCGATGCGCTCGGTGCCGATCGCGTCTGGTCGGTGATGATGGCCTCGCCCTACACCAGCGACGCGAGCTTCGAGGACGCGGCCGAATGCGCGCGTCTGCTCGGTATCCGCCACGACGTGCTGTCGATCGAGGCGCCGATGAACGCCTTCGGCGATATCCTGGACCCGATCTTCGCCGGCCGTGCGCCCGATACCACGGAAGAAAACATCCAGGCGCGCAGCCGCGGCGTGCTCCTGATGGCGATCTCGAACAAGTTCGGCCATATGGTGCTCTCGACCGGCAACAAGTCGGAAATGTCGGTCGGCTATGCGACGCTCTATGGCGATATGTGCGGCGGCTATTCCGTGCTGAAGGACGTATACAAGACCAGCGTGTTTGCCTTGTCGCGCTGGCGCAACAAGGCGCGGCCGCATGGTGCGCTGGGACCGGAGGGGCGCGTCATTCCCGAGCGGACCATCACCCGTCCGCCCACCGCCGAATTGAAGCCGAACCAGACCGACCAGGATTCGTTGCCGCCCTATGACAAACTCGACGACATCCTCGAATGTCTGATCGAGCGCGATCTCGGGATCGACGAAATCGTCGCGCGCGGCCACCAGGCTGCCACCGTGGTGCGCGTCTGGAACATGCTCGATGCGGCCGAATACAAGCGGCGTCAGGCGCCGCCCGGCGTCAAGATCACGCGCCGTTCCTTCGGCCGCGACCGGCGCTATCCGATCACCAATCGTTTCCGGCCCCGCGCGGGGTGATGCGATGACCCCCGCCGCGAACCTGCGCGTGCGCTTTGCGCCGAGCCCGACCGGCCGGCTGCATGTCGGCAATCTCTATGTCGCGCTCGCGAACTGGCTGCAGGCACGCCGTCACGGCGGTGCGTTCGTGCTGCGGCTCGACGACACCGATGTCCAGCGCTCGCGCCCCGAATTCGAGCACTCGATCCGCGAAGATCTGCGCTGGCTCGGGCTCGACTGGGCGGAGGAGGCGCGGCAGTCGGCGCGCGTTCCTCTCTACAGTGCCGCGGCCGAACGGCTGAAAGCATCCGGCCGGCTCTATCCTTGCTATGAGACGCCGGAGGAACTGGCGCTCCGGCGCAAGGCGCAGCTCCAGGCCGGGAAGCCGCCGATCTATGATCGCGCCGCGCTGGCGCTGGACGAGAGCGATCGGCAGCGGCTCGAAGCCGAAGGGCGCCGCCCGCATTGGCGCTTCAGGCTCGATCGCGAGCCGGTCGAATGGACCGATCTGGTGCGCGGCCCGGAGCGGATCGATGCGGCGAGCCAGAGCGATCCGGTGCTGGTGCGCGACGACGGATCGTTTCTCTACACCTTGCCTTCGGTCGTCGACGACATCGATCTCGATATCACTCAGGTGATCCGCGGCCACGATCATGTGACGAACACCGCAGCGCAGATCCAGATCTTTCTTGCGCTCAGCGGCAAGACGCCATCGTTCGGCCATCTGCCGTTGCTCGCCGATGCGACGGGTGCGCTGCTCTCGAAGCGGCTCAACAGTCTTTCCACCGCCCATCTGCGCGACGACGGCATCGAGCCGCTGGCGCTCGCGGCCTATCTTGCCGGCATTGGCAGCGCCGGCGGCGAGAAGGATGCGCTCGCAACCTCTCTCGACGCGTTGGCGGCGCAGTTCGATATCGGACATTTCGGTCGCGGTGCGCCGCGCTACGATCCGGCGGCGCTGGCGGCGATCAATGCCCGGGTGCTGCACGGTTACGACTATGACCGCGTGGCCGACCGGCTCGCGCCGCTCGGTTGCGACGAACCGCTCTGGCTCGCAATTCGCGGCAATGTCGCGCGACTTTCGGACGCGGCGGACTGGGTTGCGGTTTGTTACGGCGAGATCGAGCCGCTGCGCGACGAACCGGAATTTCTGGCCGAGGCTGCTGCCCTGTTAGCGCCGGAACCATGGGATCGCGACACCTGGTCGCGCTGGACCAATGCGCTCAAGGAAAAGACCGGCCGCAAGGGACGTGCCCTGTTCCGGCCGCTGCGTCTCGCGCTGACCGGCCGCGACGCGGGGCCGGAGATGGCGGCGTTACTGCCACTGATTGGTGCGGAACGCTCGCGGCGGCGCCTCGATCCGGCGGGCTGATGCGGCCGCGCTGCCTTGAGCCGGTTTGGGGCCGCTGCTAGGGTCGCGCGCGCTTGGCCGGAGAGATTATGCCGATCCAGATTCACAATACGCTGAGCCGCCGCAAGGAGGCGTTCGAACCGCTCGATCCGGCGAACGTGCGGTTCTATGTCTGTGGCCCGACGGTCTACGACTTCGCGCATATCGGCAATGCGCGGCCTGTGGTGGTGTTTGATGTTTTGTTCAGGCTGTTGCGTCACGTCTATGGCGAAAGCCACGTGACCTATGTACGCAACGTCACCGACGTCGACGACAAGATCATTGCCGCAGCCAAAGAGAATGGCGAGCCGATCCGCGCACTTACTGAACGCACTTTGCAGGCCTATCAGGACGATATGGCGGCACTCGGCGCCCTGACGCCGACGCAGCAGCCGCGCTGCACCGAGACGATCCCGCCGATGGTCGCCATGATAGGCACGCTGATTGACAAAGGCTGCGCCTACGAAGCCGAAGGCCATGTGCTGTTTCATGTGCCGGCGATGAGGAACTACGGCGAGCTCTCGCGCCGCAGCCTCGACGACATGATCGCCGGCGCGCGGGTCGAGGTCGCGCCCTACAAGAAGCATCCGGCCGATTTCGTGCTTTGGAAGCCGAGCACGCCGGAACAGCCGGGCTGGGACAGCCCCTGGGGTCGCGGCCGACCGGGCTGGCATATCGAATGTTCCGCGATGGCGAAAGAGCTGCTCGGCATCACGTTCGATATTCATGGCGGCGGCATCGATCTGATCTTTCCGCATCACGAGAACGAAATCGCCCAGAGCCGCTGCGCACATAACGACGCACCGCTGGCACGCTACTGGATGCATAACGGTTTCGTGCAGGTGAACGGCGAGAAGATGTCGAAGTCGCTCGGCAACTTCTTCACCGTGCGTCAGTTGCTGGAAGAGGGCCATCGCGGCGAAGCCATTCGCCTGGCGTTGCTCACCGCGCATTATCGCCAGCCGATCGACATCACCGACGATGGGCTGCGGCAGGCGAAGCAGCAGCTCGACCGGCTCTACGGCGCCCTGCGCGAGGGACAGTCGGCACTGGCAAGCGATAGCAAACCGTCTTTGCCGGTGCTCGCGGCGCTGGAAGACGACCTCAACACGCCACTCGCGCTCTCGCATCTCTATGAGGCGATGACCGCGCTCAACAAGGCAGAGCGCCCGGCAGATCGGGCGAAGCTGGGCGGCGAATTGCGGGCCTCGGCCTCGCTGCTCGGCCTGCTCGAGGCCGATCCGGAAGAATGGTTCCAGCGCGCCGCGGCCGGCGCGGACGATACCGCCTGGATCGATGCCCAGATCGCCGCGCGGATCGCTGCCCGCAAGGCACGCAATTTCGTCGAGGCGGACCGCATCCGCGACGATCTCGCTGCCAAAGGTATCCTGCTCGAAGACGGGCCGCAGGGCACCAGTTGGCGCCGCGCCGACTGAAATCGGCAGGCTGCCGGTAAATCCCGCAGCCCGCCTCGGTTGACGGCCAACCGACCTGAAGGCAGTAATGGCGCGCTTTCCGGCCGCGCGGGGCCATTTCCCGCCGGCCCGATCCCGAAACCTGACCAGACCGGCATGAACGAGAATCGCGTCTATCTGTTCGACACCACTCTGCGCGACGGTGCGCAGACGCAGGGCGTCGATTTCTCGGTTGCCGACAAGCAGGCGATCGCGATCGCGCTCGACCGGCTTGGTGTCGACTATGTCGAAGGCGGCTGGCCGGGCGCCAATCCGACCGATAATGGTTTCTTTGCCGCGCCCCCGACACTAACGCGCGCGAAGCTGGTCGGATTTGGCATGACCCGCCGTCCGGGCCGGAGTGCCGCCAACGATCCGGGTCTCGCCGGCTTGCTCGGTGCCAAGACGCCGGCCGTCTGCATGGTCGGCAAGAGTTGGGATTTTCATGTCGACGTCGCGCTCGGGATCGCCCGCAGCGAGAATATCGACATGATCGCCGAGAGTGTCGCGCTCGCCAAACAGCGCGTCGACGAAGTCATGTTCGATGCGGAACATTTCTTTGACGGCTACAAGGCGAATCCGGCCTACGCGCTCGAATGTATCAAGGCGGCCTACGATAACGGCACACGATGGGTCGTTCTCTGCGACACCAACGGCGGCACACTGCCGCACGAGATCGAGCGCATCGTCGGCGAGGTCACGGCGCATGTGCCCGGTACGAGGCTTGGTGTGCATTGCCATAACGATACCGAGAACGCAGTCGCCAACAGCCTGGCTGCCGTCCGCGGCGGTGTGCGCCAGATCCAGGGCACGTTGAACGGGCTCGGCGAGCGCTGCGGCAATGCCAATCTGGTCTCGCTAATTCCAACGCTGGCGCTGAAGACCGATTATGAGACCGGCATCACCGAACGCGATCTGGCCCAGCTTCGCCATGTCTCGCATCTGCTCGATGAGCGGCTGAACCGCGCGCCGCAGCGCAACGCCGCCTATGTCGGTGATTCCGCCTTCGCCCACAAAGGCGGGCTGCATGTCTCGGCGGTCGAGAAGGATCCGCGCACCTACGAACATATCGAGCCTGCGATCGTCGGCAACCGCCGCCACATCGTCGTGTCCGACCAGTCGGGCCGCGCCAATATCCTCGCCCGGTTCCGCGATATCGGGCTCGAGGTCGATCCTTCCGATCCCAAGCTCGGTACGCTGATCGAAACGGTGAAGGCCCGTGAGTATGACGGTTATGCTTATGACGGCGCCGAGGCGAGTTTCGAGCTGCTGGCGCGACGCGCGCTCGGCCATGTGCCCGATTACTTCCGCGTGATCCGCTTTCGCGTCATGGACGACCGCCGCTGGAGCGCGCGCGGCGAGCTGGTGACGGAATCCGAGGCAACGATCACGATCGAGGTGGGCGGCGACCGGCGTATGACCGTTGCGACCGGTAACGGCCCGGTCAATGCGCTCGATACGGCGTTGCGCAAGGCGCTGCTCGAGATCTATCCGGCGCTCGAAGATATGAGGCTGGTTGATTTCAAGGTGCGCATCCTCACGCCGGGCGATGGCACGGGCGCCGTTACCCGCGTCATGATCGAGAGCGCGGACCGCAACGGTGCGCGCTGGAGCACGGTCGGCGTGTCGCCGAACATCATCGATGCCTCGTTCAATGCATTGTTCGACGGTATCACCTGGAAGCTGATGCGCGACGGCGCGGTCGCCCCGGCCCGCTAATGTCGCTTGCGCCGGTGATCGTTCTGGTTCAACCCCAGCTGGGCGAGAACATCGGCATGGCCGCCCGCGCGATGGCCAATTGTGCACTCACCGATCTGCGTCTCGTTCGACCGCGCGACGGCTGGCCGAACGAAAAATCCATCGCCAATGCGGCCGGCGCCGATGCGATCCTCGATGCCGCACGTGTCTTCGAGAGTACCGAAGCAGCGATCGCCGATCTGACTGAGATCTATGCAACCACCGCTCGTTCGCGCGGCATGATCAAGCGCGTGTTGACGCCGGATGCCGCCGTCGCTGCGATGCGGGCGACCACGACGGGCGGTGGCCGGCCGGGCGTACTGTTCGGTCCGGAACGGACCGGCCTCAACAACGACGATGTCGCGCTCGCCGATGCGGTTATCTCGGTCCCGGTCAATCCGGCCTTCACCTCGCTCAATCTCGCGCAGACCGTGATGATCGTCGGCTATGAATGGTTCCAGGCCGGCACCGATGCGCCATCGGAGCAGCTCGTTGCCACCCACACCGTTCCGGCGACCAAGGGCGAACTGCACCGGTTCTTCGAACATCTCGAACACGAACTGGACGTGGCCGGTTTCCTTGCCGTGCCTGAGAAGCGGCCGAGCATGGTCCGCAACATCCGCAATATCTTCGAACGGGCGGCCTTGACCGAAATGGAAGTGAAGACTCTGCACGGGATCGTCTCCCGGCTGGTCGGGGCCCGCTGGTCGGGTCGTGGCACAGGGGAAGGCGGCAGCGGCTCGGCCTGAATGGCCGTGGGCCGGCCTCCGGCCTAGCTCCGGGCTTTTGACAGGGGCGCCCCTCTGGGCTAGAACCCCGCCCCATTCCCGAGAATGCGGATCCGGCTACTTGATGCCGGTATCCCGCCCCAAACTGGCCTTTTGGCCATTCGGGGCCTATCGGGACAACATGTTCACGCAAGGAACAATCATGTCCAAACGGGCAGAATCAAAACACAAGATCGATCGACGCCTCGGAATCAATCTCTGGGGCCGTCCCAAGAGCCCCTTCAACCGCCGCGAATATGGCCCGGGCCAGCATGGCCAGCGCCGCCGCAAGCCGTCCGACTACGGCACCCAGCTCATGGCGAAGCAGCGGCTCAAGGGCTATTACGGCAATATCGGCGAGCGGCAGTTCCGCCGCTACTATCAGGAGGCCGCGCGTCGCCGCGGCGATACCGGCGAACAGCTCGTCGGCCTTCTGGAGCGCCGTCTCGATACGGTCGTATATCGCGCCAAATTCGTTCCGACAGTTTTCTCGGCGCGCCAGTTCGTCAACCACGGCCATGTCCGGGTCAACGGCAAGCGCGTCAACATCGCGTCCTATCTCGTGAAGGAAGGCGATGTGATCGAGGTCAAGGAAAAGTCGCGCCAGCTTCCGATCGTGCTGCTCGCATCTGATTCCGGCGAGCGCGATGTGCCCGACTACATCGATGTCGATCACAAGACCATGAAGGCGAAGTTCGTGCGCGTGCCGGCTCTGGCCGACATTCCCTATCCGGTGCAGATGCAGCCGAACCTCGTGGTCGAGTATTATTCGCTCTGATCGAATAGCTGGATATTCGTTGCGATCAAGGGGCTGCCCATCGGGGCGGCCCCTTTTGCTTTCGGCGGCGGGCTGACCATAATGCCTGCATAACGGGCAGCGCAGGGCGGGGGCATGGCGCGCAAGATCGCTTCAAAGTCACGTTCTAAAACCGCGTCGAAGCCATCTTCGAAGGCGCAGCCGGCGGCCGTTCAAAAGTCGCGGGCACGAGCGCCTGAAGCCGTCCCGGAAGCCGCGCCGGCGCCTGCACAAGATCGGGCGTCGATCCTCACCAGCCAGCAGATTGCGTTGAAGCAATGCCGGCATGGCTGGTTCATGTACAGCCTGAACGACAGCATTGTCGGCATGGCGATCGATCGCTACGGCGAATGGTGCGAAGGCGAACTGGCCCTGCTCGCGCCGCTGCTGCGGCCCGGCCGCGTGGTGATCGATGTCGGCGCCTTCATCGGTACGCACACCGTTTTCTTCGCCAAGCAGGTCGGCCCGGCCGGACATGTCTATGCGATCGAACCGCAGCGTCACACCTTCCATATGTTGTGCGGCAATGTCGCACTCAATTCCCTGAAGAATGTGACCTGCCTGCCCAATATCGCCGCTGCGACGCCGGGCGAGCAGAAGATTGCAATGTACAATCCGGATCTGGTTCAGAACTTCGGCGGCGCCCGTGTCTCGCTTTTCCCGAATGGCGAAACTGTAAGTGCGATCCGGATCGACGACCTGTCGCTCTCCCGTTGCGATCTGATCAAGATCGACACTGAAGGCATGGAGCCGGATGTGCTTGCGGGCGCACGTAAGACGATCGAGCGGTTCCGGCCGGTGGTCTACTGCGAGAACAACACGATTGAAAAGGCGTCGGCCACGATCGATGCCGTTGCGGCGCTGGGATACAGCGCGTGGTGGCATATTTCGAGCTACTACAATCCACATAATTTTTTCGGCAACCGCGAAAACCTGTTCGCCAATTATGTCCCTGAATCGAACATGCTCTGCACGCCGCCGGGCGCGAAAATCGTGGTTGAGGGGCTTATGCCGGTCGAGGGGCCAACCGACAACTGGCAGAAGGCGTTGCAGCGCATGCGCGGGGGGTCGGCCGTCGGCTGAACGCTTGCGATGTTTCCGCAGCGCGCTGCCGGAGTGTTACCACGGCGTATCGCCGAAGCGTCGCCGTAGCGCCGCCATTTCTTTCTTCGATCGTTCGCCGGCTTCTTTCTTGTGACGGATCCGGCCGGTCCCGCCGTCTTCATTCTGAGTCCGGATTACCAGGGGCACCGGCAGGCGGTGCTGAAACAGCCTGACCGGATCCTTCTGGCCTTTCGCGAGATGGGCAAGCCAGCGCCGATGTTCCTCGAGAAACGGGCGATCGAGCGGAAATCCGGCTTCGACCAGATGCACCCGCCGCTTTCGGCTTTCGTTGAGGCGTCCGATCCACTCGACGTCGACATGGAACTGGAGATTTCCGTTGAACCCGCCGATCTCGTCCCATAGCGATCGTCGCATCACCCAGCCGGAGGGTGTCGGGAAATACATGACCTCGAGCGGCAGCCCGTTCTGATCGACCAGCATCTGGCTCGACGATACGAAGTCGCAGCCTGCCAGTACCTCGACCGCAGTTTCGAGAAAGGTCGGCTTCCAGGCATCGTCGTCTTCGAGCATGGCGATCGTTTCGCCCGTCGCTGCCGCCATCGCCGCATTGACCGCCGAAGCCTGTCCGGCCTTCCGATCCGAGGGTGCGTTCACGAACCGCACATGGTCGTCGATGGCCGACGGGGGCAGGGTCGGAGGCGCGACGCCGGCATCGAGCGCAACCAGCACTTCGATCGAAGATTTCTTGAGACGTGTCTGATGGGCGATCGTTTCGAGCGCACGTTCGAGCCACAAGGCGCCGTTATGGCCGGGCCGCTCTTGCAGGCGGGAGGGAACGATAACCGAAAAATCGGGCGCGCTGTCCGTCAAGGACGGGCCCTCGCGCCGGCTGAATTCGATCAGGCCTGCTGGGCTGCCGCGACGCCGCGCTCGGTCAGCAATTCCTCCAACTCACCCGACTCGTACATCTCGCGCACGATATCGCAGCCGCCGACAAAGTCGCCCTTGACGTAGAGCTGCGGCACGGTCGGCCACTGGCTGAACTCCTTGATGCCCTGACGCAGGCTCGGATCGGTCAGCACGTCGATGCCTTTGAAGCGAACCCCAAGGTTGCTCAGTATCTGCACGACGGCCGCCGAGAACCCGCATTGCGGAAATACCGGCGAGCCTTTCATGTACAGCACGACCTCGTTGTCGCTGATGTCCTGCTTGATGCGCTCGATAACCGGGTTGGTGATCATGGTCGAAATCCGTTCTCTAAAGATGAAATGGGAGCGCCCGATATCCGGACCTCATTTCGCATGCCGTTCAGGCGTCGCTCGGGGCTGTCGTCTGCAGAGCCAATGCGTGCAACTCATCGCCCATCTTTCCTTTGAGCGCCTGGTAGACCATCTGGTGCTGCTGCACCCGCGACTTGCCGATGAAAGCCCGGCTGGTCACACGTGCCGCATAGTGATCGCCATCGCCCCGCAGATCCTCGATCACGATGATCGCATCGGGAATACCGTCTTTGATCAGCCGTTCGATCTCGGAAGCATTCATCGCCATGGTTGATCCGGCCCGTCCTAACGCTGTCCTGTCATATAGCCCGGCAGCCAGCCCTCATGAGCCGTCCGCAGGTCCGAGAGGGATATGGCGGCCAGTCCCGTCACTGTCAACGTGGCCCCGCCGGTATCGCCGATTCTCGCACATTTGACGCCGGCCGATGCCGCCAACCGCTCGATCCCATCGAGCATAGCGCGATCGACCGCGATCAGGTAGCGCGCCTGATCCTCGCCGAAAAGGAAGGCATGGGGCCGCTTCGCGAACGCGGCCGGGATCTCGATGCGGGCACCGTGGCCGCCGGCCAGCGCCATCTCGGCCACCGCGACCAGAAGCCCGCCATCGGAGAGGTCGTGGCAGCAGCGCACGCCATGATCGGCGATCAGCGATCGCACGAGGTCGCCGTTGCGGCGCTCGGCCGCGAGATCGACCGGCGGTGGCGGGCCGTCTTCACGACCCTCAATCTCGCGCCGATAGAGCGACGATCCGAGATGCCCCACAGTGTCGCCGATCAACAGGAGCGCGAGACTTTCTCTGTCGAACCGCGCGAACGCGACGCGATCGAGATCGTCGACCAGCCCGACACCGCCAACGACGGGCGTCGGCATGATGCCCTTGCCATTGGTCTCGTTGTAGAACGAGACATTGCCGGAAACGACGGGATAGTCGAGCGCGATACAGGCAGCGCGCATCCCTTCGATGCAGCCGACGAACTGGCCCATGATCTCCGGCCGTTCCGGATTGCCGAAATTCATGTTGTCGGTGATCGCCAGCGGCCGCGCGCCGGTTGCCGTCAGGTTGCGCCAGCTTTCGGCAACCGCCTGCGCGCCGCCCTGTTCGGGATCGGCAAGGCAATATCGCGGCGTGCAGTCGGTCGTCATCGCGATGCCGCGCGTTGTGCCGGGAATGCGGACGACCGCGGCATCGCCGCCGGGACGCTGCAGCGTGTGGCCGGTCACCAGATGATCGTACTGCTCCCACACCCAGCGCTTGCTCGCGATGTCGGGCGAGGCCATCAGCCGCGTGAGCGTTGCGCCGAGATCGGCCGGTGCGGCGCCATCATCGATCGCCGCGCGCGGCTTGGTCGCGACCCACGGCCGGTCATAGACCGGTGCTTCCGAAACCAGGGGCTCGACCGGAATGTCGGCGGCAATCTTGCCATGCCAGCGCAGCACCAGGTGGCCGCCCTCGGTCAGCCGGCCGATCTCCGCGAAATCCAGTTCCCATTTCTCGAAGATGGCGCGTGCGATCTGCCGCGCCTCGGGCCGGATCACCATGAGCATCCGCTCCTGGCTTTCCGAGAGCATGATCTCGTACGGCACCATGCCGGTCTCGCGGACCGGTACCTTGTCGAGTTCGAGTTCGATGCCGACACCGCCCTTCGAACTCATCTCGACCGAGGACGAAGTGAGGCCGGCCGCGCCCATGTCTTGGATCGCGATGATCGCGTCGGTCGCCATCAACTCGAGGCACGCCTCCAGCAGCAGCTTTTCTGTGAATGGATCGCCGACCTGCACGGTCGGACGTTTCTCTTCGGAATCGGCGGTGAACTCGGCCGAGGCCATTGTCGCGCCGTGAATGCCGTCGCGGCCGGTCTTGGCGCCGACATAGATGACCGGGTTGCCGACGCCGGCGGCGCTTGAATAGAAAATGCGATCGGTCGGTGCGAGCCCGAGCGTCATCGCGTTGACCAGACAGTTGCCGTTGTACGAGGCGTGAAAATTGACCTCGCCGCCAACCGTCGGCACGCCCATGCAATTCCCGTAACCGCCAATGCCGGCGACCACGCCGGCCACCAGATGCCGCGTCTTCGGATCGTCGGGACTGCCGAAGCGCAGCGCGTTGAGGTTGGCGATCGGCCGCGCGCCCATCGTGAACACGTCGCGCATGATGCCGCCGACCCCGGTCGCCGCACCCTGATAGGGCTCGATGAACGAGGGATGGTTATGGCTTTCGATCTTGAAGATCGCGGCGAGGCCATGGCCGATATCGACCACGCCGGCATTCTCGCCCGGCCCCTGGATCACCTGCGGCCCTTCGGTCGGCAATCGCTTCAGCCATTTGCGCGAGGATTTGTACGAGCAATGCTCGCTCCACATGACTGAGAAGATGCCGAGTTCGGTGAGGTTGGGTGTGCGGCCCATGATGCGCAGGAGTCGCGCATACTCGTCCGCCGTGAGCCCGTGTTCGGCGGCGGTCTTCTGCGTAACCTCGGCGCCTGCTTCCACCGTGGCGCTCATGCCAGCGCCTCGACCATGCCGCGGAACAGCGGCAGCCCGTCGGTCGAACCGAGCAGCCCGTCGGTCGCGTTTTCCGGATGCGGCATCAGGCCGAGCACGTTCTTCGTTTCGTTGAAGATGCCGGCTATATCGCGGACGGACCCGTTTGGGTTGTCGACATAGCGGAACGCGATCTGGCCGTTCGATTCGAGCCGGTCGAGTGTCGATGCGTCGGCGAAATAATTGCCGTCGTGATGCGCGACCGGCACGCTGAGTTCCTGGCCCTGATTGTACGCTGCGGTGAAGAGCGTCTGCGTGTTTTCGACCCGGAGCGTCACGTTGCGACAGACGAAGGCGAGCCCGGCATTGCGCAACAGGGCGCCCGGCAGCATGCCGGTCTCGGTCAGGATCTGGAAGCCGTTGCAGATGCCGAGCACGGCTGCGCCCTTGTCGGCGCGCGCCTTTACTTCGCGCATCACCGGCGAATGCGCGGCAATGGCGCCGCAGCGCAGATAGTCGCCATAGGAGAACCCGCCCGGCACCACAATGAGATCGACCTTGGGCAGCTCGGTGTCGCGATGCCAGACCATCAGCGGGGCGGTGCCGGTCACCGCGACCAGCGCATCGCGCACGTCGCCTTCGCGGTTCGATCCGGGGAATACGATGATGGCAGCTTTCACGATCGGTCCCGGTCAGTCGATCAGTTCGATGCTGTAATTCTCGATGACGGTGTTGGCGAGCAGCTTCTCGCACATCGATTTAAGATCGGCCTCGGCCTTCTTTCGATCCGATGAAGCGAGATCGATTTCGATGAACTTGCCCTGGCGCACACCGTTGACGCCGGCGAAACCGAGCGCCGTGAGTGCGTTCTGAACGGCGCGACCCTGAGGATCGAGCACGCCGGGTTTGAGGGTGATGTGAACCTTGGCCTTCATGCGATCGTCCGTCCCGACTGAAACCCTATTGCATCGTCTCCGGCCCCTTGAAGTCGCGCGGGCCGCCCTCGGGTAGAATGCCGAGCCGCCGCGCCACTTCCTGATAGGCCTCGGCGACATTGCCGAGATCGCGGCGGAACCGGTCCTTGTCGAGCTTCTCGTTGCTGACCACGTCCCACAGCCGGCAGGAATCGGGGCTGATTTCGTCGGCCAGGACGACGCGGACCTCTTCGTTCTCGTAAAGCCGGCCGAATTCGATCTTGAAATCGATCAGCCGCAGGCCGACGCCGAGAAACAGGCCGCTGAGGAAATCGTTGATGCGTACCGTCAGCGAGACCATGTCGTCGAGGTCCTGCGGTGCCGCCCAGCCGAACGCCGTGATGTGCTCTTCGGTCACCATCGGATCGCCCATCTCGTCGTTCTTGTAGGTGAACTCGATGATAGAGCGCGGCAGCGGCGTGCCTTCGGCGACCTTGAAGCGCTGCGAGAACGAGCCGGCCGCGACATTGCGCACGATGACCTCGATCGGAATGATCTCGACTTCGCGCACGAGCTGTTCGCGCATGTTCAGGCGGCGCACGAAATGGGTCGGAATGCCGACCGCGCTCAGCCGGGTCATCAGATATTCCGAGATCCGGTTGTTGAGCACACCCTTGCCGGTGATGACGCCCTTCTTCTGATTGTTGAAGGCGGTCGCGTCGTCCTTGAAATACTGGACGATGGTGCCCGGCTCCGGACCCTCGAACAGGATCTTCGCCTTGCCTTCGTAGATCTTGCGACGTCTCGACATGGGGGAATCGGGCCTCCGAGGATCCGGAAACGGGGGCTATAGCAGGACTACAGGGGCAGCACAACGACAGCACCCCAAGCCTAGCGCAGGGTTACGTCCCGGTAGGGATTTGCATCCGGCGGCCCGTCGGAAAACCGCCAGACTGGCAGATCCGCCCCGATGGCCGGAAGCGCCATCAGCGAACTCGACCGCGTACCGAAACCGCCGTCGAGCCTGACCGTCATCCCGGCGCCCGCTGCCTCGTCGGTGCCGCGGCTCGCCATCAACGCCGCCCAGGCTTCCCAGTCGCCTTTGTCGGGTTGCGGCGGTGGCGCGGCGTCGAAGCGCGGCAAAAAGGCCCGAATGCGCTCGCTGCGCTCGATGTCGTTCCGATCGTGGGCCGTGATCATCGAAAGCCCGTCGTGCAAAGGCCGGATCTCGACGATGCTGCTGTTGCGCCCGCTATGGCGCAGCCAGAACGCGTCGCGATTGTCGGCGACCACCATGTTGAACGGCCGATAGGCTCTGCCGTCGAGCTCCGCGAGTGCTGTGACCGCATCGCGTGCATCCGCATGGTCGAGGGCCTCGAGCACGAGTTCGCCCCGGCTGCGCTTGCCGGCCTCGGGTCCGAGCGTGTTCAAGCGGTTCATGATCCCGGCGACGACGCCGTCATCGTTCAAGCCGAGCCAGCTGCCGCCGGCCAGATCGTCCCGCCCGGCGATCGTGCCGGGCCGTTCCGGCCAATGCCGACCGGGCGGCGTTGAGGGTCGGTCGACCATTTCATCGCGATTGGCCCCGATGATCACCGGCCAGGAATGGTCCGGGCGCCGCAGGATGACGAAGGTGCACATGGATCCGCCGCGTTGAAGGGGCCCGTGGTTCTAGCCGTGCCGGTGGGAGCCGGCAATCCGGGCTTCAAATCCGGGTAGGCGGGGGCTATATCGGGTGCGGCCGCAGAAGCGGCTCATCAACGCAGGGAGCGAGAGCCGCATGGCGAGTTTCGACGATCGGAAGAAGAGCTTCGAGCGCAAGTTCGAGCACGACCAGGAACTGCAGTTCAAGGTGAACGCGCGCCGGAACCGCCTGCTGGGTCAATGGGCGGCCAAGGAACTGGGCATGCCCGCGGGCGAATACGACGCCTATGCCAAGACCGTCGTAATGTCCGATTTCGACCGGCCGGGCGATTCCGACGTGGTCGAAAAGCTGCTCGGCGATTTTAAGGCGAAGGGTATCGAGATGACCGAGCACCGCCTGCGCAAGCATATGGACGAGCTGATGATCGAGGCGCGCCAACAGCTGATGACTGAGCTGGGTTGAAGTCCGGGATCGGGCCAGCTCCGAATTGAGCGGCCAGGCATCCTCGGCGATTTTCCTGGTTTGTTCTTTTTGACTACTGGGATATGTGGATGTTCACGAAAACGTTACCGCTTACTCGGCGTCTGTGCGCCGCTCTTTGATTTTGCTGTGTTTTTTCCAAATACCCGGCGGAACACCGTGTCAACATTCCGCAGGTGGTAGCCGAGATCGAAACACGCGGCGAGCGCTTTGGCCGGCAGGCGGGCGGTCACCACGGGGTCGGCAGCCAGCAGCGCCCGCAGATCGCCTTTGCCCTCCCAGACCGGCATCGCATGGCGCTGAACCGTCCGATAGGCGTCTTCGCGGCTCATCCCCGCCTGGGTGAGGGCGAGGAGGACCCGCTGGGAATGGATCAGCCCGCCATAGAGGTCGAGGTTGCGCCGCATCTGGTCGGGATAGACCACCAGCTTCTCGATCACGCCGGCCATCCGGGCGAGCGCGAAATCAAGCGCGATCGTCGCATCCGGGGCGATCACCCGCTCGGCCGAGGAATGCGAAATATCGCGCTCGTGCCAGAGCGCCACGTTCTCCAGCGCCGGCACGACCATGCCCCGCACCAGGCGGGCAAGCCCGGTGACGTTCTCGGTCAGGACCGGGTTGCGCTTATGCGGCATCGCCGACGAGCCCTTCTGGCCCGGTGCAAAAAATTCCTCGGCCTCGCGGACCTCGGTCCGCTGCAGATGGCGCAACTCGATCGCCAGATTCTCGATCGAACTCGCGATCACGCCCAGCGTCGCGAAGAACATCGCATGGCGGTCGCGCGGGATGACCTGGGTCGAAACCGGCTCGATCGCGAGGCCCATCTTCTTCGCGACATGGGCTTCGACTTTGGGGTCGATATTGGCGAAGGTGCCGACCGCGCCCGAAATCGCGCAGGTGGCGATCTCGCGCCGCGCCGCGACCAGCCGGTGACGGGCCCGGTCGAACGCCGCGTAGTGACCGGCGAGTTTCAGCCCGAACGTCGTCGGTTCGGCGTGGATGCCGTGACTGCGGCCGATGCAAACAGTCTTCTTATGTTCGAAGGCGCGCTTCTTCAGCGCGGCGAGCAGGCGGTCGAGATCGGCCAATAGCAGGTCGCTTGCCTGCGCGAGCTGTACCGCGAGGCAGGTGTCCAGCACGTCCGAGGAGGTCATGCCCTGATGGACGAACCGCGCCTCGGGCCCGACATGCTCGGCCAGGTTGGTCAGGAACGCGATCACATCGTGCTTCGTCTCGCGCTCGATCTCGTCGATCCGCGCGATGTCGAACTTGCCGCGCTTCCACACCGCCTTTGCCGCGCTCTTCGGGATGACGCCTAGCGCCGCCATCGCGTCGCAGGCATGCGCCTCGATCTCGAACCAGATGCGAAACCGGTTCTCGGGCTCCCAGATCGCGGCCATCTCGGGGCGGCTGTAGCGCGGAATCATGCGGTCTGGCTCTCTTATTGCGAGGTTGCGGCTACCGGAGCCGAGCGCGGCTGCCTTGTCAAGGCGCGGCCCCGGCGGCGCTGCGTCCTGCGGTCGACCGTCTTCCCCGGCGCCGGACTTGGCCCGCTGCGCCGGCCCCGTTAGGCTCGCGCCCGGCACTCGTTCGGGGAGACAATTCGGCCATGGCCGCGCACGCGTTCAAGCATCTGTTCACGCCGCTTCGGATCGGCAATGTCACGGTCAAGAATCGCATCTTCTCGACCGGGCACGATACCAGCATGCCGACCGACGGCACGGTGAACGATCGGCTCGTCGCCTATCACAAGGCGCGTGCGGAAGGCGGTTGCGGGCTGATCGTGATGCAGGTCGCGGGCGTGCATGACAGCGCGCGCTATACCAGCCACATCCTGATGGCGACGACGGACGAATGCATTCCCGGCTATCGCCGCGTCGTCGAGATCGGCCGGCAGAATGATTGCCGCATCTTCGGCCAGCTCTTCCATCCCGGCCGCGAGATCATGGAAAGCAGCGACGGCAGCACGCCGGTCGCCTGGGCGCCCTCGGCGGTGCCGAACGAGCGTTTCCATGTGATGCCGCGTCCGCTCACGCAGCGGATGATCGACGCGATCGTGGAAGGATACGGCACCGCCGCGGCAAGACTGCGTACCGCCGGGATCGAGGGCGTCGAGGTCGTGGCGAGCCATGCCTATCTGCCATCCCAGTTCCTCAACCCGCGTATCAACCTGCGCGAAGACGGTTATGGCGGCAGTCTCGAAAACCGGCTGCGTTTCCTGCGCGAGGTGATCGCCTCGATCCGTCGCCATGTCGGCAACGATTTCGTGGTCGGCCTGCGTATCTCGGGCGACGATCGCGACCAGGACGGCCAGAAGGAAGGCGAAGCGCTCGAAGCGATCCTCTCGCTCGAGAAAGATGGCCGGCTCGATTACTTCAATGTCATTGCGGGCTCGTCGGCGACCTATTCCGGCGCGATCCATATCGTGCCGCCGATGATCGTCGAGAATGCCTATGTCGCGCCCTTCGCGGCGATCGTGAAGGCGAACGTGTCGAAACCGGTCTTCGTTGCCGGTCGTATCAACCAGCCGCAGGATGCCGAGAAGGTACTGGCCTCAGGACAGGCCGATCTCTGCGGGATGACGCGCGCGCAGATCTGCGATCCGGCGTTGGCCGGCAAGGCCGAAGCCGGGCGCCTCGACGATATCCGCGCCTGCATCGCCTGCAATCAGGCCTGCATCGGCCATTTCCATCTGGGATATCCGATCTCCTGCATCCAGTTTCCGGAAAGCGGCCGCGAGCTCGAATATGCGACGCGCAAGCCGGCATCGCCGCAGCGCAAGGTGCTCATCGCCGGCGGCGGACCGGGCGGCATGAAAGCAGCCGCCGTTGCGGCCGAACGCGGTCACGAGGTGATTCTCTGCGAGGCGAGCGATCGGCTTGGCGGTCAGGCGCTGCTCGCGCAGCTTCTTCCCGGCCGCGCCGAGTTCGGCGGCATCGTCACCAACCTGTCGCGTGAAATCGAACTGGCCGGCGCCACGGTGCGGACGCGCACGCGGGTCGATCGCGCGCTGGTCGAAGCCGAGAAGCCGGACGTGGTGATCGTGGCGACCGGCGCCGAACCCTATCTGCCCGACTTCGAAGGCCGCGAGGGCGGCCATGTCGTCACCGCTTGGCAGGTGCTGAAGGGCGAGGCGAATGTCGGTGGTTCGGTGATCGTCGCCGACTGGCGCTGCGACTGGATCGGCATGGGGATCGCCGAAAAGCTCGCGCGCGACGGCTGCCGGGTGCGGCTCTGCGTCGACGGGCTGCATGCCGGCCAGGCGCTGCCGTTCTATGTGCGCGACAGTTGGGCGGGCATCCTGCACAAGCTCGGCGTCGAGATCGTGCCCTATGCGCGCCTCTTCGGTGTGGATGGCGACACGGCTTACTTCCAGCACGCGACCAGCGGCGAGGCGATGATCTTCGAGGAGGTCGAGACGGTGGTGACGTCGCTCGGCCATACCCGTGTCGCGACGCTCGAAGACGAGCTCGAGGGCTGGTCGGGCGAGGTGCATCTGATCGGCGATTGCGCGACGCCGCGCACGGCCGAAGAGGCGGTGCTCGAAGGGCTCAAGGTGGCGAGCGCGATCTGATGGCGGCCCCTTCTGCCGGCGATGGATCGGTGAAGCCGCCCGTGCTTCGCAACTGGGACCGGTTCGTGCGTCTGGCGCATTGGCTATTCGTGATCGGTTTTGCGACCGCGTATTTCACCGCCGACGAGGTCGAAGACGTTCATTATATCGTCGGCTACAGCCTCGCGACGCTCGTGCTGCTGCGCATTCTCTGGGGCTTTGTCGGCCCGCGTCGCGCGCGGTTCAGCGATTTCGTCTATGGCCCGATCCGCGTGCTGCGTTATTTCGCAGACCTCGTTCGCTTCCGTTCCGAACGCTATGTCGGTCACAGCCCCGCCGGTGGCGCGATGGTGGTCGCGTTGCTGGTCATGCTGGCGGCGATAATCGGCACCGGCATGGCGCGGCTTGCGATCGAAGAAGGCGAGGGTCCGCTCGCCTTCTGGTTGGCCGCAGCGCCACCGGCCGAAGCGGTGTCGTCATTGTTGCTTGTCAGTGACGGGGACGACCAACAGGAAAGCGAGAAAGGCGAGGACCGCGAAGACGATGGGGATCGCGACGAGGATCGCGACGAACAGCGGGACGGCGATGAAGACCGACGTGAAGACAGCGAAATCGGCGAGGTGCATGAGTTCCTTGCCAACGCGATGCTGTTTCTGATCGGCGCCCATATCGGCGGCGTGCTGCTCGCCAGCTTCGCACATCGAGAAAATCTGGTGATAGCGATGTTCACCGGCCGCAAGCGCGGCGGCGACGCGGCCGACCTCTAGCCGGTCGATGCCATTGCGATGTGTCGCACAATCTGTTGCGAATGCGTCGCAGTCTTTACGAGGAACTGCGACAATTTGGCGCTATCGTTTCCTGCAATCGGCGCAGATTGTCTGCTGCGGGGTAGCGTCCTCGTTGAGGAACAACCATCCGGTCATGCAGCGCATTCTCGTTTGGGATTACTTCGTTCGGTTTGGTCACTGGGCGCTCGCGGCGGGATTCCTTGCGGCCTATCTCAGCGCCGAAGAGATCCAGTGGGTCCACGAGATTGCCGGATACACGGTTGCTGCGATTGTGCTGGCACGCATCGTCTGGGGTTTTGTCGGTCCGCGCCGCGCACGGTTCGCCAATTTTGTTTGCGGCCCGCGTCGGGTCTTTCGCTATCTCTTCGATCTGCTCCGCTTTCGTTCACCGCGTTATGTCGGACACAGTCCGGCTGGCGGTGCGATGGTCGTGGCGCTGCTGTTCCTGCTGACGGTCACCACGGCGGCCGGCATGACCGAATTGGCAATGAAAAAAGGAGAGGGTCCACTCGCGCTGTTGATCGAGCTTCCGGCGGAACCGACGTTGACGATGTCACTCGACGAACTCATCGTCGTCGACAACGCAAAGAAGGAGTGGCGTCGCAAGACCATTGCCGTCAAAAATCTGCACGAGACATTCGCCAATCTCACGCTGTTTTTCATTATCGCCCATATCCTGGGGGTCGCACTGGCGAGCTTCGCGCATCGCGAAAACCTGGTGACGGCGATGTTCACCGGCCGCAAGCGCGGTGGTGACGCAGCCGACCTCTAGCAACGAACTCTAGCGCGGCAGATGCTTGTCCAGCGCGGCAAGCAGCCGGTCGACATCGTCATCGTCGTTATAATGCGCGATGCCGACACGCAGCACGCCATCCTCGGCGGTGAGGCCGAGCCCCTTGATGCAGCGCGCCGCATAGAAATCGCCAAACCCGATCGCGATCTTGTCCCCGTAGAGCGCTTCGGCAATCGCCTTCGATGAACGGCCATCGACCGTGAAGGCGATATTGGGTGAAAGCCGTCCGTCGCTGCCCGGAATGCGGCCATAGAGCCGAACACCCGGCCGGCCCTTCAGGAACGCCTCGACCCGGTCGCCGAGTTTGGCCTCATGCGCGGCCGCCAGCTCGTACACTCGGCGCACTTTCCCATGCAGGCTGTTGGCCGGCTGGTCGAAATGATGCGCGTCGAGCGCCTCGAAATAATCCGCGACGCCCACCAGCCCGGCGCCAAGCTCGTGGTTCGTGCCGCCCGGCAACAGTTTGAGCGGGATATCCTCCTCGCCGATGAAGAAATGATTTTGGCCTTTCGCGCGCAGGAAATGCTCGCGCTTGCCATAGAGCACCGCAAGGTGCGGCCCGAACAGTTTGTAGGTGCTGAAACCATAGAAATCGACATCGAGCGCTTTCACGTCGATGGCGAAATGCGGCGCGAACGCGACACCGTCGACCATCAGGGTCGCACCGACCGCATGAACCTTCGCGGCAATCGCGGGAACATCGTGCACAATGCCGATCACATTCGAGCAATGGGTCATCGCGACATGCCGGGTCTTCGGCCCGAGCAAGGCGTCGAGATCCTTGATGTCGAGCGCGCCGTTCCTGCGATCGATCTGCCATTCGCGGACCGTCACGCCGAACTCGGCCAGCCGACGCCACCCGCCGACATTGGCCTCGTGATCCTGTTCGGTCACGATCAGCTCGTCGCCCGGCTTGAACCAGTGCCGGATCGCCTGCGCCATCATGTAGACATTCATCGTCGTCGAGGGGCCGACGATTATTTCATCGGGCTCGGCATTGATGATAGCCGCCATCGTGCGCTTGCCCTCGGCGATGCGCGCGGCGGCATCGGCGCTCGGCGCGAAGCTCCAGGCCGGCTGCACCTGGCATTCGCGCATATAAGCTTCGGTGCGATCGATCACGCTCTGCGGCACATAGGTGCCGCCGGCATTCTCGAAGAACGCCCAGCCATTCTTCAGCGGTGGGAAATGCCGGCGCGCAAAAGCGACGTCGAACGTCTGTTTCATGCGGACATCTCAGATCTTCGGCCGATGCTGGATCCAGGGGCGAGCTTTCTCGAACGAAGCGGCCGCATGGAAGACCGATGCGTCGTCGAACGGCCGGCCCACGATCTGCAACCCGATCGGTACGTTTGTGCTCGCGAACCCGCAAGGCACCGTCGCCGCCGGCAGGGTGCCGAGGATGTTGAATGGGAAGGTTGTGGAGGAGGCAACTCATTCTATCTATGTATTTGAAAATAATAAGAAATCTTAAAACTGCAAAGAGGCATGGTGGCTGGAATTGGGAGCGGTTATACATTCTCCGTCGTGATCATCACGCTCCCTCACTGGTATCCATGCTGAGTCGCTTTGGTGCACGGCAAATAATCATATTCTTCTGATCCCAAGCATCAAGTTCAGCCGCAGGGTAAAGAACGGCCTTGCCGATTTTGACGAAGGTGGGTCCGATCCTCATTGCTCGCCAGTTTCGC